>Ga0134124_10003655_pt1 | contig 12380 bp, 7 predicted proteins | sample KB304_FD_96880 | JGI IMG/M metagenome (GOLD analysis project Ga0134124, IMG submission 96880) | Terrestrial soil microbial communities without Nitrogen fertilizer from Kellogg Biological Station, Michigan, USA - KB3-0-4 | ecosystem: Environmental > Terrestrial > Soil > Unclassified ... | reverse complement strand
CGCTCGAGGTCCGGATCGAAGCTCGCGTATTCGCGCGGGTAGGGATTGCTGACGTGGCCGTAGCTCATTGCCAGCGGCTTGAGCTCGCCGTTTTCGCCGGGCTTGGCGTGCTCGGCGCGCAACAGGAACGAACCGTACTGATCGAGCGGGAAATTCGCCTCGTAGCGACCGGGCGCGCTTTGGCGCATGGGCACTTCACGGCGCTGGGCGTTGGCGCCCGAGCCCGGGCCAGTGACGATCAACTTGGAGACGATGCCATTGTCGAAGCGTTCGTCGGCGGTGAAGGCATCGACGACTGCGTGCACCTCCGAGCCGAGTACCTCGGTCTTCATGTCGAGCTCGCGGCGATGCTTCACGCGCATGTGTTCGCGCACGAGTTGACCCCAGAACTTCGAGAAGCCCGACCAACGCAGCCAGTCGATCGACCAGTTGTTCTTGACGTCACTGGTCCAGGCCACGGCCCATCCGAGACCGGCGCGCCAACGCGCCAAAATCGGGTCACCGCGCTCGCTCTGCAAGATCAGCTGCGCGGGAGTCGGTTTCAATTGCGTCGCCACATAGCCGTGCAGAAGCGGCGCGGCGTTGATGGCGATGCCCTTCAAGAAGTCGGCCGGGGCCGCTTGCTGCACCGGGAACCAGTCTTCCACCGCTGCTTGCTGAGCGATCAGTTCGGTTTCACGGGTGAAGATCTTGGGCAAGCTGTTCGGGTCGGGGACCGCGTGAAAGCGACCGCCACCGCTGTCGGCGATCATGCGCAGCAGGTCTTGGTTGGCGCCCTCACCGAGGCCCACGGTGGTCACCGTGATTGATTCCGAGAGCATGGCCTGCACCAGATCTTTGATTCCCTGAGTCGGCGCCTGGCCGTCGGTCAGCAAAATCACGTGCTTCTTGCGGGCTTGGACGACGGACAGATCCTGATAGGCCATGTCCAAGCTGGAAAAGATCTCCGTACCACCACCCGGTTGAATGCGCTGAATGTCGTTTTGGATGCGACTCCGATAACGCGACGGCTGCATCTTCACGTAGCGCACGGGCGTCGAGTCGAAGGCGATCACCTCCAGCAGATCATCACCCTGGAGAGTGGAGAGGGTGGCCTTGCAGGCGGCCTTCGCCATTTCCATGGGCAAGCCGGTCATCGAACCCGAGCGATCGATGACCAAGGCCATGGCGACGCCCGGCATCTCTTTGCGGTGCTCGGCGTCCATGCGCACGGGCAGCAGGCGCTCGATGGTCGAGTGCGCCCAACCGCCGAGGCCGTAACCCGCTTCGCCACCCGCGAACAGAAAGCCGCCCCCGAGATCGCGCACGTAGCGTTCGACCAGCTCTTGCGCCGGCAACGGAAACGCCTCCTGGGGCACGTCCGAGACGATCACGAAATCATAACGCTCGAGTTCGCGCAGCGAAGCGGGGAAAGCCGCCGCCGCGCGCAGATCCACGTCGAATTGCTGCGCGTTCAGCGCGCTCATCAGGTAGCTCGCGCGTTGCGGCTGGCCTTCCACGTAGAGCACGGTAGGCCGCCCGGGCACATCCACCGTGACGCTGAAGGCGTTGTTGTCCTTGAACGTGTCCTCGGCGATCTCGTCGAGGCGCAGCGCGTACGTCACTTCACCGCCAACGCGCACCACCGACTTGAACTTGAGCTCGTTCCGACCCGGTTTGAGCTCGAGCTCGCGCACGCCGTCGAGGCCGTTCAGCGCTTCGCCCTGGTACAAGCGGGCTTTGGCGTGCGTGGCACGACTGGCGTACACGTCCGCGATCACCTCGAACGTCTGTCCAACGTCGACCTTGTCGGGCACGCTGAGCGATCGCAGTGCGACCTCACCGGGTGGCGGACGACGATAGGGCACCGTGTACAGCGTGACACCGAAGCCGCGCGCGCGATTCGCCTCCGCCAGCAGATCGCCGTCGGTTTCCAGCCCGTCGCTGAGTAGCACGGCGCGCTTCAGATATCCCGGCGGAAACAAGCCGTACGAGAGCGCCAAGGCAGCGCGAATGTCGCTGCCCGCGGTCAGTTTTTTGCCGTTCGCGGCGCGATGCCGAAGCTCCTTCACGTCGGGCAGCACGGCTCGCTCGTCACGATAGAGCTCGATCAGCCGCGGTCGCTCCGCGAACGTGACCAGCTTCAGTTGGTCATCCGTTCCCTTGGCTTTGACGTAGGCCTCGAGCGTCTTGCGGGCGTCCGCCAGTGCTTCGTCGGGCGCCGAATCGCTGACGTCGATCAAGAGCACCGTGCACACCTTGTGCGTCTCTTCCGAGCGCACCAGGCGCGACAAACCGAGCCCGAGCAGACCCAAGAACGTCAGCCGAAACAGCACCGACAGCACTCGCTGCGGCCAGGGCAAGTCCGCCAAGGAGCGGCCGAGCACGAACAACAGCAGCGGCAAAGCCAAGAGCACGCCCAGCGCGCGCGGCTCCAACAACTGATAGCGAATGCCCTCATGCAGCCAGTGAAACGCGCCGTCACCACCGACGCGCAGCACGTAGTGCCGGTAAATCACGAACGACAGGACGCCGACCGCCGCGATGAACGACCCCCAAATCAAACGACCCAAGCGGGGCATCAGACGGTGATCCGGCGGTGGTAGGTGATCCACTCGATGAGTGACAGGCCCAACACGGCTGCCAGCAGATACACCCACAGTTCATGCTTCGAGGCGGGAGTTCCCATGCTGACCGGCGCGGCCTTCTTCTGCCCGACCGACAGCTCCGCCTGCGGTGTGATGCGGCTCTCGCTCAAGTCGGACAGGTTGGCGGCGAATTCGCTGGTCGCGGCGTCGCTGCCCGCGCCTGCGCTGAGCTTGTAAAAGCCGGCTTCTTCCCCCAGATACACGGCGCGCCCTTCTTTCACGGGCACGATGTGCTGACCACCGTGCGGATCGATCACCGTCGCCGAATCGACCGAGCTCGGGGCAGGAATGCGCCAAACTTCTCCGGTGCGAAAGGACGACACGTAGCTCGTGTCTTCCTCGACGAATGAATTGATTGCGTTGAGCACGAACAGCGGCCAGGCAACGCGCAACACCCAGTCGCTGTCCCGGGGATCGAAGCCGAGTGCCACGAACGGATGACCCGAACGCGAGCCGCTGACCAAGATTGGGCCTTGGTCGCTCGCGCCGAGCACGCGATCGCCAGGGCTGGGCGTGAGCGCGCGACCGCCCGAGACTTGCACGTCACCCAGCGCCAAAAACCGCAAAAGAGCGCTCTTTTTGTCCCAGGTATCGAAGCCGAAATCCGTCAGGCGGGCCCCCAGCTTGAGTGGCACGCCGCCGTCGGGGGGATTGAGATAAAGCGCGGCGGCCACCGTGTCGGGTAGCGCGTCGGCAACGCCATCCAAAATCGCGACGTCGAAGTGTTCGCTCGGCAAGGGCTTGCCTGGGGCGACCGTCGTCACGTCCAAGTACTCGTCCAAGAGCAGCGCGGCTTCGAGGTAGGTGTTGCCTTTGGAGATCACGAGTACGCGCGCGCGGTGCCTCTCGGGCATCAGCGCATAGGCGTGATCGTCGGCGGGCAGATCATCCGCGTGGCCGTCGGCAAAGCGGATCTTGGCTTCCAGCGTGCGGCTAGCCCCGGCCAAGTCCTGATAGTAGCGCGGCAGGCGCTCGTTCGGCCCGAGCGCGAAGCGGCTGACGTCGATGATGGCGCCGTCACCGAGCAACGTCAGCTCGACCTGGGCAGCTCGATCATTGGTGTTGGCCACTTCCAACATCACCTCCGAGCGCGACTTGTCGAGCGGGTAGCGGCGCACCGAGAACTCGGAGATGGCCAAATTCGTGCCTGATTTGCCGATGGGTAGGAACTTCAGCGACGCCTTGCCCAGCTCGACGTGGGAAGCGATTGCCGTCACGTCCCCGAGCACGCCGTCACTCACGACCACGATCTCGGCTTTCGGCAACCCGCGCAAGCTGTCGACGGCGAAGGAAAGGCCGCGCTCCAGATCCGCACGCGTGTCGGATGCGCTCAGCAAGTCAATCGCCGGATCGAGCTCCGTCACGTCCGAGCTCATCGTAGACAGCGGACTCGGCAGCGCGCCCATCTGCACGATCAGCGCGCGGTCCGCGCTGCCCAGGCCACGCACCAGCTTTTTGACCTCCGCCTTGGCGGCTTCGATTCGACTCGGCTTCACGTCGATCGCCTTCATCGACGCGCTGCTGTCGATCAGCACCACCAAGTGTCGTCCCTCCAGCAGGGTCTGCTTCGGCTTGGGATCGCCGAGCGCGAAGATCAACAGCGCGAGCAACGCCAGTTGGAACAAGAGCGAGAGCAAACGGCGCAGCTTGCTGAACAGCTCCGTCGCCTTTTGGTCGCGAAACACCGCGTCCCAAATGCGCGCAAAAGGCACCGGCACCGCGCGCCGCCGCAATTTCAGGATGTACAGCAGCACGGTCACGCTGGCGGCAGCGCCCGCGATCATCAACAGTTGCGCCAGAGGCAGGCCCGAAAGCACCATCAGCGCAGAAAGCCTCCGCGCCGGAACACGCGCAGCACGAGCTCGTCGAACGGAGTGTTCACGTCGGCCGGAAAGTACGGCACCTGTTTTTGCGCGCAGAAGCGCTCGATACCGGCGCGGTAGTCACTCACTGCGCGCTGCATCTTGTCCAGCATGCCATCGGTGATGGTCAGCTCGCGCTCTTCACCCGTCTCGCAATCGTAAATGCGCACGTCGCCTTTGAGCGAGGGACGCGCCTCGGCGGGGTCGACCAGCTCGACCACGTAGGGTTCGAATTTGTTGAAGCGCAGCACGTTGATGCCCGCTTCGAACCCCGCGGGGTCGTACAAATCACTGAACAACACCGCCAAGCCGCGACGCTTGTGCTGCGCGACGAAGGTCGTGAGCGCGCTCTGGAGATCCGTCACGCCACCCGGCTCGAGCTGCGACAGGAACTCGAAAACCTTGAAAATGCGGCCTTTTCCGCGGGTGGTCGGCATGCGCGAAATCAGCGCGTCGTTCACACCCACGATCGTCACGCGGTCCAAATTGGCCAGGCCCACGTAGGCCAAAGCCGCGCACAAGCGACGAGCCTGATCGAACTTCTTCTTGTCGCCAAAGCCCATCGAGCTCGAGCAGTCCACGATCAGGTAGATGCTGAGGTCTTCTTCTTCCTCGTACAGGCGCACGAGCAGCTTGCCGAAGCGTTGATACACGTTCCAATCGACGCTGCGAAAGTCATCGCCAGCGACGTAATCGCGATGGTCGGCGAACTCGATGCCGCTGCCCTTCTTCTTGCTACGCCGCTCGGCGCGCAGACGCCCGGCGAAGACACGTCGACTGACCAGCGCCAGCATCTCCAGCTTGCGCTGGAATTCGTCGCCGAACAGCGCGCGCTCGCGCCTTTTTTCGCGCGGCACCGTCTCGCGTCGAAATAGATCCAGGAAACCCACGTTCCGGGTTACTCCTTGGAACCGGGCAATTTCTTGAGAATTTCGCTGATCACGCGATCCTCGGCGATGCCCTCGGCTTCACCTTCGAAGCTGAGCAGCACGCGGTGGCGAAGCGCCGTGAGCGCGGTCGCCTTCACGTCGTCGATCGATGCCGCGAAGCGACCGTCGAACAGCGCGCGCACTTTTGCGCCGAGCAACATGGCCTGCGCGCCGCGCGGCGACGCGCCGGTGCGCACGAAGCGCTTGACCAACTCCGGCGCTTCTTCGCCCGTCGGATGCGTGGCCAGCAAGACGCGAATGGCATAGTCTTGCACGTGACGCGCGACCGGGACTTTTCGCACGAGCGCCTGCATTTGCAGAATTTGTTCGCGCGTGACCACGCGCTTCACCTCGGTGTGCTGCGTCGTGGTCGTGCGATCGATGATCGCGTGCAGGTCGTCACGCGAGGGGAACGGCACCGAGAGCTTGAAGAAGAAGCGATCGAGTTGCGCCTCGGGCAGCGGATAGGTACCCTCCATTTCCAGCGGATTTTGCGTGGCGAGCACGAAGTACGGCTCGCCGATGGTGTGCGTGGAGCGGCCCACGGTCACGCGATGCTCTTGCATCGCTTCCAAGAGCGCGCTCTGCGTCTTGGGTGTGGCGCGGTTCACCTCGTCGGCCAAGACGATGTTGGCGAAGATTGGCCCGCGTCGGAACTCGAGCGAGCGCGCGCCGCCCGCGCCCTCGTCCAGCACGACCGTACCGATGATGTCCGCGGGCATCAGATCGGGCGTGAACTGGATGCGCGAGAACTCCAGCCCGAGCACGCCTGCGAGTGTGCGCACGAGCATGGTCTTGCCCAAGCCGGGCACGCCTTCCAAAAGCGCGTGTGACGAACCGAGCATGCACGAGAGCACGCCATCGATCACCTCGCGGTTGCCGACGATGACGCGGCCGATCTCCTCACGCAGCGCCCCGATCCGCTTTTGAAATTCCGCTACTTCTTCGCGCGCCTGCTCGGCATCCGTCATCTGTGCATTCCTTCAGGTGGGTAGTTGGACTCGCGAAGAGCTCATTCTCTCGGCCGAATCAGCTGAAAATAGCGGCGCACATAGAAACGATAGCCGGATGGGATTTCATCCTGGCTGAGCGCTCGCTCGGCGACGGTTTGATAGTCCGTGAACACTTGCTTGTAGCCGCGACCGACGAAGCCGCGCTCGGCGGCGCCGTAGATCACTTGCGACGCGGCGGCGCCTTGCCCCGTGTCCGCGCCAGCGGCGGTGACGTCCGTGGTCTTGCCCTTGAGGTCGGTGGCGTCGCCCGTGAGGTTCGAGTCATGCCCGTTGCCGTAAGTTTGACTCGGGCCGGGATCCGAACCGCCTGGCTTGTCGCCGCCCGGTCTGCCTTGTCCTTGTCCGCTCTGCGAAACCGGCACCGGAATTTCGATCGGCACACTGCCGGGGCCGCTGCCCAAGCGCAGCGGTCCGTCCTTCTTGCCACCTTGCTGGCCTTCGCCTTGCCCGTCACCCGGCTTGCCTTGGCCCGAGCTGCTCTGTCCGCGCGCGCGCTGCCCGAAGCGTTGCATGCGCTCGCGCTGGTCTTTGCCGCCCTTGCCCTGCTGTCGCATCAACTCCCGCATTTCTTGCAGTTTTTTGAGCAGCTCCTGCTTTTGCTCTTCGCTCTGCTCCTGCTTGGCCATGCGGTTGATGTCCTGCGCGCCGGCTTCCAAATCTTGCGCGCTCTGACCTGCGTCGCGCAGCAGATCACGCGCCGCCTGGGCGAGTTGCTTGTCGAGCTCCGACATTTGTCGTTGGCTGCGCTCGGCTCGGTTCTTTTCGCGATCGAGGTGTTCGAGACGGCGCTCGTTGTCCGCGAGCTTCTTGTCCAGATCGGGCGTCGCCCCCGCGTCCGCTTTGTCGGCCTTCTTCTTGAGCAGGCTCTTCTTTTCTTCTTCCAGCTCACGCCGACGTTGGTCGATGCTCTTGGCTCGCTCTTCGTTGCTGCGGCTGGCTTTCTCCAAGGCTTGGCGAAGCTTGTCGAGCTCCGCTGCGGTCGGGCGACCCTCTTTCTTTTTCAGCTTCTCCGCCAGCTCGCGCAGGGCTTTTTCCGCGTCTGCAAGGCGCTTTTCGTCGAGAGCGGTTGCGGCGGGTTTGGTCAGACCGCTCTTCGAAAGCTCGCGAGCGAGCCCCTTCAGACCTTCGTCACGCGCGTCCCGATCGAGCTCGAGGTTGCCCTTCAGTTCGCGCTCGAGATCACCCATGCGCTGAAAGACTTCGTGGCGATCCAAGCGATGCTCGGCGATGTCCTCGATCAGCTGGTTGAAGCGGCGCACGGCGACCAATGCATTCGGATCGTCGTTCTTCGCCTGTAGCTCTTTGGCGACATCGCGAAACAGATCGATGTCGTCCGCGCTCATCACCATCGGTTCGAACGCGGGTGGAGCCGGCAGTGGCAGGAGCTGCCGAACCTCCAACTGCGACAGCGCGCCGAGACCGAGCAGCAGCGCGAGCGTCACCCCGAGCTCGCGGGGTAGGGCGATGGGCACGGCGCGCCGGGGGTCGAGCCGACCAGCGAGCGCGGCACCGTCCTCGATTGCCGCCTGCATCAACGGCGTGCGCTCGGTCGCGGGCACCTGAGCGAAGGTCAGGGCGCTCGTCACCCGATCGTGAAAGCCGTGAAACTGGTCGAGCGCGATCGACCCCTGCCAGGACGGGCGCCGCGCGAATAGGACGCGTCCGACTCCCAGCAGCAGGACCAACAGCGGGACCCCCCCCAAGAACCACCAGATGCGCTGACTCGTCGCGTCGAGGCGAAGGGCCTTGACGGCAGTCAGAACCAGCACCGAATAGACGAGCGGGATGGGCAATAGCAGGGCAAATCGGCGAAAAACCGCGGTTGCGCGCGCCCTTCGCCCGGCTCTTCGTGCCGCGCGCCGGAGTTGAGCGATGCCGTCGCTGGGGGCCATCTACAGCAAGTTAAGCACCCGAATGGCGCGGAGCACAGCGGTCACCATGTAGGCATTGGACCACTCGACCCCAGCGGGCCTTGGCCCGGGCCCGTGACGCCTAACGACCGCGCGGACACCGCCCGCAGGTACGGCCCGCGGCCCGAGCGGAGACCGCTCCCGTCACGGGGCTTGACCCACAACCGTGCGCTGGTCTCGAATGGCAATGAATTCGCGCCTCTCCACCGATTCTTCCTCCGGAGTTCTTGCTGCCATGCCAAACGATTCAAAGCCCATCGTGCTCGTCGCTGACGACGAACCGAGCATGGTTGCCATGCTGTCGAGTCACTTGCGCTCGAAAGGGTTCAGCGTGCTCGAAGCCTCCGACGGTGATCAAGCGTGGGAGCTCGCGCACGAGCACCTGCCGAATCTGGTTTTGCTCGACGTGATGATGCCAGGCATGAGCGGTTGGGAAGTGTGTCGCAAGATCCGCGAAGCGGTATCACTCGCGCACACTGGTGTGATCATGCTCACCGGCATTGGAGAGAACTTGAACGAGATGACCTCGCCGCTGTATGGCGCCGACGCGTATCTCGACAAGCCGTTCGAATTTTCGGATCTCGACGAGAAAATCAGCGAGACGCTCGATCGCCGAAGTGCCGGTGCTCTCGGGCGTCCAGATGCCGAAGAAGAGGAAGAAGAAGACGCCGTGATTGACGACAACGACGACGACGATCTGGACGAAGAAAACGAAGACCTGGACGACGAAAGCGAAGATCTGGACGACGATCTAGATGACGACGACGACGACCTGGATGACGACGACGACGCCGGTGACGACGACGACAAAGGCGACGACGCGCCCGTAAAGCCTGCGAGCAAGAAAGCAGAGCCCAAGCCCAAGGCAGAGAAGCCCGAACTCGCGAAAGCGGTTGCGCGCCCCGAGCCCAAGCCCAAAGCAGAGCCCAAGCCCAAGGCAGAGAAGCCCAAGGCAGAGAAGCCCAAAGCAGAGCCCAAGCCCAAGGCAGAGAAGCCCAAAGCAGAGCCCAAGCCCAAGGCAGAGAAGCCCAAAGCAGAGCCCAAGCCCAAAGCACCGGAAGCCGCCAAGCCCGCGCCCGTGAAGGCCCCCGCAAAGGCCAAGCCGGCGCCCGCCAAAGCTGCGCCGAAGGCCAAGGCTGCTCCGGTGAAGCCCGCACCGAAGGCCAAGGCTGCTCCCGTGAAGCCCGAGCCGAAAGCCAAGGCCGCACCGCCCGCGGCCAAGGCGAGCAAGAAGGCCGCCAAGGCCGTCAGCGCAGCAAAGCCAATCGTCAAGACCAGCGCCAAGAGCAAAGCTGCGAAGGTGTTGCCGGTGGGCAAGCCTCAGAAAGCGGCGCCCAAAGCAGCCGCCAAACCGGTCGCGAAAGTCGCGCCCAAGGCAGCCAAGGCCGCACCCGCCAAGGTTGCGCCCAAGGCAGCTCCAAAGGCCGCGCCCAAGGCGAGCAAAGCGCCCGCCAAAGCCGCGCCCAAGGCGAGCAAAGCGCCCGTCAAAGCCGCGCCCAAAGCCGCTCCCAAGGCGGCCAAGGCAAAGGTTCCGGCAGGCAAGCCTGCGGCGAAGAAGAAGCGCTAGCTCGCGCCGCGAGTGAGCGCTGGGACGCGCTCCCAGAAGCTCCGCACCTCGGCTAACTCCGAGGTGCGGCCTGCCGGTGGGAGCGCGGCCAACAAGCGTTGTCCGTAGCCCTTTTGGTGAACGCGCGGGTCGAGCAGCGCGACGATGCCGGCGTCATCGCGGGTGCGGATCAAGCGCCCGAAGCCCTGCTTGAGCGTGATCGCCGCAGCCGGAACGTGTAGCCGCAAGAACGGGTTTTCGCCGGCCCGCTCGAGCTCTTGCGAGCGCGCCTGCACCACCGGGTCGCTGGGCACCAAGAAGGGGATCTTCTCGAGCACCACGAGACGCAGCGCCCGACCGGGGACGTCCACGCCCTCCCAAAAACTCATCGTGGCCACCAGCACCGCGTCGAAAGCGGCGCGAAACGCGCTGATCAGCGCCGCTTTGGGGGCCGCGCCCTGAACGAACATGCGCCGCCCCGGTAGCCGCTTCGACAGCGCGGCGTACAGCGCGTTCATCGAGCGCAGCGAAGTCGTGAGCACGAAACAACCCCCTTGGGTGATTTCGATCAACTCGGCGATGCGTTCGCCGGCGCTGGCAGTGAATGCCGGATGACCGGGCGGCGGCAGATCCTTCGGCGTGTACAAGAGCGCGTTGCGAGCGAAGTCGAACGGTGAATCGAGCACGAGCTCGCTCACGGGCAGCGCGTCCCCAGTCAGCCCAATGCGCGAGCGAAAGAAAGCGAAGGGGCTCGCATCCGGATTGCTCTTCGACGGCGCGATCGATAGCGTCGCGCTGGTCAACACCACCGAAGGCACACTCTCGAAGATGCGCGCCCGAAACACGTGCGACAGATCGACGGGCGTGGAGCTCAAGGAGGCCGAGCGCGCGCCCATGTCGAACCAGGTGATGCGTCCCGGGGCGCCGCTGACGATCGCAGCCAAATCTTCGCGCACGAGCTGCGCGCGCCCCTCGACGGCTTTGAGCGCTTCGAGCGTCGCGGCTTTTGCGCGGAGCGCGCCCGGTGCAGTCAGTGACGCGCGCCCAGCGGCCGCGCTGGCCGCAGCACCGACCGCCTCGAGTGTGTTGTCGAGCGCGTGATAGCGATCTTCGAGCGGGCCTTTCCACACGTCACGTTCCAACGTGAAGCGCGCTTCTTCACCCTGACCACGACGACCGAGTTCGGTCCACAGCGCCTCGGCCGCGACGCGTGCGTTGGCCAGCGTGGGGGATTTGCTGCCGGGGGCAAACAGCGGATCACCCGCGCCGGCGACCGTCATTGCGCGCTCCGCGTCGGCCAGCAATCGCTCGAGCCGAGCGCGCGACACGCGCATGCCGAAAAAGTCCGTTGCGATGTCTTCGAGCTGGTGAGCCTCGTCGAAAATCACCGCGTCATAGTCGGGGATGACCCGCGCAGGGTGCGGGCCGCGCAGCGCCAAATCAGCGAAAAACAGGTGGTGATTGACCACGACCAGCTGGGCAGCCTCGGCCTCGCGCCGCATCCGAGTCACGAAGCATTCGTTGAAGTAAGTGCAGCTCGCGCCCAGCCGAGTTTCGCTGGAGGAGCTCACTTCACGGCGCAATGGGTCGTCTTCGCGCACGCCGCTGAGCTCTGCCAAATCACCCGACTCGGTTTCGCTCAGCCAGTCATCGAGCATGCCGAGCGAGCGCGCGTGGCGCGGGCGGAGACTCTCTTCACTCGCGCGAAACTCCGCCAGGCGGCGCCGACACAAGTAGTTCGAGATCCCCTTCATCAGCGCCGCGCGCACGGGCACGCCCAATGCGCGCTCGATCAGCGGCAAATCTTTCCAGAAGATTTGCTCCTCGAGCGCGCGAGTCGCGGTCGAGACGACCACTTTTTTTCCGCTGAGCAAGGCCGGCACCAGGTACGCGAGGCTCTTGCCCGTGCCGGTGCCTGCTTCGCAGATCAGTACGCGCTCGTGAGCGAGCGCGTCCTCGACCGCGCGCGCCATCTCGAGCTGGGCAGGGCGCGCCTCGTAGGCGGGCAGGCTGCGTGCGAGGGGTCCATCGGGCCCCAGGAGCTCCGCGGCGGAAGGCATGCGAACGGCCGGCTATCCGTCCTTGGGAGGGTCGCTGCCCTCCTCGACGTCCAAGTATTTGAGACCGACGATCTGACCGTCCGCCTCGTCTTGGAGCCAGACCACGCTGGCGCGGCGCGGAACAGCAGCCTCTTCCTCGCCCTCGCCGCCCCCGCCCACCAACAGCTGATATTCCATGCCCTGAACCAGCGGATCTTCGACGATTGCGCGGATCCCGCCGCGACTGACGTTCAGCGTCCAGCCGTGGGTTTCGAAATCGCTCGCGCTGCCGGAGGAAGCGCGGACTACGACACGTTCCGAAGCCTCGCGGCGTGCTCCTCCCGCGTGGCGACGTGGCGCCCGAACCTCAGTGTCCGGATTGATTGGGGGTTTTTCGCGCGACACGGAATTTCGCTACGCTAGCACGGCGCGGCCGGGGCAACGCGACAACGCG
>Ga0134124_10003652_pt1 | contig 12383 bp, 11 predicted proteins | sample KB304_FD_96880 | JGI IMG/M metagenome (GOLD analysis project Ga0134124, IMG submission 96880) | Terrestrial soil microbial communities without Nitrogen fertilizer from Kellogg Biological Station, Michigan, USA - KB3-0-4 | ecosystem: Environmental > Terrestrial > Soil > Unclassified ... | reverse complement strand
CCATTCGAGCGGCCAGTTTGACGTGGTAGACACAGGCCATGAACTTCGACGTTTGCCGCTACAATCGCCGGGCCTGGGATGCGGAAGTCGAGCGGGGAAATCCATGGACCGTCCCCGTGTCACCCGAGATCATCCGCCGTGCGCGCGAGGGCGATTGGGAGGTCGTGCTCACCCCGCTGAAGGCGGTGCCGAGGGACTGGTTTCCGCCGCTGGCCGGCCTGTCCGTGCTTGGCCTCGCTGCGTCGGGCGGGCAACAGGCGCCGATCCTCGCCGCTGCCGGCGCGCGTGTCACGGTGCTCGATAACTCCCCCGCACAACTCGCGCAGGATCGCGCCGTCGCCGAGCGGGATGGCCTTGACCTCACGCTCGTCGAGGGCGACATGGCAAACCTTGGTGCCTTTGCGTCCGAGTCGTTCGACCTGGTCTTTCATCCGTGCTCGAACTGCTTCGTCTCGGACATAGTGCCGGTGTGGCGCGAAGCGTTTCGGGTGCTTCGCCCAGGCGGAGTTCTGCTCGCGGGCTTCGTGAATCCAGTCGCGTTCCTATTCGACGACGTGCTCGACCCGGAGCGCCGCGAGCTCGTCGTGCGCCATCGCATTCCCTACTCGGATCTCACTAGCCTCGGCCCACGCCTCGCTCCATACCTCGAGTCGAACAAACCCCTGACGTTCGGCCACACGCTACGCGATCAAATCGGTGGGCAACTCGATGCCGGCTTCGTCCTCGAGCGAATGTTCGAAGACACCCGCCCGGCCAGCGACGGCGATCCACTCGCGGAATACATCGCGGCCTTCGTCGCCACCCGCGCCGTGCGTCCTCGCTGATCTTGCTCTGAGCGTTCACAGGTCAAGAACGAGGAAGGTGGTGCTCAGGGCTCGTCGAACCGAATGCGCCCGATCGTTCCGAAGCTAGTCGATGAGACCGTCCAATACAGGTAGTCTTCGTCGCGCGCGCTGCCGCCGCTGGTGAGATTCGAAGCCGAGTCTAAGCCGCCACAGCGGGTCAGACTTGCGCCATGCCGCCATCGACGGCGAGATCCACACCGGTGATGTAAGAACTTTCATCGGAGGCGAGGAACGTAACGGCGGCCGCGATTTCCTCTGGTTTGCCCCTGCGACCCATAGGGATCTGTGAAGCAAATTGGACGGCGGCTTGCTCGGCTTGCTCAGGGGTAAGACCCGTCGTTGTCTCTAGGGCGGGGGTCTCGGTTGGTCCGGGGCTCACCGTGTTCACGCGGATCTTGCGGTCTTTCAGCTCCAGAGTCCAAGCGCGCGCAAAGTTGCGCACAGCCGCCTTACTCGCGGCGTAGACGCTAAACCCTGGCAGCCCCAACACGTTCGAGACCGAAGAGTTCAGGATAATCGAGCCGCCGTCTTTGAAGAGGGGAAGGGCCTTCTGCACCGTAAAAAATAGTCCCTTCACGTTCACGTCGAAGGTCTGGTCAAAATGGGCCTCAGTAGCCAACGCGAGCGGTGCGACTGTGCCTGCGCCCGCGTTCGCGAAAAGAATGTCGATGTGCCCATGTTTCTCTGTCACCACGGCATAGAGCCGGTCCAGATCTGCCAAGCGTGAGACGTCGCTCACGACCGTCGTAACGTTTCTCTCGATGAAGGCTGCGGCTTCCTTCAGCTCTTTCTCTCGTCGCCCAGTGATCACGACATGCGCGCCTTCGTCCACGAAGCGCTTGGCTGTGGCCAAGCCAATCCCGCTGCTTCCGCCCGTGATGACTGCAATCTTACCTTCTAGGTTTTTCATGATTCTTTCAGCTTTCCTCGTGTCTTTTGTTGTAATTTCGAGAAGCGCGGGTCCCGCGCCATGTCAGAGTTGCGCTAGACCACCATCGACGGCGACCTCGCTGGCAGTCATGAAGCTGCTGTCCGACGACGCGAGAAAGGCGGCCGCCGCGGCGATCTCCGCCGGATCGGCCATGCGCTGGAGCGGGGTCATCGCTCCGTAGGCCTTCTGCCCCTCCTCGCCAAGCGCTGCCTTCGCGAGTTCGGTCGCGGTCGCACCGGGCGACAGCACGTTTACCCTGATGCCGGTGCCCTTCAGGTCCTCCGCCCAGGTGCGCGCGAGGTTGCGCACTGCCGCCTTGCTCGCGCTGTAGGCACTGAACGCCGGCGCGCCCGTGGTACCTGCGCTCGATCCGGTCAGGATGACCGAACCGCCCGTGCCCATCAGCGGCAGCGCCTTCTGGATCGTGAAAATCGTCCCCTTCACGTTGGTGTCGAAGGTTTCGTCAATGTGCTCGGCGGTGATCTGACCGAGCGCAAGCTGGCTTCCCACCCCGGCATTGGCGAACACGATATCGAGAGTTCCTCTTTCGGCCTTCACCGCTGCGTAGAGCCGATCAAGGTCGGCCTCGTCGGAGACCGAGCCCTTCACCGCGCGGGCGCTGGGCCCGAGCTCCGCCACAGCGGCGTCGAGCGCTTCCTGCCGGCGGCCGAAGATGAAGACGAAGGCGCCTTCCTCGATGAAGCGCTTTGCAGCGGCGCGGCCGATGCCGGTAGCTCCGCCTGTGATCACGGCGGTCTTTCCATCGAGTCTCGGCGTGGACATCACTTTGTTGGACATGAGATTTCCTTTGCTGGAAGAAACGGTACGTCCAACATGTGGACCGAGATCGATACGAACCATCCGAAGCTGTCCGGAAAACTATCGAAATCGTCCGAGCTCTCCGGAGCGCTGCCTGGAACTCGGAACTCATGCGGGCTACAGTGCTCGATGGACGCTCTAAGCGCGGTTCTCGCCCCAGTTCGTTTGCAGCAGACCTGCTGGGCTTTTACAGTCGGGCGCGCACCGTGGGGACTGGCTTTTCCGGGAGGGAAGAAGAGCTGCGTCCGCTTCCACTACATGGTGCGCGGCAGTGCCTGGCTCAGCGTAGACAATACGGAGGAGCCAGACGTCGCCCTCTCTGGCGGCGATCTCGCCGTCCTGCCACTCGGCCACGCGCACGTGCTGCGCGACCATCCACGCAGCGTTCCCGTGCGCGTCGATGACGTCGCTCAGTGCGACTCGCGCAGTGTCGTCATGCAGCTCGAAATCGGCGCCAAGGGTCCGGAGACCAACTTCGTCACCGGCGCGTTCGTGCTCGACGATCCGCTCGCGCGGCAGATCTTCGCCGTGCTACCCCCGGTCATCCGAATGCGGCCCGAAGCGGAGCAGGGAGTGCCGTCGTTCTTCGAGAACATCCAGTTCATCACCCGCGAGGTGGAGACGGACCGGCCCGGCTCCGAGGTCGTCCTGCTGCGGATGGCGGACGTCATCTTCATCCAAATCCTGCGTGCGTATCTTGCGCGCGTTCCCGACGACGGCGGCGGCTTTCTCGGCGCACTCCGCGATCCAAGTACCGCAGCGGCGCTCGGCGCGATGCACCACCGCGCCGAGGCGCCGTGGACCGTGGCCTCGCTTGCCAAGGAGGTTGGCCTCTCGCGCTCGGTCTTCGCGTCGCGCTTCACACAGCTCGTCGGCGAGCCACCGCTCGGCTACCTGACGCGCCTGCGCATGCAGAAGGCGGCGACGCTGCTCCGCGACGGCGCAGCGCTCGCGGAGGCCTCGCGCCTGACGGGCTACGCTTCGGAGGCCTCGTTCAGCCACGCCTTCCGCCAGTGGGCTGGCGTGGCGCCTGGTGCCTATCGCAAGCAGCTCCGCGAGTCGTCTTCGAGCGCCGATTAGCAGCGCCGACTAGCAGCGCCGACACACCGCAGCGGCGAGGACTGATCACGACCGTTCGCGTTTGGCCGGGCGCCGCGAAGAAGACGGCCACGCCCTCAGCTATGCCCAACTCGTGATCAACCCCCCCTGTCGCAACGGCCAGAAGACAAAAGCAAAAAAAACCGGTTTTGCCGGGGTTTCTCTCGCGTTGCGCGGGGGCGATTCGTCCGATGTACCACGAGCTCTCGCTGCAAATTCGCGCTCCGCTGGCCGCATGACGGCCGGAGCCTCGGAGTGGGCCCCCGGGGGGGAGCAGCGCTGGGCACCTAGTGAGCGTTTGCAGGACCATCGCCCGAAACAGGGTCGGGGGCGCCTCTACCGAGGAAGCAGTTCCAGCCGTGCTATCCTGCTTCACCAGGCATGCACATCCAGTCTCGAGATCTGATGGCCCCCGACACTGAGCCGACAGACGAGGAACTCGCGCTCGTGATGCGGGAAGCGAGAGACCTTGCGGTGCAGCGTCGCGCATTGGCGGACGCCTGGGTCGCGGCGCGGCTGAAGGAAGCGTCCACTTTTGCCCGTGCGAACACACAGGCACGGCGAACCGACAAATCTCGATGACGATAGGGCCGGCCTCTCGCCCTCGCTTGTTGGTCGTAGCCGGACCCAACGGTGCCGGAAAAACGACCATCACCGAGCGCGGCCTTGCTCACGAGTGGTTTCAAGATTGCGAATACATCAACCCTGACGTTATCGCGCAGGAAGAGCTCGGAGACTGGAACGATGCCGAGATCGTGCTGCGCGCGGCGAAGCTGGCGACCGAGCGACGTGAGACTTGTTTGCGCGAACAGCGGAGCGTTGCCTTCGAAACCGTTTTCTCGGCCGCGGATAAACCGGAGTTCGTGCGTCGCGCGGTGAACCTTGGTTACTTCGTACGCATATTCTTCGTGGGCACGGATCGGCCAGAAATCAACGCTGCTCGAGTCGCTCGCAGGGTGCTTCAAGGCGGGCACGAGGTGCCAATTCGGAAGATTGTTGACCGTTGGGCGCGCTCGATCGCGAACGTTGCCTCCGTGTGCGCCGAGGTAGACCGCCTTTATGTCTATGATAACTCCGTCGACGATCGGGATGCCCAGCTCGTGCTGCGTGCTGCCGAGGGCCGAGTGGTCAAGGCCTATGGCGACGTGCCGGCATGGGCGGGTCCAATTCTTGAACGCCTCACTCCGCGCGAATCCTGATCGCCAAGCACCGAATCTCTTGCGTTAGAATGCGTGAATGGCGCCCGCCAGGCGAAGTCAAACGCGAAGCAGGAGAGATCGAAGCGATGACGAATTCGAAGGGCCAACGGATTGCTGGGTCTCGTACGGCGGAGAGCAGATCTGGGTCGTTGGATACACACCTGGAGGAGCACCCTACGGCGTCGGCGAGGACGAGATGCGTCGTGTTGAGGAGGAGAAGCCACATCCGGAAGTGGCAAAGCGCTTCGAACGAACGGGGAGCACGCCGATCTGGTTCGAGGTCAAGAGGTTGCTCGAGACCACTTTCCGCGAGCTATCAACTCCGACGACGAGCGTGACCGTCGGCCGGTCGACGTCCCTTGGCCGCGGTCTCTCCCGCCGCCAATTCGCGGCGGCAGTCGACTTGAACCCCGATCCAGCACACCTAAGCGGCACCTACGTCGTCGGCCTTCCTCTCGCTCATTCGGACCGCCGCCTCGAAGTGCGGCTCGTCGCGGAAATGGCGATCCTCGAGCGGCTCGCAACGCTCCCCCTATCGTTCCGCGTGCCAAGCGTCACTCGGTGCGGGGTGGATTCGGCACAAGCTGCGACCATCCGCACCTTCTTGCCGGGTATTGAGCTCGATCTGAGGGCGGGAAGGCAGACGAGCGTCAAGCCCTGGCTCGTCGTCGGTGAGCTCGCGGCCGCGGTTCATCAACTGCCCGCGACACGGTTCTGCGACTGCATCCCCGGTTTTGCAAGCCGCGACGACTTTGCTGCTCATCAAGTCGAGTCACTCCATCGCGGTCGCAACCATCCGGACGTCGCTCGCGCTATCGCCTGGGCGGGAGCTTTCAAACCAGCGACGAAGGCCGCGTGCGTGATTCACGGCGATCTATTGGGTCAGAATATCTTGCTCGCACCAGGAGCGACGCCAGCACTCATCGACTGGGAGCACTGTGCGCTTGGGGACCCGGCGTACGACTTGGCGATTGTCACGCGAGGCGTTCGACGCCCATTCCAGATCGACCGAGGTCTCGATAGGTTGCTAGAAGCTTACGGAAACGCCGGAGGCGCGCTCATCACGGCTCACGACGTCCGTTTCTACGAAGTGTGTATCGCAGCCGGCCGGGTATGCGACGCGATGGCGTCTGATGACCAAGCCTTGGCCATGCACGCTGCGCTTCCGCTACAAAGTCTACTTCGCAGAGTCGGTGCAGGATGAGTATCGGTCGCGCAGCTGGGCGGCTGCCAGAATATGTCAGGCGTCGTTTGTGGGGTCGTCAAGACCGAGGACGACGGCATCCTGGCGCGATGCCTGATCTGCAGCGTTGACGAGGTCGCCATCCATAACTGGCAGGAGACCGAGTAGTCGAACGGAATGATGGATCCGTCCCGGTCGGGCCTCCGTCCGCGAGCGACGAACCCGAAAAACACTGAATCCCACTGATTGCTGCGATCGGAGGCATAATGAATCGATGTCCGCGTGAAGCCGCACCGGCCGAAGCCAAACCGCGTCGGCGACCTTCGGGCATTCGACTCGCGCGGACGCTATAGCGTCACGCAGCCGCGCCGCGCGCACGCGGCGCTTTTTTTCTTCGGGTTTGGTCGAGAGCCTCAAGCGCTCGGAGGCCGCCGAATAACAAAAGTAAAAAGGCCCTGATTTCTCAGGGCCTTTTCGTCTTGTTGCGCGGGGAGGATTTGAACCTCCGACCTTCGGGTGATGAGCCCGCAGGTCGCTCAGATACGATGCCTAGTGCCGCCCGCCGAAGCGGTCACGCCCCAGGCGGTGCGCTGACGCGCTGTCGACACTGGTAGCCAGCTTCGGGGCGGCAGTGGTGGCAGTTGCCGCCGCGTGCGCGGCAGGCAAAGGGCCAGCAGGCACTGGGCGCCAGTTGGGCGCGATCACTTTGGGCGCCGACGGCGGCGTTTTCGTGCTCTCGGAGGCTGGTTCGCGTTCAGGTGACGCTGTTTGGCTCGGCGCCGGTCGAGCCACGGACGGCACCGCAGGCGTGATGATCTTCTGGCGCGCAGGAATGATCGTTTCGACAGGGACCATGCTGAAGGCCACCGCCTTTTGTGGACGGCTCGAGCCACCCGGCATCAGCAGCATCAATGTTCCAGCGACGAGCGCCAGTGCCGCGACGAGAACAAACATCGCCTCTTTCGACCGCCCTGTCGGCATCGGGGCCGGCATGGACACCGGTGGAAGGCTCACCGGTTGTACGCTGATTCGGCGAAGCGTGGGCAGCGAACTCTGGGCGTCCGTGTGATCGAGGGCAATCGCGCGCAACGTCCCTTGACTGATCGGTGACGACAAGTAGCCCCGTTGCTGATCGAGGCGCTCTTGTGCCAAGCGCAAGGCGTTGCGCCGCGCGCTTGCACGCGCACCGAGGAGTTGCTCCAGGTATTCGGCGACTTGAACTTGGAAGCTTGGCTCGAGCGGTCCGGGCATTGCTTTTTCGAGCGCTGTCAACAGCTCGGTGGCAGACGAGAAGCGCTGATCTGGATCCTTCGCGAGCGCTTTCAGGACGACCGCTTCGAGCTCTGCGGGATAATCGGGGACGAGCGTGCTCGGTCCAGCGGGGCTCTGATCCGCGCAGATATTTTGCACGGTTTCCGCGGGATTTTCGCCGCGGAATGGATGCGTTCCGGTCGTGATTTGATAAAGCAGGATGCCGAGCGCAAATAGATCGGCGCGCGCGTCGACCGCTTGCCCTCGGACCTGCTCCGGGGCCATGTACGCAAACTTACCCTTTACCTCACCGGCGACGGTGAACGAGCCTAGGCCGTTGCTCTTGGCGACGCCGAAATCCACGAGTTTGGCAGTGCCCGAGTAGTTCACCAGCACATTGTGCGGCGAGACGTCGCGATGCACGACACCGAGTAGAGTGCCTTCGCCGTCGCGCAGACTATGGGCCGCGTGCAGGCCCTGGCACGCCTGCCCGATCAGATTGACGCCGATGGGCAAAGGCACACCTCCAAGGCTCGCCGCCGTCGACATCAGCAAGTTGAGCGACTCGCCGTCGACCCATTCCATCACCAGATACAAGAGCCCATCGTGCTCACCGAGATCGAGCGTCGCGACCACGTTGGGATGGTGAATCCTGGACGCGAGTTCGGCTTCGACCAAAAACATTTCCTCCAGGCGTGTTTCATCAACCGCGCCGGGCAGGATGGTTTTGACTGCAACTACCTTTTGAAACCCCCGAGTTCCGTGCAAACGAGCGGACCACACTTCCGCCATGCCGCCCTTCGCGATTGGTAGCAGCAGTTCGTAGCGCCCGAGGCTGAAACCGGAAGACAGTAGCTTCGCTGGTGAGGAGTTGAACATTTCACTCCTTGTGCTGACGTGGTTGGCAACTGAGCTAACGGCCCTTTGATTGGATCCTAAAGGCGCTCCGCGCCACTCTAGATCGCGTTTTTCCAGCTTGGATCATCCATCTCGCGAGTCGCAAATCGATGCACATCACGTCGCGCAAATGTCTCTCTGTCATCGAAGCACATGGGTGGCGCGACAGAAATCAGTGACTTGCGCGCGACACCGCGCGAACTTCGCACGGTCGCAACAGCCCTTGGTCACGGCTCGCCGTCGGTATTGGCCAGTCTGCTTTTCTGAAGCGACGCGCTGAACAGCAGAATTGGGACCGCCGCGGGGGCGAGCCCCAAATTCCCAGTAAGTCGAGTGTCGGGCAAAGCACCATCATCTGCAACGCAGGGCTAACCTGCGACGAGTGCGCGCGTGCCTTGACAGGTTTGGATCGGGCGCCGATGCTTCGACTCGTTGGTCGTGTGAGCTGGCGAAGGCATCGCTTCGCCGGGCGCGACGCAGGAGTGGCCATGGCTCGTGACGTGCTGATTTTGGTCCCAGGACTATTCGGGTTTGGCAGCTTCGGCACTGGCCCCGGGCAGATCGCCTACTTCGATCACGTGTCGACCAGGATTTCGAACTTCACTGGCTGGAGTGAAGAACAGATTGTCGTGCATCAAACGGGCCCAGCTGAACCCTTGGCGTGGCGCGTTCGATCGCTGGCGGCTGCGGTCGAACACGCGCTATCGGGACAATTGCCGGGAGTGCCCGAGGTCGGCCGGGTGCATCTGGTCGGGCACTCCACGGGCGGGGTGGACGTGCGGCTGCTGGTCAACTCGCAGTATCGGTGGCCGGGGGCAACGGCGAGCGCGTCGTTCGTGTCTCGAATCGGCGCGGTCGTTTCACTATCGGGACCACACTGGGGCGCGCCGATTGCTCGGCGCATGAGAGGAACGCTCGAGGGCGTCTTGCCCGAGCTTTATCTGGCGAGCATCTTGGCCAAGCACAACCGCTTTCCGATCGTGGAATCGCTCCTGTTCGGCCTCTTCACCGTCGGCAGTGACCCGGGCAAGCAGCCCTCGGCGCACGTGCTTCGCGCCATGGGTCAACTGCCCGAGGGCGTAGCCAAGGATGTGATGCGCTTCTTGAAGCGGATCATCGACGATCATGGGTTGATTCATGATCTGACGCCGCTCTCGATGGCACGGCTGAATTCGGCCGTGAAAGCCGGCGAATGTCCGCGAGTGAAGTACTACGCCACGGCCGCACCCGCACCGACCGCGTTCGGCTTGCTCGAGCAGGGGCTCAAGGGAGAGGCCCTCGGCGCGGCCTTCTATGCCAGCTCCGAGCGGCTGGCGCGCCCGGATCCGTCGGAAGAAATGAGCTTTCCTCGTGGCCCTTGGATCGGTGATCGAGCTTCTGGCTCCCAGGCCACCGACGCGGAGACCAATGACGGCGTCGTCCCGACGAGCTCACAAACCCTAACCGGGGACGCCACCGCAATCGTCCAAGGCGACCACTTGGATGTGGTGGGTCACTACCCGTCACAGCGCTTCCAGGGCAACACGCTGTTCAAGTCCGCCGCGAACTTCGACGATGATCGCTTCGATGCCCTGTGGCGCTCGATCTCGAGCGAGCTCACCGCCGGCGAGTGAAGCGCAGCGCGACCCCAAAGCCCCCTCACAATTTCAGCTTCAGCCCGATCTGAATCATGCGCGGCGCGTTGGGCCGCGCGCCAAACGGTCGACGCGAAACGAGATCCAGCTCGTTGAATAGATTGCGCACGTTGCCGTAAATATCGAGCCAGCGCAGGATGCGGTACTTCGCGCCGATGTCGACGACGAATTGCTTGTCCGTCGCGATCACCTGGCTGAGCGGCGCGCTGCCCGCTTGCTCGCGCATGGCAGAAATGTACGTCGCAGTGCCGTACACGCTTGCGGGGCCGTACTCCGCTGCCAGCATGGCGTTGATCTGATGGCGCGGCACGTACGGGATCTCGTCGCCCTTCTTGACGTCGCCGAACACCGGATCTTCGGACGAAAAGCTGTTTTGAAATTCGGTGCGCGTCAGTGTGTAAGCCGCAGACAGCGGAAACTTGACCGGCCCAAGCGCAGGCTCACTCTGCACGTACGCTTCCACGCCGTAGATGCGCGCTTTGCCTGCGTCGTATTGCTTGTCCAAGCCGGCCTCCACACAGCCGCTCGACAGCGTGCAGATGTCGGTCAAGTTCGAGTAGTCGTTGTAGTAGCCGATCAGTTCGGCGCGCAGCTTGGGCGACGAATAGCGCATGCCTACTTCGTAGTTCACGCTCAGCTCGGGTGACACGCCCGGGCTGCCAGGCGCTGGCGGGCTGAAGCCGCGGTACACGCCGCCGAGCACACCGAAATGCGGAAGTAGTTCTTGGAACACGCCCAAACCCGGCAAAAACGCGTGGGCGGTGTTGTACGTGGTGGTCGGCTCCGCGCCGAGCTTGTCGAGGAACTTGGAGCGCATCAGCTCGAAGCGAACGCCCGGCGTGACGGTGAGCTTGCGCCAAGTCACGGCGTCGATCGCGTGCATCGAGTACGCCAGGGTCGAAGCCTCGTTGAACGCGGTGACGGTGGTTGCGGTCCCCTCCGGTAACAGATCGCCGCTCGCGACGATGAACCCGTCTTCACTGTGTCGGCGCTCGATGCGGTCGTTGTGAAAGCGCATGCCGTACTCGACGCGGTGCGAGAGCGGTCCGGTGTTGCCGGCCAGGGTCGCGCGCGAATCGATGCCTTGCGAGACGAACTCACGCTGATTCGGCCCGATCATCAGCACCTCGTTCGGGTTCGAGGTGTCGGCTTCGCCGGCCAAGATGGCTCGATACACGGCGTTTTGCGCGCTCTCCGCGTCGCTCAACACGTCGAACAAGTTCGCGCCGCGAAAGCGATTCACTTTGCGCCAAGTGCGGTGAAAATCATGCCGATAGGCGTTGGTCGTCACGGTCATCTTGCGCGTCGGATGCATCACGTGCGTGAGCACGCCAGACGTGCGGTGATTCTTCATCTGATCGAGCGCGGTGACCGGATAACGCAATAGCGGGTTTTCGCGAAAATCTGCGTCGCTCAGCCCGAGGTAGGTCTCGTTCGAAACCTCTTCGGAGTAGGTGAGCTTGAGTTTCAGCTCTTGGCGATGCTCCGAATCGGGGTCGAACACATGCTGCAGCTTGAGCATGAATTCGTTGCGGTAAAATCCGGTGTTGGCGTCGTCCTTCAGCTCCTTGAAGCCCGTGCTCTGTAGGTGAGTTCCGGTCAGGAGCACGCCGTTGTGATCGTCACTCCAGCCGTAATAACCATCGACTTTTGCGTAGCCGTAGCTGCCACCGGCGACGTCGAGCCCGAAAGCCGGCGCCGTCGGGATCGCTCGCGTGACCAGATCGATCGCGCCGCCGATCGTCTGCGGGCCGTAGACGATGGCTGCCGGCCCTTTGATCACGCGCACCTGCGTCATGCGCGTCATCAGCGGAAAGTAATAGGCAGCGGGTGCCGAATACGGCGCGGGTCCGAACGGCACGCCGTCCTCCATCAGCGCCACTTTCTTGCTGCGATCCGAGCTGGTGCCGCGCAGCCCGATGTTGTTGCGCAGACCGAAGCCGTCCTCACCACGCGCGTACACGCCGGGTACCGACTGCAAGACTTTGGCCGGATCGTCGTATTCAGTGCGCTCGAGGTCTTTGTTGCGAATGACGTGCGCGGAGCCCGCAGTGCGTTCCAGGCGCGTGCCGACGATGCTGACCTCCGTGACCACATCGGGGGCGGGCTTTGCCGGAGCGGAGTCCGGCGGCGCGGGCGCCTCGGGCGGCGGAGGGGCGGGAACCGGCGCGGGTGGGGGCGGGGGAGTCGCTGCAGCTTCGCCCGCCGGCTCGGCGAGGGCGGGCGGCGCGACGAGCAGCGCCAGCCCGGTGCCACTCAGCAAGAGCGCGCGACTACCCAGCAGAATTCTGAGATTTTCTAGGAATTTACACGAGACCACAACGGTTGGTCGCTCGCATAACACGCCTCAAATGAGATTGAAAATGAAATTCATATTCAATAACGAATTGACGCGGTGCGGCAAATTCAGGCCGCGGGCTCGCAGCCCACCAGAAGCCACCGCGCTCAGTAAGTGACCACGGTACGGATCGACTCACCCGAGTGCATCAGGTCGAACGCGTCATTGATGCGCTCGTGAGGCAACGT
>Ga0134124_10003651_pt1 | contig 12385 bp, 10 predicted proteins | sample KB304_FD_96880 | JGI IMG/M metagenome (GOLD analysis project Ga0134124, IMG submission 96880) | Terrestrial soil microbial communities without Nitrogen fertilizer from Kellogg Biological Station, Michigan, USA - KB3-0-4 | ecosystem: Environmental > Terrestrial > Soil > Unclassified ... | reverse complement strand
GGAGATTCTTTCATCTTTAACCGGATATAAATGGAAACTCCCACGAGTATGATGGAAACAAGAAAAGGAATCCGCCAGCCCCAGCTATTGAATTTGGAAATGGACTTTGTGAGGTCTGCGTCGAGATTATGCCTTGTGATCAAAATAATTCCCAGTGACAGGAATAAACCGAGTGTTGCTGTTGTTTGTATCCACGAAGTAAAAAATCCTCTGCGGTTTGGAGGTGCATGTTCGGCAACATAAGTTGCCGCTCCGCCATATTCGCCGCCTAATGCGAGGCCTTGCAATAATCGTAACAATAAAATAATTATCGGTGCTGCATAGCCAATGCTTTCATAACCGGGCACAAGACCGATAGCGAAAGTTGAGCCACCCATGATGATGAGCGTGAGGAGAAAAGTGTATTTGCGACCAATGAGATCTCCCAATCTTCCAAACACCAATGCGCCAAATGGGCGAACGATGAAACCTGCTGCAAATGTTGCCAACGTGGAAAGCAGAGCAGCGGTCGGATTTGTTTTTGGAAAAAATTGAGTAGCCAAAACCGTGGCAAGACTTCCGAAAATGTAAAAATCATACCACTCGATCAATGTTCCTACCGAGGAGGCGGCAATGATCTTCGAAATGCCCCGCACTTCGTTCGTTGGTTGGTTCATAAGTTTAAAATACAGATTTATTCTGAATGAAATTTATTCATTCAGTAAATTGTGCACCCGTAACTCACAACTCATAACCCGAAACTCGATCACCATGTCATATCCTTTCCAGGTAAGATCATTTGAAGAATATTCCTCGGCTTACAAACAAAGCGTTGATGACCCCGGAGGTTTTTGGGGCAAGGTGGCTGAAAACTTTTACTGGAGGAAAAAATGGGACAAGGTTTTGGAATGGAATTTTAAAGAGCCTAAAATAGAATGGTTCATCAATGGCAAACTGAATATCACTGAAAATTGTATTGACCGTCATCTGAAAACTATGGGTGATAAACCCGCCATCATCTGGGAGCCCAATGAGCCAGGAGACAGAACGAGAATTGTTACCTATAACCGCCTGCACAAAAGAGTTTGCCAGGTGGCGCAAATGTTGAAGAATAACGGAGCAAAAAAAGGCGACAGGGTTTGTATTTATATGGGGATGGTGCCCGAGCTTGTGTATGCTATCCTTGGTTGTGCGAGAATAGGCGCTATACATAGTGTGGTCTTCGGAGGATTCTCTGCGCAAAGCATTGCAGACAGGTTGGAAGATGCACAAGCAGAATTCATCATCACTTGTGACGGAGCCTTTCGCGGTGGAAAAGATATTCCGCTCAAAAACATTATTGACGATGCATTGATAGGAAACAAAACAGTAAAGAGAGTGATCGTCTATACAAGAACAAGAACTCCTGTCTCGATGATCAAGGGAAGAGATGTTTGGTGGGAAGACGAAATGGAACATGCCGAAACACAGGTAGAACAAAATGGCGTGGTTTCTTTTCCTGCAGAAGAAATGGATGCAGAAGATCCGTTATTTATTTTATATACATCGGGAAGTACCGGCAAACCCAAAGGTGTTGTTCATTCCAGTGCCGGGTATATGGTATGGACCACTTACACTTTTGTAAATGTTTTTCAATATCAACCAGCCGCTATCTTTTTTTGTACAGCGGACGTGGGATGGATCACCGGCCACAGCTATATTATTTATGGTCCCCTGAGTGCCGGCGCAACTTCATTGATGTTCGAAGGAGTTCCTACCTATCCTGATGCGGGCAGATTTTGGGATATTGTCGACAAACACAAAGTAAATATTCTTTATACAGCTCCTACCGCCATTCGTTCACTGATCGGTTTTGGCCAGGAACCGCTGAAAGGAAAAGATCTTTCATCATTAAAAATTTTGGGAACAGTTGGCGAACCTATCAATGAAGAAGCCTGGCATTGGTATGATGAAAATATAGGAAAGAAAAAATGCCCAATCGTGGATACCTGGTGGCAAACGGAGACAGGTGGAATTTTAATTTCAAATCTTGCAGGAGTGACACCGGCCATTCCTTCGTGGGCTTCTCTTCCTATGCCCGGAATACAACCGGTGTTGGTCGATGAAAATGGAAATCTTCTTCCTGATCCCAAAGAAGGAGAAATTGTTTCCGGGAATTTATGTATCAAAGCGCCGTGGCCGGCAATGATCAGAACGACCTACAGGGATCATGAACGTTGTCGCCAGAATTATTTCTCAACTTATCCTGATCTCTATTTCACGGGTGATGGCGCTTTAAAAGATTCAAAAGGAAATTTCCGTATTACCGGTCGTGTGGATGATGTGCTCAACGTGAGTGGTCATCGAATCGGAACTGCTGAGGTGGAGAATGCAATCAATATGCACTCGGGTGTGGTGGAAAGTGCGGTAGTTGGTTTTCCTCATAACATCAAGGGGCAGGGAATTTATGCCTACGTGATCGCCAGTTCAAAGCATGGAGATGAAAATCTAACCAGACAGGATATTTCGCAAACAGTAGCCCGCATCATTGGGCCTATTGCAAAACCCGATAAGATTCAATTCGTGACCGGCCTTCCAAAAACAAGAAGCGGAAAGATCATGCGAAGAATTTTAAGAAAAATAGCTGAGGGTGAACTGGAAAATTTAGGTGACACATCTACCCTTCTTGACCCGGCTGTTGTTGAGGAAATAAAAAATGGGAAGATCTGATCTATTTTCTGATCGTCACTTTCGTTCCTGGCTGGACATAACTATAAATTTCTTCTACATCTATATTCTTTAACGAGATGCAGCCCATCGTCCAGTTCTTATATTGATCAATGATATAATCGTCATGAGGCCAGGTGCCGTGAATGCCAATGGATCCTCCTATTCTTGCATCCGATGGAATTTCCCCTCTTTCTTTTCTTTGATTGAATTTATCGTAACTCTCTTTGGTAGGATAATCAAGCGCCATAAAGCGATCCCATTTATCATGAACACGTTTGGAAAGAATATGAAAAACTCCTTCTGGCGTTTGACGATCGCCCTCCATTTTTTTGTCGTCAAGACTACTATTACCAAACACGCAGGGGTAAGTGGCAAACCAGCCCTTGTCATCATAGATGCTTAATTCGTAATCCGATTTGTCGATGACGATGGAAATTCTTCCAACTGGAAGTATGGCCCGTTTGGAAGGTTTCAATTCTGTCTTTTTAAAATTGACCGGGTTGTTTACCGGTGATGGTGTTTCCTTAGTGAGCAGAGTGGTGCTCAGGAAGGTACAGGTGAAAAGAATGGATAGTTTCATAGTTAACCGTTAGCAAGAATAAAACGCTTGAAATTTGAATTTTATTTTTTCTGTGGAAATCTTTCACAAATCGTTTTGAATATAAGGATGGTTAAAGGTGAGACGCGGAGAACCTGCAAAAATCCTGCCTGACGGTAGGCAGGTTTTCCATGATTTCTTAAGAAGTTACTAAAGCTGGTCAATAAAAAAACCGGTGTTGTTTTACGACACCGGTTGAGAAAATTGCAAAGTAAAAATCATTACCAGTTTGCGAAACGGAAACCTACCGTGTAAGGAGTTTGATCCAAACCTTTTTCCCACATGCTCTTGGTAGCATAGCTGCCATATAATTTCACAGGACCCAATAGCAATTCGCCTATGTAGGAAACTTTCCATTTGTTAAGATCAAAATCATCATGCACTTTATTTTTATGACCGCCATCTTTTATTTTTTGTCTTGCGCTGTAAAGTAATCCGCCACTAACACCAGCACTAAACCCAAATCCTTTTCCTCTGCCTGGAGTAAAATTAAAGTTCAGCATCAGGGGAACGGTTAGATAGTCGGCTGCCAATTTATTTTTGTCAACGTCTTTATAAGAGGCATCAAGGAAGATCTTGGTGGGGTTCTTCTGCAAATGGATCTGCTCATCTTTGAAAAAATAATTATTCAACTCAAGACCCAAACCATATTTCAGGTTGACAACATGCTTCACCACATTCAGCTTTTGCATAAAGAACCATAGGTTGATATTTCTCGATTTAAATGTTTTCAGCTTCATTGATTCCTCATTGACGCCTGCCCCGATAAAACCGCTGGCTAATGCAGTTGTATAATTGCTTTTATCATTATAGTTGGAAATGCCGATATCCATTATCCACCAGTTGGTACTCACGTTGGAGGTCTTATCGTATTTGCGGCGTCCGATATTTACATTTTTATCTTTATTATCGTTATCGTCATCATTTTTGCCATCGTGATTCCGGATGATGATCATCCCGCCAACTTTAATGGTGTCCGGTTGATCTTTTTTTGTCGAATCAACCTGGGCAAATCCTGCCAGGGCAATGAATAGAACCAAAGCCAGGGTAAATAATCTTTTCATGGTAGTTGTTATTTGTTTAATTAAAATTATTTGAGGCTTACGGCCATAGAGCCGATCAGCACTTTGTTGTCGTCATTGGCGGGGTTGACCTTTGTTGTGCGTTCAATGAATCTTGCTGCTCTTCTAAAAAACCCGCGGAGTTTTTTGTTTTCATCATTGCTTGCTGTTGCATCATCAGGTTGTGTCAAATTACTCGCCTTTGTATCGTGAGGCGTTTCATCACCTGGTTTTGTTACAGCGGGAGTGTTAATAGGATGTTGAAGCAATTTTCCAGAGCTTGGATTCACAGCAATAGATGAAGTAATATTAGTTCTATCGATGATTGAAGTTGATGATTCATTGGCTCGGGACGAAACTGTTTCTTCGTTTGGTTTATTTCTAATTGAAGGTTCATCGATCCTTGCAAGCGTCTTGTTGTTTTCTATATCTTGTTTTGGTCGAGTGATCCCTTTTTTATTTTCAATTTTTTTATTTGAATTTTCTTTTGACGCTAAGCTATTTTGGTTCTCAGGATTTAGTTGAGTGTCTTCTTGCTTCTCATTAACAATACGGCCACTCGCCTTTTGATCTTGCTGAGTGGATTTGACAGGGATGTTACCAGCGGTGTTTATTTTCTTTGACCCATTATTTGTGATGATCGAATAAGTTCCCCATCCAGCTGCAATTAGCAAAACCGCAGCCGCTGCCATTCTCCACCAACTCATCTTTATCACCCTCCATTTTTCTTCTCTTTTATACAAAGACGCTTTGTCGGCAAAAACAAATTCCCCGGGTTCCAATTTGGTTTGAAGGAAAAGATCCAGTTCTGCTTTTACACGTGGGTTCGCCGCTGCAAATTTTTCAACCGCAAGTTTTTGTTCGCCGGTCAATTCATTATCGACATATAAGATCAACCATTCTTCGTAATTGCTCATGTTAATGATGCTCTCTTCTTTCATCAAATTTTCCTTGCCTTCAAAAACAAAAGAATCATCGGCAACCAACTTTGATTGCTGCAGCATGACAAATTCTTCTTCCAGGTCAGGGTTCGCCAATACAAAAGCCTCCACCTGCTTTTTTTGCTCAACGTTCAATTCGTTGTCAATATAAAGCAGGAAGAACTCCTCGTAATTATGGCGGGCTATTGTCATATTACATTTTCCGGTTTCACTAAATAATTTTTCAATTGAACTCTTGCACGATGCAAATAAACTTTTACCTGGCTCTCGTTCAGGCCTGTGATCTTGCCTATCTCTTCATAACTATATCCTTCATAATCTTTCAGCATCACAAGACTTTTTTGTGTTTCACTCAATTTGTTCAGAGCTTTTTCCAGCACTTGCTTTGCGTTATGCATGTGGCGATAGGTCACCTTGGTCTCCTCATTAAACTCTTCTTTCAACTGGATGCGCTTGTTTTTTCTTATGTGATCGATCATCTGGTGATAAGCTACAGTGAACAGGTATGATTTACTTTTTTCCGAATCAATATTTTCACGGTTGCGCCACATTTTTTCAAAAGCCGATTGCACCACGTCCCGGGAATCCTCCTCATGCCGAAGATTCTTCACGATGAAGCGGTACATATTATCTGCGTACTGGGTCACACATTGATTATATTCCTTTTCAGTCATAAACAGCCTGGGAGTGCGTCAAAATTAGGCTCAAAAAGCCGGTTTCGATAGTGTTACGTGGAATTAGAACGAATGTTACAGTTTTATTAGAAAAATCGGGGAAAAACAGGTTTTTTATCTCACCACTATGATAAACTGCCGGGAGAAGCTTTCCATGATCATCTCGTTGTTTACCGGTTTCGCTTGCTTTTTAAGACAGCATTCATCCATTTTCCCTTTACAAGGCGGAGTTTTATGCGTTGAAGACGGTATCATTAAGGCCGAAAGGCAAATGACAACAGGGATTGCGATAGCCGGGATGAATTTTCTTCTCATGGCGTTGGTTTCGTTCTTGGACGAAGATATCCACCCAAAAGTTACAGGAATATTAAAGTTGCTGGTTTCTGGTTAATGACAAAATACCAGCTTGCTTAGCAACCAGCGACCAGTAACCAGCAACAAGTATATTTGCCCCCAAAATCAGGATCATTATGAATGAGAATTTTGTTAGCCGTATAAACAAAGAAATTAGCGAGATCAAATCATCAGGTCTTTATAAAACCGAAAGGGTTATTTCGAGCCCCCAGGATGCGGAGATCGTTGTCAACGGCAAAACCGTTCTGAATTTCTGTGCTAATAATTATCTCGGCCTTTCTTCTCACCCAAAAACCATCCAGGCAGCCCATAAATACATCGACTCACATGGCTATGGCATGAGCAGCGTTCGCTTTATTTGCGGCACGCAGGATATCCATAAAGAATTGGAAAGAAAACTTGCAGAATTCCTGGGAACCGAAGATTCCATTTTATACGTTGCTGCTTTTGATGCCAATGGCGGCGTGTTTGAACCTTTATTCAATGAGCAGGACGCTATTATTTCCGATAGCCTGAATCATGCTTCCATCATTGATGGAGTCCGGCTCTGCAAAGCCCAACGCTTTCGCTATGAGAACAACAACATGGAAGACCTGGAAGCAAAACTGAAGGAAACAAAAGATCTCCGAAGCAGGATCATTGTAACGGATGGTGTATTCAGCATGGATGGGACCATCGCACAACTGGATGTGATCTGCGACCTGGCTGATAAATATGATGCCATTGTCATGATCGATGAAAGTCATGCTTCCGGGTTTATGGGAAAAACAGGCAGAGGGACTCATGAGCACAGGGGTGTGATGGGTCGCATTGATATTATCACAGGCACATTAGGCAAAGCATTAGGCGGCGCCAGCGGCGGTTTCACGAGCGGTAGAAAAGAGATCATCGATATGCTGAGACAAAGGTCAAGGCCGTATTTGTTCAGCAATACTTTAGCTCCTTCCATCACCGGGGCTTCCATTGCGGTATTAGACATGCTGAGCGAAACAACTGAATTGCGTGATAAGTTGGAATCGAACACAAAATATTTCCGCAGCAAAATGACAGCAGCAGGGTTTGATATTAAACCGGGAGAACATCCTATTGTACCTATCATGTTGTATGATGCCGTGCTTGCTCAAAATTTTGCTGCTAAACTTTTAGAAGAAGGCATTTATGTGATCGGCTTTTTTTATCCTGTCGTGGCCAAAGGACAAGCAAGGATCAGGGTGCAGTTGAGCGCGGCTCATGATCAAAAACATTTAGATTCTGCTATTGCAGCCTTCACAAAAATTGGGAAAGAACTGGCAACATTGAAGTAATAAACCCTAATCAGGCACGTTTATTGGCTAGGTTTGGAACATTCTTCAGATCACCATTTTTTTCACTTATAAAATTTACATGAAAAAAATATTTGCTTATCTGCTGTTCGTATGTTTCCTTGCTTCTATCATTTCATCCTGCTCTACAATGAGAAAAGATTGCCAGGGCAGGAGGCATTATCGCCAGCCCAATGGTGTTTACCTTTAACCAAATCATCAAGACTAGTAAATTTCCGATACTAAGTATTTGCTCCTCTTATCGTTTCGACGACCTTAATCTTTCTCTCAACTTAATAAACCTTTCATTCAACGATTTGGCCTCCTAATGTGTTTTTAATATATATATTTGGACTGCTTAATTAGTCTTCATGTTTTTATCAGAGAACGGGAATTACACTTGTTCTGTAATTCTGCCATTATACAAGCCCAGGGGCAATTGGGTCGAACTGTTTTTACAGAATGTGGAAGAAATAAACACTCACCTTCCCTCCAATATTTCCATTCAATATGTAGTCGTTCACGATGGGGCTCCCGGCCGGGGGATCATAAAAGGCTTTCACAAGATCTCAGCATCATTAAAAAACATCAGCTTTATTTCTTACCCCGAAAACATGGGAAAAGGTTTTGCGTTAAGAAAAGGCTTAAAAACGATTGATACAGATTTTACGTTGATAACTGATTTTGATTTCCCTTATAAAAAAATACATATTCCTGAATTAATAAAATTACTCCAGGAAGGTCATGAGATCGTTGTGGGCAAAAGATCACGATCCTATTTTCAAAACTTGCCGTTCAAAAGAAAGATCATTTCGCGGCTTTGTATTTTGATGAAAAAAATATTTCTGAACCTCCCAATGTATGACACACAATCTGGTATCAAAGCATTTAATTCAACCGGCAAAAAAGTTTTTTTAGAAACGACCATCAATCGTTTCCTGGCCGACACAGAATTTATTCTACGCAGTCACAAAAAGCAACTTTCCATAAAAGAAATAGACCTGGAACTGGAACCCTATGTTCAATTTTCCAATTTTGGTTTAAATGTTATCAAAACGGAGTTGGGAAATTTTCTAAAGCTTGTTTATCTCAACCTTAAATTGAAAAGAACAACCGGTCGCCAACATAAAAGATTGGGATCTGCTCAGTATAATTGTGACATGATAACTGCTGCATGAACAGGGCTTTCACCAAAGAATATTTTTTCACCGGCAGATTTTTGTTTGACAAAAGGATCGCCATTATCATATGGTTTGGCCTTGCCTTAGCAGGAGTGTTGCAAGCATTTGCAGAAAACGGCCTCAATAATTATTTTATTTACAAGCAGGTTTTTTTTCACAGTCTCCATCAAACAGATCTTTACCAGCCCTACCCTTCTGAATACGGCGACGTAAATCTTTATGGTCCATTCTTCAGTCTCGTGATCGCACCCTTTGCCTTGCTTCCAGATAAGATCGGCGCTGTTTGTTGGGTATTAGCAAACGCCGGGTTTTTATTTTGGGCCATCAGCAAATTACCATTGGAAAATAAATGGAAAGCTTTGCTTTTGATATTATGTTCTCACGAGCTCATGATCAGCAGCGCATCACTCCAAACCAACCCGCTGATTTGCGGCTGCATCATAGTTTCCTTTTCTTTCATTCAAAAACAGAAAGAAGCTTACGCTCTATTTTTTATCATGCTGGCGACATTTATCAAGCTCTACGGCATCGTTGGCCTGGCATTTTTCTTTTTCAGTAAAAAACCGTTTCAATTTATTTTATGGATGATCTTATGGAGCATTATCTTATTTTTCTCCCCTCTTATGATCACAAATTTTTCTTTTCTTTTTCAATCTTATAAAGATTGGTTACATGCGTTAAGAATTAAATCCGCAAAAAATGTTTTGATGGACAGCAGCTCTCTTTATCAAAATGTCTCTGTTCCCGGGATGATCCGAAGAATTTTTTATTTACCGGGATTAAATGATCTCCTTGTCATTATTCCTGCGATCGTTTTATTTCTCAGCCAATATCTAAAATTTAATTATTTCAATGATATCCGGCTCAGGCTCTATATACTTTGTTCTGTCTTAATCTCAACAACTATCTTCAGCACCGGTTCTGAGTCCTCAACCTATATTATTGCTATGCCGGGCATTTGTATCTGGTATTTTCTTCAACCCAAAACAAAATGGGTGAATATTTTTTTCATTGCTTTGTTTCTTCTTACAACTTTTGCCTATTCCGATATTTTTACCGCATGGTCGAGGCATCATTTATTCAGGCCTTATTCATTGAAAGCTTTGCCATCCTTTATTCTGTGGATCGTCATTCTTGTTCAAATTCACCGAAAGCAATTTTTGAAAGCTCTTGATATCTTTCCAAAACAGAAAAATGAGACTGCCGCCTTATCTTAGTCATGCAAGAACAAAAAAAAATATTATTAAGTTTTGACGTAGAGGAATTCGATCTGCCAATTGAATACAAACAAAACATCAGCATAGATCAGCAATTGGAATTCGGATATAAAGGCCTGCCCCTGGTAACTTCATTCCTGGATGCAGAAAAGATCATCTCCACTTTTTTTACCACCGCTTTTTTTGCGGAAAATTTTGCCAATGAAATAAAAAAACTTTCTTCAAATCATGAAATTGCTTCACATGCCTATTATCATAGCTCATTCAAAAATGAGGATCTCAAGAATTCAAAACAAAAAATTGAAACCATCATCGGGAAACAGATCTATGGCCTGAGAATGCCGCGGATGAGAAGGGTGGCAACAAATGTTGTTATTGAAGCCGGTTATACATACAACTCGAGTATCAACCCAACTCTAATCCCCGGCAGATACAACCATTTAAATGCACCGCGAAAGTTCTTTATTGAAAACAGCTTGATGCAATTTCCGGTTTCGGTGACTCCTCATTTGCGCATCCCTCTGTTTTGGCTGGCTTTTAAAAACCTACCTTACTCTTTGTTTTTAAAACTTGCTTTGCAAACCATCAGGCATGACGGTTATCTATGTCTATATTTTCATCCCTGGGAGTTTATTGATCTCTCCGGATTTAAATTGCCGGGTTATGTGACAAGGGGCGGTGATAAAAAGCTTTTCGAAAAACTAAAAAAGTTGTTGAAAGATCTTTCAAGCGAGGGCGAATTTATTACCATGAATGAATTTGTAAATAGTCATACTTCCTGACGGCGACTTATCTTTACAAAAAAATCTATTGTGAGGATCCTTCTTACTACTTGCCTGTTTACTATTTCCTATTATTTTCTTTCCTGTTCTCAAAATAATGTCACCGTCGACAACTCTTTAAAAAAATTCTTTGATGAGAATAATGTTACGGGAACTTTTGCTTCCTGGAATAATGCTACCGGTGCTGTTACGGTGTATGACTTGAAGAGATACAGGAAGGGTCTCTACTCGCCTGGTTCAAGCTTTGATATCATTACTGCTCTTATTGGCTTGCAGACAGGTAAGATCAGTAACGACAGCATGAAGATCGATGATGGATATGAGGGCCTTTCAATGTATGATGCTTTCAGGGTTTCCTATTCTCCTTATTTCTGTGAAGTGGCAAGAAGAATTGGCAAAGACCAAATGCAACGATGGTTGGATACTTTATATGCGGGCACTCAAAAGATAAATAGCAAGATCGATACATTCTGGATGGATAATTCTTTTAAGGTAATTCCTGACCAGCAACTCGGGTTGATGCAAAAACTCTATTTAAAAAAATTGTCTTTTTTTCAGCCCTACCAGGAAATGGTGATAAAAGCAATGCTGATGGAAGACAATTCAAATTATAAACTGAGTTATAAGATCGGGATTGCAAACGAAAATAATAACCGCATCGCGTGGGTGCTGGGCTGGGTCGAGGAAAACAAACATCCCTATTATTTTGTGCTGAATTTCGAAACCACCGACAAGAATATGGATATAAAGTCCGTGGGCGTAAAAATGCTCAAGGATATTTTAAGACAACAAGGGTTTTTGGAGGGAAGAATGTAAGTAAAAATCACATCAACTCTGGATTGATTATTGATATCTTGCCCACGTGTTCAACTTTCAATTTCAATACAAAGAATTTTTACCGCTGCTGGCAGCGATCGCTGTTTTCATTTTGTTTTTTCTTTTATTGTTGCGCTGGAAAAAAAGAACAGTCAAAAAGATTGGTGATATAGGTCTTGTGAAATTATTGATCCGGGGGTATTCTCCCTCATTATTCACAACGAAATTTATTCTTTTCTCATTTGCATTTGCATTGGGTGTTGTTGCCGTTGCCAATCTCCGCAAACCCGGCGAAGGTCAGAATACAGCACGAAAAGGGATCGATCTTGTAATTGCTTTGGATGTGAGCAAAAGCATGCTGGCAAATGATCTTCAACCAAACCGCCTGGAAAATGCAAAAGACCTTATACTAAAATTAATGGCTCAAATGACAAACGATCGCATCGCTTTGGTGTTGTTTGCGGGCCAGGCATACATGCAAATGCCATTGACGGTTGATCACAACGCAGCAGAAATTTTTGTTTCCTCCGCATCGCCGGATGCTGTTCCATCGCAGGGAACAGATCTTGCCGAAGCAATGAAAATGAGCGGCAGGGTATTCAACATAAAAGAAAGAAGATTTAAAACCGTCATTCTCATTTCCGATGGCGAAGATCATGATCAATCCTCGCTGGACGCTGCAGATGAAATGGCGCAAAGTGGAATTATGATCAATACTGTCGGCGTGGGTTCCGCAGAAGGATCACAAATTCCCGATCCGGCAACAGGAGAT
>Ga0134124_10003650_pt1 | contig 12385 bp, 9 predicted proteins | sample KB304_FD_96880 | JGI IMG/M metagenome (GOLD analysis project Ga0134124, IMG submission 96880) | Terrestrial soil microbial communities without Nitrogen fertilizer from Kellogg Biological Station, Michigan, USA - KB3-0-4 | ecosystem: Environmental > Terrestrial > Soil > Unclassified ... | reverse complement strand
GCGCCGAGCAGGTTCTGTCCGCCGTCGCCGCGGGTGAGCGAGAGATAGGCCGTCCGGTACCCGCGGCCGCGCGCCAGGTAGGTGATGGCCTGCGTGTTCTCGTCGTCCGGATGCGCGGCGACGTAGAGCACGCTGCCCATGGTGGCGAAGCCGCGGAGCTGCTGCAGGATCGCGGTCCCCGTCGGTGGCTCGGCGGCGTGGCTGACGTCGGAGGAGCCCGCCAGGATGGCCACGCCGAGGGCGGCCCAGAACGGTACGCTCCAGAGAGTCTCGCGCAGGAGCACGGAGGACATCATCGGCGGCTCACACGATAGCATGGCATGTGATGGAAGGCGCGGGGCGCCATGTACACCACGCCTCGCGACGCCGGCGCTCGAGGTCGCGCGGGGCGCGGACTTCCTGCTGAAGGTCGAGGCGATCGACGGCCTGTCGCCCTGCCGCTGTACCCCACCGCAACCGGATCGTCGGCGGCTCCAGGAGAAGGGCGTCAAGCGCGAGTGAAGTGGTGGCTCACCGATCGGCGAGAAGCCGAGGACAGCCTTCGGCACGTTGGTAGGATGGCCATGGAGGAGCAGCGCCCGTGGATGTCCTGGTCACCGGCGCCACCGGGTTCGTCGGCGCAAATCTCGTACGAGCTCTGCTGGCCGACCGAAGAGGCGTGCGGGTCCTGGTTCGCCCGACGAGCAATCTGGACGCGTTGACGGGATGCCCCGTGGAGGTGGTGTCGGGCGACATTCTCGACCGCGATTCGGTGACCCATGCCGTCGCGGGCTGCCGGCTCGTGTTCCACGTCGCCGCCGACTACCGGCTCTGGGCCCCGGATCCACGCGTGCTCTACCACAACAACGTCGACGGCACGCGCAACGTCCTGGAAGCGTGTGCCCAGGCAGGGGTCGAGCGGGTCGTCTACACGTCGAGCGTGGGCACGCTGGGCATCCCCCGGGATGGCCGACCCGGGACGGAAGTGACCCCGGTCGGCCTCAAAGACATGGTCGGTCCCTACAAGCGCTCGAAGTTCTTGGCCGAGCGAGTGGCTGAAGACTACGCCGCGCGGGGGCTCTCCGTCGTGATCGTGAACCCCACGAATCCGATCGGACCGTGGGAGGTGAAGCCCACGCCGACGGGCCAGATGATCGTGGACTTCCTCGAGGGACGGATGTTCGGCACGCTCGACACCGGCCTGAATCTGGTCCATGTGGCGGACGTCGCCCGGGGACACATCCTCGCCGCCCACAAGGGACGCGCGGGAGAGAAGTACGTCCTCGGCCATCGAAACTGCTCACTCACCGAGATCTTCGAGATGCTCGCGAGGATTACCAGGCTCGCCGCGCCGCGCTTTCGGGTGCCGTACGCCATGATCTGGCTCGTGGCGCTCGCCAATGAAGGCCACGCGCGCGTGACGCGGCGGCCTCCGCGCGTGCCGCTGACCGGCGTCCGGATGGCCAGGAAGCGTATGTACTTCAGCACGGACAAGGCCGTGCGAGAGCTCGGCCTCCCGCAGACGCCGGTCGATCAGGCGCTCGGCGACGCCGTCGAGTGGTTCGTCATGCACGGCTATGCTCCACGGCCGCCGGCCATGGGCCCGTGACATGGAATCGAACACGGCTCTCCGCTCCGCCAAGGTCCCGCCGGGCCCACGCGGCTACCCGCTCGTCGGGGTGTTCCCGGAGGCCCGGCGGGATCCACTGGGGTTCTTCCTCGAGAGCAGACGCCGGTACGGTGACGTCGTGTCGATGCGATTCGGCACGCGCCGTCTGTATCTCCTGAGCCATCCGGACGATATCAAACACGTACTGCAGGACAACCCTCACGGATATGGAAAGAGCGCGCCGGCTGCGCGCATCCGGCCGCTCTTTGGCGACAGCCTCACCACGGTTGACGGCGAGCACTGGCGGCGGCAACGGCGACTGATGCGCTCCGCCTTCCAACCCAGGGAGGTCGCCTTCTTGGTGCCCGTCATCGCCGAGGCCACCAACGAGATGCTGGACGGCTGGCAGCGCATCGCGGCGCGTGGCGAAGCCATGGACGCGCTGAGTGAGATGAGGGGCTTGACCCGGGCCATCATCATGCGAGGGCTGTTCGGGGAGATCGCCCCGGCCCGGGCGCGGGCCGTGAGCCAGGCGCTGGACCTGGCATTGGAGCACGCTGACCAAGGTCTGTGGAGCCCGCTCGGCTGGCTCGACGCTCTGACGCCGGCGCACCGCCGATTCACAGAGGCGATACGGGTGGTCGACGGCTTCGTCGGCGACATGGTCGATCAGGCCGGCCGAGGACGAGCTCCCTCGGAGACGCTGCTATCGGCGCTGGTGGGTGCCCGGGATCCGGAGACCGCACGGCCAATGAGTGACCGGGAGCTTCGTGATGAGCTCAAGGCGCTTCTCGTCGCGGGACACACGACCACGACGAGCACCCTCGGGTGGATCTGGTACGTGCTGTTCGAGCATCCGGATGCGCGACAGAGACTCCAACGAGAGCTGCGGACGGCTCTCGGCGGGCGTTCCCCCGGGGCGGATGATCTTCAGGCCCTGGTCTACACCCGCATGCTGATCGAGGAGGTCCTTCGACTGTACCCGCCCACGTGGCTGACCGCACGGACGCCGCTTCGGGAGGACCAGATCCGCGGCTATCGGATTCCTCTCGAGTCGATCATCGTGCTCAGTCCTTTCGTGACGCATCGCCATCCGGGCTTCTGGGAGGAGCCGGACCGGTTCGATCCCGAACGCTTCACGCCCGAGCGATCGGAGGGCCGGCGCCGTTTCGCCTACTTTCCCTTTGGTGGAGGGCCACGCAGCTGCATCGGCGCCTGGCTCGCATCGGTCATGGTGCACTTCGTGGTCGGGATCGTGGCGCAGCGCTACCAGCTGGCTCTTGTTCCGGGCTCGCGCGTGGACATGAAGCCCGGCCTCACCCTGCGCCCGGACCCCGGCATCCCGATGAGGCCGACGCCCATCCTGCTTTCGGCCACCACGCCCTCGATGCCCTCCGGATAGCGAGAGGTTCCCAGTCAGGGGTCGTTCTACCAGCGGCGGTGATGCTCCTGGTGATGATCGTGGCCGCCACCACCGACGGGGAACGGCACCAGCAAGCATCACCCACGGCGACGCCGCTGACGCTCGCGAGCAGCGTGAGGACGGCGCGCCGGAATCCGGAAGTCGTATTCAGCCCCTCCCTCCGCTGTGCGACGGCGGCATCACTCGGGTATGCACCGTGGAGTCGCCTTCCGGCTGGTGGTGCGTGGCCTTGAGATCCCCGGGGTATGACGCCCTCTCTCGGACCTGGCGAATAGTCTGCCCACCGGCAAGGCTGCTCAGACCTGGACGGCCGCGGTGCACCCGGTTGAGGTGCCGGAGAAACCCGCCAATTTCCGGGCGATATACGAGGCCGGCTTTGGCTGATCGTCGGGCTGTACCGTCCGGCATGCAATGTGATGAGGGAAGATCCGGCGGCAGGGAGAAGCCGTGCCGTCCGAACGAGGTGAACCGTGGACAAACAGTTCGCTGCCAGGATGCTCACCGCCGTGCCGCCACTCCGTCTGAGCCGCCGGCAGTTCCTCCGATCGGCGACCGCCGCCGCCGCGACGATCGCGGTCGGCGGCGTGGGTCCCATTCGATCGGCCTTCTCGCAGCCGGCTTCGCTGCCGGCGCCGGACGTCTCGGGCATCGAGCACATCGTCGTCGTCATGATGGAGAATCGCTCTTTCGACCACTTTCTCGGCTGGCTAGACGGCGCCGACGGCCGACAGGCAGGCCTCCGGTATGTTGACCGGGCGGGCGTGACGCATCGCACGCATCGGCTGACGCCGGACTTCCAGGGGTGCGGGCACCCGGACCCCGATCACTCCTACGCTGGCGGACGAACCGAGCTCAACGGGGGCGCCTGCGACGGCTGGCTACGCGCGGGTGAGAACGACGAGTACGCCATCGGCTACTACACGAAGAAGGATCTCGACTTCTTCGGCAACGCCGCGCCGCGGTGGACGAGCTGCGACCGCTACTTCGCGGCGATCATGGCCGAGACCTTCCCGAACCGCATCTACCAGCACGCGGCCCAGACGGATCGTCTCACCAATACGACCGACCTGAGCGTGCTGCCGACTATCTGGGACGAGCTCGCGGAGGCGGGCCTGGACGGGCGTTACTATTTCAGCGACGTGCCGGTGCTTGCCCTGTGGGGGACGAAGTACCTCTCGATCGCGAACCCCATCGGGAGCTTCTTCGCGGACGCGGCAGCGGGGACGCTACCGAACGTCGCGTTCGTCGACCCGCGCTTCATCGATGAGGCCAGCGGGACCTCCGGCGACGACCATCCGCACGCCGACATCCGCAACGGCGAGGCGTTCCTGAACGCCATCTACCAGGCGGTCACGACGAGCCCCGCCTGGCCGCGGACCGCACTGGTGTTCAACTACGACGAGTGGGGCGGGTTCTTCGAGCACGTTCCGCCGCCGACGGCTCCGATCCCGGCGGCCGACCAGGCGGCGGGGAATGCTGACGGCTTGCTGGGATTCCGTGTCCCCTGCATGATCGTTTCACCCTTTGCGCCGCGTGAGCGGGTGTCTCATGTGCCGTTCGACCATACCTCGGTGCTGCGCATGATCGAGTGGCGTTGGAATCTCCCACCCCTCACTGTGCGCGACGCCACCGCGAACAACCTCGCCGAGGCGCTGGACTTCAAGGCGCCGTCGGTTCGGGCCAAGCAATTCAGCGTGCCGCCGGGCCCCTTCGGAGAGACGTGCCCAGTGGCGAGCCGGGCAGCGAAGATGGACAAGTGGGAGCAGCTTCGCATCATGGCCTCGACCTTCGGCTGGCCGGAGTAGTCGGCAAGCCGGTCGAACCCGAGGATCAGGCTGGCGGCGCCGGGCCTTGGTCGATGATGAGCGGCGAGGTGAACGTGAAGGGTTGAGCCCACTTTGTCCTGGTTGTACGGTAAGCCCTCGTTCTGTCTCCTCGTTGTCCGTGTTCCCACCGCGAACCAGCGAAGACATGGCTACTTGAAAGCCCGAAATTCCCGCAATGCTGGTCGTCGATGACCGTGTTCCTGCGCCGAGTAAACTGGACACGCGATGACGCGCCTACGTGCCGCGCTACTCTGGCTCGTGATGCCGGCCGCTCTGGCCCTCCCCGCCGCTCAGGCGGCGGCTCAGGGAAACTTCGAAATCCAGGTTTACGGGTCGGAGACGGTAGCGCCCGGGACGACCATGGTCGAGCTCCACTCGAATTCGGCGATCCGCGGCACGACGAGGACCGAGGACGGTATTCGCCCCACCCAGTATGCCGTCCATGAAACCCTCGAGGTCACTCACGGGTGGACGCCCTGGTTCGAGACCGGGTTCTACCTCTTCACGAGCATCCAGCCCGATGAGGGGTGGGAGTGGGTCGGCAGTCACATCCGCCCGCGCGTCCGCGTGCCCGAGGACTGGCACTGGCCAGTCGGACTCGGTCTGTCGGTCGAGGTCGGGTATCAGCGCCGTGTGTACTCGACCGACACCTGGACGATGGAGATCCGTCCGATCATCGACAAGCAGATCGGCCCCTGGTACTTCGCGTTCAATCCGGTGCTCGACCAGAGCCTCAAAGGCCCCGGCACGAAGACCGGCGTCGAGTTCTCGCCCAACGCCAAGGTGGCCGTCGACCTGACGAAGGTGGTGAGCCCCGGGATCGAGTACTACGGTGGCATCGGGCCGCTGGACAACTTCAATGCCACCCGCCATCAGCAACACCTGTTATTCGGAGTGGTCGACCTCAACGTGGATCCGCGTTGGGAGATCAACTTCGGCGTCGGCGTCGGTCTCACCCACGATAGCGACGGACTGATCATCAAGATGATTCTCGGGCGCCGCTTCTGAGCCGAGGCTGATCAAGACCACGCGCAGCCACTCATAAAAGATGGAGCAGACGCTCGACGACTGAGGCAGCAGGTCTTTGCCGACAAGACGCTGGTGGAGCCCTCGCGGCGCCTGACGCCGGACGCTCACGTCAGCCCGCCGTCGACCGAGAGCACCTGGCCCGTGACGTAGCCCGCGCGATCCGAGCAGATGAACGCCACGAGCGCGGCGACCTCCTCGGGCCTCCCCGGCCGCCCCAGCGGGATCGCGCGCAGCAACTCCGCGCGGACCTCGGCGTCGATGCCCGCGGTGAGCGCGGTGTCGACCAGTCCGGCCGAGACGCAGTTCACCGTGACGCCGGTGGCGCCGACCTCACGGGCCAGGGCGCGAGCCATGCCGATGAGCGCGCTCTTGGCGGCCGCGTAGTTCGCCTGACCGCGCCGGCCCATGAGGGCGGTCGGTGAGACGATGTAGACGATGCGGCCCCAGCCGCGCGCGCACATCGAGGGGAGCGCGTGGCGCGACGCCAGCGAGGCGCCGGTGACGTGCACGGCGATGAGGTCGTCGAAGTCGCGGTCGGTCATCGTCAACAGCAAGCGATCGCGGGTGAACCCGGCGGCGTGGACGACGACGTCGAAGGGGCCGGCGCGCTCGAAGAGCGCGGCGACCTCGGCCCCGGACGTCGCGTCGCAGCGCGCGAGCGAGATCGGCAGGCGCTCGGCGTCGCGGTGGGCCTCGGCGGCGCGCGCGGCGGCCTCGTCGTGAGTCCAGGTGGCGAGCACCTCGAGACCGTCGCGGGCGAGCGCGCGGGCGATCGCGAATCCCAGCCCGCGGCTGCCGCCGGTCACCAGCGCTCGGCGCGACTGCGGGGCGGGGGTGGACATGGCTCGACTATACTGGCGCCGATGTTCGTCGCGAACGATGTCCGGCCGCACCCACCCTCCGGGCCCCCCCGATGGTACTGGCATCGGTACAACCGTGTGGTGGGGTATCGGCTCGCCGAGGGGTTCGGGCGATTGCCGCGCCGGTGGCGGCTGGCCCTGGCCCGGCGCGTGGGTGCGCTCGCGCTGCGACGGATGCCGAAGGAAGGCGCCGCGGTGCGCGCGACGCTCGCGACCATCACCGGAGCTTCGGGCGTGCAGCTCGATGCCCTGACGAGGCGCGCCTTCCAGGATTTCGCAGCCTGCTTCAGCGATCTCGTCACCACGAATCGCCGACCGGCCGAACGGCTGCTCGACTATGTGGGCAGCGTGAGCGAGAGCCCCATTCTCGGAGACGCCATCGGCGTCGTGTCGGTCACCGCACACGTCGGTAACTGGGAGATGGCCGGGCGTCTGCTGGCGGGCCGCACGCGGCGGCGCACACACGTCGTCGTGGCGCCGGAGGCGGTGGCGGGGCTCGAGCGCTGGGTGAGGCGCGACGGTGACGGCGTACGGTTCGTCGTCCGCGGGCCGGTCAGCGTCGGCGTCGAACTGGTCGCGGCGCTCCGGCGCGGCGAGGTGGTGGCGCTCCAGGGCGACCGCGCGATCGGTACCCAGGGTGATCTGCTCATCCCGTTCTTCGGGCGGCCGGCGCCGTTTCCGCTCGGACCGTTCATCTTGGCGCGGGCGGCCCGCGTGCCGGTCGTGGCGGCCTTCTGTTTGCTCGAGGCCGACGACCGCTACACTGTTCGCATCGCGCCGCCCGTCACCGTGGAGCGCGGCGAAGAGGCGGAGGCGGCGCGCCAGTGGGTCAGCGTGCTCGAGGGGGTCGTGCGAGAGTACCCGACCCAGTGGTTCAACTTCTTCGACGTGTGGAACCCGTTCGGGCGCTGATCGCGGCGGCAATGCTCACCGAGCCGTGGCTCACGACACGCGGTGCCTCGCGCGAGGCCTGCCGGGCTATACTGAACGACCATGACCGGGTTGTAGCGTCGAGGAGCCGCTTCGAACCGTGCCGCCGTTCCTGGACCTGTGCCCTGCCCAAGGAGCCACGGTGATGACTGTCTCCGGTTCCGCCGAAGCGCCTGCGATGGATCCGAAGGAGGGCGAGCGCATTGCGGCGATCGTGGCGCCGCTCCTGCCCCCCGCGCTCGTGTCGACGTTCGGCCCGCGGTTCGCTCGCTCGAGCGAGCTGTACGACGAGTTCGTGTACCGCCTCACGATTCGCGTCTTCTGCGACGCGGATCTGCCGGCGGCTGTCGCCGAGTGGGGCAACGCCCAGGACGTTGTCGCCCGAGCAGGTCTCGATCCAGGGCAGGCGACCATACCCGTGAGCTGGATGCTCCGCCATCTCGGGCGGCACGGCGTTCTGGTCTGCGAGGAGGCGAGCGACGGCCCGCGATTCCGCGCTGAGCAGGCGCCCCCCACTCTGGATCCGGCGCCGGTGGCGGCCCAGCAGCGCGAGCACGATGCGACGTGCCTGCCATCGTACGTGCTGGCCGAAACGGTGGCCCGGGACTACCCGGTGTTCCTTCGGGGCGGAGCCACCGGCGAGCAGGTCCTGTTTGCGCCCGCGCGCCTGCCGTTGTGGATCGGGTACTTCTCCAATGACAACCCTCTGTATGCGGCAAACAACGAGGTCGGGGCGGTCGCCGTCGAGACGTGGATGCCGCGCCGAGCGAGCACGATCCTCGAGCTGGGCGGTGGTCTGGCGAGCGGGGCGGCGGCGATGCTCGAGCGTCTTTCGAGCGCAGGCCGCCTCGGCGACCTCCAGGGGTATCGGTTCACCGAGTTCGTACCGGCGTTCCTGCGGCGGGGGCAGCGCCTCCTTCAGGACCGGTTCCCGGCCGGGCCGCGCATGACGTTCGCGCCGCTCGACATGAACCGGTCGTTCGCGGAGCAAGCCGTCGCGCCGGAGAGTGTGTCGATCGTGTACGCGGTGAACACGCTACACGTCGCGCACGATCTCGGGTTCACCCTGGGGGAGATCCGGCGGACGCTCGAGCCGGGCGGGCAGCTCATCGTGTCCGAGTGTGTCCGGCCGTGGCCCGCGGACACGCTCTACCCGGAGTTCATCTTCAATCTGCTGCAGACGTTCCGGTCGCCATCCCTGCACCCCTCCTACCGGCCGAACGGCGGGTTCCTCACCCCTGAGCAGTGGACGGGTGCACTGGAGGCGGCCGGGTTCCGGGACGTACGGCTGCTTCCCGACGTCACCCGCATTCGCGACGAGTTCTCGGGTTTCTACGCCGCCGCCATCGGAGCGACCCGCCCGGACTGACAGGAGACAACGCCAATCGCGACATCGACGCCGCCTCACCGAGTGCTCACTCAGTACTATCGGTCCGAACGCGATCGGGCCTCGTTCATCACCACCCTGTTCGATGGCGCGGCCCGGCACTACGACTGGGTGGGGCATCTGCTGGCGTTCGGCTCCGGCCCGTACTACCGGCGGCGGACCCTCGCCCACGCCGGGCTCCGGCCCCCCATGAAGCTGCTCGACGTGGCGACCGGGACCGGCCAGGTGGCACGGGCAGCCACGCGCATCCTCGGCGACCCTCGCGGCGTGGTGGGGCTCGATCCGAGCGTCGGCATGCTCCGGGAGGCGCGTCGGGTGCACTCCGGTCCGCTGGTGCAGGGGAGGGCCGAGGAGATACCGCTGCGAGACGATGTCTTCGACATGCTGAGCATGGGCTTTGCGTTGCGCCACGTCGCCACGCTCGAGATCGCGTTCGCGGAATATCGACGTGTCCTGAAGCCGGGCGGGCGCCTGCTGCTCCTCGAAGTCTCGCGCCCGCGATCCGTGGTGATCCGGTGGGCGATCCGCGTCTACTTCAAACAGGTCCTGCCGCTGATCATCCGGATCTGCACCGGCAGCCCGGATGCCCGGTTACTCATGAAGTATTACTGGGACACGATCGACGAGTGCGTCCCGCCCGCGATGATCCTCGCCGCCTTGCGGCAGACCGGCTTTGTCGAGGTGCAGTACCGTGTGGTGGGCGGCTGCCTCAGCGAGTACGTGGCGGTGAAGCCCCTGCCCGGCGGTACCGCGACGTGAGCCTCCGGCGCCGCGCTACTTGATCGCCAGCGGCGTCGGATCGACGCCCCGTAAGCCGTAGCGGCCCAGGAAGCGGAGCAGGCCGCGACTGTACCGTGAGGTCGTGGCCGCTCCCGTGGCCTGGAGCGCGATGTTTCGCTCGATGTGGTTCTGCATGGCGGTCTTGAGAGCGCTCGGTCTGCTGTCCATCCAGTCGCGCCCGGCGCGGAGCAGCGCGACCATGCGCCCGTCGTAGAAGTAGGCGATCAGCTCCGACCAGGCCGCGAGCATCGCGCTCTGGGCCCTCGCGTACGAGCGGAGCGCCGCCGCCAGCTCCGCCGGTGATACCGCCGCTCGCCGCCTCAGGACGGGCGCCAGGGCGTCGGCGACCAGCTCGGCCGAACGGAGCGCCAGGAACACCCCGGGAGAGAGCATGGGATCGACGAAGCCGAAGGCGTCGCCAACCATGACCCACCCGGGACCGAAGCCTCGTTGGGAGATCAGCTGATAGTTGGAATAGGTGGCCACTGCGGTGACCTGCTTGCCGTCTCCGACGACCCCCGACAGCCAGGAGTCGAGTGCGATGGCCCGGCCCAATCGCTCTTCCGGGGTGCGCCCCAGGCGAGCGGCGTCGTCCTGGCCCAGGACGATACCGACCGACAGCCGATCCTTGAGCGGAATGCACCAGCTCCAGCCCGCCTCGCCGCGCGCGATGAGCACTTGCCCCGGCACGTCATCCCAATTGAAGTTCTCGAAGTGAGCGAAGTGCGCCACGTCCTTTCGCGGTCCGAGGTGAGCCGGAATGTCGAGGACGCGGGCCGCATGGCGCCCGCGCCCCGTCGCGTCGACGATGAGGTCCGGCTGCCGCCCACCGAGCGCGGGGGCGGCCGCCAGCGTCTCGGGGTCGAGGACCAGCTCCGCCGTCGTTCCGCTCGATCGGCCTGGCTGTAGCCGGGCGCGCGTGACCACCCGGTGAACCCCGGCCGCCGTGGCCCTGGCGATGACGGCCTCGTCGAACTGCGGGCGGGCGATGTTGTACGCGTAGGGGAACACGGCGGGAGCGAAGCGCGCAAAGGAGAAGCTGAAGCGGGTGCCACCCGGCCAGATGAATGAGACGCCGGGCTTCACGGGGCCACACGCCGCCGTCTCCGCCTCGAGGCCCAGGCGCTGGAGAATCGGGACGACGGCCGGCACCAGCGACTCCCCGACCAGCAGCTCCGGGCGCCGGCCGTCGTCGAAGAGCGTGACGTCGGCACCCAGTCGGGTGAGGAAGATGGCCAGCGCCGATCCGGCCGGACCGGCGCCGAGGATGGCCACGCGCATCACGGGCCCTCGGCCGGAGCCGGAGGCTGGCCCGGTCGTCGGAGGATCTTGCCTCCCGGCGTCCTCGCGATCGCCTCCACGACGGCGAACTCCAGCGGAACCTTGTACGGCGACAGGGCACGCGCGCAATGCGCTCTGAGCGCGTCCAGGTCAGGGCGAGGCGTGTCGAGGACCACCTCGGCCCGAGGCACCTGACCGAGATGAGCGTGTGGCGTCCCGAACACCCGCGACTCCTTGACTCCGGGGAACTCGTCGATGCACGCCTCGACCTCTTCGGGGAAGAACTTGAGTCCCGCCACGAAGATGACGGCCTTCTTGCGGCCCTGCAGAAGGAGCGCGCCATCCTTCTCGAGGCGACCGATGTCGCCCGTGAGGAACCAGCCGTCTCGGGATATGTCCGCGCGCAGCACCCAGGGCGCATAGTACGCGGAGAAGAGGCCGTCGCCCCTCACGCCGACTTCGCCCGGCATCCCGGACGGCAGGCGATGGCCCTCCTCCGAGAACACGGCGATCTCGTACCCGGGTACGACGCGGCCGACCGAGCCGGCCGGCAGACCATCGGTTCCTGGATTGATGCAGGGCAACCCGGCCTCGATGATCCCGTAGGCTTGGCCCACCGGCACATCGTACATCGATGTGAAGCGCTCCATGACCGCCGGCGCGATCGGCGCGCTCGTGGACAGCGCCAGCCGGATGCCGCCGAGCCGACCCGTCGGGCCGAGGTTGCTCATGCGCTCGAAGTGGAGTGGGGACGCATAGAACACGCTCGCGCCCAGTCGCCTGATCGACTCGACGATGCTCCCCGGGAAGGTGTCGGAGCATAGCAGGATGTGCGCGCCGGCTCGCACGTAGGCGACGATCGTGACCGCGAAATGATAGGCCAGCGGCAGCACCCAGAGGATGCGGTCCTCTTCGTTGAAGCGCAGGACCCGATCGGCGGCCTCGACGCGGGCGGCGGTCGCCTCGTGGGACAGGACGACGCCCTTGCGGGTGGCCGTCGTCCCCGAGGTGAACCGGATGAAGGCCGGATTGAGGCGACGGAGGGCGTCGGGGCCTTCCGCGCCGGGAGCGATCCACTGGAACGTGAACCCGTCGCATTCACCCCCCGAGAGCGTCACGCGTCCCGCTGCCCCCGGGAGAGGGTCGGCCCTGGGCCAGGCCAGACAGCCGTTCACGGCGACGTCCCTGACGATCTGCTCGATCTCCGCTGGCGTGTGGTTGGCGGCGACGGGGATCAGGCACGCACCGGTGGCCAGGAGACCGAACGCCGCGGGCAGGTAG
>Ga0134124_10003649_pt1 | contig 12385 bp, 11 predicted proteins | sample KB304_FD_96880 | JGI IMG/M metagenome (GOLD analysis project Ga0134124, IMG submission 96880) | Terrestrial soil microbial communities without Nitrogen fertilizer from Kellogg Biological Station, Michigan, USA - KB3-0-4 | ecosystem: Environmental > Terrestrial > Soil > Unclassified ... | reverse complement strand
GCGGCCTGATCGCAACGTATGATCATATCGTCGGCTCGTTAAACATGCCGTCGATCGTTTCGGCCGTCATTTTCTTTCTGGTGCTGGGCTGGGTGTCAACCCTGCTCGGCATCCCCTTTGATCTGTATGGCACCTTCCGCATCGAGGCGCGCTACGGCTTCAATACCACTACCCCCTGGCTCTGGATCACCGATTTTGTCAAAGCGCAGGCCATCGGTACGATCCTGCTGGCGTTCCTGATCACCGTCGTTTTCCAGCTGATCAAGTGGAGTCCCCAGGGCTGGTGGCTCTGGGTATGGGGATTCATGGCGCTCTTCAGTCTGTTCATGATGTTCATCTCTCCCTATGTGATCGAACCGCTCTTCAACAAGTTCGAACCGGTGACCGAAGCCGGGCTGGAGGATGAAATCCGAATCATGATGGAGAAGGCCGGTCTGAAGGTGGGACGGGTGATGCAGATGGACGCATCGAGGCGCAGCAAACATTCCAACGCCTATTTCACCGGCATCGGCAAGGTCAAGCGGATCGTGCTGTTCGATACTCTGATCAGGCAGATGAGCCACGGCGAGATCGTGGCGGTGCTGGCCCACGAGATCGGGCACTGGAAGAAGGGTCATATCTGGAAGCGGCTGCTCTGGACGGAGGTCATGGCGCTGGCGGGGTCATGGCTCAGCTTCAAGCTGCTGGCCTGGCCCGGCCTGCCGGGACTGCTCGGATTACCGGCCGATATTTCGCTGCCGGCCAGGATGATCGTGCTCGGCTTTGTCGCGTCGCTGGTCCTGTTTCCGCTCGGGCCGTTTTCGGCCTGGCGCTCGCGCTGCCACGAGCGGGAGGCCGACCGCTTCGCTTCGGATCTGACCGGAAAACCTGAAGATCTGGCCTCGGCTCTGGTCAAGATGTCTGCCGAGAATCTCTCCAACCTCTTCCCGCATCCCTTCTACGCGGCATTTTACTATTCCCATCCGCCGGTGGTGGAGCGGGTCAGGACACTCCGGGAGTGGGGAAAGCAGAAAGGGGGAGATTGAACTCTCCCCCCCATTTCCACCATTCATCGCAAACAGTATCATTCCTTAGTGTACAGGACCGCTACCGCCCTGGCACTGCCGCTACCTACGGCCACCCAGCCGTGCGGCTGGCTGGAGTCGTAATAGATACTGTCTCCGGTCCGCATGCGGAGCACCTCGTTGTTATAGTGAAAATCCAGTTCTCCGGCCGTGACGTAGATAAATTCTTCATCCCCTTCATGACTGAAGAAGAGCGAGTCGTCCCACTCCTTGTTTTCGAACTCGACCAGGAACGGCTCCATATGTTTGTGGCGCAACCCCTGGGCCAGCGAGTGATACGTGTACGGTCTGGCCACCTCATTTGCGGTCGGGCGCGGAACCTTCTCATCTTCACGGACATCCTCGCGTCTGGTCAGAACGTACTTCTGGCGGTTGCCGGCGTCCTCGAAGAAAAAATGGATATCGACCTTGAGCCCCTTGGCAATTTTAAGCAGGGTGGCGAGGGGGGGGATGACCTGCTGGTTCTCGATCTGCGACAGCAACGGTTTGGATAGCGTCGTCAGTTCGGACAGCTCCTGAAGAGTCAGTCGTTTCTGCTGGCGCAACCCCCTGATCTTCTCGCCGATTCGGAATTCCTTGATCTGCGCTTTGATGTCGGTCATCACGTGCCCCCATCATCTGGTTTGATTTAAAGGGCACTTTTACACAAACTGAGCGGTGTTTCAATAACATAATTATGCTGGTTAGAACGCCCAGGGAATATAGTCCGAGTCACTTGACACACCTGCAGTTCATGGTTATTGTTTCAGCATGTTAACAAGTTTGCTGCCCGAAACGCACTCAACTCATTTTACCAAGGTGATGCCCAAATGAATAATCTGCCGCGCATCGTTCTCCTGCTCATGGTTGCCTGTCTGCACACCGTCGTACTTGGTGGTTGCAAAGGTAAAAGCGAATCCCCGCTGTTTCTCGAGTCGAATCGCAAGGGGGGCGAAGCGGAAGCTCCGGTCAAGGATGTGCCGACCGATATCCTCTCCACCCAGAAAGCGTTCAGCAATGTATCGAAAAAGGTGACCCCCTCCGTCGTCAATATCTCAACGGTCAGTCGGAGAAAAGTCATACAGCCTTTTTTTGAAACCAACCCTCTTTTCGAGGATTTCTTCGGCGCTCCGCAGACCCGGCAGGACAGAAGCCTCGGCTCGGGTTTTTTGATCAGCAAGGACGGCTACATCGTAACCAATAGCCATGTCGTGCGCGATGCCGAGAGCATTCAGGTCAAGCTCTCCAATGACAAGGTGTATGACGCCAAGGTTGTCGGCTCTGACCAGAAAACCGACATCGCCGTTATCAAGATCAATGCGGCCGATCTTCCGGTAGCGGTTCTCGGTGATTCGGACAAGCTTGAAGTCGGGCAGTGGGCTATTGCCATCGGCAATCCCTTTGGTCTGGACCGTACCATGACTGTCGGCGTCATATCGGCCACCGGCCGCTCCAACATGGGCATTGAAACCTACGAGAACTTCATCCAGACCGACGCTTCCATCAATCCGGGCAACTCCGGGGGGCCGCTTCTGAACGTCTACGGGGAGGTGATCGGCATCAATACCGCCATCGTGGCGGCCGGGCAGGGAATCGGGTTTGCCATCCCGGTTAACATGGCCAAACCGGTATTTTCCCAGTTGATCCAGAAAGGGAGCGTCAGCCGCGGTTACATGGGGGTCACGATCCAGCCGGTAACCGAGGAGCTGGCGCAATCTTTCGGTCTGAAGCAGGCGAGGGGCGCCCTGGTAAACGATGTGATCAAAGGTGGTCCGGCCGACAAGGCCGGCATCAGGCAGGGGGATGTCATCACCGGCCTGAACGGCACTGAAGTCAAGGATCCCTCCCATCTCCAGCGCCTGGTTGCCGAGGCTGGCGTCGGCAAGAGTGCGAAAATATCCATCTTCCGAGACGGCAAGGCGCTTGAGCTGAGCATGACCCTGGCGAGTGCCGATAGCGCACCCAAACGGCAGCGTGAGGAACGGAGCGAACGCCGGCAGGAAGGTGAAGCCGACCAGCTCGGGCTTGTTGTCGAAAATGCCGAACAGGGCGGAGGTGTTGCCGTCGTGGATGTGGCGCGTGACGGAATAGCCGCCGAAGCCGGCATTAAGCGGGGGGATGTGATTGTATCGATAAACCGCAAAAGGACTGCCAATACGGCGGAATATTCCCGTGCCATCCAGCAGGCGGTGCGGGGCAGCAATCTGACAATTCTGGTTCGCCGCGGGGAGGCGAGCATCTATTTTGCATTACGCATAAAATAGTGCTATGATCCCGAAAAGTGACAACTTAAGGAACATCACCCATGAACATGATTGATAATCCGGATCAGGCCAAGCGGCTGGCCAGAGCCATTCTCTCCGATGTTGCCATATACAACAAGGAAAAGGTCGAGAGTGGTATCAAGAATGACAATATTTTTGACGTTCTCAAGGAAGAGCTGGAAGAGGGGCGTCAGCATTTTCTCTCACGGGTATCCGCCGATGTCGACCCGGAACTGATCTACGGAATTGCCGTAGTTGATGTACTGATCAAACGGGCCGGCAAAATCGAATCATCCATCTGGTAACGAACCGGCTACTATTCAGTTCTGCAAGGCGTGCCCGTCCGGGTGCGCCTTTGCTTTTTATGAGGTTTATTTATGAATCATATTTCACTCACATTTTCTCCCGAAAACGAACCTGCCAGAATCGATCTTTTTCTGAGCCGCGAGATGGGGGGCGAATCCCGGGCTGCTGTCCAGAGACTCATCGAAACCGGCTTTGTACTGGTCGACGGCAAGCAGGTGCGCCCGTCGCTGAAGCTGAAGGGGGGGGAGCGGATCGAGGTTGACATCCCGCCGCCGCTGCCGGCCCAGCCGCTGGCCGAGGAGATCCCGCTGGAAGTCCTGTATGAGGACAGCGATCTGATCGTGATCAACAAACCGGCCGGAATGGTGGTACACCCCGGGGCCGGCAATACGAGCGGCACCCTGGTCAACGCCCTGCTGGCGCACTGCAGCGATCTGGCCGGAATCGGGGGCGAACTGCGCCCCGGCATCGTCCACCGCCTCGACAAGGGGACCTCCGGCGTTCTGGTGGCGGCCAAGCATGACCGGGCCCATCAGGCGCTTTCGGAACAGTTCGGTGCCCACACCGTCAAACGCATCTATCAGGCGCTGATTTACGGTTCTCCTCAGGAAGATACCGGCAAGATAGCGGGGATCATCGGCCGGCACCCGACCGAGCGGCTCCGCTTGTCAGGCAAGGCCAAAAACGGGAAAAATGCGGTTACCCGCTGGAAGGTTAAGGAGCGCTACGGGAGGGTTTCACTGGTGGAGCTGAGGCTTGAGACCGGGCGCACCCACCAGATCCGGGTACATCTGACCGAAGCCGGGTTCCCGCTGCTGGGAGATCCGCTTTACCCGGACGGGGGGCGCTGCAACAACATCCCCGACACCCGGCTGCGGGGCATGATCAACCATCTTGGCCGTCAGGCGCTGCACGCACGCTGTCTGGGATTCATTCATCCTACGACCGGCGAATATATGGAATTTACGACCGAACCGCCCGAGGATATGCAGGAGTTGCTGGCGTACCTCCGGAAAGAGACGTAGTGATAAGCAGATTTTCGAGCCGCAACAGCTGCTCCGGATTCTGGCTCAGATACACCGGGCAGCCGAGCTGTTCCGGCAAGCGCAGGTCGACGTCATAGCGATCTCCGACAAACAGCGCCTCGTTCGGAGCGAGCCCGATCGCTTCCAGCACCCTCTTCACCATTTCCTCATCCGGTTTACCCCGCCATGCGTCATCGATTGTGAAGATGCCGCGCATCGTGCCGCCCAGTCCCAGATAACTTAAGATACGTGCCGTCAGGACCCGGTTATTGTTTGTGTAAATGTAGAGTGAAAATCGCCCGGCAAGGCGCTCCAGCAGCCGGATTACCCGTTCGTCCCGTACAAGATGCGCCTCCGGCCGCAGGGTGCTCTCAAAGAGGCGATGCAGCTCCTGCACGCTCCCCCCCAGCTCTCCGCAGACCGCAGAGAGAGTATGAACCGTGCCGCTCTCTTCCGTAAGCCGCTGCCGGGTAGCGGCCACCAGCAGTTCCGCTTCCTCATGAGAAATCCCCTTGAGTCCGGCGATGTACGCCGCGGCGGCAGCCTGGATCTCGGCGGCAAAACGATCACTCACATACAGGGTGCCGTCCAGGTCGAACACAATCCCGCGGATTTCACCGGTCGCAACCTCTGACATTTTTACCCTCCGATCCTGCGCTGGCAGAGGAGCCGGGGAGCAGCCACTCCCCTGGACTGGATCAGCACCCTGAAAGTATCTCCCATCCCCCCCTCGGGCATGATCAGCTTCTTGAGGGTCAGGCGGAGCCGCAGCTTCTCTTCCTCTGATCTGTCAGAGTGCTCGATTTCCTCGATTTCTTCGACTAATCCGGTCGCGAGGAGGAAGCGGTACTGTTCCCCGAACCAGACGTTCTGCAGCCCCAGTTCTTCTCCGCATTTCATCAGAGTTGTGAAATCGACGTGAGCGGTGATGTCCTGTTGTCCCAGCCGGATGTAGGGATTCTCCTCGACCTGATGGCGATAATAACAGAGGAGAGTACCCAGCTTGCGCCGTGGCGTGTACAGCTCTGCCGCGGGATGGCCGTAGTCGATCGTCAGGACGAATCCCTCCGTGAGCGCATTCGCTGCCGCTGCCAGCCACTTCGGAGCGTTCAGGTTGATTTCGGCCTGCTGGCCGGGGAGGAGTTCCACGGCGACGCGTTCCAGGTATGCTTCAAGCTCCGGTGTCGATGGTTCGCCGGCCTCTTCGGCAAACCCGCCATCCCTGCAGGTGACATAGATTTCCTTTAGCCCCTCGGGCGTCATCACGACCCGGTGTACCGGCAGGGCGTCGACAAGTTCATTGGAGTAGAGGCAGCCGCTGAAGTTAAAGCTGCCGGAAGCAAATTCGTCCGGTGACAGCCAGGCGAGCCGGTCAGTATGCGCGGCCAGCATCTCGCGCTGGGCCGACTCAAGGGACGGTTCCCGCTCGACCAGCACCAGCCGCAGATTTTGAAACATCTCCTGCTCCCGTTCGGCCAGATAATCCATGATGTCGCACGCCAGACGGCCGTTGCCGGCGCCGCACTCGACCAGGGTAAAAGCGGCCGGACTCCCCATGCTGCGCCACATCTGGGCGATCTCGCGGGCTATTACACGCCCGAAGGCGGCATGCACGGTGATGCTGGTATAAAAATCCCCCTCGGCGCCGACCTTGCGCCCCGGAGAGGTGTAGTAGCCGAGCCCCGGCTCATAAAGACAGGCCGCCATGAAGTCGGCAAAGGTGATGCGCCCCTGTTCGGCGATGCGGGCGGTCAGTATATTGTTGAGTGTACTTTCGGTTGACATGTCGTATCCTGCATTTGTAATGGTGAAGAATGAAGTGTACTCATTTTGCCCGGTGTTTCAATGGCTTTTCGTCCTTTTTCTCCTTGCTCCGATACAATTCCCGCATCCCTTTGACCTGGCGCCTGACCTCCTTGCGCAGCTCCGCAGGCTCCAGTACCTCGGCATGGATGCCGTAGGAAAGAATCCACGATACCAGCTCCATCTGTCCCGCCGCCTCGAATTCTACGGTCACGCACCCATCGGCATCTGAGCCGACCTTCTGCCCCGGCATCCAGATCCGATCCTTGACAGTGTGGGCGATCTCGGCGGAAAAACGGACGCGCACCTTCATCGGAGTGTCGCTCACCAGACCGAAGGCGCTGCTGAAATGCGCTTCCGGTTGATAGCCGTCCGGGATCTCGAAACGCTGGCGGGTGACCGCTATTCCGCGGATTCGCTCCAGGGCGAACAACCGCATACCGGAACGGTTGTGGGCATTTCCGAGCAGGTAAATTCCCCCCTTGTGGAAGACCAGCGTATAGGGATCAACCTCATACTCCTCGGCCCCGTCCCTGCCCTTCTTGGCATAGCTCAGCCGGATGCGGTACTGCTGCAGCAGCGCTTTCTGCAGGTCGTCAACAAAGGGGGCCGACGGGGAGTAATCACGCGCCCCGTGCAATAGCGGCAGCGAAACCCTTGCGATACGCTCCAGGTGGGCAGCATGGCGGTCGGGAAGCACCGAGTGAATGCTTTTGAACAGCTCGTCAATCTCGGCCTGAAACGGCGTGCCGGCCAGATGGGCTCCCAGGGAGCGGAGCAGGTAGAGCGACATCAGCTGCGGAAGGGTAAAGGTAATCGGGGGGAGATTGCGGGATTTGGTCAGAAAACTGTAGATCTTTTTTCCCTCGCTCCAGTCGGTCGTCAACGAGTACCCCGCCTGCTCCACCGCATTCAGGTCGCGGTGAATGGTGCGCCGGTCGACATCGCACTCTTCCGCCAGTTCGTCGAGAGTCAGGCCCCGCCTGGTTTCCAGCAGCCGTATGATCGAATGCAGCCGCCCAGCCTGGGAATATTTTTTCGCCGGTTTTCCTTTCAGCATGGTTACCTCTTGCCGAAACTGAATTTATCGCTACAATGTCAGCGCTATACAAATGAAACAGCAGCCGGCATCGGGGAGCATTGTAGCGGTTTGAGCCATTTTGACAACCAATTTCTGACATATACTGTCATGCTGCATGACTGGCTCAACCACCCCGGCTACCTGTCGCTGTTCTTCCTGAGCTTCCTGGCTTCCACACTATTGCCGCTCGGATCGGAATGGCTGCTGGTGATGATGCTGACTGGGGGGTATGATCCGGTATCGACCGTCGCCGTCGCTACCGTCGGCAATTATCTGGGGGCCGTCCTGACCTATTCTATCGGAATGTGGGGAGGGAACTGGCTGATCGGGAAGGCGCTGCGGGTCTCGCCGCAGCAGCAGGAACGGGCCCGAAACCAATATCGACGCTTCGGAGCCTACTCGCTGCTCTTCTCGTGGCTGCCGGTGGTAGGAGATCCGCTCTGCCTCGTGGGGGGGATGCTGAAGATAAATTTCGGGCTGTTTTCGCTGCTGGTCGCATCAGGCAAGCTCGCCCGCTATGTGATTACGGCTGTAGTTACGTTAGCAGCCGTTGGCTAAGGAGGTGTCGTATGGATGACCAGCTTCGGATATATGGCAGTCAAGGCACAGTTCAGCGCTACAAGGGGTACGACCGCATCATGGGAAATATCTCCTGGCTGCTGATCGCGCTGGTAGCGCTCGACATCAAGATCAAGCCGACTGAAGGCCCCAGCATGGCCTTTCTGGCGGGATTTTCAGTCCTGTTGTTCTTCTACAACATCAATGCCCGCTATGGAGTGCTTTCCCGTAAGTACGGCGTCATAAAGATTTTTATCGATCTGATGGTTTTTCTCTCCTTCATCGTGGCGGTCTGCTGGTATACCGGCAAAATAACCAGTCCGTTCATGTCGTTGATTTACCTGATCCTGATGGCAACCGCACTTACCCAGGGGCGCCGGGTGACCTACTTCATGGCCGGTCTGGCGGTATCATCCTATGTCCTGCTGGCTTCCGCCGAATTCCGTGAGTTCAACTATTACCTGACCCATATCATCGAACTGTTCCCCTTCATGCTGATCGCCCATCTGGGAGCCATGCTGGCCGGAGAGAGCGAGGCGGCACGAGCCGAGGTGGAGCGCCTGTCGCTGACGGATGATGTCACCGGCATGAATAATATGCGCAATTTTTTTCTGCAGTCCGAAATGCAGGAAAAGCTCGCCAAACGGTATGTCCGTCCCTTTGCCATCTGTATGATTGATGCCGACAACCTCAAGAAAATCAACGACCAGTACGGACATTTTGCCGGAACGGCCCTGATACAGCAGGTTGCCAGGATGATCACCGCGCATACCCGGAGTTCGGATATCTGCGCCCGATACGGCGGTGACGAGTTCGTCATCATGTTTAACGAGGCGGGAAAACTGGATGCCATCGGCGCTATCGAGAGGATCGTTACCGGCATGGCATCGACTCCGTTCGATTTCGAAGGACACAACATTACAACCACCCTCTCGGCCGGGGTGGCCGGCTACCCGGAGGATGGGGGGGACGTGCGCACGATCATGGCAAATGCCGACGAGGCCATGTATGTCAGCAAGCGCGCCGGTAAAAATCGCCTGACGGTTTTCAGTGAAACCATGTACGAGGAATCCTTCGGCAAACATGAAGACACTTCCCGATGACTGAAACAATCAAGCTTTCGACTCTCGACAGTCACTTTGCCGATTTTATCGTCCGCATCGACCGGCATCCCGGCAACGAGCTCTGGTGGGGTGCGGCCCTGGCCAGCCATGCTGCCGGGCGCGGCCATACCTGTTTCAATCTTGCAGATGCTCCGGATGGTGACGTGTTTCCGATTCAGCACACGTTACGGACACCACCACCGCGCGACATCCGTCACTGGCGGGAATCCCTGGAAGGGTGCGATACCGTCGGCACACCGGGGGCATATACCCCGCTGGTGCTGGATCCGGCCGGACGGCTGTACCTTCATCGCTGCTGGGGGTATGAACAGCAGGTTGCGGCAGGCATTCTGTCGCGCAGCAAGATGCCGGCTATTGACGAAATCCGCCTTGACGCCGCCCTCGAGCGCTATTTTCCTGCAGTTGACCTGCAGCGCTCGGCCGCCCGGATGGCGCTGACCCGTCGTTTTTCGGTCATTTCAGGTGGCCCCGGGACCGGCAAAACAGCCACCGTGGCCCGCATCCTGGCGCTGCTGCTCGACATGGCGGGGGGGGCGCATCCGGAGATCGTGCTGGCCGCCCCGACCGGCAAAGCCGCACTGCGTCTCCATCAGTCCATTCTGCAAGCATCCGGTCGCCTTGCTCTCTCCGATGACACCAGAAATTGCCTGCCGACCGGGGTGAGCACGATCCACCGGCTGCTGGGTGTTCAGACCCGGAGGGGCGGTTTCCGGCATAACCGTGACAACCGGCTCACCTGCGACGTCCTGGTCGTAGACGAAGCATCCATGGTTGATCTTCAGCTGATGGCCAGCCTGCTGGAAGCGCTCCGTGACGATGCCCGGGTCATCCTGCTGGGGGACCGCAATCAGCTGGCTTCGGTCGAGGCCGGAGCGGTGCTGGCGGATATCTGCGACAGCCCGGACCGGGCGGCGGTCCCGGTCACTCAGCTGACCAGAAGCTACCGTTTCGGCGACGACAGCGGGATCGCCGGCTTGAGTCAGCTGATTAACAGCGGCGAGGGTGCTGCCGCCTCAGAACTGTTGAAGTCGGGACGGTACCCGGACATCCGCTGGCGGTCGCTGCCGGCCGGCAGAGCGTTCGATGAGGATTTCAGCGCCGCAGTCCGCGACCGGTATGCGGCATATGCCGTGGCAGCATCCCCTGCTGAAGCGCTTGCGGAACTCGGCACGTTCAGGGTTTTGTCACCGCTCCGCTCCGGCCCGCACGGCATTGAACACCTGAACAGGCTTTGCCTGAACGCTCTCGTTCCCGGACGAAATAATGATCCCCGGAGCATGCGTCCGATGCCGGTCATGGTCACCGGAAACAACTATGAACTGGGTCTGTTCAATGGCGATACCGGGGTGGTCATGGAGAGCGACGGTACGCAGACGGTCTGGTTCGAAAACCCGGAGGGGGGATTGCGCCACTTTTCCCCACTCCGTTTACCCCCGTTCGAGGCCGCCTTTGCCCTGACCGTGCACAAAAGCCAGGGTTCCGAATTTGACGGGGTGCTGCTGATCCTGCCGGATCGCCTGTCGGACGTTCTCAGCCGGGAGCTGCTCTATACGGCGGTCACCCGCGCCCGCAGCTACATCGAAATATGGGGAACGGAAGAGGTCTTGTGCCGGACGGTCGAACGACGTACGTTCAGAACATCGGGGCTCATTGAGAGACTTGCAGCAGGGGGACCAAATGGCAAATAACATGTCAAACAGGGCAATGAGCGTCACCCGCAGGAGGCCGAAATCGCCCCGTTGCCGGGCATTACTTCTACTGCTGCTCATTCTGCTCTGCGTTCATGATGAGGTACGGGGTGCAGACAAGGGAATGGAGCACAAACACGTTGCCAGCGGCGTCAGTTCTGAAGATGCGCCGGTCGGCATCAATGAACGGCTCGGTTCCAGAATTCCGCTCGATATCACCTTCCACGATGAGGTGGGCAAGCCGGTCAGGCTGGCCGAACTGATCAGCGGGCCAACCATTATTTTGCCGGTCTATTTCAGTTGCACGAATGTCTGCTATAATCTCCAGTGGGGATTGGCGCAGGCGCTCCCCAGGATCAAGAACAGGCCGGGTGAAGAGTACCGGGTTATCTCGGTCAGCTTTGACGAGCATGACACTCCGGAGGTGGCGGCAAAATTCAAGCGGGTCTACCTGTCCGCGATGCATGCACCTTTTCCCGAGGACGGCTGGCGCTTTCTGACCGGCGATGCCGCCGGCATCAAAGGTTTGACCGATGCGGTAGGTTTCTCGTTTCAGCGCAAGGGGAGCGACTTTATGCACCCGGTGGCCAGCATTGTGATCACCGGAGACGGCACCATCGTGCGCTATCTGTACGGCGCGGGCTTCCTCGCCAAGGATTTGACCCTGGCCCTGGCCGAAGCGCGGGAGGGGAAAAGCGGCGCCGCCATCCGCAAGACGCTGGAGTATTGTTTCAGCTACGATCCGCAGCAGAAGACCTATGTATTCAACCTGCTCAGAATCAGCGCCACGGTGGTGGTCCTCTGCGCCGGGGGATTCCTGGTTTTCTTGATAGTGACCGGCAGGAAACACAAGCAGCAAGATTCAAAGAATTAAACAAAAAAAGGCATTTCTCACGCGACGACGCAACGACGCGACGTTGCGTCGTCGCGTGAAACAGAATTTTTGGTTCCGGTTTGTCCGGCTTAGGGATAATGATCATGACTGAAAACATGCAGCCTGCAGTCCGGAGCAGCTTCTGGAACGATACCGGAAAAACCGGCCTCACCTCGTGGATCTTCTCCACCGACCACAAGCGGATCGGCCTGCTCTACTTCTATTCCACCTTCGGCTTCTTCCTGGTCGGTGTCGTGCTCGGGCTCCTGCTCCGCATCGAACTGATGGCACCGGGGCGCACCATCATGGGGCCCCAGACCTACAATGCGCTCTTCACCGTGCACGGCGTGGTGATGATCTTTCTCTTCATCATCCCCGGATTTCAGGGGTCCTTCGGCAACCTGGTCATGCCGATCCAGATCGGCGCCCGGGACGTGGCCTTTCCCCGGCTGAACCTCTTCTCCTGGTGGATCTACATGATCGGTGCGCTCATCGTGCTCACCGCGCTCTTTACCGGCGGCGGCCCCCCCGATACCGGCTGGACCTTCTACGTCCCCTTCAGCTCCCGCACCGGCACCAACGTCTCCCTTGCGGTCCTGGGGGTCTTCATCATCGGCTT
>Ga0134124_10003648_pt1 | contig 12386 bp, 1 predicted proteins | sample KB304_FD_96880 | JGI IMG/M metagenome (GOLD analysis project Ga0134124, IMG submission 96880) | Terrestrial soil microbial communities without Nitrogen fertilizer from Kellogg Biological Station, Michigan, USA - KB3-0-4 | ecosystem: Environmental > Terrestrial > Soil > Unclassified ... | reverse complement strand
TGTGGAACCAGACGTGTAGATGATGTAGGCGAGATCTTCGCCAGTCACGTTGCACGACATATCGGCGGTTTCTTCTTTTGCGATTATCGCCGCCTCAGCATCAAGGAACGTCCGCTGTATTTCGAGTTGAGCGAGTTTGCCGGCGAGCGCGGTTTCGCTGAGAAGTAAACGAGGGCGCGCATCTGCGAGCATGACGGCGAGACCATTCGTTGGATGTCCCGGATCGAGCGGAATGTAACAACCGCCGGCCTTGAGTATTCCAAGGATCGCGACCAGCATCTGGGTCGAGTGACTCAAACAAATCGCAACCTTCTCGCCTGCTCCAACGCCCTGCCGTTGCAGGTAACGGGCAAGCTGGTTGGCCCTTTCGTTCAGCTCTCGATACGTCAACTGCTGCTTGCCGTGGACGGCTGCGATCGTCGCAGGCGTGCGTCGCACCTGCTCCTCGAAGAGTTGATGAATGGCGGCTTGCGGGTAGTCTCGCTGCGTGCGGTTGTAGTCGTGAATCATCTCCGCGCGTTTTTCATTCGCGAGCAGCTCGATCTGACGAATGTGTGTGTCGGGGTGATAGAGGACGGTGCGCAGAACCTGCTGATAGTGACGCGAGAAGATCTCGATGCTTGCCCTGTCAAACAAATCAGGACGGTAATCGATCTCGGCGCTCATGCATTCGTCGTTGTTTGAGAACTGAAAAGTCAAATCGTTCTTCAGATGTGCGACGTTGCTGCGCCTGTTGATTCGATCGAACACCGCAACGACGGAGAAGAACGGCGAGCGATTTGCGGGAGATTCGATGTCGAGCAGTTGCAGGATTTTTTCGAATGGATACTTCTGGTGCGCGTACGCCTCTGAGAGCGTGCGTTTGACGTCGGTGATGAACTGTCGCGCGGTCAGATTTCCATCGACGTGATCCCGCAGCACCAGCACTCTGTTGAGCGAAGCGACTTGCGCGTAGTGCTCGTGAATGGTAGTTCCGATCGTGACGTCTTCGATTCCGGTGTAGAGGTGGAGACAAATCTTGAGCGCGGCTACGAGAGCAGTGAAAGTCAGTGCATCGTTGTCAGTGCAAACTTTACGCAACTGGTTGAAGGTTTCGGGGGCAAGGGTGAAGCGCACCGTCTGCTTCTGATCGGTCCACGTCGCAGAGCGCGCGTGGTCCAACGGCAGACCGGCGACGGGCATTTCCCGCGACAGTTTTTGCAACCAGTATTCTTTCTCTGCCTGCAACTGCTCGTCCAGGTAGTTAGACATGCTGTCTCCGTAAGTCAGTTTTTTTGACAGGATTCACATGATTTAATGCACGATTAATCATGTAAATCGTTTTCTAATTCTGAAATCCTGTCACCATTTCCTGAAGGTAGTCCTGCTGCAAGACGTGCTTCTGCTGCGGGCTTACTGAGGCGATCTCCATCGCGAGCATTTTGTTTGCCGCGGTCATGAATCGCTTGAACTTCTCTTTGCCGATGCCTTTACCCATCAGGTAAGGAATGATCCAGAAGTCGAACGACCACTGCGGCAGCCACTGCGACTCTTTGATTCCGAGAAACATGCGGTCGATGTGGTCCATCGCTTCCATGCTGTCCATCGTGGCGTGACTCCAGATGAATCCTTCGCCTTCGATACCGTACTTCTGCCGCTGACGATCGACGGGCGTGCCTGGCTCGCAGTACCACATCTGTGTGCGCCAGTAATCGGGTTTAGTTTCGCGGATGAAGTCGACGGTCTCTTGCACCGTCGCATCGGTTTCACCGGGAAAGCCGAGGATGAACGAGCCGAACGTCAGGATGTCGTGCTTGTGCAGGAGCTCCATGCCGCGCACGTATTTTTCAGGCGTTGCGGCTTTCGTCATGTTCGTGAGGATGGTTGGCGACCCCGACTCGATTCCAAGAAACACGCCCTTGCATCCACTGCGGGCCATCAGCTCGATCGCTTCTTCGTCTGCGTTGCTGCAACGAAAGTAGGAGAACCAGCTCAGCCCGTAATTCTTCTCGATCATCAGACGGCAGAGCTCTTTGAATCGCGGCAGTGGAACGTTGAACGTGTCGTCGATGAACACGAGGTTCTTCACGTGGCCCAAAGCGCGGATCGAATCGATTTCGTGCTCGATCGTGGCGAGACTGGCAAGCGTGAGCTTCCCTGCGCGCGCGGGATAGTTGCAGAACGAACAGTTGAACGCGCAGCTTCTCGCGGTGCGCGTCTGAATCGTCGCGCCGAGGTTCTCGTCATCAAACGCGAACCAGTCAACGGCGTTCTCGTCGAGTGAATTGTTTTCGAGTTTCGCCGGATTCCGCTGGAGCGCGCCGTTGTCGAAGTAGATGATGTTCGGCACGTCTCGCAGGTCGCCGTTATTTTTCAAGCAGTCGACCAACTGCGAAAGCGTGAGCTCTCCCTGGCTGTCGGTGACGTAGACGTCGGCGCCCATGTCCTTGAGCGCGGTCGTGAGGCTTTCACCTTCGTTGTTACGCAGGTGATTTGCGATCAGTGGGCCACCGACGACGATCTTCACGGTGCTGTTGTGTTCGCGTATGAACTCGACCATTTCATTCACGGGCATGTTCACCACGTAAAAAGTGGTTGTGATCGCGATGCAGAGTGGATTGCTGTGCAGGTATTCAATGAGTTTGTCTTTTTCCTGCTGGAACAGGTTGATGTATTTCGTGCGATGACCTCTGCGGCGCATGAAGTTTGTGAGGTAAACGGCGGCGAGGTTCGGAATCTCACCTGACATCAACTTGCCGTTTCCATTGCGGCCCGAGAGCTCGATGACGTGGTTCAACAAGCCAACGTAATCCATCTTCCGACCGCCGAGATCGACGAAGCTGAACTGAAGATCGCGATACGCTTCAGTGTCTTCGCCGTAGACGCGCAGGAACTTTTCGTACTGCTCGAAAGGGATCTCGTTGTAGCCGATTACCACGCAATCGAGTTGATTACTACTCATTGCTTTCTCCAGTGTGCTTTTTGGAACGGCTTAGAATGAAAAACTCTGCTCGAGGTCTGCGATTGCCAGGTGCTTATTCAGCAGAACGACTTCTGCTTCTGAGAGCATCTCGAGCGCATTGAGCGGTGCGTCGGGCGAGGAAACGATGCTCGTAAAGAGCCGCTGAAAATGGCCAATCATCTTTTCGATCGTCGAGGCGTCAAAGAGGTCGGTGTTGTACTCGAAAGATCCGTTTATCACGGCGCCCGAATCGACCATGACCACGGTCAAATCGAATTTCGACGTTTGGTTCTCTGCCTTAAACGGCGTGACTTCCACGTCTTCAATTGAGGTAAAAGTTTGCGACAGGTTCTGAAAGGCAAACATCACTTGAAAGAGTGGCGTATGCGTCGCAACCCGATCGGGCGCCAATTCTTCCACCAGTCTTTCAAAAGGCATGTCCTGATGGACGTAGCTATCGAGCGATACCTGACGTACTTGCTTGAGCAAGTCACGAAAACTCATCTCTGCATTGATTCTCGCTCGCAGCGCCAACGTGTTGACGAAGAAGCCAATTAAACCCGCAAGCTCATTGCGCGTGCGTCCCGCGACGGGCGTGCCGACGATGAAATCGGCCTGTCCGGTATATCGATAGAGCAACACGTCGAAAGCCGCCAGCAGGAACATGAAGGTCGTCGCCTCTTCGTGGCGCGCGAGGGCAAAGATCTGTTGACACAGTTGTTCGTTCAGACTAAACGACAGGCTTGCGCCGCGGTAAGTTTGGACCACAGGACGAGGCCGGTCGGCCGGCAACTGTAAAACCGCGGGCGCTCCGGCCAACTGCCTGCGCCAGTAACTCATTTGCTCTTCCAGTACGGCGCCGCTCAGGTACTCACGCTGCCACACCGCGTAATCCGCGTACTGCAATCCCAACTCTTCCAAAGGCGAAGTTTCGTGACGCGAGAAGCTGTCGTAAACCTCCGCCACTTCCCGCACAAGCACACCCATCGACCAGCCGTCCGAGATAATGTGGTGCATCGTGCATAGCATCACATGCTCTTCCTGGTCCAGCTTGATGACCGTCACCCGCAGTAATGGTCCCACCGCCAAATCGAAGGGGCGCCGCGCCTCCAACGCCGCCAGCACTTTCGCCTGCTCTACTCGCTCTGTGTCGGCGTAGTCCGACAGATCCAGCTGCGTTAACACGAATGGCGCTGGCGGATGAATCATCTGAAAGGGGCGGCCATCGATGTGTGGGAAGGAGGTGCGCAAGGATTCGTGCCGACGTACTATCTCAGTAAAAGTATCTTCCAATACTTTCAGATGCAACGGTCCATTCAGACGAAGCGCCGCCGGCACGTTATAGGCCACACTATCGGGCTCCAACTGATGGAGGAACCACAGTCGTTGCTGTGCGAACGAGAGCGGCAACTGTTCTGTTCGACTAATGGGAACAATCGGTTTGGCCGGTGCGCCTGCTTTATCTTTGAGTAAGGTTTCGATCTCCCTGGCCAAGCCCGTGACTGTCGGCGTGTCGAAAACGCTGCGAAGAGACAATTCAATTCCATAACACTCACGCACACGCGAAACGAGTTGCGTCGCCAGCAAAGAATGACCGCCTAACTCGAAGAAATCAGCCTGCGCACCGACGTGCTCTACCGCCAGCAGGTCAGACCAGATGGTCGCCAGCAATTCTTCGATGAGATTCAGTGCGACGCCGTTTTCATCGTCGCTGGTTGCGCTTGAATCGCCCGGGTCGGGCAATGCAGACCGATCGACCTTACCATTGGGCGTTAACGGCAACCGATTCAGGAAGACGAATTGTGACGGCACCATGTACTCGGGCAGCCGCTGCGTGAGGAATCTCTTGAGTTCGTCACTGATCGTGTCGGCCGATACTGTTACGACGTACGCCACTAACCGCTTGCCGCTCACACCGTCATTAATAGCCACGACACAATTCTCACGCACCGCTGGGTGAAGACTCAGCATCGCTTCTATTTCGCCGGGCTCAACTCGATGGCCTCTTACCTTCACTTGATCGTCAACTCTGCCCTGAAAATCGATCGTGCCGGCCGCCAGCCACGTCGCTCTGTCACCCGTCTTGTAAAGCCTCCCGCCGATCTCAGGAGCAAACGGATGCGGGACAAACTTCTCAGCAGTCAGATCGGGATGGTGAAGGTAACCGCGTGCAAGGCCATCGCCGCCCAGGTACAACTCTCCAGTGACACCGAACGGCACAGGCTCGAGTTGCGCATCGAGCACGTAGGCCCGAGTATTTGCGATCGGTTTTCCAATGGGAATCGTACGAGCTGCTTCCTGCACATCCTGGATCGCACCCACGACGGCAAACGTTGTGCTCTCCGTTGGTCCATACCCGTTCAGCAGCCTCTGTCTTCCACCGCATGCCAGAACCTTTCGCGTTTGGTTCGGGTCCACCACGTCGCCGCCAATCAACAGGTAACGCATTGAGGTGAAACAATCAGGGGCGATGTCGGCGATCTGGTTAAAGAGTGCAGCGGTGAGAAACATCACTCCGATTTCCCGCTCGCGAATCTCGGCACGAAATGCGAGTGGTGAAAGAGCGGTGTCCTTGCTGATAGCGATCAGTTGCGCGCCGTTCAGCAACGCGCCCCAGATCTCGAACGTTGCAGCATCGAACGAGGAGTTCGAAACCTGCCCAATCTTGTCGTCCGCTCCCAGGCTCACGTAATTCGTGCCGACCACGAGACGAACGACGCCGCGATGTGTAACGCTGACGCCCTTGGGCCGGCCCGTTGAGCCTGACGTATAGATGACATAAGCGAGATTATCCGCATCGGTAGAATCGGGCGGCGATTGCCCGCTCTGGCTTGAGATCGTTTCCCAATCAGTATCGAGACAGATCACTTGTCCCCAGTAGGATGGTAACTGCTCGGCCAGCGCGTCCTGCGTTAGCAACACCGGCATTGCGGTGTCTTCAATCATCAACGCGAGACGCTCCAACGGGTAAGTCGTATCAAGCGGTACATATGCGCCTCCGGCTTTCAAAATGCCGAGCATTCCGACGATCATCTCAGGCGACTGCTTCATGTAGAGACCTACCAACGTTTCGGTTGTGACGCCGAGACTCCGCAGGTGATGCGCTAATTGGTTAGCGCGCGTGTTCAGCTCGCCGTAGGACAAGACTCGGTCACCATATACCAGTGCCGTTGCTTGCGGCGTCCGTTGCGCGTGGTCCGCGAACAGTCGATGGAGAGAATAATGCGGGTAGACGGCCTCCGTCTGGTTCCAATCTTCCAGCAGAGTTTGCCTTTCGGTTGGACTGAGCAGCCGTAGATCTGAGACTCTTTCCGCTGTGCTTGCTGCGACGGCTTGCAAGAGCCGTTCGAACTGTTCCGCCATTCGCTGCATGGTCGCAGCTTCGAAGAGATCCGGGTTGTACTTGAAGGTGATGAGCATGCCTGCCGGCATTTCCAGCAAGTCCAGCAGGAGGTCGAACTTGGAAGTGTTGTTCTCGATGTCCAGCGGGCGCAGCGTGAGGCCTTCATAGCTGAGGGCCGCGGCCGGAATGTTCTGCAATGCGATCATGACCTGGAATAAAGGGCTGTAGCTCTTTTCCCGCACCGGCTGAAGCTCTTCCACCAACTTCTCAAACGGCACGTCCTGATGTTCGTACGCGTTCAGGGTCACGTCGCGAACGTGTCGCAGCAACTCGGTAAATGTCATCTCATCGGCCAATTGCGTGCGCAACACGAGCGTGTTGACGAAGAAGCCGACCAGGTTTTCGACTTCGAACCGACCGCGTCCCGCGAGCGGCGATCCGATAACAATGTCCTTCTGTCCGGAATAGCGGTAGAGCAATACTTTGAATACGGCCGTCAGTAACATGAAGAGCGTGACGCCTTCCTCGCGACAGACTTCTCTTAGTCGCTCGATCAACTGCTTTTGCACCATCAGTCTTCTCGTCGCACCGCGATAAGTTTGGACCGCAGGACGAGGTCGGTCGGTCGGCAACTCTAAAAGCGCCGGCGCTCCCTGCAACTGCTCGCGCCAGTACCTTAGCTGCTCCTCAAGCACTTCCCCTTCCAGGTACTCACGCTGCCACACCGCATAATCCGCGTACTGAATCGCAAGCTCTGCCAGTGGCGAAGCTTCTCCCCGCGAGAAACTGTCATGAAGCGCGGCCACTTCTCGCACCAATAGCCCCATGGACCACCCGTCCGAGATAATGTGATGCGTGGTGAAAAGCATGATATGTTCTTGTTCAGCGAGCTTCAGGACGCGCGCGCGAAACAGCGGTCCCGCCGCCAAATCAAATGGCCGCCGCCCCTCTGCTGCCGCCAACTCCGCGGCCTTCTCTTCTCTCTCAGCCTCGTCGTAGGTCGTTAGATCCTCAACCGCCAACAGAAACGGCTGCGCAGGCAGCACCAGTTGATAAGCTTCTCCGTTCGCGTGCGGAAAGATCGTCCGTAACGATTCATGCCGGCGCACGATTTCAGTGAAAGCCTGTTCCAGCACTGGCAAGTTCAACGGTCCGGTGATGCGCATTGCCACCGGAACGTTATAGGCGACGCTTTCGCGCTCGAGCTGTTCGATAAACCAGAGCCGCTGTTGCGCAAACGACAACGGCAACGGTCCATTCCGATCAGCCGCCGTGAGCGTCGGCAACTGAGCGCTCCTTCCACCACCTCTCTCAACCTCGATACTGCGCGACAGACCTGCAACAGTCGGCGTCTCGAACACTGCACGCAACGGCACCTCAACCGCGAATGCCTCTCGAAGTCGCGAGACTAATTGCGTCGCGAGCAGCGAATGTCCGCCGAGTTCAAAGAAATCCTGCTGCCGTCCCACGCGCTCCACGCGCAACACCTTCGCGAAAATCTCCGCCACCAGTTCTTCAGCAGCCGTCACAGGCATTTGCGAATCGGAAACTGCATTCGAGTGGAAGTCAGGCGAGGGCAATGCCTGGCGATCGATCTTGCCGTTAACAGTCAACGGCAACATTCGCATCGGTACGAAGCATGACGGAATCATGTAGTCAGGCAGTTTCTCTCGTAAATAACTGCGCAAACCCGCGGTATCGAACTCATCTTCACAAACGACATACGCTGTGAGCCTCACCTGACCACCCGGCTCATCTCTGCGCGCATCGACGAAACATTCAGACACGCCGGCATACGATTCGATCGCAGCTCTTATTTCACCCGGCTCAATTCTGTAGCCGCTGATCTTCAACTGCTCGTCAACTCTGCCGATGAACTCGAGCCGTCCGTCGGCGAAATACCGCGCCATGTCGCCGGTCTTGTAGAGTCTCGCGCCGGGCTCGTTGCTGAACGGATGCGGAATAAACTTCGCCGCGGTCAACTCGGGGTGGTCCAGGTAACCGCGAGCAAGGCCTGCGCCGCCGACATACAACTCTGCCGTCACGCCGATCGGCGCGGGTTCGAGCCGGTGGTCCAACACGTAAGTTTCCGTGTTCGCGACTGGCTTGCCGACCGAAATCGTTGACGGGTTCTCAAACCTCTGCAACGTCGAAGTGATCGTCGTCTCGGTAATCCCGAAGACGTAAATCAACGAATGGCCCCACTCGATCCACTGCGTGATGCATTGCGGCGACGGACGTTCGCAGCCGACGAGCAACAGGCGCAGAGTTGGAGGTGCAGTCTCGCGAGTTCGCTGTAGATGCGCGACAAGTTCATGCCAGTAAGGAGCCGGCAACTCGCACGCGGTTATGTTGTGGCGGTCAATTATTCTGCTGAACTCGGCGCACGAGAGTAGCGACTCACGCTCCTCGACAAACACGATCGAGGCGCCGCACGCCAAAGCTGGAAACACCTCTTCGAGCAGCACGTCGAAGCTTGGCGACGCGAACTGCAACACCTTATCGTCACCACGCAATCCGAATTCGTCGCACATCGCCAACGTGTAATTCACGATCGCGCGGTGATTGACGACGACACCTTTCGGCTGTCCGGTCGAGCCCGACGTGTAGAGCACGTACGCCGCATTCTCAGCCATCCCAACAGCGCCCGATACTTGGGTGTTTATTCTGTAGGGGCGGCACTCCGTGGCCGCCCCTCCGTAGGGGGAGGGGGAGGAGGGGTGGCCACAGAGGGCCACCCCTACAGTCGTCTCGGCGCCCCATTCGCGCTCCATTATTTCGGGCTCAGTCAGCAACAGCTTCACGCCTGCGTCACTGATTATCCATTCCAGTCGTTCACGTGGATATTGCGGATCGAGTGGAACGTAACCACCACCGGCCTTGAGCACTCCGAGCATCCCCGTCAGCATCTCGATCGAACCATTCATCAACACGCCGACCAGTTGCTCCGGTCCAACTCCACGGGCGCGTAAATGTTCCGACAGCGCGTTCGCACGATGGTCCAACTCTGCGTACGTAATACTTTGCGCGCCACAAACAGCCGCAATCGCGTCTGGCGTCCGTGTCACCTGCGCCTCGAATAAGCCGTGCAGGAGTGCGGGACTGGCAGAAAAATCCTTCCGCGTATCGTTCCACTCAGTTAAGACTTGCTCCCGCTCTGCGTCACCCAACAGCGGCAACTCGTCAATGCGTGTCTCAGTTTTCGAGACCACACCACCGAGCACCGTTTGAAAGTGAGCTGCAATCCGGTCGATCGTCTCGGCATCGAAGAGATCCGCGTTGTACTCAAACGCACCGCCCAGATGATCGCCGGCTTCGATCATCGACAGCGTCAAGTCAAACTTCGCAATTCCACTACCCGCATCGAGCCGTCGCATCTCGAGCCCCGTCAACTCCGCACTCTCGACCGGCGTGTTGTTGAGCGTGAACGAAACCTGAAAGATCGGCGAGTGACTCAGACTGCGCACCGGATTCAACTCTTCCACCACTCGCTCGAACGGCGCTACCTGGTGCGTGAATGCTTCGAGACAGATCTCACGCTCGCGTTGTAGTAGGTCGCGGAACGTGTCATCGCCGCTGAGCTGCGTTCGCAACGCCAACTGGTTGATGAAGAACCCAACTAATCCTTCGATCTCCCGTCGATCGCGACCGGCGATGTCCGTGCCGACAACGATGTCTGTCTGGCCAGTGTAGCGATGCAGCAACGCCTTGAACGCCGCGGAAAGCAGCATGAACAGCGTCACACCTTCTGTGCGACACACGTTTCGTATCCGCTCGGTGAGTTCGCGCGAAACCATCACTCTGCGGCTCGCGCCGCGATACGTCTGAACTGCCGGACGGGGCCGATCTGCCGGCAACTCCAACAATGCGGGCGCGCCGTGCAGTTGCTCTCGCCAGTACTGCAACTGCTCATCCAGCACCGGGCCTTCAACATACTCTCGCTGCCACACCGCGAAGTCTGCGTACTGCACGTCGAGCTCGCTGAGCGAAGATGCCTCGCCTTTTGAGAACGCCGCATAGAGCGCAGCCACTTCTCTCACCAACACGCCCATGCTCCAGCCGTCGCTGACGATGTGATGCGTCGTGAACAGAATGACGTGCTCCTGCTCGGAAAGCCTCAACGCACGCACACGAAACAGTGGACCATTCGACAAATCAAATGGCGCGTGAGCTTCGGCGACGATGAATTCCCGCTGCTGTGCTTCGCGATCGTCCGTCGCAGACAAATCCCACACTTCGAGCTTCACCGGCTCCGCAGGATGGACCACTTGATACGGTTTCCCGTTCTCTTCTGAAAAGGTAGTGCGCAACGACTCGTGCCGCCGCACTATCTCGGTCAGCGTCTGCTCGAACACTCGCAAGTTCAATGGGCCATTGAGACTGAGCGCGCACGGACAGTTGTAAACAAAACTGTTCGGCTCGAGCTGGTTCAGAAACCACAGCCGCTCCTGCGCAAACGACAACGGCAGACGACGGTCGCGCCCCGCCGGAACAATCGTCGCTGGAGTTTCGCTGGTTTGCTTTGCAGCGGCGATGCGGTCCGCGAGCCCCTCCAGCGTCGGCGCTTCAAACACGCTGCGCAGCGGCAGCTCGATCTTGAAACTCTCGCGCACTCGCGAAATCAAACGCGTCGCCAGCAACGAGTGTCCGCCTTGCTCGAAGAAGTTGTCTGCCGGTCTGACATGGTTCACGCCGAGCACGTCCATCCAGATCACTGCGAGCAACTCTTCAAACGGCGTCAGTGAACGCGCTTGTTTTGTTGTGTCGTCCTCGACCGAAACGGGCGCAGGCAATTCGTGTCGATTGATCTTTCCGTTGCGGCTGAGTGGGAACGAATCAAGCACTACGAACGCGGCGGGGATCATGTACTCCGGCACTTTGCGGCTCAGGAACTCGCGCAGACCTGCGGTCGTGAGCGAAGTGTCCTTGTCGACCGCGTCAAAGCGAATGCTCGAAGATTTTTTGAATCCATTACCATTGCTGGAATGCTGCGTTTCGTCTGGCCGCACCGCGTACACTGAATAACGATCTGTATTTTTCAACAGCGCATCCTGCTCCGACGTGGTCTTGAAACCATGCTTCTCGAGCAACGAAACGATCTTGCGTAGACGCCCGTCGGTGTGCGTGCCGGAAGCGTCGTGCACCTCCATCACAACCTGGCCAATCTTCTGCCAGTCGGCGTCGTCGATACCTTCGAGCACGTCCAGCTCCGCGCGCTGAACGTCGATCTTCAACAGATCGATGCGCTCGATCTGTTCTTCGCGAATGACGTCGGAAAGTCTGCGGACGCGGCATTCGAGCAGCTCGCCGGCGAAATAACCACCGAACAGATCGTCCGCTTCCGCGAGCATCACGCTCATTTCCGCGACACCTGCGGCCTGCTTGTTCGCGAGAAACTTCTTGATGACGTCGACTTCGTCTGAAGCATCGGCGTAGGCGCTCACGCCTGAGCGCGATGGGTATTGCGGGTAATAAGTGAACGTTTCGCTCTTCTCAACATTCGACAGACCAAACGGAAAGAGCTTCGTGTTTGCGCTCGCCAGTTTCGAGTTCACTCGCAGGACATTGAAGATAGGAGCCAAAGGCTCGAACGCGTAGATGCGCGCATCGGGGCGACGCTCGGCGACGAAGATCGTGAACAGACCGATGTTGGCGCCGACGTCGAACACACACGGGCGCTCGGGCAACTTGATCCCGTGTCGCAAATAAACTTCGTCTTCGAAGATCTCCTGGTAGAGATAGGTCGTGTCAGTTCTGTTTTGATGAGCGATCGCGAGTCCGTTGCCCAATTCATAACGTGCGTAGCCGTCGAGAGCTTCTTTTCGTTTCGCGACGGCGTAGCCGACGAGTCGCTGATTCCCCGGCTGATCTTCGCGAACGACGACGCACGCGCCGGCGACTGATGGATGTTCTCTCAACGCCGACTCGATCTCGCCTAACTCGATGCGCAGGCCGCGCAGTTTTACCTGGTCGTCCTGCCGGCCGAGAAACTCGATGTTGCCGTCGGGTTGCCGGCGCGCGAAGTCACCGGTTTTGTAGAGACGCGCACCAGGAGTTTCGGCGAAGCAGTTGGGAATGAACCTCTCGGCTGTCAGTGACGGA
>Ga0134124_10003646_pt1 | contig 12387 bp, 15 predicted proteins | sample KB304_FD_96880 | JGI IMG/M metagenome (GOLD analysis project Ga0134124, IMG submission 96880) | Terrestrial soil microbial communities without Nitrogen fertilizer from Kellogg Biological Station, Michigan, USA - KB3-0-4 | ecosystem: Environmental > Terrestrial > Soil > Unclassified ... | reverse complement strand
GACGCTGCCACCCTGCCACTTCGCGCCGGTCTTGATGCCAAACAGATTGAAGCTGGGTGCGCCATTGGAGGCGGTGGGCATGTGTTGGCCCCATCCGGTTTCCAGCGCCGCGTGTGCCACCACGGCTGCCGGATCCACACCCAGCTGTTGCGCGGCGGCCCGCGCCGCCGGCATCACGGCCGCAACGAATTCCTCGCGATTGCGCGGTGGCCAGCTGGCCGCCTGCGTAGATCCTGAAGCAGTGTTGGCTGATGCAGCCGAAGGCTGCGCCGTACCCGCGGCCGCGTCTGCACCGGGCACGTCCGTAACACCTGCGCTCTGCATCAATTGCCGCACCAGTACATCCGCGAGTCCCAGGCCCTTGCCCTTGGAGAGCTGCACGGACAACTGCTGATCGAACATGTCCTGGTAGAAATCCTGCTGATCGCTGCCGAACAGCGAATCCGCATCGCGCGGCGTGGCCTGCCGCATGCTCTTGAGCATCATCGTGGTGAACAGGCTCTCGAACTGCTTGGCCGTCTCGCGGATGGCTTCCGGCGTCTGCTTGGCCGCACCGCGCTTGAGCGCGGTGAGGCTGGCCGGATCGGCGTAGAAGGATGCCTTGGGCGATTCGATGGCCACGAGCGGATTCCTAGATGACGATGAGCTCGGCGCGCAGTGCGCCGGCTTCCTTCAAGGCTTCGAGAATAGCCACCAGATCACTGGGCGCGGCGCCTACCTGGTTCACCGCGCGGACGATCTCATCGAGATTAACGCCGGCATTGAACAGGAACATGCGCGCCTGATCCTGATTGAGTGCAATCTCGCTGCGCGGGGTGACCACGGTCTCGCCCTGCGACAACGGTGCAGGCTGGCTCACGTCCTGACGCTCGGTAATGGTCACCGACAGCGAGCCATGGGCCACGGCCGCCGGCGACACTTTCACCTGCGAACCGATGACCACGGTACCGGTGCGGCTGTTGACGATCACGCGCGCCGGCGCTTCTCCCGGCTGTATTTCGATGCCTTCGAGTGTCGACAGATAAGCCGTGCGCTGGTTGGGGTCCTGCGGCGCCGCCACTTTCACGGATACCGCATCCACAGCCTGCGCGGTGCCCTCACCCAGCAGTTTGTTGATGCCCGTCACCATGCGCGCCGCGGTGGTGAAGTCCGGCGTGTGCAGGTTCAGCATCACGAAGGTCTGCGAAGCGAAGTTGTTGGGCACTTCCTTCTCGACGGTGGCGCCATTGGGAATGCGGCCGCTCGAAGGCACGTTGATCGACAGCTTCGATCCGTCATTGCCCTTCACGCCGAAGCCGCTGACGATGATGCTGCCCTGGGCGATGCCGTACACCTGGCCGTCGATGCCGCGCAACGGCGTCATCAGCAGCGTGCCGCCGCGCAGGCTGGCCGCATTGCCCATGGACGACACGGTGATGTCGATGGTCTGCCCGGTCTTGGAGAAGGCCGGCAGATCCGCGGTCACGGTGACGGCCGCGACGTTCTTCAGCTGCGGATTGGCATTCGGTGGAATCGTCACGCCGAAATTGGCCAGCATGTTCTTGATGCTCTGGATGGTGAACGGCGCCTGGCTGGTCTGATCGCCCGTGCCATCGAGACCCACGACCAGGCCGTAGCCCACCAGCTGGTTGCCGCGCACGCCGGCCACCGAGGCGATGTCTTTCACACGCTCGGCCTGCACCGTGCCCGCGAGCAGCAACAGTCCCAGCGCTGTGGCGGCGCGCGCCATGTACAACTTCATGTTCACAGCGGGTTCCACTTCGAGTTGAAGAAGCGCGACAGCAGGCCCGGGCGGTTCGCATCCGCCAGTGCGCCCTGCCCGCCATACGAAATCGTGGCGTCAGCCACCTTGTAGGAAGGAATGGAGTTGTCCGGCAGGATGTCGATGGGCCGGATCACGCCCTGGATGCGGATGAATTCCTTGCCCTGGTTGATGCCGATCCACTTCTGGCCCTTCACCACCAGATTGCCGTTCGACAGGCGCTTGGCCACGGTGACCGTGACAAACCCCTGCAACTTGTTCGACAGCTGGCTGTCGCCGGAGCCGTCGAAATTGCGCTTGTTGTCGAGATCGAAGTTCAGAATGTCATTGCCATGCAGCTTGATGCCGGCGCCCGCAAGCGTCGGCGTCGGCAGGTCGATCTTGGTGGCCTTCGAGGTGGTGGTGCTGGCGCTCTTCTGCGCGGCAGTGCTCTCCACCAGATTCACGGTGACGGTGTCGCCCACGCGGCGCGCTACGGAGTTCTCGAACAGCGCGACATCGTGGCCGCTCTGGTAGATGGCCCCATTGCTGGTCTCCGCCGGCGGCACATCCTCGGGCAGCGTGGCGGCGAACTGATCGATGCGCGGCTCGGTGGCGCAACCCGCCAGCAGGTACACCACTGCGCAACCGGCAGCCAGCATCAGGAATCGCTTCTGGTTCATAGATTGTTGCTCACGTACTGCAGCATCTGGTCGGCGGTGGAAATCGCCTTGCTGTTCATTTCATAGGCGCGCTGGGTCTCGATCATCGACACCAGCTCTTCGACCACGTTGACATTCGAGCCTTCGAGAAAGCCCGACTGCAGCGTGCCCAGACCGTTCAGGCCCGGCGTGCTGCTCTGCGCCGGACCGCTGGCAGCGGACTCGGACAGCAGGTTCTCGCCGCGCGGCTGGAGGCCCGCGGGATTCACGAAGTCGGTGAGCTGCAGCGTGCCGATCTGGGTGGGTGCGGACTGTCCCGCCACCTGCGCACTCACGACGCCGTCCGTGCCGACGCTGATGCTCTGCGCCCCCGCGGGAATGGTGATGCCCGGCTGCACCTTGTAGCCGCTGGAAGTGACCAGCTCGCCCTCGGCGCTCATCTTGAACGAGCCGTCGCGGGTGTAGCCGAAGCTGCCATCGGGCATCAGCACCTGGAAGAAGCCGCGGCCGTTGATGGCCACGTCCAGCGCATTGCCGGTGTTGTTCAGGCCGCCCTGGGTGTAGTTCTTTTCCGTGGCCACGACTCGCACGCCGGTGCCCAGGTTCAATCCCGTGGGTGACACGCTGTCCTGCGAGGTGGAGGCACCCACCTGCTTCACGTTCTGGTACAGCAGGTCTTCGAACACCGCGCGGTCTTTCTTGAAGCCGTTGGTGGCCACGTTGGCGAGGTTGTGCGAGATGACCGTCATGCGCGTCTGCTGCGCATCCAGTCCCGTCTTCGCGGCCCATAGTGCTGAGTTCATTTCAGTTCATCTCCGGTTCGTGTACCGCGTTCAACGTATCGACAGCAGCCGCGCGGAGGCGGCGCCGTTGTCCTCGGCCGAACGCATCGCACGCACCTGCATGTCGAAGCGCCGTGAAAGTTCGATCATGTTCACCATGGCATCGGCCACGTTGACATTGCTGCTCTCGAGCACGCCGGAGGTCAGCTGCGCGGTGGCATCTGCCGGCGCATCGCTGCCATCCTTCATGCGGAACAGGCCATCCTGTCCCTTGGTCAGATCCTCTTCGGCGGGCTTGACCAGCTTGATGCGGCCCACTACGGCGCGCGTCTCGGGTCCCTGGCCCAGCGGCACGATGGAAACCGTGCCGTCACCGCCAACCACGATGGAGGCATGCGGTGGCACCGCGATCGGACCGCCGTCGCCCATCACCTGCAGACCGGTGCCGGTGCGCAGCTGGCCTGCCGAATCCACACGCAGATCCCCGGCGCGGGTGTAAGCCTCGCGTCCGTCGAAGCCCTGCACGGCCATGTAGCCATTGCCCTGCACGGCCACATCGAGATCGCGTCCCGTGGAAATCTGCGCGCCCAAGGTGCCGTCGTAACCGGTGGTGGATGCCGTGGCATACACGCGCGAGGCGTAGCCATCGCCCACCACCTGGCGTGCCTGAAATGCCTGCAGGTCGGCCTTGAAGCCCACCGTGTTGGCATTGGCCAGGTTGTGGTTGTTGGCGGTCTGGGCGCGCATGGTTTCGCGCGCACCCGTCATCGCCACATAGAGCATCCGGTCCATGATTGATTACCTGGTGTTGACCTAGCGGATGTTGATGATGGTCTGGGTGATCTGGTCGGAGGTCGAGATCATCTGCGCGTTCGCCTGGAAGTTGCGCTGCGCGGTGATCATGTTCACCAGCTGCGTGGTGATGTCGACGTTCGAAGCCTCCAGCGCGCCCGACTGCACCAAGCCGAAGCCCGAGTTGCCCGACTGGCCGCGCAGTGCCTGACCCGAGGTGAAAGTCTCGGCCCAGGTGGTGTCGGCCAGCTGCTGCAGGCCGCCCGGATTGGCGAAGTTCGACAGCGCCACCTGGCCCAGCGTCAGCGAGCGACCGTTGGTGAAGCGCGCCTGCACGACACCGCTCTTGTCGATGTCCATGCCGATCAGGCGGCCGGTGGTGTAACCATCCTGCGTGATGCTGTTGACGCTGAAAGTGCTGCCGTACTGCGTGGCACCCGCGAAGTCGAAGGTCATGGTCATCGGCGCCGCACCGGTGGCCGGGGTATAGGCCGGGAAGGTGATCTGGCCGGAGGCTGGCGTGGTCAGTGCGCCAGTGTTGCTGAAGGTCAGCGGCTGCGCACCGCCCACAGCCGTGCCATCGACATACATGCGGCCGTCCCAGGCGCCAGCGGCCGCACCCTTGACGAAGTACATGCTCGCGGTATGCGCCGCGCCGAGTGAGTCATAGACCGTCAGCGAAGTGGCACGATTGAAGCTGTTCGGATCGGCCGGATTGAACGTCGCGACCGCCGGCGCTGTCGCGTCAGCAGGAAGATTCAGCAGCAGTTCGACGTTCGAAGTGGCGTTCGGGGCGCTCTCGGAAGTCACCAGGCGCAGATCATTCAGCGACCCGGTGTTGAAACCACCATTGACCAGCGGCGGATACACCTGCAGGCGTTGCCCCTGCGCATTCACCACATAGCCATCGGCATCGGTCTTGAAAGCACCGGCGCGCGTGTAGGCCGTGGCGCCGTTGTCGCTCAGCGTGAAGAAGCCCGAGCCGCTGATGGCCAGATCGAGGCTGTTGTCGGTGAAGTCGATGCTGCCCTGGCTGAACTGCTGCGCCACGTCCGACACGCGCACGCCGTTGCCGGCAGCCAGGGACGACACGCCCTGCGGCGATACGGCGAACAGCTCTGCGAACTCGGTGCGCGAACGCTTGAAGCCCGAGGTGGAGCTGTTGGCGATGTTGTTGGCGGTGACGCCCAGATCGGCCTGCGCCGCGTTCAAACCACTCAATGCGAGACGAAAAGTCATGGGTGTTGCTCCTTACATCACTCGCCGCACGCGGCTGAGGGAAATGGGTCCAAGATCGGTGTTCAGGGTCAGGCTGTTGTTGTTCGGGTCGATGGTCACGCTGCCGACGTGGCCCACCAGCTGTGTCGTGAGTTCCTCGCTGGCGCCGCCCACCTTGGCGAAGGTCTGCACCTTGTAGTTGCCGGCCGGCGCGCGCGTGCCGAGATTCGTGTTTCCATCCCAGAGAAAGTCCGACTCGCCTTCCTGCGCGGAAATCGGCATCTGGCGCACCAGCTGGCCGCTGGCGTCGGTGATCACCACGCTGGCCTCAGTAGCACCTTTGGGAATCGTGGTCGCGCCCGCGACCTCGCCGGTGGCATCCAGCGTGGCAGCGCTGGAATCGGCCAGCACGTAGTGGCCTACCATGTTCGTACCGCCCAGCACCTGCGACGAACGCAGCGAATCTGAAAGCGTGCTGAGCGAGTCCTGCATGCTCTGGATGCCAGAGACGGTGCCGAACTGCGCCAACTGGCTCAGGAACGCGGAAGGATCCGCAGGCTGCGTAGGATCCTGGTTCTGCAGCTGCGCAATCATCAGCTGCATGAACTGCTTCTGACCGAGCTGGTCCTTCTTCTCCACGCCCAGACTGGTAGTCGACGACTGATTGTTTGAAACGGCGTCTACGGCCATGATCAGCTCCCCAGCCTGAGTGTGGCCATCAGCAGCTCTTTGGAGGTGTTCATCACTTCCACATTGTTCTGGTAGGCGCGCGAGGCACTGATCATGTCCACCATCTCCTCCACTACATTGACGTTGGGCGCGAATACATAGCCCTCGGAGTTCGCGAGCGGATTGCCTGGCTGGTAGCGCATCTCGGGAGCGCGCTGATCCTCGACGATGCCCAGCACCTTCACGGCGGCATTGGGATCCACACCATTCTTCGAAGCACCGGCCTGTGCCTTCATCGCTTCGAACACGGGATGACGCGCCTTGTAGGCTGTCTTCGCGTCGCCACTGACGCTCTCGGCGTTGGCGAGATTGCTGGCCACGGTGTTCAGCCGCACCGACTGCGCGGCCATGCCGGAGCCCGCGATATCGAAAACCTTGAATGAGGACATGAGTTACTCCTGCACTCTTACTGTCCCGTTATCGCTGTCATCAGCGAACGGAACTTGGTGGAAAGAAAGGACAGCGTGGCCTGGTAGCGCACGGCGTTGTCGGCAAAGGCCGCCTGCTCGAGCTGCGGATCCACGGTGTTGCCGTCCAGCGAGGGCGCCAGCGGCGTGCGGTACTTGAGGAAGGCCTCGGTGCTGCCAGACGAAAGCGCCGCATCGGCCTGCACACCGATGTGTCCGGCCTGCGTCGCCTTCAGCGTGCCCGGCTGCGCGGCTGCAGAGGTCTGCGCCGCCAGCGCCGCGCCGAAGTCCAGGTCCTGCGCCTTGAAGCCCGGCGTGTCTGCATTGGCCAGATTGCGCGCCAGCAACTCGGTGCGCTGCTCGCGCAGCTTGAGTGCTGCGGCGTGCACGCCCAGGTACGAGTCGATACTGAATGGCATTCCAGCTCCGTCAAAAGGTTGTCCTGGCGGGGAGGCGAGCAATGGGCGTGCCATACGCGGATTTCCCGCGTGCATAGGGGTTTGAACGGGTGGCGGGGTATGAATGGCGTGACGGCGGTCACGCGCAGGCGGCAAGGGATTGCCACCTCTCGGCCGGGTATGGCCCGGACACTTGCGTACGTCCACCCATCTTATCGGCAGCAATGCGCCTGACTTGAGGCCCAGCTATGCGCCGCGTGGCACGGTGTTTGCTCCGTTCGCCACCATGATCCGCACGCAACGGAATTTTGACTGTGTCACCGCACTGCTGGTGCTGCTGGGCGCTCCGGCGTTTTCGCAGGCTCCGCAAACTCGACCCTCCTCCGTTGAGGCCTCGCAGTCCATCGATGTGTTGCGCGGCATTGCTGCGCAGTTCGTACAGCAACGTCTGAGCGGCGGCGCTCCGGCCTCGATCACCGTCATTGCCAACACCGCGGCTCTGGATCCGCGACTGCGGTTGCCCCGCTGCATGCAGGATCCGGTGGCCTTTGCACCCGGTGAACTGCGCGCCGCGGCCCGCATCACCGTCGGCGTGCGCTGCGAGAAGCCCACATGGACCGTCTATGTTCCTGTCAGCGTGGAAACCGAATTACCCGTGCTGGTGCTGCGCCAGGCCATTGCACGCAATGGCGCGGTGTTGCCACAGGATGTGGAGGTGCAGCGGCGCAGGGTTCCCGGCGTGGCGGCCAGTTACATCACCGAGGTTGCGCAGCTGAATGGCCGGCATCTGAAGCTCACTTCTGCCGCAGGCACTGCGCTCACCGTGGATCTTCTCAATGCCGATGTGCTGATCCGGCGCGGCCAGCGCGTGACACTGGTGGCCGCGGTCGGAGGTCTCGAGGTACGCGTGCAGGGTGAAGCCCTCACCGACGCGCAGCCCGATGGCCGCATCCGCGTGGCCAATCTCACCTCGCGTCGCGTCGTCGAAGGCCAGGTGGAATCACGTGACAGCGTGCGGGTAGGCCTGTGAGCGACAAAATGTGGACCAATTCGACATATTTCCCGGGATCTGCCAGATATAGTGAAGTAATGCTCAAGTTACCCCAACACAGGCCGTTAACCCCGCTGAAGGGACAGTAATGAAATTGCCTGGAGATATTCTGGTGCCCACCAAGGTCAACGGCGTCGATTCCAAACCGGTGCGGGTCGCATCGGCTGGCGCCGTGCACAAGCGACTCGAGCAGTCTGCCGGCAAGGCCGGGAGCAGTGCTGCGGCCGAGTCCGATGTGCATCTGACCGGGGCCAGCCGCAATCTCGCCGCCATCGAGCAATCGCTGCGCGAGCTGCCTGCGGTGGATGAACTCCGGGTCAGTACTGTGCGGCAGCGTCTGGCCAGTGGCGACTACAAGGTCGACCCCCAGCGCGTGGCCGATCGCATGCTCAGCATGGAGCGCGATCTGGGCCGGGCCGCTCCCTTCGACGACAGCCCGCTGAAATAAATCATGGACGCCAACGTCTGCCGTTCGCAGCTCGAGAGATTGCTGCGCGACGAGACCACGCTGCTGCTGCAGCTGGAAACACAGCTGGATGCCGAGCATGCGCTGCTCAAAGCCAACGATATCGAAGGACTGGACCGCGCCGGCGCGGCGCGCCAGGACACCGTCGCCAAACTGCTGCGCATCGATGACGAACGCCGGCAGCTGTGCCGCATGTCCGGCCACAGTGAAGACCAGTTCGGCCTGGGCGCTTTGCTGCGCTGGTGCGATCCGACCAGCTCGCTGCACGACGCCTATCAGCGTTGTGCCGCGCAGGCGCAACGCTGTCGTGAACACAATGATCGCAATGGCGCACTGGTTACGGCACGTCTCAACCGCGTCAGCGGCATGCTGCGGCAGCTGAATCCATCCACCGAATCGCGCACCTACGCGCCCAAGCATGGCGCGGCCTCGCCGCATGTGCAGGCCGGCCGCATGCTCACGGTGCGCGCCTGAGCAGTTCCTGCGGCGCGAAACCCTTCGCTAGACGTTGAACCGGAAGTGCATGACATCGCCCTCGCGGACGATGTACTCCTTGCCTTCCAGCCGCAGCTTGCCGGCTTCCTTCGCGCCCGCCTCGCCCTTGCAGGCCAGATAGTCGTCGTAACCGATCACTTCCGCGCGGATGAAACCGCGCTCGAAATCCGTGTGGATTACGCCCGCGGCCTGCGGCGCGGTTGAGCCCGCACGCACCGTCCATGCGCGGACTTCTTTTTCACCGGCGGTGAAATAGGTCTGCAGTCCCAGCAGTTGATACGCCGCGCGGATCACGCGATCAAGACCTGGTTCGGCGAGCCCCAGATCCTTCAGGAAGTCAGCACGGTCTTCATCGGCGAGCTGCGAGATTTCCGCTTCGATCGCTGCACACACGGCAACGACCACGGCGCCCTCTTCCTTCGCGCGCTTGCGCACAGCTTCAAGATGTGGATTGTCGGTGAAGCCCGTCTCGTTGACATTGGCCACATACATGATGGGCTTCAGCGTCAGCAGATGCAGCTCGCGCAGATCGGCGCGGTCTTCCACCGTCAGCGACATTGAACGCGCCGGCTTGCCGTTGTTCAGATGCTCACGCAGCCGCGTGAACAGATCGCGCTTGCGCACCGAATCCTTGTCGCCGGCTTTGGCCGCCTTGGTCGCACGATCCACGGCCTTTTCAACACTGGCGAGATCGGCCAGGCACAGCTCGGTATCGATCACATCGATGTCCGAGATCGGATCGACCTTGCCCGACACATGCACGATGTCGTCATTGACGAAGCAGCGCACCACATGAGCGATGGCATCGGTCTCGCGGATATGCGCCAGGAACTGGTTGCCCAGACCTTCGCCTTTGGAGGCACCTGCCACCAGACCCGCGATGTCGACGAATTCCACGGCGGCCGGCAGTATCTTTTCCGGCTTCGCGATGGCAGCCAGCTTGTCGAGCCGCGGATCCGGCACACCCACCACGCCCACATTCGGATCGATGGTGCAGAAGGGATAATTCTCGGCCGCGATCTGCGCGCGCGTCAGCGCGTTGAAGAGAGTCGACTTGCCCACATTCGGCAGACCGACGATTCCACACTTGATGCCCATTAGTTCTTTTCCTGGTTGGCCGGCCGCGTGTGCAGCTTGTGCATGGCGCGTTCGCCGCCCTGTTCGATGATGATCGGCACGATGTCGGCCGCCTGTTGCACGGCCGCTTCCACTGGCGCCCGTTCTGCCGCGCTGGCGCGACCCAGCAAGTAAGGCGTCACCAGTTCGCGTGCCCCTGGATGTCCGATGCCCAGTCGCAGCCGCCAGAACCCATCGCCCAGATGCGCGATGAGATCGCGCATGCCGTTCTGCCCGCCATGACCGCCGCCGAATTTCAGCCGCAGATCCCCGGCTGCAAGATCCAGCTCGTCATGCGCCACCAGCAGCTCCGCGGCATCCACCTTGTAGAACCCCGCCACCGCGTGGGTGACGCGGCCACTGTTGTTCATGAAATCCTGCGGCTTGACCAGCCACAGCTCCTGACCCGCGATGCGCACCCGCGCCAGCTCGGCGGGAAAACGCGGCTCCATGCGGAATTTTCCGCCATGGCGCCGCGCCAGCTCTTCCACCAGCCAGAACCCGGCATTGTGCCGGGTGGCCTCGTATTCGCGGCCGGGATTGCCCAGACCCACGACCAGCTTGAGCGCGAGTCGCCCAGACTCAGGCATGCCAGCCACTCCAAACACGACGCATGGAATGACGTGGCATACCCCTTCAGAGTGGCAATAAGAAAGTAACCGGCGACCCGGCTTACTTCTTGCCGCCTTCCTTCTTGGCCTCGGCAGCAGGCGCCGCCTTCGCATCGCCCGCAGCCGGTGCCTTCGCATCGCCCGCAGCCGGCGTCGCCGCCGCAGCTGCCGCTTCGGCCGCCACTGGCTCCGGTTCTTCCGCACGCGGCGCGTGGATCGAGACCACCGGAATGTCACGGCCCGTGGCCAGCTCCGGAATCGTCACGCCTGCAGGCACCTTGATGTCCTTCAGGAAGATGGTGTCGTTCAGGTGCATGGCACCCATGTCGACCACCAGCGCCTCCGGCAGATCCTTCGGCAGGCAGGAGATTTCCACATCCGTCTTCAAGTGCGAAACCTGGCCGCCTTCGGTCTTCACGCCCGGGCAGGTGGTCTCGTTGATGAAGTGGATGGGCAGATGGATGCGGATGGCCTGATCGGCCAGCACGCGCTGCAGGTCCACATGCAGCACGGCGTTCTTCGCCGGATGCATCTGCACGTCCTTGATGATGACCTGCTGATCCTTGCCATCCAGCTGCAGCGTGACGAGGCTGGAATAGAAACGCTCGTCCCCGATGACATTCAGCAGCTTCAGCTGATCCATCGCGATGTTCGAGGGCTCACCTTTGCCACCATAAAGGATGGCTGGCACCTTGCCCGCATGACGCAGGCGGCGGCTCGCACCCTTGCCCTGGTCCTTGCGCGACTCGGCGCCGACAACAATTGCTTTGCTCATGATTCACTCCACACGGTTACAACACGGCGCGCACCGCGACCAATGCACGCCACCCAAAAATTCCTAATCGATATACATCGAGCTGACCGATTCTTCATCGCGGATGCGGCGAATCGTTTCCGCCAGCAATCCCGCCACGCTCAACACGCGAATGCGGCCGCAGCCCTTGGCCGCCGCCGACAGCGGGATGGTGTCGGTCACCACCAGCTCATCCAGCGCCGAGCCGCTGATGCGCTCCACCGCCTTGCCCGACAGCACCGGATGCGTGATGTAGGCCACCACGCGGCGCGCCCCCTGCTCCTTCAATGCCTCGGCGGCTTGGCACAGCGTGCCCGCGGTGTCGACGAGGTCATCGATGAGGATGCAGCTGCGATCGCGCACATCGCCGATGATGTTCATCACCTTCACTTCATTGGCGCGCGGCCGCCGCTTGTCGATGATGGCCAGGTCCACATCGTCGAGCTGCTTGGCCAGCGCGCGGGCGCGCACCACGCCGCCCACGTCGGGCGACACCACGATCATGTTCTCGTAGCGCTGCCGCCAGGCATCGCCCAGCAGCACCGGCGAGCCGTAGACATTGTCCACGGGAATATCAAAGAAGCCGGTGATCTGATCGGCATGCAGATCGATGGTGAGCACGCGATCCGCGCCGGCCCCGGAGATCATGTTGGCGATGAGCTTCGCGGTAATGGGCGCACGGGCACCGCGCGGACGGCGATCCTGCCGTGCGTAGCCGAAGTACGGCATCACCGCGGTGATACTGGCTGCCGAAGCGCGCCGCATGGCGTCGATCATCACCAGCAATTCCATCAGGTGGTCGTTGGTCGGCGGCGAGGTCGACTGCAGGATGAAGACATCGCGACCACGGACGTTCTCCATGATCTCGACATTCACTTCGCCGTCGCTGAACCGTCCCACGGATGCCCGGCCCAGGGGCACCATCAGGTGCCGGGCGATATCATGGGCGAGCGCCGGATTGGCATTGCCCGTGAAGAGCGCCATCGATTGGCCGTCCACGCTGGTAACCTTTTGAATTCTTTAGGGAACTTACAATTATAGCCGATGATTCGGCTGCGAAGGTGGAAACATGAAGAAAACCATTGCACTGATTGTGGCCGCGACGGCCGCTCCAGCTTGGGCGGCG
>Ga0134124_10003643_pt1 | contig 12393 bp, 11 predicted proteins | sample KB304_FD_96880 | JGI IMG/M metagenome (GOLD analysis project Ga0134124, IMG submission 96880) | Terrestrial soil microbial communities without Nitrogen fertilizer from Kellogg Biological Station, Michigan, USA - KB3-0-4 | ecosystem: Environmental > Terrestrial > Soil > Unclassified ... | reverse complement strand
GGCGTGTGGGCGATGTACCGGACACCCCTCGACGCGATTCCCGATCTTTCCGACGTTCAGGTGATCATCCGCACCACGTATCCGGGGCAGGCGCCACAGATCGTCGAGAACCAGGTGACTTACCCGCTCGCCACGACGATGCTCTCGGTGCCGGACGCAAGAACAGTGCGCGGCTACTCGATGTTTGGCGACTCGTTCGTGTACATCCTGTTCGAGGACGGCACCGACCCGTACTGGGCGCGCTCGCGCGTACTCGAGTACTTGAACCAGGTGCAGTCGCGGCTGCCGCCAAAGGCAAGGACCTCGCTCGGTCCGGATGCGACCGGCGTGGGATGGGTCTATGAATACGCCCTGGTCGACCGCAGCGGCAAGATGGATCTATCCCAGCTGCGCGCGCTTCAGGACTGGTTCCTGAAGTACGAGCTCAAGTCCGTGCCGAACGTTTCCGAGGTCGCGAGCGTGGGCGGCATGGTGCGCCAGTACCAGATCGTGCTCGATCCGAATCGGATGCGCGCGTTTGGCATCCCGCAGACGAAAGTGATGGACGCCGTGCAGCGCGCCAACCAGGAAAGCGGCGGCTCGGTGCTCGAGCTGGGCGAAGCCGAATACATGGTGCGGGCGTCGGGCTATCTGCAGTCGCTCGATGACTTCCGCAAGATCCCGCTCATGACTACCGACGCCGGCGTCTCGGTGAGGCTAGGCGATGTCGGGCGCATCCAGGTCGGGCCCGAGATGCGCCGCGGCATTGCGGAGCTGAACGGCGAAGGCGAGGTCGCAGGCGGCATCATCGTGATGCGCTCGGACAAGAACGCGCTCGAGACCATCGAAGCGGTGAAGGCAAAGATCGAGACGCTCAAGCCGGGCCTCCCGCAGGGGGTGGAGATCGTCCCGGTTTACGACCGATCGAGTCTCATCAAGCGCGCGGTGGCCAACCTGCAGCAGAAGCTGGTCGAGGAATTCATCGTCGTCGCGCTGGTGTGCGTGCTGTTCCTGTTTCACCTGCGCTCGGGGTTCGTCGCGATCGTGTCGCTGCCGCTCGGAGTGCTGATGGCCTTCATCGTCATGCACTACCAGGGCGTGAACGCCAACATCATGTCGCTCGGCGGCATTGCCATCGCGATCGGCGCCATGGTGGATGCGGCCGTCGTGATGATCGAGAACGCGCACAAGCACATCGAGGCCTGGAATCACGCTCATCCGGGCCAGAAGCTCGAGGGCGCCGAGCACTGGCGCGTCGTCGGCGAAGCCGCTGCACAGGTCGGGCCGGCGCTTTTTTCCTCGCTTCTCATCATCACGATCTCGTTTGTTCCGGTCTTCACCCTCGAAGCGCAGGAAGGGCGTCTCTTCTCGCCGCTCGCCTACACGAAAACCTATGCAATGGCCGCAGCCGCCGGACTCGCGGTCACGCTCATCCCGGTGCTCATGGGTTACCTCATTCGAGGGAAGATCCCGGACGAGGGGCGAAATCCGCTCAACCGCGGGCTCATCGCGCTCTACCGCCCGGTGCTCGACAAGGTGCTGCGGTTTCCGAAGATCACCCTTGCGCTGGCGCTCGCCCTGCTGCTCGCGAGCATGTATCCGGCCACGCGCCTGGGCGGCGAGTTCATGCCGCCGCTGGACGAGGGCGATCTCCTTTACATGCCTTCGGCGCTGCCAGGGATCTCCGCCGGCAAGGCGGCCGAGCTGCTGCAGCAGACCAACCGCCTGATCAAGACCGTGCCCGAGGTCCTGAGCGTGTTCGGCAAGGCCGGGCGCGCCGAGACCGCGACCGACCCGGCGCCGCTCGAGATGTTCGAGACCACGATCCAGCTCAAGCCGCGCGATCAATGGCGCTCGGGCATGACACCCGAGAAGCTGGTGCAGGAGCTCGATAGCGTAGTGAAGGTGCCGGGCCTCTCGAACATCTGGGTGCCGCCGATCCGCAACCGCATCGACATGCTGGCTACCGGCATCAAGAGCCCCGTGGGAGTGAAAGTCGCGGGCACCCGCCTGGACGAGGTGGATCGGATCGCGGCCGAGGTCCAGCGCATCGTGAAGGACGTGCCCGGGGTGAGCTCGGCGTTCGCCGAGCGCTTGAGCGGAGGGCGCTATATCGATGTCAGGATCGACCGCGATCGGGCGGCCCGCTACGGCCTCTACATCGACGACGTACAGAGCATCGTCTCGGCGGCCATCGGCGGCGACAACATCGGCGAGACGGTCGAGGGGCTGCAGCGCTTCCCGATCAACCTGCGCTATCCGCGCGAGATCCGCGACTCGGTTGAGAACATCCGGCAGCTTCCGGTCCTCACCGAGCGCGGAGCGCAGATCCGGCTCGGCGATCTCGCCGCGATCGGCATCAGCGACGGCCCGCCGATGCTGAAAAGCGAAAACGCGCGGTTGTCGAGCTGGGTCTACATCGATCTGCAAGGACGAGATCTGAGCTCCGCCGTACGCGAGATGCAGGCGGCGGTCTCCAGGGAGCTCAAGCTTCCGGCAGGCTATTCCATTTCGTGGTCGGGTCAGTTCGAGTACCTGGAGCGCGCCACGGCCAAGCTCAAGATCGTGGTGCCCGCGACGCTGCTGATCATCTTCGTCCTGCTCTATCTCACCTTCGGGCGCTTCGGCGACGCATTCCTGATCATGGCCACTCTGCCGTTCGCGCTCGTTGGCGGATTCTGGCTGCTCTTCCTGCTCGGCTATCACATGTCGATCGCCGCCGCGGTCGGTTTCATCGCGCTCGGCGGCGTTGCGGCGGAATTCGGCGTGGTGATGCTGCTCTACCTGAACCAGGCTCTCGCCGCGCGCGAAGCGCAAGGCCGGCTCGCGGGCACCGAGGACCTGAAAGCCGTAGTCGTGGAAGGCGCGGTATTGCGCGTGCGCCCGAAAGCGATGACTGTCGCTGTAATCATTGCCGGTCTGCTGCCGATCATGTTCGGGAGCGGCACCGGCTCGGAGGTCATGCAGCGAATCGCCGCCCCGATGATCGGCGGCATGGTCAGCGCGCCGCTCCTTTCCATGCTGGTCGTTCCGGCGGTCTTCTTGCTGATGCAAAGGTTCAAGCGCCGCCATGAGTTTGGAAACCAATCTGTCTAACCTAGGAAAAGTGCAATGAAGAATCTACTCGCAATTTCAGCCGCTGCTGCAGTCACCGCCGTCTCGCCTTTCGCCCTTGCCCAGTCCGACAGCATGAAGGGCATGGACATGAACGACCACAAGGGCATGGACATGAAGATGGAGAAGAAGCCCGCAAGCGCAAAGGTCCACAAGGGCACGGGCAAGGTGACGAAGGTCGACCCTGCAGGTGGCAGCGTCACCATCGCGCACGAGCCGGTCAGCACGATGAACTGGCCGGCGATGACGATGACCTTCAAGGCGAAGGACAAGAAGCTGCTGGAAAAAGTGAAGCAGGGCGAAAAGGTAGACTTCGAGTTCATCCAGCAAGGCAAGGACTACGTGGTCACCGCAGTCAAGTAAGGATGGTCCCCCACACGGGCATAGCAAGCGCGCTCGGCGCGGCGCTGCTCTTTGGCGCCAGCACGCCCCTGGCGAAGCTGCTCCTCGGCGATGTCAGCCCCTGGCTGCTCGCGGGCCTGCTTTACCTCGGTTCCGGCATCGGGCTGGCGTTGCTGCTCGCGCTGCAGCGCGCCGAGCGCGCGCGCCTCGCGCGCGGCGACTGGCGCTGGCTCGCCGGCACGGTGTTGAGCGGCGGGGTGCTCGGGCCGGTGCTCCTCATGTGGGGGCTCGCGCGCATGCCCGCATCGGGCGCGGCGTTGCTGCTCAATGCGGAGGCGGTCTTGACCGCGCTGCTGGCCTGGTTCGTATTTCGGGAGAACTTCGACCGGCGCATCGCGCTCGGAATGGCACTGATCGTCGCCGGCGCTGCCGTGCTGTCCTGGCCGGGCGAGGCAGGCATCGGCGCCGCGGCCCCGGCATTTGCCGTGCTTGCCGCCTGCCTTGCCTGGGCTATCGACAACAACCTGACTCGAAAAGTCGCGCTTGCCGACGCGCGCTACGTCGCCATGGTCAAGGGCCTGGTTGCAGGGGCGACGAACACGGCGCTCGCCTTGGCGCTCGGGGCGCACCTGCCGGCGGTCTCCGTCGCGGCAATGGCCGGATTACTCGGTTTCGCAGGCTATGGGGTCAGCCTGGCGCTCTTCGTGCGGGCTTTGCGTGAGCTCGGTACCGCGCGTACCGGGGCCTATTTTTCGACCGCGCCGTTCGCCGGCGCCGCGCTGGGCCTCGCGCTGCTGCACGAGCCCATTACGCCTGGAATCGCCGTCGCCGCGGCGTTGATGGCGTGGGGCGTGTGGCTGCATCTCACCGAGCGGCACGCGCACCTGCATGCGCACGAGCCCGTCGAGCACACGCACGAGCACGAGCATGACGAGCACCATCGCCACGACCATGCCGCGCGGATCGAGCCCGGCGAGCGCCATACGCATCAGCACAGGCACGAATGCCTGACCCACGCGCATCCACATTACCCAGACTCGCACCACCGCCATGAGCACTAGGGAGTGGGTGAATCGGACTACGCGAGCCTGCCTTGCACGTTATCGACCGCCCTTAGCATGCGCCGACATGGCCTCTACCTATATGCGAGTGATGAGCCGGCTGGACAGGAGCGTCGGCCTGCGCGTATTCCGGATTTTCAGGCGGCGGCTGCGTGCGTGGGCCGGCGCGACGGCGCCGAGCATCGACTGCCGGCTTCTGCCGCAGCACGAGGTGATGGCCTTTTGCGCCGATCCGGCGCTCGAGCTTGTGCCCTCCAAGGTCAGGGCGGCCTACAGCCGGGGTGATCTGTGCGTCGGCGCGTTCCAGCAGGGGAAGCTCGCCGGCTACTGCTGGTTCGCCCTTACGCCCACGCCGCACCTGGACGGCGCCTGGCTCGACTTCCCCGAGCACGTCGTCTACACCTACAAGAGCTACGTGCGGCCGGCTTTTCGCGGACGCGGAATCGCGGCCGCGCTCTACGGCTCGGCCGACGCGCATTTCCTCGAGCGCGGACGCACGCATGCGGTGCTCTGCGTCGAGACGCATAACGAGCCCTCGATCGTCGCCGCGCAACGCTCCGGCTTCGCTGCCGCCGGCTATGCTGCGCATGTCCGCGGCGGCCGCCTCCTGTCGTGGTGTTCCGGCGCCGCCACCGGCCAGGGACTGAGGTTCTTCGTCCCCGCCGAGTAGACGCTTCTGCCGTACGCGTTCGCCCATCCCGCCGCCGTCGTGCCGGTGGCAAGACTGCTCGGTGCGAGAGGCGTGCCTTCGGCCCTCGCCATTGGCGCCATGATTCCCGACGCCTGGTATGTCGTGCCGCTGATCGAACGCGATTACAGCCACGAGCTGGCGGGCGCGCTGTGGTTCTGCGTGCCCGCCGGGCTGCTCGTGTACGTGGCGTTTCACCTCCTCTTCAAGCATCCGCTCCTCGCCCTCGCGCCGCGCTGGCTCGCGGGACGCCTCGCCCGATGGACCACGCCGGGATTGCCTCGCGTAGCCTGGCGTTGGATGCTGCTTTCGCTGTGCGCCGGTATCGCCACGCACCTGGTCTGGGATACCTTCACGCATAGCGGGCATTTCTCCATCCTCGACGCGCGGGTCGCGGGCGGACCTTATCTGCACCAGATCCTTCAGCATGGGAGCACGCTGCTCGGAACCGCGTTCCTCGCCGTGTGGGTCGGGCGCAAGCTCCGCGCCACTCTCCCCGTCACCGACGCCCACGTGCTCCACGACCGGCTCCGCCTGGCCGTGGTGGCCGCGATGGTCGGCCTTCCGGCGGTGGCGTTCCTCGGCGTGCTGTGCCTTCTCGGTGCCCACGCCGACCGGCTCGCCCTGCGCGCCGCGGGCGTGACTGCGCTCTCGGCGTTCGGTCTGGTGACGCTGGTCTATTCCGTGGGCTGGAAGCTGGCGCGCTAGCCCCACACCTCGCGCGCCACTTCGACCACGCGCTCGAGCTTGCGCCACTGCTCGTCTTCGGTGAGCTTGTTGCCGTGGTGGGTGCTCGAGAAGCCGCACTGCGGCGAAAGGCGCAGGTTCTCCAGCGGCACGTAGCGCGAAGCCTCGTCGATGCGCCGCTTCAGCGATTCCTTGGGCTCGAGCGCGCCGGACTTGGTGGTGACGAGGCCGAGCACCACGTTCCTGCCTTTCGGCAGACGGCGCAGCGGCTCGAAGCCGCCGGCGCGCTCGCTGTCGTATTCCATGAAGAAGCCGTCGACGTCCGCCGAGAACATGCCCTCGAGCACTTCCTCCTGGTACCCGCCGGAGGCGAACCAGGTGCTGCGGAAGTTGCCGCGGCAGGTATGCATGGTGACGCTCATCCCTTTCGGACGGCCTTCGAGGGCGCGGTTGATCGCCTGGGCGTAGGTGAACTGCAGGCCCGCCGGGTCGTCGCCGTTGGCGCGAAAGTTCTCGCGCACCTTCGAGTCGCAGAGGTACGAGAAGCCGACGTCGTCGAGCTGCAGGTAGGTGCAGCCCGCCTCGCCGAGCTGGTGGATCGCCTCACGCCAGGCCGCGGCGGCGTCGACCCAGAACTCGGCGAGCTCGGGGTAGGCGTCGCGCGAGATCGCGTTGCGCCCGCCGCGGAAGTGGAGCGACCCGGGCGAAGGCATGCAGAACTTGGCGGTCTGGCGGGTCGAGTCCTTCAGGAACCTGAAATGGTCGACCATGATCGGCTTCGTGCAGGCCAGCTTGCCGGTCACCGTCGCCATCGGCGGCACGTCTTCGGCGGTGAAGGTCATGCCGACGGCCTGCTTGAGCGTGACGCCGTCGAGCTGCCGCATGAAGTCGAGATGCCAGTAATCGCGCCGAAATTCGCCGTCGGTCACCGACCGAAGGCCGACGGCCTCCTGCTTCGCGACGACGGCTCGGATGGCGCGGTCCTCCACTTCCCTGAGGTTCGCGCTCTTCGCCTTGCGAGCGGCCACGAGCTCGCTCGGGCGCAGTAGACTTCCTACGTGGTCGGCATGGAAGGGCGGTTTCATGCGCCTATCCTACCTTGCACCCGTCGACCACAACGAGGCCAGACCGAGAAGGCCATGGACCACACCGAACGCATGCGGGCTGCCCTGCGCGGCAAACGCGTGACCGAGAAAGCCATGTTCGGCGGCGTCTGCTTCATGCTGCGCGATCACATGCTGTGCGCGGCGAGCCCGCGCGGCTATCTCTTCCGGGTCGGGAAGGAGCAGCACGGCGCGGCTCTGCAGCGTGCCGGCGCGCGGCCGATGGAAATGAACGGCAGGCGCTACGAGGGTTACGTGCGCGTGGACCCGGGCCAGTGCGACGGCCGCGCGCTGCGCTCATGGCTTGGGCTGGCGGAGAAGCACGTTGCCGCGCTGCCGCCGAAGAGCAAGCGCAGATGAACTACCAGGGGGCGCGCAGGTCGGTGACCGAGCTGCGGGTCGGCTCAAGCGGGCTGCCCGGAAGGTTGTAGCGCGGCAGCCGGCCCTGCCTTTCGGTTTTCTGTCGAAGCAGTTCGTCCTCGCGGCCCTTCGGCGTCGAGCTGGTTTCCCAGGCGAAGTGCGAGACATGGATCGTGCCCGCGTCGTTCAGCGCGAGGTGCTCGCGCAGACAATGCTGCAGCGAGCGGTTCCAGGGGGTGTGGGCGACATAGACGCACTCCCTGCCGTCCCAGAGGGTGAAGACGCCCTGCACGTCGGGGATTTCCCGGACACGCTCGGCGGTAAAGCGCCACCTGAGGCTTGCGACCCTCATAGGCCTTAGTAGCACTCGGCGTGCCTAGTAGCCGGCCTGAAAGTCGACCAGATTCGCCGGCGTCTCGCCGCGCCGTACCCGTTCGACGTTCTCGACGATCTTGGGAAGCGCGGTCCGTGGCTCGGTGAGCGCGGCGGAGTGCGGCGTGATGGTGATGCCGGGATGATTCCAGAGCGGGTCGCGCTCCGGCAGCGGCTCGGACTCGAACACGTCGAGGTACGCGTGCGCGAGCCAGCCGTTGTCGAGCGCGCCGATCAGGTCGCGCGCGACGAGGTGGCCGCCGCGCGCGACGTTGATGACGCAGCCGTCGCGCCGCATCAGGGCGAAAGTGCGGGCGTTGAGCACGCCGGCGGTCTCGCGCGTGAGCGGCAGCAGGCACACGAGCGCGTCGGTGATGCGCAGCATCGCCGTCAGGTCCGTGAATGACTTTACCCCCGGCAGGTCCTTCGGCCGCCGGCTCCAGCCGGCGACGTTGAAGCCGAGGGCGAGGAGCTTGCGCGCGGCGTCGCTGCCGAGCTCGCCCAGCCCGAGCAGGCCCACGGTGCGGTCCGAGGCCATGCGCTGCTCCTTGCGGTACCACTGCCTTGCACGCTGCTGAAGACGGTACCGGTAGAGGTGGCGATGCCAGTCGAGCACCTGCGCGATCACGGTCTCGGACATCGCCGCGACCATTCCCGGATCGACCAGGCGGGCGAGCGGCACGCCGCGCGGATAGGTCGGATCGGCGAGCAACCTTTCCACGCCCATCCAGAGCGACTGGACCAGCCGCGGGCGGCCGAGCTTCTGGAAGGTTCCCGTAGGCGGCGTCGCGACGAGCGCGATCTCCACCGATTTGTCGGGCACGGCGACGAGCTCGTCGTGCGGCAGCGCCTCGCGCAGCAGCGGCAGCCAGACTTCGGCTTTCTCGGTCTGCGAGGAAAAAAGAATCTTCACGCTCGATGGTAGCATTGCCCCCGAGGACTCCGTCATGCGGTTCACCGCGTTGCTACTTGCCTGCGCGCTTTCCTTCGCCGCGGCCGCGCAGGACTGGCCGAAGCAGAAGCCGATCCATCTCGTGGTCGGGTTCGCGCCCGCGAGCACCACCGACCTCGTCGCGCGCCTCGTCGCGCCGAAGCTCGCCGACGCGCTCGGCCAGTCGGTCCTGGTCGACAACCGTCCCGGCGCGGCGGGTAACGTCGCCGCGCAGCAGGTGAAGCGCGCCGCACCCGACGGCTACACCCTCTTCGTCACCAGCGTCGCCTACGCGGTCAACCCGACGCTGTACCCCAACGCCGGCTACGACCCGCTGGAGGACTTCCTGCCGGTGATCCTCGGCCCGAGCACGCCGAACATCATCGCGGTGAACCCTGCGGTGCCCGCCGGCAATTTGCAGGAGCTGATCGAGCTCGCGCGCAAGACGCCGCTTTCCTACGCTTCGTCCGGGATCGGCACCACCACCCACCTTTCGATGGAACGGATCAAGCAGCAGGCGAAGGTCGACATTACCCACGTGCCCTACCAGCCGGCGCAGGCGGTGGGCGCGGCGGTGGGCGGACACACGCAGATCTCGTGCACGTCGATGCCCCCCGCCGTCACCCAGGTGAAGGCGGGCAAGGTGCGCGCCATCGCGGTCACGAGCGCGCAACGCTCGCCCGCGCTGCCCGAAGTGCCGACGGTGAACGAGCAGGGCTTCTCGGGATTCGACGACCTCACCTGGACCGCCTTCTTCGTGCCCGCGGGCATGCCGCAAGACCTCATGAACCGCCTCAACTCCGAGATCAACCGCGCGCTCCTCGCTCCCGAGGTGACCGAGCGCCTGGCGCAGCTCGGGCTCGAGTGGAAGACCAATACGTCCGGCGAATTCGCCGCGTTCCTGCGCGCCGAGATCGAGAAGTGGAGCCGCGCGGTGAAGGAATCGGGCGCCAAGGCCGACTGAGGGTTCGGGCTGCCGCTACGTGAGCGAAGCCTCCTGCTTGAGCTTCGCCACGATCTTCTCCGCCACTTCTCGCGCTACCGCCTTGCGCTCTTCTTCCGGCACATCGTCCATCAGGAAGATATCGGTGTACTTGCGGTACAGGGGCAGCGCATCGATGTGAATGACCTTCTTTTCGTCGACCAGCTTCTTCAGAACTCGCCCGTGGCACTTGAGGAAGCAGCCGTCGATCATGATGCTCTTGTCTGCGCCCTTCACCCAGCGCGCCATCGATGAATGCGGGACAAAGAACGTTTCCGCGTGACACGCCCGCGCGAGGGAAGGCAGCTGTTGCGTGATCAGGTTGGCAGCCAGCCGTGCGATGTCTCCCCGGATGCAAGGTCCCTCGCACGACAGAACCGGGATGGTCTTGAGCTCGATGTGCTTTTTCGCGTAAACCTCGCCGGCGGGGCAAAACCCTTTGACCCCTTGCACGTCGAGGGAGAAATCGCCTGTGGAGGTTTCCATCTTCTGCTCCATGCTTCGGATTGAGACAATCCCATGATCGGCTTTTCGTCGGCGGGCACGTTGACGCGCATCAAGCGACTTCGGGCAAAATGCGGTGCACGATGAAGCCTCCATTCCGTGCCGATCACGTGGGAAGTCTGCTGCGTCCTGCCGGGCTCGCCGAAGCGCGCAAAAAGAAGGACGTGGCGTTTCAGCAAAGCGCGATCCGCGCAGTCGTTGCAAAGCAGGAGGCGATCGGCCTGCAGGGGGTCACCGACGGCGAATTCAGCCGCGACTGGTGGCACCTCGACTTTCTTTCCCAGCTCGAAGGCGTGGCGCTGCGCGAGAACCCCGGACCGAAGTTCGGCGGCACCGAGGACCAGCCTCCAATCCCTGTGGTCACCGGAAAGCTGCGGTATCGGAAGCCGATCATGGTCGGCGATGTCCTGTTCCTGAAGCAGGCGACGTCGAAAACCGCGAAGTTCACCATCCCTTCGCCGTCGATGCTGCACCTGCGTGCCGGGCGCGCCGGCATCTCGCGGGACACCTACCCGGACATGACGCCCTTTTGGGAAGACGCGGCGATCGCTTACCGCGCGGCGATCGGTGCGTTCGGCGAAGCTGGCTGTACGTACCTGCAGCTCGATGACGTGGCTTTCGCGTATCTATGCGATCCGAAAATCCGCGACAACTGCCGAAAGAACGGTGATGACCCCGATGCGCTGCCACTTCTATATGCGGATACCATCAACCGCGCGCTCGAGGGTCGCCGCGACGGCATGACGATCACGATGCACACCTGCCGCGGCAACTTCAGGAGCGCCTGGGTCGCCGAGGGCGGCTACGAGCCGGTCGCCGAGGCGATGTTCTCGGCCGATGTCGACGGCTTCTTCATGGAGTTCGACAGCGCGCGCGCCGGCGGCTTCGAGCCGCTGCGCTTCGTGCCGCGCGGCAAACGGGTTGTCCTCGGGTTGATTTCGTCGAAGAGCGGTACCCTGGAATCCGGGGAAGACATCAAGAAACGGATCGACGAAGCGGCGAAGTTCGTTCCGCAGGAAGACCTCTGCCTGTCGCCGCAATGCGGATTCTCCAGCACCCATCACGGCAACCTGCTCACCGAAGACGAGCAGTGGAGAAAGCTCGAGCTCGTGGTCGAGGTCGCCGCGGACGTATGGCGCTAGAGCGTTTCACCGGCCGGCGCGAGGACCACCGGCTCCTGACCGGCCAGGGCCGCTACACCGCCGACTGGAGCCTCCCCGGCCAGCTCTATGGGTACTTCCTGCGCTCCGACCTTGCTCATGCCGTGATCAAAAGCATTAACACCTCCGGGGCTCGGTCCAGCCAAGGGGTAAAGGCGGTCTTCACCGGCGCGGACATGAAGCACTACAAGACGCCGCCGCCGCAGGTGAAGTACCCGATCAAGGTGCCGCGCCGCGACATCCTGGCGCGGGAGCGGGTGCGCTACGTCGGGCAGGAGATCGCGCTGGTCGTGGCGAGCTCGCCGGCCGCGGCGCAGGACGCAGCCGAGAAGATCGAGATCGATTTCGAGGACCTGCCTGCGGTGATCGACGCCGCGCAAGCGCTCGAGGCTGGCGCGCCGCTCCTGCACGACGACGTGCCGGGCAACCTCGCCGCGACGTTCGAGTACGGCGACGAGAAGCGCGCCGCGGAGGCGCTGAGCAGCGCGGCGCACGTCACGCGCGTGAAGCTCGAGTCGACGCGCGTGTCGGGCACGCCGATGGAGCCGAAGGCGTGCGTGGCGGCCTACGACGCCGCAAGCGACAGCTACGACGTCTTCGCCAGCTCGCAGGGCCTCTCGATGATGCTGCCGAACTTCGTCGCCATCACCGGCGTGCCGGCCGAGCGCATCCGCCTCCACGCGCGCGACGTCGGCGGCGGCTTCGGCATCCGCTCGCAGGCCTATCCCGAGTACATCGCGCTGATGCACGCGGCCAAGGCACTCGGCCGGCCGGTGAAGTGGGTCGGGTCGCGCTTCGAGACCATCGTCAGCGACCACCACGGGCGCGCGATCGATCTTTCGGGCGAGCTCGGCCTCGACCGCGACGGCCGCTTCGTCGCGCTGCGCGTGCACTGGATCTGCAACATGGGCGCGCACCTCTCGCAGGCGGGCCCGATCATCAACGCGGTAAACCCCTCGACGCACGCGATCAACGCCTACCGCATCCCTGCGCTCTTCGGCCGCCACCAGCTCGTGCTCACCAACACCACTTCCGTGACCGCCTACCGCGGCGCCGGCCGTCCCGGCGTGTCGTACCTCGTCGAGCGGCTGGTGGACGAGGCCGCGCGCG
>Ga0134124_10003642_pt1 | contig 12393 bp, 12 predicted proteins | sample KB304_FD_96880 | JGI IMG/M metagenome (GOLD analysis project Ga0134124, IMG submission 96880) | Terrestrial soil microbial communities without Nitrogen fertilizer from Kellogg Biological Station, Michigan, USA - KB3-0-4 | ecosystem: Environmental > Terrestrial > Soil > Unclassified ... | reverse complement strand
GGTCGGCCAGCGCGTGCAGGCGCTGGAGCTCCGGACGTGGCGTGGACGCTTCCGTCACCGCCAGGGCCAGTCGGCGGCTGAGGCTGTCCGCCGGCGCTCGCAGCTCGCCCGGGACGAACGCCGGTGGCGGTGTCACGCGCAGCGGCGTCAGCATCGCGGCGAGGGAGGCGACGAGCGGGAGCTTTCACGACGATGTCGTTCAGCTCACCGAAATCTTCCAGGTACTGCGCGTAGCGAACGGCGTAGGGCGCCGTCGCCGGCAGCAGCCGGAGATTCGACGTCTGGAAGGTCAGCCCCCGGGCCGTGTAGGCGAGGGCCACCGCGGCCAGGACGAGCGCGACGCCGACCGTGAGCCACGGGCGGGCGGTGGAGACGCGGACGAGGATCGAGAGCCAGCGGGCGGTCATGTCACGCCGGCGCCGGCCCCGACTAGCTGGCGAGCCGCAGGCGCGGGCTGACGCTCCGGGCCGAAGGGAGGAGCAGAATGGGGACGGCGCTGGGCAACACGCAGAGATCGTGATGCACGCCCCCGGCCATCGTGACGCGCACGCGCGACGCCCGGCGGCAATGCACGGCTCGCCAGCGGCCCGGCGCCTGCAACGGGAAGGCGAGCAGGAGCGCGACCAAGCGCGCCTTCGACATCGCCGGCGCGACGAACACGTCGAGGAGCCCGTCGAACGGGCTCGCCGTCGGCGTCAGGGGCAGGAAGCCGCGGTACGAGGGAACGTTCGCGACGAGGACCATGGTCGCGTCGTCGACCAGCCGGGCTCCGTCGACGTCGATACCGAGCGCGGGCAGCGGCGCGCTGACGATCGAGCGCGCCGCCGCCCGCCAGTACTGCACGTAGCGCCGCAGCCGGTGCTGCGGCAGCGCCGGTGCCGTCTCGACGGCGGTCTTGATGTCCTCGGTGAACCCGTACGCGTGGTTGACCAGGAACACCATGCGATCCACGCGCCCGGCGTCGATCTGCTGGACGGTGCCCCGTTCGAGCAGCTCGAGCACGGACGGGATCGTGGCCGCATAGCCGAGATTCCTCGCGAAGATGTTGCCGAAGCCGGTGGGAACCGGCAGCACCGGAACCTGCAGCTCCATGGCGACGGCCGCCGTCTCGCTGAAGGTGTGGTCGCCGCCGATGGCGATCAGGCAGCGCAGATTGCGCCCGGTCCGCAGGAGGTGTTCGCGCGCCTGCGGCAGATCGTCGGCGCTCATCAGTTGCACGTCATACCGATCGGTGCGCAAATGGCAGGCGAGCCGCCGGGCGAAATTGACGGCGGCTCCGTCGCCGGAACGCGGACTGACGACGAGCTGGACGCGCCGCAGGCGGCGTGACCCGTTGGAGGATCGCGCATGGGACCACGAGCGTGGCTGCCACGTCTCGAGCCGAGCGAACGGCCGCACCAGTTCGGTGGCCCGGACGACGAGACCATCCACTCGCTGGAGCACCTGAGGGTCGCCAACCGGTACTTCGGCGGCGCGCGCAGCGTCTTGCGTCCGCTCTGCGGGCTGCTGCGCGCGAGCGCCCCCGACGTCGTGCGCGTGCTCGACGTGGGGTGTGGCGGGGCCGACGTCGCGCGCGCGCTCGCCGGCTGGGCGCGCCGCCACGCCGTGCGCCTGCAGATCACCGCGGTCGATCGAGACCCGGTCGTCGTCGCCCGGGCCATGGCGGCGAGTCGGCCGTGGCCCGAGATCCGTGTCGTCCGCGCGGACGCGGCGCGGCTGCCGTTCGCGGAGCGCAGCTTCGACTACGTGATGTCCTCGATGCTGCTGCACTACTTCGGGCTCGCCGAGGCGGCCGGGCTCCTGTCGGGCTGGCGACATCTCGCGACTCGAGGCGTCGTGGTGGCCGACGTGCGGCGCCACTGGTTCCCCTGTGTGGCCATCGACCTGCTCGGGCGTGTCTCCCGCAACCCGCTCTTCCGTGAAGGGCATGGTCATACGGTGCGTCGTGGCTTCACGCCCCGTGAGCCGGGACGTCTCGGAGGACAAGCCGGTTTCGCGCGGATGCGGGTGCGTCGTCATGTTCCGTTCCGTCTTTCTCTCGTCGGGTTGCCGTGAGAGTCGGCGACGAGGGTGTGCGAGCCGTTGTCTCTCAGGGCGCGGTGAGCGGCAATGCGACTTTGGTCCCACCGAAAGGTTATTCGAATGGGACGAAGGGCCCATTTCGGTTCGCGCGGAGCATGCCTACGTCGTCGGTGAAGGACGTCGATGGCACGACGACGCTTCGGACGGTTCGCGATGTTTCCGGCGCAGGTGTGCGTCGCCCTCGCGTTGCTGATGGATACGCCGGTGAGCCCGCGATCGACGCGGGCGTTGCAGCCCGGACGGCGGCGGTCGCGGTGACGAGCATCGCGTGGCTGGCCGCGCTGTCGCTGCCGTACGCGGAGTCCGTGGAGCCGCAGCCGGACCCGTAGCCCGTCGCCGTCGGACTTCGGCGGCGGGTCGTGTAGAGTGCCGGGCGGGAGCTCCGATGCCCGGCCGCGTGCGCGATCCACTCATTCTCAATCCGACGCTGCAAATCGCGGCCGTCGTGGAGACGTCGCGACGCGGCGTGGGGCGCCGGCAGCTCGAGCTCACCGACGCCCGGGCCGTCGCGTTCCTGCTGACCACCCTGGCGTGCGGCGGTCGCCGTCCCCGCCTGGACCCGGCGCTGCGACGGCGACTGCGTGATGCGGGCGTCCTGATCCGGCGCCGACAGCTGCCGCGCGACGTGCTCCTGGATGCGCGCCTGCGCGCCGATTCCCCGCTGAGCCCGGGCTTCCGCCTGCATCGCGGGCCGGATCTGCTCCCCGCGCTTGCGCGGCGGGCGCGGACGATCGAGCCGTTCCTGCCCGCGGCGGAGATTCTGTGGATGCCACGCCCCGGGAGCGGGATCATGCTGCCCTACACGCTCACGCCTGGGCTGGCTCGTACGATTCGCCGGCGGCGAGCGTCCGCCGAGGACCCGCGCCGGCGTGGCGAGTGGGCGGCCCGGGTGCGCGGGTGGCGAGCGGAGCTTCGGAGCCGCGGATTCGCCGTGCTCCGGGGGGTGTTCGACGCGGTCTTCGCCGGCGCCCTCCGCACGTACTATCGGCGGCTGGAGGCGGAGGGTTATCTGCTGGGCGGCGATCGGCGCCGCCGCGGGGCGCCGCTACTCTACGGCGAGCCGCTCCTGGATTTCCTGGGCGCTCAGCTCGCGCGAATCGTCGGCGCCGTGACCGGCGACCGCGCGCCGTCGCACTCGTCGTTTGTCCGCGTCTACGATCCGGGTGCGGTGCTGGCGAGTCACCGAGACCGGCCGGTCTGTCGCTGGACAGTCGATCTGGTGGTCGGCGGCGAGCCCGCCCCCGAGCGGCGCACCGCCTGGCCGCTGTGGATGCAGGGGCGGCGCGGGGCCGAGTCGGTGCGGCTGGCGCTCGGGGAGGGCGTGCTCTATCGCGGCGACCGCGTGGCGCACTGGCGGCGCCCTCAACCGCGGGGCCGCACGACGACGGTGGCGTCGCTGCACTACGGCCGCGCCGCTACGCGCTGAGCGTCAGCCGGTCAGCTCCCGGCGCACGATCCGCGCGCCCTGGACGAGCGCCGCCAGCTTGTGCTTGACGACCCAGCGCGGCGTCTCCCAGAAGCCGCAATCGGGATTCAGCCAGAGTCGCTCGGCCGGGAGGCAGCGCAGGAGTGCGCGAATCCGCTCGGCCACCTCCTCGGCCGTCTCCGCCTTGAACGCCTTGACGTCGATCACACCGGCCCCCAGCTCCAGGTGACCCGGCCAGTCCTTCCAGCGCGCCGGCTCGTCGAGTCCGCGATTGGCGAACTCGAGGACGACCTGCGAGGCCGCGAGATCGCCGACGACGGGGAAGAGGTTGCGGTAGTCGCGCACGGCGCTGAACGGGCGGCCGTAGAGGTTGCCGAAGCAGACGTGGACGGCGATCTTCGCCTCGACGCCGGCCACCGCCTGGTTGATGCCGCGGGTGACGTCGTGAACGCTGCCGGCGTACATGCCGTGGTGCGGCTCGTCGATCTGGATGAAGCTGGCGCCGGCGGCGACGAGGGCGCGGCACTCGGCGTTCACGATGCTGACCAGGTCGGCGAGCAGCGTGTCCTTGTCCCGATAGGCGCCGCCCAGCTTGAGCGGCACCAGCAGCGTGTAGGGACCGGGCACCGTCGCCTTGAGCGGCTTGTCGGTCAGCGACCGCGCGAGGCGGAACTCCTCGACGATGCCGAGTCCTTGCGGCGCGGTGATCTTCTCGGTCACCTGGAATGGCGTGTTGGTGTCCCACAGCGGCTGGCCGAGCCGGCGGGGCGCCTCGAGCGTCTGGATGCCGGCGAGGCGGTCGTAGAAGCCGATGATGAAGCGCACGCGGCCCATCTCGCCGGTCGTGAGGACGTCGACGCCGGCGCGCTCCTGATCGAGCAGCGCGATCTGCGTCGCGTCCTCGGTCAGCTCGCGCACGTCGAGCACGCCCAGGCGCCCGGCCTCCATCGCCTCGCGCGCGAGCCAGACCCAGCCGGGGAGCCCGTGGCTGCCCACCACGGAGGTCGGCAGCAATCGCGGATGGGACTGAGTCATCGAGCCTCCTTGGTCCTCGGCACGCGCATTCATGCCGGCCTTCGCTCGAGGCGCCGGAAGATCGCCAGCCCGATCACGGTCGCCGCCATCACCAGCGCGGCGAAGACGATGGGCGCGGCCGGGTCGCCGGCCACGTCGCGCACGAGGCCGGCCGCCGGCTGCGTGAGCGCCATCATGACGTAGAAGACCGTGTAGAAGACGCCGAAGCCGGTCGCCAGCCGCTCGGGCGGCAGCGTGCGCGGCAGCAGCGCCATCAAGCCGCCGGGCGGCGCGCCGATGGCGAGCCCGACGAGGCAGAAGGCGAGCACGGCGTGGGCGAGGACCGGCAGGAGCAGCACGGTGCCGGCGGCGACGAGGCTACCGGTCACGATGAGCAGGGTGGGGCGTTTCAGCCGGTCGGTCAGATACCCTCCCAGGGGCACCGAGAGCATCGTCACCCAGATCGCCAGGCTCACCACGCGACCGGCGTCGCCGAGGGTGGCGCCGCGCGCGATCAACAGGCCGGGACCGAAGGCGATGATGGCGACGAGGCTCGCGTTGAAACAGCCCCACGCAAAACCGCCGGTGATGCTGAGCCAGAGCTCGCGGCGGCGCAGCGCGGCGCGCTGGGGACCGGAACTCCCGCCGGGTGCGTCGCGGCAGAGCAGCATCATGAGGAGTCCCAGCGCCGCCACCACCGCGGTGGCCATGACGGCGGTACGCCACGAGGTCCCGGCGGCGACGCCACCGAGGGTGGCCGCCGCCAGGCCGAGTCCGACGGGCCACGAGGTGAGCATGATGGCCATCGCGGTCGACAGCTCCTTGCCGGCGAACCAGTCGGACACCATCTTGGCGAGCAGGATGTTCATCACGACGGCGCCGACGCCGCTGAGCAGCCGGCCGGCCACGGCCGTGCCGAAGCCACCGGCGCCCGCGGTCAGGGCGCCGCCGGCCACCATCAGCGCCAGTCCGGCGACGACGACGCGGCGTTCGCCGAAGCGCTGGCCGATGACGCCGCCGGGGAGGGCGAAGAAGGCGCCGGGCAGCATGTACAGGCCGATGAGGGTGCCGAGCTGCGCGTAGCTGAGCCGGAGGTCGGCGATCATGAGCGGCGCCACCGAGGCGACCGACTGGAACTGAAAGCCCATCGAAGTCCGTGTCAGGAACACCAGCACCAGCACGATCCATCGATTGGCCATGTGCGGGCATCATACGGGACCGGCGCGCCCGGGACCAAGGTCGCCATGGTATTCTCCCGTCAACCGAGAGCGCCGATCACCCCGTCGACCCCGCAGGAGGCCGCGCCATGACCACGCGCCAGCGGTACGCCATTCCCGTCGACCCCACCGAATGGATCGTCCCGAGCCGCTTCGACTCGCTCCTGCGCTGGGAGTACGAGGACGGCCGCGCCTCGCTGCTGAACCTCTACGAGAAGGGCAAGGAGCGGCAGTGGAACGGCAATACGCGGATCGACTGGTCGCTGGACCTCGATCCCGAGAACCCGCAAGAGCTGCCCGACGAGCAGATCTCGATCTTCGGCTCCGACATCTGGAATCGGCTGACGAAGTCCGAGCGCGCGAACCTGCGCCGCCACATCCAGGCCCAGCAGCTCTCGCAGTTCATGCACGGGGAGCAGGGCGCGCTACTGTGCGCGTCCAAGATCGTGCAGCAGGTGCCGAACGTCGACGCCAAGTTCTACGCGGCCACCCAGGTCATGGACGAGGCGCGCCACGTCGAGGTCTACGCGCGGCTGCTCCACCAGAAGTTCGAGCTGGCGTACCCCATCACGCCGACGCTCAAGACCCTGCTCGACCAGGTGCTGTCGGACGCGCGCTGGGACATCACCTACCTCGGCATGCAGGTCCTGATCGAGGGGCTGGCGCTGGCCGCCTTCGCCTCGATTCGCGATCACGCCAAGAACCCGCTGGCCGCCGCCGTCAACGCCTACGTCATGGAGGACGAGGCGCGCCACGTGGCCTTCGGCCGCATCGCGCTGCGCGACTACTATCCGCAGCTCAGCGACGCCGAGCGCGACGAGCGCGAGGAGTTCGCGGTCGAGGCCTGCTACCTCATGCGCGACCGCTTCCTGTCGGTCGAGGTGTGGGAGACGCTCGGACTGCCCGTGGACGAGTGCGTGAAGATGGTGCAAGCCTCCGAGCGGATGAAGCTGTTCCGCACGCGCCTGTTCACCCGCATCGTGCCGACCATCAAGGACATCGGCCTGTGGGGGCCGCGCATCCGCAAGGCCTACGCCGACATGGGCGTGATGTCCTACGCGGAAGTCGACGCCGAGGGGCTGCTGGCCAAGGACGAACAGGTGGCGGCGGACTTCGACGCCCGCCGGCGGCAACCGGCATGAAGTTCGGGATCTTCTACGAGCACCAGCTGCCGCGTCCGTGGGGCGAGGGCGACGAGCTCCAGCTCTTCCAGGACGCGCTGAGCCAGGTCGAGCTGGCCGACCGGCTCGGCATCGACTACGCGTGGGAGGTCGAGCACCACTTCCTCGAGGAGTACTCGCACTCCTCGGCGCCCGAGGTGTTCCTGGCCGCCTGCTCCCAGCGCACGCAGCGCATCCGCCTGGGCCACGGCATCGTGCTCATGCCGCCCGGCTACAACCAGCCGGCGCGGGTGGCCGAGCGGATCGCCACGCTCGACCTCGTCTCGCGCGGGCGCGTCGACTGGGGCACGGGCGAGTCCGCGTCGCGGGCCGAGCTGGAGGGCTACGGGGTCAATCCGGCCGAGCGGCGGGCGATGTGGCGGGAGACCGTCGAGCAGGTCGCCAACATGATGGTGATGGAGCCCTATCCAGGCTTCAAGGGCCAGTACTTCTCGATGCCCGCCCGCAACGTGGTGCCCAAGCCCGTGCAGAAGCCGCACCCGCCCATCTGGGTGGCGTGCTCGAATCGCGAGACGATCCACCTGGCCGCCCAGCTCGGCATCGGCGCCCTGACGTTCGCGTTCATCGATCCCGCCGAGGCCAAGCAGTGGGTGGACGACTACTACGAGACGTTCAAGCGCGAGTGCGTGCCGATCGGCCACGCGGTGAACCCGAACATCGCCATGGTCACCGGCTTTTCCTGCCACCGGGACGCCGCCGAGGCGCAGCGGCGCGGCGCCGACGGCTTCCGGTTCTTCCAGTTCGCGCTCGCCCACCACTACGTCTTCGGCAAGCACACGCCGGGCCGCACGAACATCTGGAACGCCTTTCTCAAGGTGCGCGAGCAGCTCGGCACCGAGGTGCTGGGCGGCGGCGTCGGCTGCATCGGCACGCCCGACGACCTGCGGGGGACCCTGCGGGTGTTCCAGGACGCCGGTGTCGACCAGACCATCTTCATCCAGCAGGGCGGCAAGAACCGCCACGACCACATCTGCGAGTCGCTCGAGCTGTTCGCGGGCGAGGTCATGCCGGAGTTCATCGAGCGCGAGGCCGAGCGCGAGCGCCGCAAGCGCGAGGAGCTGGCGCCGTACGTCCAGGCGGCCATGGCGCGGAAGCAGCGGATGCGGCCGCTGGCCGACGAGGAAATTCCCGTGCAGGAGGCGTACGGCAACACCGTGGCCCTGACCGACGAGGACATCAAGAAGCTGCCGGAGGGCAACCGCCGGCGCGTGCTGACATTCCGAAAGATCCGGGAGATCGCCGACCATGCCTGATCAGAGCGAAGCCGAAGTCCTCAGCGCCGACGACCGCCGTTTCGAGGCCATGCGGAAGGGCGACTGGCACGCGCTGGAGGCCGTCCTCGCCGACGACCTGACGTACGTCCACTCCACCGCGCGGCTGGAGAGCAAGGCCGAGCACGTCGGCAACCTCAAGGCCGGCAAGCCGCACTATCGCGGCATCGCGCCTCGCGACCGGAAGGCGCGCGTGCACGGCGGCGTCGGCGTCGTCACCGGCGTGTCCGAGATGCACGTGGAGAACGCCGGCAAGGAGCAGCGCTTCACCGTCCGCTATCTGGCCGTCTACGCGAAGGCCGGCAACGCCTGGCGGATGATCGCCTGGCAGTCGACGCGAGTGCCTGATTGATTTGACCGGGGGCCCCGGAACTGATCCGTACGGCCGTACACTCGCACTTTGCCGTCGAGTTCAAGGGCTCGAGCGAGCCGGAGCCTACTGCGGGGGCGGTGCCCGCGGCCGCCGCCCCTGATCGCCCCCTCAACCGCCTCTCGCCGCCGTTTGGAGCGCATCGCCGAACCTTTTGAAGGTGTCGCTGACGGCGCTGCCTCCCTTGGCGTTCTTCGCCTTGGCGTCGGAGACGGGGAGGTCTCTGATCCCGCGCTTGCCAGCCTGCTTGCCCTTGCCACTGTTCTTCTTCGACTTCATGGCGCCCTCCTGGGATGAAGGATGACAGAGCACCGTTCGCATAGTCGGCCCAGACTCCCAAACGCCTCGGGCCGCCCCGGCGAGCCGTGGCGCCCCTCGATATTCCCGTCCGGTACCGTCAGCCGGGTTTTCGGGCGAGGGCGGCGACTTGTGTGAAGGCCCAGAAGGCGTCGGGGTGGATCGCCCAGGCCTTGAAGGCGGCGGCCATCGCCTCGAGATCTGAGCGGGACGCGTAGCCGTATTCGACTGCGCGTCCACCCATCGGGGACGTCAGCAGGCGCTCGGCGTAGGAATCACCCCACGCCGCCGTCTCGGCCGGTGTGGCATAGCACCACACGGCGGCCGTGATCTGAAGGTCAGAGACGGCGGCGGCGTTGAACAAAGCACGGAGGCGCCGTCCCATCCGGGGCTCGCCGCCGTTCCGGTACCAGGTCTTGAAGTGCGTCTCCACGAACCGGTCGATCCAGGGGTCGGGCGGCCAGTACGAGACCGTGCCCCAGTCGACGTCCCGAATCGCGACGAGGCCGCCTGAGCGCAGGACACGCAGCATCTCTCGGAGAGCGTCGGCGGGCTCTCGGAGATGCTGGAGGACCTGGTGAGCGTAGACGACGTCGAAGGACGCGTCAGGGAACGGTAGCTGATAGACGCTGCCCTCCTCGTACCGGAGGTTGCCCAGGCCGCGGGCCGCCGCCTCGTCTCGGGCGGCCGCCAGCGTCTCGCGCGAGAGATCGAGGCCGATCACCTGGCCCGGGGCCAGGCGCTCGGCGAATCCCCGCGTGATGCTCCCGGGACCACAGCCGACGTCCAGCAGACGCATGCCCGGGCGCAGCTCGGGTAAGAGGAACGCCGCCGCCTCTTCCACTGTGCGCTGACCGTGCTGCCGTACGGTCGCCGGGGCATGCCCGTGCGTGTAGGTTTCATGTCGCAACGGCTCGTTGGCCACGGTCCTCGTCCTCCTCCTGGCGTTTCCCTCGGCATCTCGCCGTGCCCGGGGCGCGGTCCTCAGGTAGCCCAGGTCCGGCAAAGGCTTGGACAAGAATCTCATGAGTCACCGGCGCGTCATGTGATCACGCGATCCCATCGGCTGGAGGAGGCTCTCATGACAATCCGCCAGGCGGAACGAGCGGCGCGCCTAGACGTTGCCGACGCGCCCCGCGTCGGCGAGCGGCTCGAGTTCCTGGAACAGCAAAGACATCCCCATCAAGTGATACTGCCGGTACACGATGAGGGCGGGGCCGGCCGGCCGCGCGCGCGTTTTCACCACGTACGTGTGGGCGACCTTGTCCCGCAACGATTGCCGGTGTCGATCGGATGGAATCCACATCATGTCGAGGACGAAATTGAAGGGGCCGGCCACCCCGAACAGGAGGCGAACGGTCAGCGGACCCAGCCCGGGCGGTCGCCCGTGGACGTCGACGATGTGCACGCGCGCCAGCCGGTAGCCGAGCGTCCGGACACGGGAGCGCTTCAGGACGACGAAGTACCCGTACACCAGCGCCATCAAGCCGGTCAGCAGCACGGCGTCGCCGGGCGCCTCGGCCGGTGCGGCCACCACGACGATGGCGGTCACGACGATCCCGAGAATCGCGACCGCGCACAGGTCCACCAACTCGGCGGTCAGTCGGCACCAGAACCCTGCGTAGTCGCCGGGGGAGAAACACACCGGCCGATCGGCGAATCGGTCGCTGGCCCGCACGCGAGTCCTCCATCTCCCTTGGGAAGTCGATGGGTCTCGAGGGCTTCCGACACCTCTGGGCGTCAGGCGCCACAACTGTAGCGGTCGCCGGTCGAGTCGGCAAGGGCCGTTGGGTCCCGCTCGGAACTCTGTACCCAGGCCCGGATCGGGTTTACTCTCCCGGCAAGACAGACCGACCGTCCCACCCGCTCACGATCCGGAGGCCGCTCAATGATGGTGCGGATCTTCTTCGTGGTCCTCGGCATGCTGCTCGCCGCCACCGCTCAGGCGCAGGACAAGCCCCGCTCCGGCGGGGAGCTGGTCTTCCTGGTGCCCTCCGAGCCGCCCTCCTACGATGGCCACCGCGACGGAACGTTCGGGATGCTGCATCCGCTCGCGCCCCACTACAACACGCTGCTGCGCATCGACCCCTTCGACCGGACCGGCACGCGCCCGGCCCCCGACCTGGCGGAGTCCTGGACGATCTCGCCGGACGCGCTGACCTACACGTTCAAGCTGCGTCAGGGGGTCCGGTTTCACGACGGCAGCCCGCTGACGTCGCGTGACGTCAAGGCGAGCTACGACAAGATCATCTTCCCGCCGGCCGGCGTGGTCTCGATGCGCAAGGGCTCCTATCAGGTCGTCGAGGCCGTCGAGACGCCGGATCCGTCCACCGTCCGTTTCCGGCTCAAGTGGCCCGAGGCCTCGTTCCTGGTCAGCGTCTCCTCGCCGTACAACTGGATCTACAAGGCCGACATCCTGGCCAAGGACATGCGGTGGTACGAGACGAACGTGATGGGCACCGGGCCCTTCAAGTTCGTGGAGCACGTCAAGGGCTCGCACTGGGTCGGCAAGAAGAACCCGGACTACTGGGACAAGGGCAAGCCCTACCTCGACGGCTTCCGCGCCATCTTCATCACGTCGAACGCCGCCCAGGTGGCGGCCATCCGGGGCGAGCGCGCGCACATCCAGTTCCGCGGCTTCAGCCCGGCCGACCGCGACAACCTCGTGTCGGCGCTGGGCTCGAAGATCACGGTGCAGGAGAGCCCCTGGAACTGCGTGCAGCTCGTGACGATGAACCACGAGCGCAAGCCCTTCGACGACAAGCGCGTGCGCCGGGCCCTGACGCTGGCCGCCGACCGCTGGGAGGCGTCGAAGACGCTCTCGCGTATCGCCGTCGTGAAGGAGGTCGGCGGGATCCAGGTGCCGGGCACGCCGTGGGCGACGCCGCCGGCCGAGCTGGAGAAGCTGGCCGGGTACGGGCGCGACATCGCCGCCAGCCGGGCCGAGGCGCGGCGGCTGCTGCGCGAGGCCGGCGTGCCCGACGGCTTCGCGTTCACCTTCAAGAACCGGGGGATCCCGCAGCCCTACGAGACGGTGGCGATCTGGCTCATCGACCAGTGGCGCCAGATCGGGCTGAACGTCAAGATGGAGACCATCGAGGCCTCGGCGCACGTCTCCATGCTCCGCCGCGGCGACTTCGATGTGGCCAGCGACGCCCAGTGCAGCTTTGTGGTCGAGCCCGACATCGACCTGCAAAAGTTCCAGTCGACCGGGATCTCCGACAACAACTACAGCCGCTACAAGGACACGGTCCTGGACGACCTCTTCCTGCGGCAATCGCGGGCCATCGATCCCGAGGAGCGCCGGCGGCTCCTGCGCGCCCTCGAGCGGCGCCTGCTCGACGAAGAGGTGCACTACTTCTACTCGCTGCAATGGCACCGCATCGTCCCCCACAGCGCGAAGGTCCGGGGGTTCACCGTGACGCCGTCGCACTACCTCAACCAGCAGCTGGACACGGTGTGGCTGGCGGAGTGAGCGAGGCGCGCGCTACCCCGTAGCAGCGGCGACGCGCGCCGCGATGGCCTCGGCCAGGGC
>Ga0134124_10003641_pt1 | contig 12397 bp, 8 predicted proteins | sample KB304_FD_96880 | JGI IMG/M metagenome (GOLD analysis project Ga0134124, IMG submission 96880) | Terrestrial soil microbial communities without Nitrogen fertilizer from Kellogg Biological Station, Michigan, USA - KB3-0-4 | ecosystem: Environmental > Terrestrial > Soil > Unclassified ... | reverse complement strand
TATCTGGACTGCAGGCGGGTGACGGCGGCGACCAAATCGTCGATGTCTTCTTTGGTGTTGTAGGGGGCGAGCGAGGCGCGAACCGTCGCTTCCAGCCCAAAACGTCTCAAAATGGGCTGCGCGCAGTGGTGACCGGAGCGGACGGCGATGCCTTCCTTGTCCAGAGCGGCGCCCACGTCCTCCGTGCGACGGCCGTCTAGGACGAAGGACAAGACGCCGGCTTTGTCCGGTGCAGTGCCGATCAAGGTCAGCCCCCGGATGCGGCACAGGCCTTCGGTCGCGTAGACCAAGAGGTCGTGCTCGTAGCGCGCGATGTTCTCGAGGCCGACGCCCATCACGTAGTCGATGGCTGCGCCCAGGCCGACCGCGTCTGCGATGTTGCCGGTGCCTGCTTCGAAGCGGAACGGCGGCGGCTGGTACACGGTCTTCTCGAAGGTCACGTCGGCGATCATGTTGCCGCCGCCTTGCCAAGGCGGCATGTGCTCGAGCACGGCTTCCCTGCCGTACAAAGCGCCGATGCCCGTCGGGCCGAACACCTTGTGACCGGAGAACACGTAGAAGTCGGCGTCGAGCGTTTGCACGTCGACGCGCTGGTGCGACACGGTTTGCGCGCCGTCGACCAAGGCGAGTGCGCCGTGGCGATGGGCGATTTCGACCATCTCGCGCGCGGGCGTGATCGTGCCGAGGGCGTTCGAGACCTGCGTGAAGGACGCGATGCGCGTGCGCGGGTTGAATAGCTTCTCGTACTCTTCGAGGATGATTTGGCCGTTCGAATCGACCGGCGCAACGCGGATCTTGGCGCCTTTTTCCGAGGCCAATTGCTGCCAGGGCACGATGTTGGCGTGGTGCTCGAGCACCGTCAGCACGATTTCGTCGCCGGCCTTGACGTTGCGCGCGCCCCAGCTTTTGGCGACCAAATTGATGGCCTCCGTCGCGCCGCGGGTGAAGACGATCTCTTTTGCGGTAGAAGCGTTGAGGAAACGACGGACGCGCTCGCGCGCGCCTTCGTAAGCGTCCGTCGCGCGCGCGGCGAGCGTGTGCGCTGCACGGTGAATGTTGGAGTTTTCGTGCTCATAGAAGTAGCTGAGGCGCTCGATGACGGCGCGCGGCTTCTGCGTGGTGGCTGCGTTGTCGAGCCAGATCAGCCGCTTGCTGCCGTGCACGCGCTCTTCCAAGATCGGAAAGTCTTGTTTGATGGCGTGAGCGTCGAAGATGCCGCGCGAGGCACCGAGATCGGGCACGAGCTCCGGGCTGTAGCCGTCACTGGGCGCGACCGAGCTGGACAGCGCGGGGCGCGCGAGCGCCTCGGGTGTTGCGCGCTCGGGGATCGCGACGGGCAGTGACGCGGGCGCGGCCACGCCCGGCAGCGCGCCCGCGGGACCACTGACGACTTTGGCGAAATCAGGAGCTGGCGGCAGGACCCCACTAGGAAATGCGGGAACTGGAGGGGGCGCGCTGGGCGCGTAGGGCAAACCCGACGGTGCAGCACCGAACCCAGGTTGCGGAGGCACGCCGAACGGAACCGCCGCCGACGGAGTCGACGCGGCCGGAACCGATGGTAGCGACGCAGACGGAACCGAAGGGGCCGATGGCAGCGCAGACGACGGCAGCGACGCAGACGGAACGGACGGCGTTGCCTCTGCCGGGAACGAGCCGGGCAGAGCGGAAGAAGAAGGAGCCAACGGCGCAGACGGAACCTGCGCGGTCTGCGGCGAAGCCGAGGCGGTCGTCGGGACTGGCGTGAGCGGAGCGCCACTCGGCGCGTTCGGAAGGCCCGCGTGCTCCAAGAAGTACGGGGTCGCGCTGGGCGTGCGGTTGTCCGCGCTCAACATCAATTCGAGCGGCGTGGGCGTGCCGAACAACTCCGCCAACAGCGTGGGCGCGGGCCGCACGTCCGCCTCTTTTGGAAATGGACTCGCGGCCGAGGGCGGCGTGTGAAACACGCCGGGCGTGGGCGGTTGCGTGGCTGTCCCGGAGAGCCCGCCAGCGCCCACGTTTGCGGCACTGGGGCCGACACGTGGCGGCGGCAAAGGTCCGAGCCCCGGCGTCGGACCAGACACCGGAGGCGCGATCACCCCCGGGGTCTGCGCGCCGACTCCAGGAGTCGCCAGCGATGCCGGCGGAACCTCGCCCGACGGAGATCCGTCTGGCGAGACCGCCAAGCCCGCAAAGAACTCATTGGCGATGCGTGACACCTCACCGACCATCGCCGCAAAATCCAAAGCAGAGGCCCCAGTCGAGCCGGTGACCGGTTCGACCGAAGGCGCTCCGCCGCGCAAATCACTTGTACTCATGATAGTTGCCGATATCGACGTTTTCGAGCACTGCGATGGCGTCGTGCGCGAGCACTGCGGCCGAGCAATACAGAGAAACCAAGTAAGAGGCGGCGCCGCGATCGTTGATGCCCATCCAGCGAACGGACAGGCTCGGGCTCACTTCACCCGGGACACCCGGTTGAAATAGACCGACCACGCCGCGCTTCTTCTCGCCCGTGCGCAGCAGCAAGATGTTGCTCACGTTCTTGCCCTGGTCGTTCTGGTAGACATCGAGCTTGTCGCTCGGGATCAGGGGCAAACCGCGCCAGGTGAGGAACGGCGAGCCGAACAGCGTGGTCGTTGGTGGCGGAACACCACGGCGGGTGCATTCACGACCGAACGCGGCAATTGCCTTCGGGTGCGCGAGGAAGAACGCGGGCTCTTTCCAGACCTTGGTGATGAGCTCGTCCAAATCATCCGGGGTGGGCGGGCCGACGCGCGTGGAGATGCGCTGGTACGGGACGACGTGGCTCAACAAGCCGTAATTCGGGTTGTTGATGAGCTCGCGCTCTTGGCGCTCCTTCACCATGTCGACCAAGACGGCGAGTTGCTCGCGCACCTGGTCCATCGGGCTGCGGTACAGGTCCGAGATGCGCGTCTGCACCTCGAGCGTGGTGGTGACGGTGCTCAGCGTGTATTCGCGCGGCTTTTCTTCGTAATCGACGAAGGCTTTGGGCAGCTCGTCACCATCACTCGGGCTGCACTCGATGCCGATGTTATCCTCGCCGCCTTCTTTCACCTGATTGACGCGGTAGGTGCCGGCTTCAACCGGTGTCCACGGCAATAGACTGACGAGCCAGCGAGGTGTCGTACCGATCCATTGTGGCGGTGTTTTAGTGGTATTTGCGAGCTGGCGAGCGGCTTGCGCGCCGAGCGTCGGGCTGGGTCCGGACATCTGTTGCTTCTCCAATGACGCGGCGGACTGACCCCCGCGCGCCACAGACATTTGCCTGTGCGCGCGCGATGAAGCAATTGCCTAACACGCACCTGTGGCGCTTTTCTCCGCTAAGTGAGAGGGCACGGAGTCGCTAACGGATGTTCAGCGCAAAGCGACAGTAGGATCTTTGAGTCGCGGCAAGTCGAACCAGATCTGATCGCAGAACGCGAGTTCCTCGGCGGTCAGTGCGATGTCGATTCCCGGCAGGCTCTGCTCGAGTTGCTCGGCGCGACTGGCACCGAGGATGGCGCAGGTCACGCCCGGTTGTGCCAAAACCCAGGCCAGCGCCACTTGCGTCAACGAACGACCACGCTCGCTGAAAAAACGCTTCAGCGCTTCGACCGCTTCGAACTGAGCGCTTTGCCAATAGCGCTGTTGATAAAACTTGCCGGCTTGGTGCAGCGAGAAGCGCGTGCCCACGCTGACCTCTTGGCCGGGCTGATATCGGCCGGTCAGAAACCCGCCCGCGAGCGGATTGTACACGATGAGTCCAAGCCCCTCGGCGCGACACAGCGGCACAATCTCGTTCTCGATCTCGCGATACAGGATGTTGTAACGCGGCTGATTGGTTTCGTAGCGCGCGTAGCCGTACTTGTCGCTCGTCCACAGCGCTTTCCCTAGCAAATGCGCCGGATAATTGCTGGATCCGAGGTAGCGGACTTTGCCTTGGTGGACCAGATCGTCGAGCGCGCCCAGCGTTTCTTCGATCGGTGTTTCAGGATCGGGCTGATGCGTCTGATACAGGTCGAGGTAGTCGGTCTTGAGCCGGCGCAAGCTGGCTTCGATGGCGGCGATGATGTGTTTGCGTGACAGTCCGACTTCATTCGGCCCCTCCCCCATCTGCCCGCGACATTTGCTGGCAAGCACGACGCGGTCGCGCAGCTTGCGCTCGGCGAGCCACTTGCCGACGATGCTCTCGGTCCTGCCACGCATCTCGGGCGTGGAACCCAGCGGATACACGTCTGCCGTATCGAAGAAGAACACGCCCGCTTCGAAGGCCTTGTCCATGATCGCGAACGACGCCGCTTCGTCGCATTGATTGCCGAAGGTCATCGTGCCGAGACAAATTTCGCTCACTTTGAGGCCGGTGCGGCCCAAGCGTTTGATCTTCATGGTCTAGCTCTCACGTCACTTCACGTGATGTGTTTTGAACCACTCGAGCGTGCGCTTCCAGCCGTCTTCAGCCGACTCTTTGTGGAAACTCGGGCGGTAGTCGGCGAAGAACGCGTGGCCTGCGTCGGGGTAGAGATGAATGCTGGACGCCTTGGCGACGGCGTTCGACGAGGCGGCCAGCGCTTGCGCTTGTTGCTGCACGGTTTCGACCGGAATGCCCTGATCTTTTGCGCCGTACAGACCCAGCACCGGAGCCTTCAATTGGCTCACCACGTCGGTCGGAAAACGCGGGTGTAACTCGTCCTTTTCACCCGTGATTTTGCCGTACCAGGCGACCGCGGCTTTGAGCGACGGTTGCTGGGCCGCGTACAGCCAGACGATGCGCCCACCCCAACAAAAACCCGTCACTGCCAGTTTCGAAACATCCGCGTGCGGCTCCTTTTTGGCGAAGGCCACGGCGGCGTCCAAGTCCGAGAGCACTTGCGCATCCGGCACTTTGGAGACGACTTTGCTGAAGATCTCTTTGTTGTCCGAAAGCTTCGAAACGTCACCCTGGCGCGCGAACAGCTCCGGTGCGATCGCGTAGTAGCCTGCTTTGGCAAAACGACGGCACACGTCCTTGATATGCTCATGCACACCGAAGATCTCGTGCACCACCAGCACCACGGGGAGCTTGCCCTTGGGCTTGAGCGGCAGCGCCCGGTAGCCGGGAATGTCTCCGCTGCTAGTGGCAATCTTGATCTCGCCCGCTTCTAGGCCGTCAGTATCCGTGGTCAGCGCCGATGCGGCGATCGGCGTCACGGCCAGCGCAAAGCCGGTGCTCAAGGAGTGGACCAACACTTGGCGGCGTGATGGTGCAGCGGCAGGAGGATTCACCAAAGTCATCGCGGGCGACCTTTCTACTTTAGTAGACACAATAAAACAAGCGCAGAAATGCCGCTTGTCGCCGGGCAGAATCGCCCTAAGAGCCTAACCCCATGGCCCAGCTTTTCGATCCGCTTTCAATCCGTGGTGTGAACTTCAAGAACCGCATCGCGGTGTCGCCCATGTGCCAATACAGCTCCCGGGACGGCTTCGCCAACGACTGGCACTTGGTGCACCTCGGCTCGCGCGCGATTGGCGGCGCCGCGTTGGTCGTCGCCGAAGCCACCGCGGTCGAAGCGCGCGGACGCATTTCACCGAATGATCTCGGCTTGTGGCAAGACGCGCACATCGAACCGCTCACACGCATCGTGCGCTTCCTGGAGGAGCATGGCGCGGTGGCCGGCATCCAGATCGCGCACGCAGGTCGCAAAGCTGCCACAGGCCGCCCTTGGGAGGGCGGCAAGCCGCTGACTGACGACGCGGGCGGCTGGGACATCGTCGGCCCCAGTCCGATTCCATTCGACGCACCGTACCGCGTGCCGCACGAGCTCTCGGTCGCGGAGATCGCGGCAGTGCGGGCGCAGTTCGTCGCGACCGCGAAACGCGCGTTGCAAGCGGGGTTTCGCTATTTGGAACTGCACGCGGCTCATGGCTATTTGCTGCATAGTTTTCTCTCGCCGTTGTCGAATCAGCGCAGCGATGCGTACGGCGGCAGTCTCGAGAACCGCGCGCGATTTTTGCTCGAAACCGTGCGTGAGCTGCGCGCAATCTGGCCGCAGGATCGCGTGCTCGGTGTGCGTCTGTCGTGTACGGACTGGGTGCCCGGCGGTTGGACGCTGGAAGACACGTTGCAGCTCGCGCCGCTGCTCGAACGCGAAGACATCGATCTCATCGACTGCAGCGCCGGTGGCAGTGCCGCACACGCCATCATCCCCACCGCCCCCGGTTATCAAGTCGGATTCGCCGAAGCCGTCAAACGCGCCACCAAACTCCGCGTCGCCGCCGTCGGCCTGATCACCGAAGCCCAACAAGCCAACGCCATCATCGCCGAAAACAAAGCCGACTTCGTGTTCCTCGCTCGCCAATTCTTGCGCGACCCCTACTTCGCAATCAATGCCGCGCGGGAGCTCGGACATAAACCGGTGGTGCCGCCGCAGTATGGGCGGGCACATTGAGGGGGCGGGCATTGAGGGGGGGCGCGCATTGAGGGGGGCGCGCATTGAGGGAGGGCGCGAATTGAGGGGCTGCGCCGTTGAGGGCCTGCGCCGTTGAGGGCCGCGGGGACCGCTTTTGGGTTGATGCGCCCGCTAGGGCGTGGACGGCGTGGCGTTCGGCGGCGCGGGGGGTGTTATTTTTTTGTTGATGGTCACGCGCTACGGCGTGGACGGCGTAGCCTTCGGCGGCGCGGGGCGTGTGAGAGGTGCGGGGACGGTGTTTGGCTGCGAGGCTCGGGCGGGGCGGCTCGGGTGAAGCGCGGTGATGTCACTTTGGCTAGCCAAAGTAGCGGCGCTTCGACGTCACGTGTGCGGGCGCGCTGTCTGCCATGGGCTGCGGCGTTCGGCAGCGAGTCGAGCGATCGCTCTGTCATTCATTTTCGCATCTTGCTACGAATCTGATTGACGACCATTTTCGAGTTGAGAACCGCGCGAGCGACAATCCCCAACTCAGTCGTGTCGTGTTGGCACTAGGTTCGCTCGTGCGTTGCTAGTCGAGGGTCGAAAGAGTTGAAAGGCGTTCGCGTCGCCGCTCGTTCGCTGTTGCGGCGAATACGAGCGGACGAACCTGCATGTTATGATTTCGGCATGAAAGACGGGGCATTCTGGCGATTGGGGACCGTTTCCGACACGCAACTTCGCGACGCGCTCGGCGAACTCTTAGCCAGCGGTAGTCGCACCGAAGCACGAATCATCGCGCACCTGGCAGAACTCGAAACGCACAAGATTCATCTCGAAGACGGCAGCGAGTCGCTCTACGCCTACTGCATTCACGTGCTTCGACTGAGCAATAGCGAAGCATTCTACCGCATCACTGCAGCGCGCATCGCTCGACGATTTCCGGAGGTGTTCACGCTTGTCGAGCAGCGACAGTTGCATTTGACCGCGGTCTGCTTGCTGCGCGACTACCTCACGCCAGAAAATCACGAAGAGCTACTCCGCGCGGCCGCACACAAGACAAAGTGGCAGATCCAAGAACTATTGGCGAAGCGTTTTCCTCGCCCCGACGTGGAGTCTAGAATTCGCAAACTGCCGCATCCACGTGCAGTTTCGCACTTGGTAGCCGCGCATGGGTCCGATGACGCGACGACTCAGCCAGATTCGGCGGCTGAACCGTCCTCTCGTGAATCCGCATTGCCCATGCATCTGGCTCGTGCGGGCGAACTCGCTCAGCCAGCCGAACTCGCACCGATCGGCGGTGCGAACGTGACCTGGGCTCAGGCCTCGCGGCTCGGCTCGCGCGCTACGCCGACGACTCACCTACTGGTTGAGCGGCGGACCGCAGCGCCCCCCCAGATCGAGCCCCTCTCGGAATCACGCTATCGCATTCAATTGAACGCAAGTGGCGCGTTCAAAGGGAAGCTCGATCGAATGCGCGCACTGATTAGTCACTCGAATCCGACCGGCGACCTCGCGATTGTCATCGAGCGAGCGCTAGAAATTGCGATCGAACAAGTCGAAAAGCAACGATTTGCTAAGACCGACCAGCCGCGGTGCGGAGCGCAATCAGGTGTCGAAAAGCGACCGCGACCCACGACGAGGAAGCACGTCCCCAATGCGGTGCGTCGTGAAATTGCGCTGCGGGACGAACTGCGCTGTAGCTATCTTGCCAGCAATGGTCAGCGCTGCACCGCGCGTGCGTTTCTACAGATCCATCACGAGCACCCGTGGGCGCGTGGCGGCGGCGAAACAGTGTCCAATCTTCGTCTGCTTTGTGGTCCCCACAACCGCTTGATCGCCCGCCGAGACTTTGGCTCCGAACACGTCGCGACGCAGATGCAAAAACGGCTAGCGCGGACACGTCAGAAGTAGAAAGCTCGCCGGCGACATTGCTGGGGTCACAGAGACAGCGGCGAGAGACGGCAAGCCAGAGACAGCGGCGAGAGACGGCAAGCCAGAGCTTTGCAGGAGCACGCGCGGCTTGAACGGCATGCCCTTGGCGATCATGGTCGGTACGGCTGCACTAGGACACGAATGCGCGGGAGACACGACCTGCGCAGTTCGCACGACTCCGTACAGTCGATGACCATCGAACTTTTGCCAGCCGAAGTGCGCTAGCCGCGCGTGGACAGGTGGTCCGCGAAGAAACCGCTCGTGTACAGCACGCCGTCGCCCAATGACCTGAGCCGCTCGAAGCGCTCGTTGCACCGCTGCGGCGCGCGCCGCGCGAGATCTGCAATGGACTCAGCCGACGCAGGAAGCGATTCCATGCACGCCCCGCGCCGCTGCACCCCTAGGTTGGAAAGGCGCGACAGGTCGTACAGTCATCCCCCGCACCACGCGCTGGCTGACCTCATCCCTCAGCTCGATGGCGAACTGTTCAGTGAATCCTAGTTGAGTTCAGTCCGCCGCGCTGCGCTCGGGGGCGTCACGCTGTCGTGCACTTGTTGGAGTTTTTCGGCGAGGAGGCGGAGGCGTTCGGTGGGGTCGGTCTCGGCGAGGAGGCGTTGGCTGGAGTCGGGATCGCCGACGAGGGCGGCTGCGAGGCGATCGGCGAAGGCGCCGGCGCCTTCTGCGCCGCGGGTAAGGGCGCGTAGATCGCGGACGGATTCGGGGAGGTGGGGGCCTAGGTTGGCCCAGAGTTGGATCAATTTGCGTTGCCAGGCGCTCGTGACTCCGGCGTCAGAAAAGCCGTCATTCAGTTCTTGCAGGCGAAATTCACGGAACGGGCGCGCTGGGGGGAGTTCTTCGAGAATGCGGGCTCGAGCGAGGCCTCGCAAGGTAATGTCGAAGCGGCCGTCCGCGTGCTCGGCGGAATCGATCACCGCGCCCACGCCGCAGACGTCGAACACGGGGGGCCGCCCTTCGTAATCTTCTTCGAAGCCCGGCTTCAGGCGGACGACGCCCATCAGCTTGCGGCCCGCGAGCACCTCACGCACCAGCTCGCGATAGCGCGGTTCGAACACGTGCAGCGGCAACAAAGCACCCGGAAACAGCACCACGTTGGGCAGCGGGAAAATTGGCAACGAGTCCAGATCTTGCTCGCTGAGCCCGGAGAACGACATCGGCGCGCATCTTCTCACATTGGACGGCGCAAAGCCATTGTGGCTGGCTTGTCAGCCGCCGCTCACTTGGAGACTTGATCGAGGCGCCCCAGCTTTCGCAACTCTGGACCCAGCCAAGTCGTGGCACCGGTGACCAGCAGCGTCATTCCGCCGCCGAAAACGACGGATGGAATCACGCCCAAGAGGCGCGCCGCGACGCCCGATTCGAACGCGCCGATCTCGTTGGACGAGCCGATGAAGATTTGGTTGATGGAGGCCACGCGACCGAGCAATTGCCCAGGAACGCGCAGCTGCAACAGGGTACTACGCACCACCACGCTCACCATGTCGAGCGCCCCGCTGGCCGCCAGCAGCCCAAGGGAAAGCAGGAAACTCTTGGACAACGCAAAGGCGACCATTGACAACCCGAACCCGGCCGTCGAAACGAGCAGCGTGCGACCCGCCCGACGCAAGGGCGGACGCGCGGCTAAAAAGATAGACGCTGCCAGCGCGCCTACCGCGGGAGCAGCCCGCAACATGCCGAAGCCACGCGAACCCACCGCCAAGATCTCGTTGGCGAACACGGGAAGCAGCGCGGTGGCACCGCCGAACAAAACGCCGAACAGATCCAGCAGCAAGGCCGACAAGAGCAGGCGATCACTGGCCAAGTAACTGAAGCCCTCGTGGATGCTGCGCAGCACGGACAAGCCGCTCTTCACCGCGTGCGTGGGGCGGTCCTTGGGCACGCGGTACATGGCAAGCCAAGCAGCGACCAACAACAGGCCTGCGGTCAGGTAAGCTCCGTGCGGCCCAATCGCGGCGTACAAGAGCCCACCGCTAGCCGGGCCCGCGAACATCGCCAGCTGGAAGAAGCTGGTGCGAATCGCGATTGCTTTCGCATAGAGCGATGGCGGCAGCAGCTCGGCGTTCAACGCGGCGCGCGCGGGCTGCAAAAAGCTGCGACACACGCCCAAGATCACGATTGCCGAATAGATCGCGAACTTGTGGCGCGCGACGCCGAGCGCGGCGTGCGAAAGCGACAGGAGCAGCAAACAGCCCGACATCGCCACCATCACGTACAGCACGGTGAGGGACACCCGCCGGCGATCACGCGCGTCTGCCACGTGGCCACCAAACAGCGCGAACGCGATGAACGGCAACGCCTCCGCCAAGCCCACCGCGCCGAGCGACAGCGGATCGCGCGTGAGCTCGTAAATCTGATACGCGACCACCGTGCCCTGGATCTGATTGGCCAGCGTGACCATGACCATGCTGGCCATGAATTCACGGAAGCCCGGGACGACCCAAATGTTGGGGAGCGCAGCGGCGCTCGGACTCGCGACGGCTGATTCGGACAAACTCGTGCCTGGAACTATTGGGCCGGAGTCAGCACTCGTCAATCGGAGCGGCGAAACCAGCCGGGCCTGAAGATTCAGCTCGCCGGAACGACGGCGCAGGGCAACACGCCCAACGTATGACCCAGCTTCAATTGCTTGGCGCTGAGATAGGCGATGTTGTCTTGAGTCGGCCGGGTGAGCAGCGGGACACGCTCGACGATACGCAAATTGTAACCGTCCAACTCCTTGAATTTGGCTGGATTGTTACTCATCAAGCGGAGCGTGGTCACGCCCAAGTCAGTCAGAATTTGGGCACCGACGTCGTATGTGCGGGAATCGACGGGCAAGCCGAGATCGAGGTTGGCTTGCACGGTATCGCGCCCTTGGTCTTGCAGTTTGTAAGCGTGCATCTTGCGCGTCAGGCCGATGCCGCGACCTTCGTGTCCGCGCAAGTAGACGACGACGCCTTGGCCAGCGGCGGCAATCTTCTCCAATGCGGAGTCCAGCTGCGTGCCACAGTCGCAGCGCGTGCTGCCAAAGATGTCACCCGTCAGGCATTCGGAGTGCACGCGCACGAGCACGTTCTGCGCGCCACGCACTTCACCGCGCACCAGCGCGACGTGCTCGATGCCGTCGAGCACTCCGCGATAGACGCGCGCGCTGAATGGGCCGTGCCGCGTGGGCATGTGCGCATCCGCCACCGCCTCCACCAACACCTCCGTACGCCGGCGATAAGCGATCAAATCGGCGATGCTGATGCGAAGGAAGCCATGCTCTTGGGCAAAGCGAGCGACTTGCTCCGGGTTCTGCATGGTCCCATCGTCGTTGACGAGCTCAGCCAAGACACCGATGGGAGCGAGCCCCGCGAGGCGCGCCAAATCCGAGGCTGCCTCGGTGTGTCCTTCGCGCCGGAGCACGCCGCCTTCACGCACACGCAACGGAAAGATGTGTCCCGGTCGAGCAAAGTCCGCTGCTCGGCGCAGCGGATCGGCGAGCGCGCGCAACGTGGCGCTGCGATCGGCAGCTGAAATCCCCGTGGTCGTCCCGACCGTGTAGTCGACCGAGACGGTGAACGCGGTGCGCATCGATTCGGTATTGTCGGCGACCATCAACGGCAAACCCAGGTCCCGAGCGCGCTCGTGCGGCACGGTCGCGCAGATGACGCCACTCGTGTGCCGCACCATGAACGCGACCTTGTCGGGAGTGGCATGCTCGGCTGCCAAAATGAGATCGCCTTCGTTTTCACGCGCGGCGTCGTCCACGACCACCACGATCTCGCCTCTGCCGATGGCAGAGATGGCTGCCTCGACGCTATCGAATGCCATGTTCATCCCGTAATTTCCCGAGCCTCAGGCGCTCGTTGCTGTGATGCGTGGCGAGCGCCGCGCAGCGACCCTGCAATTTCACCAAAGCGAATCAAACGCGCGCGCACCACGTTGCGACTGATGCCGAGCAAGCGCGCCGTCTGCAGCTGATTCTGCGAACAATAGTGGTACGCCGTTTTCAGCACGACGTTTTCGATGCGCTCGAACAAATCCGGCGACTCTTGCTCGAACAGTTCGAGCAGCGCGAGCTCGAGCGGCGTCCGCTCGAGCTCGGCGGCGTGCGCGCCAGTGCCGCCGTTGCTGCTGCT
>Ga0134124_10003639_pt1 | contig 12402 bp, 8 predicted proteins | sample KB304_FD_96880 | JGI IMG/M metagenome (GOLD analysis project Ga0134124, IMG submission 96880) | Terrestrial soil microbial communities without Nitrogen fertilizer from Kellogg Biological Station, Michigan, USA - KB3-0-4 | ecosystem: Environmental > Terrestrial > Soil > Unclassified ... | reverse complement strand
GTGGGTGAAGGCGCTTGCGGGGTGGGGGAGAGAGACGGAGAGGGCGAGAGCGGCGAGGAGGGGCAGGGCGAAGAGGCGGCGAGACATGACGCGGGGTGAGCTTAGTGGGGATGGGGGGGGCAGGCCAGGTGGTGGCGGGTTGCGGCACGGCGAGCTGGGGTTTCCTGAAGCCAAGGTCGCAAGTTCGATCCTTGCTGGGGGCGCTACCGTTTCTCTCGAAGAACAACGCAAAACGACCGTGTTCGTCGGGATCGGTGGCAGGACGGCCAAGCGCTCCAGCAGGACAGCAGGCGACGCAATAGGACGCCATGCGACGCGGGTCGTGGCAACGGGACGGCAACGGGCAACGGAAAGTACTGGTCACCCATTTTTCGCGGGGGGGCACCTGAACAGAGGCGGCCCGCCGGAGCAGTGCGAATCAAAGCGGCGGCCGAGATCCGATTGCTGCGAACCCCAGCGGAGAAAGGCGGTTCCTCAAGTGCACCACGGGAGTTGGGCAAGCCGGCAAGCCCTTAGGAAATCCGCGCCATGACGATCAGCGCCACCGGGGAACTCAAGCGGCGTTTTCTCCCGTGAACTTCACCGAATATGCCGCTTCTTGATGCCCGCCAACAAACCGTGCGCCAGTTCGAGGCGAAGCCCGGCTAGACACAGGGAGCGTTCCAGGGTGGAGTATTTGGTCTCGATGGCGGAGAACCAATGAGCGACGGCGGGAAGCTGTTCCTGAACTTGTTCAACGCCATTGGCACGGTAATCTCGTTCGTGGGGGCGACCCTTTCGTTGACGGCGCTGCTTGGCGAGCGCTGGTTGGAGCCCTCTGCTTTTGGTGTAACCGCCGCGCGCTCGGCGTCTACCGCAGGTAGCGGCACACAGGGGCGTGAGGTGGCGCGCCGAGGACTTACCTGCGCGAGGGGCGCGCCGCCGTGAGCGAAGTTGCAAGTCCATACTCGACTGGCGGTGGCGGAGTCATTTTGGAGCACGTCTATGGTGCCACGCTCCTAGTTGCGTTGCTATCGGGTGCTTTGGTCCCCGGACTTGGCGACGATCAGGCTGTCGTGCGGCTCCAATTCCAAGCGAAGGCTGCAAGTCCGGTAGACGACCTAATCGTGTACGGCGCCTCGCGGCAAAAAGGCGGAGCGCCGAGGACTCTAGTGGTCGGGGTCCGCCGCGCCCCGGCGTTTACTGCCAGCGACAGGAAGTTCGTCTCGCTGCTTTCGGACTACGTCCGCGTCACCCTCGACGATAGCGCTGCGATAAGCCGGGGAGAAAGACGCCTGGGCCTAGTCGTCTCGAAGCCAAGTGATGCGGCGAATGACATCCGCAAGTTGACTGACTTCGCGCGATCGCATTCGGACAATGGTTCATTTCGCAAACTAATTCTTACCTCCGGTGCGATCTCGGGAACGTTGAGGAAGCGCCTGGTTCATTGGGATCAAGCTATTGAATCCGCTTGTCAGGAATCAGATCTTATCGAGCGCGCAGGTGAGTGCTCAGAACTCTCTTGGAGGCTGCTTCGCGCGCTGTATATCCTCCCTCTCCGTCTCGAGGGCGACGAAGCAGTCGACCGGTTGCACTCAGTTGCGAACTTGCTGCCTATTCTCGAGGAGCCGAATTCAGCGCCAAACGTATTTGACCGCCTTCGCGTCCTCGCTGGCGAGCTGGCGATCAATGCTGCCCACCTAGATCGGCCCACCCTTCTGCGGCGACTACCCGAGGTGCAATTTCGGGGCGCGGTCCGCGGTGCAAAGAGTGAAGACGTGCCGTCCCCCATCGGGGAATACCTGAGCGCCGTAAAGGATCTGTGTGAGCAACTGCCGTACCTCGCGCTACAGCGTCTTGAACCCCGACGGTCGCTTGGTGACGTTTTCGTTCGTCCACACGCACACGAACAGTCTCGTGAGGCCAAGGATCACGCGGCTCATACCGAAATGACCATTGCTGAACTGGTATCGCGATGCGCGCCGCTAGGCGTGGAGCGCCCCTTCGTCGCCATCATCCTAGGAGACGCGGGTTCGGGAAAGTCATCCGTACTAAGGCACATCGCGGAATGCGCATGGGACAATCCTTCTGAAGTCGGGCTGCCATCGCGTCACCTCCCCCTGCTAGTCTCAGCGCGCGCGCTTGCGCGAGCGTCGGGTTCACTCGAGAAACGAGTTCACGAGTGCGTAACAAGCACTCTCGCGCTTGCGACCGAACTACCGCCGAATTTTTTGTCCACGTGGCCCAGCGATACAGGGACATCTTGGCTCCTGATGATCGACGGCTTGGACGAGGTTCCCTCGTCATCAAAAGAACGATTCATTGCTTGGCTGTCGACCATTCTGGCCCGGTCAGGGACTCCGCGGTGTATCGTTACTTGTCGCAGTAGCGGCTATCGATTTGGAGACCTTCAGGCCGCACCAACGCAGCACTATCATCTTCTGCCTTTTGCGGAAGAACAGTCTGCGGAGTTTGCCAGTCGGTGGTTTGCTGATCGCGCTTCTCGCTTTACTCGTGAGTTTGAAGCGATCTTTTCCACTCGTGTCCACCACACCCCGCTTCTTCTGACCATCGCAGCGAAGGTATTCGCCGAGCGGGGTGAGTTGCCGCGAAGCCAGTCGGCCTTATATGAAACAGTTATCGAGGTAATGCTTGACGAAGCGCTTCGCCGGATGCCCGAGGACCAGCTCGGTGATCGAGTGGCAAAGCTTATGCGGGCGACACTCGGAGAGCTGGCCAGGTATTTTTTAACCGGAGACGCCGGTTGGCGACAATGCTCAGAATTCGTTGCTGAGTACCTTCGTCGAACGCTTGGATTGAGTGGAGACGAATCGAGAGTAGATGCGAAACGCCTCGTCGATGCAATGTGTGCGCACAGCGGACTAGTGGCACGCTCACTTGACGGAGCGCTCGCTTTTATACATCCGACGTTTCAAGACTACTTTGTGGCGGAGCGAATTGTCGAACTGAATGGCGGTAAGCTGTCAGGGATTTGGAACGACGCGATCGCCCACTGGCGCAATCGCGACTGGCGTGAGGTTAGCCTACTGACTCTCGGGCTGCTTAGTGAGCAGCGCGTTGGCGTCAGTACGCTCTTGGGTCGCGTGCTAGGGCGCTTGAGTCCAGAGAAGGTCAAGCAACTATCGATAAACTGCGATCAATATGAATTCCTCGACCGGATTCAGGCGCTCACGTTCGTCACGGAGGCCGTCGCGCAAAACGTAAGTATTGATATCAGCTTAACCGATCGACTAGCGCGACTGCATCTTGCCTCGCTCGGCGCGCATCGCGACGAAAATTCTGTCGTCTTGGAACTGCTTGAGATTCCAGAAGGACCGCTCGAGGCCCTCCGGGTACTTCCAAGCAATCAGGTTGCGATAGATGGGCTCCGCGCGCTCGTCGGGGACGAACCGTCGAGATACTTGGAATATCACCTCCTGTGTACTCTTCTTGACCTTGCGCCGACGGATGCTCACGTGGCAATGCTCGTTGCCTGGGTGAATCAAACTAATGATTTGGACGAGGACCCAGTCGCGCAGATTTTTGATGTGTGCGACAAACTGCTGGGACACGATCGTCGTCGTGATGCTTTTGAAGTATTAATGAACAGCGTCGAAGATGGAGTTTTCTTCGGTAGTCATGTATATGGAGTGCTATCAGAGTATTTGATTGGCTTCGTTGATCTGCCCGACGCGCGTGATTCGGTTCGGTCCGCATTTCGCGCCTTGCTTGACGTGGTGCACGAACAGTCGGAGCTCGAACGGGTGGTTGGTGCGCTGGTTGACGCTCGGACAGATCTCGGAAGAGAAATTTTGCTGGAGTTTGGGGCAAATGAAGAACTTGATCCATGGTTGCGCTGCGATGCTGCCGTCGGAGTTCTCCAGTTGGGACATATTGCTGACGCCTGCGCAGTGTTTAGGTCTATCGTTCGCAACGATGGTGACTCGTATGCAGCGGGCTACGCGAGTGACCTGCTGCGGCAAGCACGCATGCTCTTGCCGCACGAGAATAAATCATGATCAATTGAGCAAGGTATCCGAGTCGTTGATGCTGTTCGTCGCGCTTGGTGGAACGACGGGCAGGCACCCCAGCAGGACAACAGGCGAACTGTCACGACGAAATTGCGTTCCACCGCCTCGCTCGCGCGGGTGCATTCGTGGGTGACATCAGCCACTGCACAACCCATCGAGCGTTTGCGACGAAAGCACCTCGAATGGAATTTTGATCGCAGCTGGCGCGCACGCGCGCGAAAAAGCACCGGGCGGGCTTTGGTCAACAGAGGTGTCTTGGAACGCAGAATAAGGATGTTTTACGCCACCGAACATGTCTGGCGACCAAAAGTTGGTGCCGTATAACACCCTTGCGCGTAATTGACTGCTGGCTACACTGTGAAGCGCGAGCGCAGAATCTCGCGAACCCCTTTCACTTGGCGGTGAGGGTTCGTCGAAGTTAGTCTCGCGGAGCATCGCATGCACAAACGCAAAACCAGGCTAAACGTAGCACCTGCGCGTGTCGATGCGCAAGCAGCGTCCGACGCCCAGGTGCTTGAAGTAATGAAGCATCAGGAAGCGGCTTTCGCTCACGGCAAGCCAATGCCGACCCATGCTGACTTGACGGTCTGAGAGCGCGAACTCGCAACATGCGAGCCCGGGCGGCTCTCGCTCGGGCTCGCGCCAACAGCCGCCGAGCTACCACGGCGCCAACGCGCTTCCGAAATGTTCGTCGTCAGCGCCGAACGCGCCGCGCTGCTCGTCGCGTGTCGCGCTTCGTCGTGTCACGTCGCGTTGAGTCAGACGCCGGCGGCGCTGCGAGCGGTAGCGACGGCCCAAGTAGCAACGGGCCACCAAGACAGCGGCGAGGCGCGCCGCACGGAGACCTTTCCAGGCAGGGCGCCCTTCAGCGCCGGCACCGGCGCCAAGGGGGCGCTTTGCCTTCGCGCCGCGAGGCTTCCTGTCGCAACCGCGTTGTTGCGCAACCGAGCTCTTCAGGCTCGGTGTCGGGGCGCCTTCCGTGCAACGCATCTTGGGGCACGCGGAGCTTTCGACGACCCAGCGCTACGCGAACATGAGTGAGCGCGACTTGCGTGCAGCCGTTGTGCTTCTCGGCAACGGCACGGCAACGGGCGAAACTGAGCGGTCTGCGGCAACGCAGAAAAATAACGGAAAGGTAAGTAGTTTCGCCCTCCTGTATGGTTCCACGACTCGCGCCGTATGGACTTTCCTAAAGCCAAGGTCGCGAGTTCGATCCTTGCTGGGGGCGCTACCTTCTTCGAAGAAACAACCCAAAAAACGGCTGTGCCCGCTGCGGTTGCGGCACGAAGGCGGGGCTCACGATCAGGACGGAACGCGACGCGATAGGACGGAACGCGACGCGATAGGACGCTCTGGGACGTGGGCCGGGGCAACGGGTGGGCAACGGGGCAACCGAGTCCAGCGCAGTCTTGAGCCGTGGTACGATCCGCAGTGGCCAAAAACGTGCCAATCGAGAACGTTCGGTTTGCGATCGGTGATCGACCAATGTGCGTATGGGCGCCGGACATTGAGCAGACCAACCTGCGTTTTCTGCGGGGGTTAGATCCAAGCTTTTTCCTGTATCAGGCGGGGGCTCACTCGAACGCCACCGAAGCCCGCGATGCAATGCACGCGGCGCTTGCGCTTCGTTTGAACTACGGAATGGCTGTCGAGGCCCTTTTTGCGTTGCTGTGCGCGATAGTCCAAGCTCCCGACTGCGTCTTCGGTTGGTTGTCGGCCTATCGAAACGAGGAACTCCGCGACTTGGTGGAGCGCATTTCTTCGGGTCAGAAGGTGCGAAGCTTGCAACCGTTTAGACCGTGCACGTGGCGTCAGGTATCCGCCGTGCTGCTCGCTCCCCTGGAAGCAAAAGATACCGTTCAGCATACGACCTTCACCGGACTGTTCGAAAAGGCGTGGAAGGTATTTTCTCGCGAGTTGCTGACTCGCGATTCCGCACGCGAATACAACAGTCTGAAGCATTCGTTTCGAGTGCAGCCAGGTGGGTTCAAGATCGACATAGAGCATGACAGCGGCTCACTTCTGAAGAGTGAAAGCCCGTTCGGGCACACGTTTCCATATGTGAAGCAGATGCCGGGCAGAAAAAACCACTTCGATGTGAAGCATGTCGTGATGGCACTTGAACCTGAAATGTTGCGAGCATCCCTAAAGATCATTGGCTGCACCATCAGCAACATTATCGCGTTCGCGCGGGCACGAGCGGGTGACGCGACGTCCGACCTGTCCGTCAAATTGCCGCAGATTGCCGTGTTCGAAGACGTGTGGAAGGAACGAGCGCCGATTGGATCGATCATGTCGGGTGGGTCAGTGACTGTTCCAGAAAACGAGTACTGGTCCATCGACGAGATCTTGTCTGTCTACGACGATTGAGTGAACTTGAGCGAAGCCTTGGGGCAGGTGCGCACACCGAACAGGCATCATGAAAATCCAGAGACCAGAATTCCAACACGGGTTCGAAAGTACAGTTCAGGCAAGAAGCGAGCGGATGAATGCGCTTCTGGGGCTTTGGGCTCGGCCCAGATTTTGGGCTCGCACCGATACCCTCTACGTGCATCGCTTCGCGACGGCTGAAAATAGGCTGCTCTCAGCGTCCGAGCTTCGCACTTGGCGGGCCTTGCTTTCTCGGGGCGAGCCGATACCTCCGATGACGTTCGGTCCGGGTTTGCGTCGTCTGCTCGAGGTTACTGAGTCTGAATATTCCATCGATGACCTGGCCAAGGCTGGAGCTATTCTCGTAGCCGGTGACCGCGTTTCGATCGCCTTCGGCCGCCCCTCGGCGGTCGTCGCAGAGGTGCCGCATGTCGACGGGTGGGCATTCTTCATCGCAACCGATGACGAGTCGCTTGCGAATCTGCTCGAGAAACGATTTCGCGACGTCCAGGCAGTTTCAACGGGCTACCTCTGTTCTGGGCCGTGGGATGAGACAGCCTGGGAAGACGCTTCGTTCTTGGCTTGCGATGCTGCGCAAGCGACATCCACGGAAACGGCCCTCCAAGTTTGGCGATCTGCCTGTGCCGTCGGTGTAGAGGAGCATGTTCTTGCCCACTCGACGAATCAGTTCCGCCAAGTCATCGTGGCCTCGCTTTCTCAGGAGCTGATCGCTCGAAAGGATTCACTCGACCTTGAAACCGACGTTTCCCTCGTGAGCTTCCACGACGGGCGCGAATACACGCTGTTCGGCATTCCACTCCCAACGTGTCGGTTCAACCAACTCCTGCGGGCTCGTCGGCAAATTTCGCGCATGGGGCGGATTTTCCACAAAAACTATTTCAGCACGGTCGTTCGATCCACGGTGCTCGCTGGAGCTGCCCATGAACTTGGAAATCTGCTCGTTCAGTTGCGGCCGGGTGCGCTTCTTGACGAAGCGCTTGAGACGTTAATCGCCGCTCGCCCGGAACTGCTCTCGGCTCTCTGCGGCCATCCAAGCTGGCGCATCGAGGCGGCGCACGCTCTCGCGTATCTTCCAAGTCACGACCGCCCGCAGGGACGGTTTGTTGTGGACCGCGAGGAAGAGTGGCTTGAACTTCAGGATCTTGCTCGAACGCAAATGGTCTCGGGTCAGGATGATAGTCTCAACAATCCTGAGGCTCTCACCAACGCAGTGGCGTTCGCGATTCGCGATGAGCAGCATATCATCCGTGGGAATCGTGGGCGCCGTCAGACTGAGCGGCCAGGGCTCGAGCCGGAGCGAGTCTTCGCACCTTGGAGAGCGAGACTGCAGCAAGAAGAGCAGGCTCTCCTGTGCGTGCAGGTCGTGAGCAGCGTGTTGCGAGACGGTCTCGTGCCAGACGGTCTTTTAACGTTTGCCTTACGTATTGTGGACGCGCTTGCAACGTCCCGAGCCGATCTTGCGAGGCAACTTGCGTCCGAAATAGTGGAAGCCTACTCGCGCGGCCTCCGCGCGCACGCCAAGGAACTGCGCGGACAGGGGCCGTTGCTCGCACCGCTCGCCAAGGTCCTAGCTACCGATGCGAGAGCTTGGGAAAAATGGATCTCGCCCTTCGATCTTTTATCGCTGCTTGCGTCCGCGAAGACGGAGCTGCCGGATACGATCGTTGGCGGCACCTTCTACCCCAGACTTCACGTACCTGAAATGATCGGGGCGCACGCCCAAGTTCTTTTGGCCATGGCCGAGTACGCGGATCCATCGATCCTCGAAGAGCTCCTGAACGTCGTCTGCGCAATGTACTTCGCCGAGCGCAGAGCTGACCTACCTGTCCCGGCTTTCTCGTGGTGGGCTTCCACGCGTGCTCCTGCGCCTGGTGAAGCGCCGTCCGATCCGATACTCGTCACGCTTGGCAATTGCCTCGCAAGGTCCGCGCAGGGCGGCGCTTTTGTGCGCAAGATTCTGCGAGCCATTCCGGACGTACTCTCGCTGACATGGTTACTGCTTGGGATCGGTGCCGACCATCCCCTGCGTGATTCGCTGATCCCAAACATTCAGGACCTCGTAGCCGAACGGGACGAAGACGAACTCCACCTGGGAGAAGCGAGCACGATCGCAAATGCCTTATGGCGCGCCGTGCTGCCCGAGCAAGCCGAGGTGTACGCCCGCGCGATGCTCACCATTGCGTCGAGCGTGGCGAAACCTGCCTTGGCGCCCTATCGAGATGCGGCTCTCACGCTGATCGCAGTGTGCCTCGCCGCGCAAGACCGGTGGGAGGACGTGCTGCGTCTCGAGTCACCCAACGGGCACGACCCTCCATTTCACGCGCGAAACACGCGGGTAGTGGCGTTGATTCATCTCGGCAATTTCGATACTGCCCGGAACGAGCTCTTAGAAATCATCAAGCTGGATAGGCGCAACGTTCAAGCCCTGGCGAACTGCGTGACAGTTGAGGTGCGTGCTGGGCAATGGAAGGCGGCGATCGCTGCAGCTAAGCATGCCAGGACCCTGCTTGGTGCCGAGACGCCAGAAGAAGTCTCGCACATGGAGCTGCTAGCGCAGTCCCACCTGGACAACAAGCTGCCGGACGCGACGAAGACTGACCAGGATGCCAGCCCAGCCGTTGCTTCCGCGCGGGAAATTGGACGAGCGGACGACATCTTCAAGTCAGTACTTAGTGCAGCACGGGGCTCGATAGTTTTCATCTACTCGGCAAAAGACAAGGGCGCTGCCACGGGGTTCATCGTCGCGCCAGGAATAGTTCTGACCGCAAAGCACGTGATGGAGAAGATGGCGGACCCCTGCGTGGCGCTAGCTGATGACACGGTTGTCCCCATTGAGCGCTTCACGCTCATCGAGGACGACGATCTCGCGTTCGTCCATCTGGAGAAGAGCGAGCGGGTACTCCAAGCCCCTTCATTGAGCATTGCCGATTCAGTGGCGGAGCTTGATAGTATACTCGTAGCCGGATTCCCGCCGGTTGCGCACTCGCGGGACGCTTTCCTCATTCCGCTGATCGGCACAACTGCAGGAGCCACGCGAGTCAGGAAAGGGGAGGATGTGGTCTTGCTTTCGTGTACAACGCGTGGCGGCTACAGTGGTGCACCTGTATTGAACGTCTATGGACAGGTTGTCGGTGTCGTATGTGAAGCATTGTATAACCGACCGGCAGAAGACGACCATATTGCTGAGGGACTTGGGTTCAGCGCCGCGGTCGCGGCGCACGTTCTTCGACGTCACGTGCGCGAGCACTTAGCGCAGAATGTTCTTGTGATGCCTGAGGTTGAACTCGTTCAGGTATGACCACGACCAGCGCAGTACAGGAGCACGCCAGGCGAATCGCGCCACCCGCTGCGATCAGGCGAATGGCACGTTCAGTAGGCTGGTTTAAAGAGTGGACGTTCGCGGACAGGAAAGACGCGGGCATGGTAAAGCGTGACAATGCGACGGACGGTAAACGAAGCCATCGGGGGGCCCTATGATTGACCTCGATACCCTGGTTGATCGCCAGATCAACTATGCAATGCGACAGCAGGGCGAACGGCTGCTCTTGGTTCTGCCGCGGGTCGTTCAGTTCATGACCGAGGAACCTCGCCTACGTGCAATCCTCGAAGATATCGAGCGCGAATACGAGGAAGCAATTGAGTCGTTTCGCGCGCTCGATCGCAAACACGCTGAGGCAATCGCCGAACTTTGGCGTGCAAAAGCTGAATGGATGCTCCAGGCCTGGAATGCACGCGCGGCGGCCGCCGGCGAAAACGACGTTTGGATGAAGGCCGGCGGAACCCCAAGCTCGCTGCCAGAATTTCTTACCGGTGCGGGTGTGTTCGATCTCCCCAGATATGACGAACCGCAGAGTGACCCCAGTGCTGTGGGGCGCGCCCTGGCAGCGATTGCGTTTTGGTGCAGCTGTGTTGCTGAGTCGCAGTTGTCGACAGCCGCAGAAATTGAACGTAACGAGTTTTTCGAGACGCTCACACCCTTGCACGACGAGCACGAACGCGCCCTGCGGGCGTTTTTAGTTGTGACACGTTCGCATCCGGGCTCGTCCTGGCGTCGGCTATCCGGATTCGCTCGTAGTCTGGTATTGCCGCCTCGCCTTGCGTCAGACAACCCTCTCGATCTTCTCTTGGCCTCACTGGGCTCACTCGAACAAGTGCGCGTCGCCAACGCCGCTCTCGGTCTGGGCAAATACGATCATGAGAGAGCGAAGCCGGATGACTATCGCGACCAAATCATCCGGGCTCTGGAAGCCGTATCCGAAGAAGTCAGGCATCGTATAGGACTCCACCTATCCAACGCCGCCTTGGTCAACAGGTTCAAGACTCGATGTGAGCGGTTTGAGGCCGCCTCTCTCCGCGCGGCTACGTCTGCCAACCCGAAGAAGGCAGAAGAGATACTGACCGTTGCTACCGCCCGCTACCTGTTTGATCAAGGCCTGAATCCGCTGTTCAACGCTCAGATTGTTTCGCTGCGTCCCGATCTGTTTGACTCAAGTGGCCCGTGTTCTCTCTATGTTGAAGCTAAACAGTACCAGGGCGCGCCGCGCCAAACCGTGGTCAAGGCGGCCTGGCAAGTCTGGGATACTTGGGGTGAACTTAGCTCCGTCCACCCTGTTCACGAAGCATTTCTCCTCGTCTTTCGCCGCAGCGGCCCCCTCGTTGTTTTTGACGGTCCCCCGCCCCGGCTGAACGGTCGTACTCTTCATCCTGTGGTCGTCGACATCGCTGAACCTGCTATTCGGGGTTCGCGAGCTCGCACCGCTCCTGTACACATTTCGGCTGCCGAACTCTTGCCGCCAGCGCTGTAGATTTTTCAGCCAATGGCTGTAGCTGAGTGTCGGTTCCCAACAAGGCGTTTCCCGTCGTTGCAGGCCCGGCGCGCTTGTCGGTCGCTTCGCTCCCTCTGCCGCGTGTAGCTGAACGTCGGTAGGTTGGGTCGCCGGAGCATTCCCGCTGATGCCAAACACGCTCACATATCCGTTGTTGATAGATGCCGCAAAGGCGATCCTGGCAACCGTTGCGTCATATACCGCACCGGGAGCGCCTCGAGGCGAGCGCACTTTGGATCCTGTCTTGTTCGGATTTCTACTCGGGGCAGATACACAGGTGGATCGGCAGGTCTCTGTCATCGTTGCTGGCAAGAAACGTCGCATCGACTTTCGTTGCCGAGGCAACAATCCGGCTAACCTTGAGTGGGCATTGCGGCCTCGGAACGGGGGCGGGCAACTTAGTGCAAAGTCAAACGCTTCGGAGATTCGGAAGCTGTCGCGAACTACCAACGCCAGACGATATCTGCTGCTGATCGACTTGGCTCCGACGCCTTGGTCGAAGAAAGAATTGGCTGCCGACTACAAGACAATTACGCTTGGACCGGGCAAGTACATACGACACAGTGTCACTGTTGTGTATGTTCACGAAGACTCCCATTTCAAAATCATATGGAAGGCATGAAACGGGTGTCGGGTGATTGCTACGCCGCACGCCCTCGCGCCGTTCATCCCTGTGCCAGCAGCGTGCGAGTTGGACAGCTGGAACGCCGAACTAGCGGATAGGTACCGTTCAGGTGGGGCTGATGGCCGGCACACGGTTCTGAGCTCTGAGCTCCGCACCTGAGAGGGGTTCGAGTCCCTCTCGAGTCGGTCGGGGCGTTCTATTTCGCCTGACCGAAGGGACGCGGGCTGTTCGGTCGGACCCGTTCCCGCACGTCGACTGGGTTGCAGCCAACGCGAGCAAGTTCGCCGACGCGCAACCAGTCACCCGCGGCCGTCGCGCGTTCGAGCTGGGTGGGGCTCCGATGAGGCGCTAAGCAATCGCCACCCCCGCAGCCCACTCCTCAGAGCGCGGCGATGAACTTCCACGCCAACGGCGGAACGAACGCCTTCAGCCCGTCATCGCCGCCCGAGGTCCCGTCATCCACGGCGGACGGCGTGTGCGGGCCATCGAACGTGCACACTTTGACGGGATAGCCTGCCTTGCAGCCTTCGAAGTCGTAGCAGACGTACTT
>Ga0134124_10003637_pt1 | contig 12402 bp, 25 predicted proteins | sample KB304_FD_96880 | JGI IMG/M metagenome (GOLD analysis project Ga0134124, IMG submission 96880) | Terrestrial soil microbial communities without Nitrogen fertilizer from Kellogg Biological Station, Michigan, USA - KB3-0-4 | ecosystem: Environmental > Terrestrial > Soil > Unclassified ... | reverse complement strand
CAATGAGTTGGTTCCAGAGCTTCCCATGCTTGATATTCTGGGGGGCATTGTAGTATACCGTCAGTTTGTGGGTCGTAAGGTCAGTAACCTCTTCAACGCTGTCTAGGCAACGATCCTCGACCTCTTTGTTTTTGTACCTGATTAAAATTATTTCCATCTTGCTTTTTTTACTTTTTTCCCAAAAATCATTGTGATGAGCCCAGCTTCAATATCGTATCTTCGGTGGCAGGAAACACAGAGACGAATGAAATCATCAAGGCTCCTTTTGTACTTATGATCTACATTTGCCCAGTGATATAGTCTGGAACTCCCGCCGTTTTTCCCGCAGTATTCACAATAAAGCGGTCTTCCTTTATGCCTGATGACCCAGGCGTGTATAGGCATATAACCAGCATCTTCTCCCTTCCAGTGAGCATGATTCTTGCCCTGTGGCGCGTTTTCCTTTATGCGGGTCTTATGTTGCGCCGATAATGGGATCCCCTTATGTCGCTGGCTAATTGTCTTTCGTAGTTCAGCGGAAACTTTATGTCCTTTCTTGAACCCCTGTCTTTCGTCTACAGGTAGCCTCTCTTTAAAAAACTTGGCATAGCAATCCCTTGAACAGAAGTGTCTTTTTTTCTTAGCAGCTTTACTTTTTGATTCCCAGAAAGAGATAGCACAATAATCACACTGTAAAGACAGTTTATTGCTGTTTTTGCTCTGAGGTGGTCTTCGTGAGTAGTCCGTAAGATTTTATATAAAAAAAGCCCCATCCTTTGGAGGACAGAGCTTCTCTATTACAACAGCCCGCAAAAGAAGTCGTAAGAGAGAATTTCTATACTTCAAAGCTTTGCGGGCTTTTATGAGTTGAATATAGCAAATTATGGCTTATTTGTCAACTTTCTGGCACTCTATCAGTAGTTAAACTGCCCCCACCTTTCCCCGTTTATGATGGCTGAGATTGTCCGTCTCGAGACCCCGAATTGTCCAGCTATGAAACTCTGATCCGTCTTGCCAAATTTCGTCAGATGTTCTGTATCAAATCGGTAAATTCTTTTTATTTCTCTTACATCTTGCAACTTCAGTTTTGCCATTTTGTTTTTTTCTCCTTTGGAGTTCCACATAGTTTTAGCACCAATACGTTATGATCCGACGACTTTTACTCTTTCCACATTTTGGACACCGCCAGTAATCCCCTAAGCGAGAGAAATGCTTCTTATGTTTACAGAAGAGTCCCTGAGCCCAGGTAAGGACCTTCCAAAACAACGCTGTCCTCATGTAGAGGCGGTTATACTTTATTGCTATGCGACTTGATATTTCCATAGTTTTAATTTAACATCTCATCGATCTTCGCCCTCATCTGAAGCAACCGGTCACACTCCATACTCTCCCCTAGGGTCAGTTCCCCGCTATCTCTTCCTTTTCGAATGGCTATCTCCTTGTCAAATAAAAGGTCACTTAATAAAACCAGGTCACGGATAAGGATTTTAGAAAGAGGGCAGTGGTCACAGGTCATAGGTTTATTTTGTGTTACTTAATATCCATAGTTGCCAGTATGCGAGTGCCATTATGACTCCAGCCTCATACCCGTTTTTCCACGAAACTCCCATAAATACAGCGACCAAAAGGAAAAATATTGTTTTTATCAGCATACGCTTTATTTTATTTGTTGGAGCTAATCATGGTCTCTGTCCTCATCCTCTTTCTGCATTTCGACCGAGAGCATACTAGGAGTTCCATAATTCCTCAATCCGTCTATCTCCCATAAAGCCTGTTTCAGTGCGTAAAGTTCACCCTTTCTTTCCCCTCGCTTCTCTGCCTCTTGTTCGACACTGGCGATAAAGGCTTTGATTGCTCTTTCCCTTTGTGGACCTGGAATCATATTTTCGGGGAGTGTATAAAATTCATCAAAAGTTTTCTCCCAACTGTTTTCTTGTGTAGGCATGAATTTCATCGGAGGAGTGAGTGACATTTTTATTGAGTCCAACTGGCGGTTTACTTGAATGTTCACTGTTTGTTCATCAAAACCATGGTCACACCCGTTTGAATCCATACCCATATAACAGACATTACAAAGCCATCTCTTATTTTCTTTTATTTCTGTGGCCATAGGGTTAAAGTTTAGAGAAGTAATCTTTCGGTGTTCTACCTGCCACAATATCATTGATGAAGCGATGCCATTGAAATTCCCATTCTGGTCTCCATTTCCAATACTGATAGACAAGAGTGTCGTAGTCTTTGACATTCAATTCTTCCATCCACCCAAGAGACTTTCCGAGACACTTCCAAAATTCTGGGTCAAGATACATTCTATCGTAATTAAACCTGCCGCGTCCTCCAATTGGAACTTGACACTCTTCACTGTTCCACCCATTTTCTACTGCTAGCTGTATTGCTTTTTCTATTTTCATATCTTTACTTTATTTTCTTCTCCCTGGTCTCGACTTTTATGATTTCGATGTCTTTGAGCGTAGGGAATTTACTCAAGGATTTAATACGCTGTTCTGCCTCTCCGATGTTTTCACACTCCTCGTCTACTTTTTCCCAATATCTCACGATATACTTGGTTGATGTTCCCATATTATTTATTTATTCACTTAAATCTCTACAGGGCAGGGAATTGCACCCTGCAGTACCCGACTAGTGAAAACGCATTTTATACGGGTCTTTTGCTTTCTCGGCAGGGGCCGCATATAGCGGGGCTTACCTTCAGCCACTAGTTCGACTTTATCTTTTCCGCCACCTCTCAAAGGAACATACATCTTGATATTGGCTGACTAGCAACTGCATAGGATGGACTCGAACCATCGGCCTTCCAGGTTGGTGCACCTCGCTGGACGCTACTACCCCTGAGCTACTACGCATGTGTCAATCAACCAATATCAGTTACTTAATTAGTTCCTCTTATCTTCTTTGGGCTGACAGCATAAGTCAGTTCCCCCTTCAGAATAATAATGACCACCCACCTTTCTTCCCGTTGTATTCGTTCTTTCGTCGTCCTTGATTTCGTTTATTTCATTGTGGAGAGGGGGTAGCTCAACTTTCTCCAAAACATCCCAGTCGAGTCGTCCTCTTTTAAAGATTCGTCCTTCACTGGTCAGGAGAAATTTTTCTTTCCCGTATTGGTCTACTGCTATTTGAATGATTTTTTCTGTTTCCATAGTTATTTACATTTATAACTTCTTGTATCATCGAACGCTTTTCTAATTGAAACTATGTGCTTCGGGTTGATTTCTGGCTGTTTGTCTTTATCGTATTCCAGATACCCGTCCTCTCTATCGGAATTAAGCCTGATAAACTCGAAGTCCCGTGCTTTGGCTTTGTAAAGAATAGCGACAATTTCAGCCAGAACTTTTAAGTGGTTCTTCTCCGGGATTGAGAACTTGAGATTTGCTATCGCTCTGATTTCTTTTTCCATACTAATTACAAATGATATAAATTAGGACAAATTCGAGGACGATTACTGTGAGGAGGATTCTATTCGACAACTTGGTTTCTTCAAGCTGACCGAGATCTTTATTTCTGGGATCAAAAGGGGCGAGCATATTTCTTACTTTGTCTTACCTATAAATTTGAATATCTCTTCAAACAACGCCGGTGGTATTACGCCTCTTGCGGTAGCGGAATTACCTCTGGCTCTTTCCCATTCCAAACTGTAAATGCCTTGCACTCCGGTTTTCGATCCCCTACCAGCTCTTTCGTGGCACGGTGCTCCTGGTTTGCAGATAGGTCTCGGATTCCATTCTTTACAATTCGTCCAAATATCTGTCGGCTTCATAATCTTTGAACCGTACTAGCAATAGGAAACGGTATTCCTTTGATAGTCTTTTATTCCGTGTTTCTCGAACAACTCATCAATAACTTTTCTCATCATTCCCCTCGGATTCTCAATGAACCAGTATTTAGGCTTCACTGATTTTATAAGCAAAATCGTCCTTTCAAGCATTGCTATCCCGTGCAGGGCTTTTTCGTTCTTAGGTTTTCCGTCCGTCCAGTAATGTGAGATTGAAGCGACAGAAAATGTTGTACAGGGTGGGGAAGCCCATATAATTTCCGCAGGTAAGTCAGCAACGAAATCGAATATGTCTCCGCACCAATCCGGTTCAAGGTTTTTGTCGTTATCAACCGTGAACGTAGAATGTCCCAATCCGCTAGCTATTTTTGAAAATGATTTGGTTCCTGAGAATAATTCGAGTGTATTCATACCATTTTAGGTTTGTTTTTCTTACTTGTTTTTACTTAGTTCAGCAGATTGGTTTTCGTATTTTCGATCCTTTCCTCCGATGTAACTCGATATTTATCTTTTGTGGCTTGGATTCTTTTTTGGATTTCTTCCGGCGTTTTGATGAGTCCTTTTTCCACGAGTTTGTCTTGAGCGACTCTAAACTGCATTTCTTCAATGGCCGGTACTGCTTGGACAAAATAGGAGGTGTTAAAGTAGTTTCCATCGAGTTCCACGATCTTAATTCCTCGGTTCATAGCGTCATAGAGAGCTTGCATTCGTTCTTCATCGAGATAGACCATTGTAGGAAACTTACTGCCGATCTGGTTAAAAGTGACTTGGTATTTTTTCATATTTTTACTGCAAGGTTAGAGTTTTTATTAAAGTAAACTGCGAAATCCCCTATTTTGGTCCACATAGCGTGTGGTGTAGTGGCTCTTGGTGCATATCTATCTCTTTGTGCCTCTAAAACCTTATCAACCATTACCAGAGTCTTTGCTAGCCCGAATTTTTCTATCATCTCGTCACAAGCTTTTCTTTGAGTCTTATTCCCGTATTTCAGTGAAGGGGTGATCCTTACAAATTTTTCTATGATTTTTGCTCCTTCCTGCGAAAACGAAGTTTCGCAAATAGATTGAGTTAAATTAGATTTAGTTGAGTTAAGTTTAGTTAGATTAGATTGAGTTAGATGCGATACGGTATCGATACCCTTTATTTTTTCTTCTACTATTTGACGTATGTGGCTTGGTACAGCCTTTAACTCAGTTTCTATCCCTTTTTGGACGAGTGGAGACTTCTGATTTTGGTTTTTAATAAAATTCTTGACCCACATCCACCCTTCAACGTAAAAAACTTTGTTATCCCGATCAAAACGTTCAAGGATTTTTTGCACCATTTCTTTATCAATTCCGGTCTCGTTGGCAATCTTTTTGAGAGGTATTTCGTAGACTCCTGAAATGTTTGTAGAAGTGTTGGTGAGAATGTATAAAAAAAGTAACTTTTCAATCGGATCAAGGTCGGCGGTGTAGTGATCATCCCAGAACCTTGTATTGATAACTCTCGCTTTTGCCATAATTGTGTATTTAATTTCATCAAAACTCTCCCTCGCTCTTTTGGGCGTTCGAGGGTGTGCCTTTTTCCTTAAATGCGACTCTCTATCTCTGATCGTCTGATCGATGCCTTGATATTGCTCATCAGTTTCTCTGTTGTTTTCACGATCTGTTTTACCTTGACGTGTTCCGCTCCTTCTTCGGTTATCTTCCACAGAGCTTTTACCATGTCGTCACTTATCTTTTCTTCCCCCTTGCCCTTCGTATTCACGAAAAATTTGGCTTCTAGGAGATCTAATCGGATAAGTTGGGAACTATAGTAGGCGTACCAACCGGAGAGCTGTAAATTGAGATTATCGAGTTCTCCAGGGGCGTTCTGGTAGCGGATAATTTCTCTCCCGTATTCTTCAAGGTCAAGTTCCTTCATATTTTTGTATTTCCGTTTTTAAATCCTGAATGGACCACTGCTTGATTTCCTTTTTCTTTTCCATGAGAGCGTCCAATCCTTCCCTTCCTATTTCCTGTAAAAGTCTGTAGGCGTATTCGGTGTAGTTGCCTCGTTTGAAAATGTTGCAACCGCTACACTGGACTCGGCAATTTTCTTCCAACCAGCGGGTTGCCATGTGTCCTCTTGAAATGTAATGGCCGTTTTGAAGATCCTTCCAGTGGGCGGTCTTGTCACAGGTATAACAGCGAGTCATGCCGAAAGTATCAGCGTTCTTCTGCCTGATGTATTCTGAAAAAACTCTGTCTAACTTCTTGACGTACCAGCTCTTTAATTTTTGTTTTGGTTTCTTCTGCATATTTAGAAGCCGAGTATTTCTTCAGGACTTCTCTCTTGGTTATCTCCTTGTCGTTCAGTCATAAACTGTTTCGTAGGTTGCCAAGTATCAAGTTCTAAGTAGGGTTTTCCTTCACGGCCATTCTTGACTACGAGTTTTACATAGCCCTTTTCGTTGGCTTCTTGTTTCATAAGCCAGTCGGCGAAGCGGTCTTTTAAGATTGAGATGTTGCCTAGAACAAAGTCAGGGGCTTTTTCGTTAGGCTTATTGAAGAAAATACCGTCAGCGTAAGTTTTCATATTATTTAGTCTTTTGAGGGGTTACTACTGGAATTGCGTCGAGTTCGTCAATGATGGCTTGCGCCCCTGGAAGTGGACGAGGAGGAGTAAGCCAACACTTGGCCCCGCAGTAGATTTTGCCTGTCGCCTTGCTCTTTACGTTCGGCATATTACAGGATGAACAGCGTCCAAAATCTTCTTTGGGAACAATTACTTTACTCTGAGCGGTTTTAGCGTCATCATCTTCACCTTCGATAATCAAGTTAAAGATTGAGGAGATATTGTATCTGCGGTAGTAAGTGATTTCTGATCCAATTTCTTGAGGCTTCATGCCGTCAACCGTGAAAGGAATCATCGAGTTCAGTTCTCCGTGTTCGTGCCAAGCAGTGGTTTTTAAACCCTCGGCCGTGATTTCGTGAGTGACTACAAAACCGTTTTCTTGGATCACGCTTTTAATACTCTCCCAAACCTTCGGAAGATCAGCGTACTTGTAATTGAAGCCTTTGGCGTTCTTCTTAATCGCTGGGACTGATTTTTGCACTTTGAGGAGTGCTTCTAATAGTGCTTTTTTCATAGAGTTAATTTAAAAACTTGAGATAACTTTGATTGGTGTAGGCGCTCCACGGTTTCCAGCCTGACTTTTCGTAGAGCTTTCGGGCAAAATCGAGATTCGTTTTGATGTCCTTTAAACTTTCACAATCTGGGCGACCTGGTAACACTCGAATTTGAAATGTGCCACAGGACATACCCATTGGCTTTCCTTCGTGGAGATACATAATGTGTCCGTCTCCTACGTTGTCTGTCTTTAATCCTGATTCAGCTTTCGCAATCGCAATCGCTGTCTTCGGGTCTTCTGGGAACTTCTCGGCGATCATCGCTTCAAGCCCCCCTACCTCGTTACCGTCTTTCACTTCGTCTTTACGCTCGGCTTTTGGCTTCGCAGATTCCGCTTCTATACTTGTAACAAAGCGCTTGTTTTCTATCGTGAATGTCTTTGATTGTAGTCCGTATATCAGAGCGTCAACTGTGAGCATAAAAAGGATTGCGGAGATGATATAGAGATGTGCCTTTTTTGCTTTCTTGGTTTTCCAACGTCTTTCCTGTGTGTAAACTATGTTTCTTAATGTGCGGTCTACTTTATTTTGTTTTTTCATGGCTTTGATTCGTAACTGTCACCCTCAGCCTTGATATGTTATTGATGATTCGCTTGTGGCTCCACGTTCGGTTTTAACTGACTCGGAACTATGCGCTTACATCCGGACTCAGTAGTTATTCGCAGTTTTCTAATGTTTCATTTAACCGGGAACTCTTCATCTGCTCAGCCACTCAGTGGCGTAAACGTGGACTCATCAGCGAACCATCTGTAAATTAATTTTTAACCCTTACTCTTTGACCATTGATGACAAATTCTTTAACACTTTCGGCTAACTCGTTGATTGACTGCATTCCTCTTTCTTCTCTCCAGTTGGCTTCGAGCTTCTTTCCTTTCTCGTCATTGGGGATTGCTTCTTGGAGTCTTCGGATAGCTACTTTTACTTCGATCTGTTTCTCGGGTGGTACCTCTGTCAGCATTTCGACAATGTGAGGGATGAATTTTCTATGTCGGTACTCTGGGTGTTCTTGGAGAAATTGCGCTATGGTATTGGCGGTCATACTCTTTAGTTAGCAAGTTCATCGATAGCTTCGTTTTCTCTCTGTTCCGCTACAATGTCTCCCCAGTAGGTTTCCCACATTTCGAGAGCGTCGTCTGGGTGGGTTCCGAATTGCTCCATAGCTTTCTTGGCAAATTCGTCAAACGTGCTCGCTTCTCCGATCATGGCTTCAAGGAGTTTTGGAACATCTCCCACGAGTCCTCTGGTCTTAAGCGGAAGCCACTTCCACAATGTGACGACTGGCATTTCCTGCTCTACTTGGTGATAGGCGAGAGCGTGGCCTACTGTCATGTGTGACATAAGATTTTTTCAGTCCCCCCACCGTCTCGCTCATCGCTGGACGATTAAGGCGGAGGAAGGACTGATTACGATGATGCCCCTGTTAAACGCTGGGTACTTGCGGAAGTCCTACTTTGGAATGCTGACACTTTGTAAGGTCAGTCGGTTTCAGACTTTGTTGGATCCAATCGTTACACCCCCGTAGGAAATCAGACCCGACAAAACAAAAAACCCTCTAAGGGTTTAATCCTTAAAGGGCTTTGTTGAGCCACTATTCTGTTACTGTGTCGTATAATAAGCCACTATACGACGCCCGCTAATATGATTTGAAATGCTAATCTCTCCCTACGGTTATTGAACTTTTTCTACAACCTTTTCTTTGTCATCCGGCCTCACTATTCCCGTAAAAGGATCGAGAACACACCGGTCCTTCGTAACTCCCATCTGCGCTAATATTTTTTCCATGGCTTCAATGAATTGAGGGGCTCCGACCAAATAAAACCAGGAATCCGAAAAATCTGCCACATGTCTTTTTATCATTTCCTCACAGATATATCCGCGCTCTTCATTTTCCTGCTTGCTTGGAGCTGTTTCTTGCGACAACGTCGGCACGTAATGAAAGTGCGCAAGCTTCAAATCTTTCAATTCTTCATGAAAAGCCGCATCCTTTTCAAAACGATTCGAATAGAACAAAGTGAATTCTCTGTCGCTTCCCTCATGTTCCGATTGCTTCAGTATGCTGCGAACGGGAGTGATACCGATACCGCCGACCAAGAAAACGATCGGCTTCCCATCGGAAGAATGGCTGAGGGTAAAATGCCCGATAGGTTTCGTTATCGTCACGCTCTCGCCGGGCTGCAAAGTGAACATGGTCTGCTTGAAACCGCTGACTCCCTCACGCATGGCGATATAAAGCTCCTTTTCACAAGGTGCCGAAGAAAAAGAAAATGATCTGACTGGTCCGCGCGTATCGGTCGCTACCAGAGGTTTTTGAAGCATCAGGGCTATATACTGGCCGGCCTCGAATACAAAACCTTCCGGCTTTTCAAAGATAAAAAGCTCCGTACCGACGGCCAGATTCCTTCTTTCTTTCAACTTGATTGAAAAATTAGCCATAATTCTTGGGATAAAAAAATAGGGAACACCCTACTTCATGACTAGTTTAGCGGTCTTTCCGCTCTCTGTCAAAGGAAATAAAAAGCCTCCCGATAGCGTTGCTATGAGAGGGATCGGAAAGAGGACATCGTCCTCGGCAACCTGGCCGCGCCGGTCAGGTTTGCTGGGACTGGCCCTGGGCGTCGCCGATGGGCGGCTTGATCGTCGGGCTGGCCAGCGTCGGATCTGCGGACTTGGCGGCTTGCGAACTGGCGGCGCCTGGGCTTTCGTCAGACTGTTGCTTGCTGCCGTCGACTTGGGCCTGCATCTGCGCGCCGGGGCTGTCGTCCGCGGTCTGGCCTTGCTGTTGCTCGCCGGTGTCACCGCCGCCTTCATTGGCCACGCTGCCAGTGCTGCCGCTGGTGTCGATGCCTTCGCTCATGTCGATGCTCAGTGATTTCTTGGTCAGCGGGTCGGCGGCGAAGTCGGCAGTACGCGCGGAAGTCGACACCAGGCCGGATGCAATCAATGCGGCAAGGGAGCTCAGTTTCAGTTTCATGGGATCTCCAGATTGTTGAGATTTGTTGCGGGATCCTGACACTATAGTAAAAGCTGGCAGGTACTTTGTACCTTACGAGTAAAGTCTAAAATATCTGCCAACTATTACGTAACCAGTTACGTAACTACAATTCAAAGAACATTGTGAGTATACTAATATACCCCGTTATTTCCGTCAAGAAAATTTCTCTCTACACCCAGCTATTCTCTTGAACGACTATGAGCTGAAATACATTACACTATATCTCGAATGATATTCTCGTAACCTTCAAGCTCGAGAAGCATCATCAGTATCTTTGCCAGACGTTCCGAATCATGACGGATAAAAGAACGGGTTCGAGCAATCTTATCTTCCTTTTTTCTTTTCGGAATAGCGTCCGAAAGCAAGTCTGCCTGAATGACACGGTATGTCCGGTCCGGCTGATCATTCCGAAATTCGACGATAGTACCGTCAGTTTTCGAATATTTATCCAAAAGACGCTTTGACGGCCGAGCCGTATTATACGTGACAAAATCGATGCAGGGAGCACCAATCGTCTTATGGAGCGCATCGACATAGTCTTCAAGGGCGAATTGATCCGTCTGTCCTCTTTTAGAAATAAGATTACAGCTATACACGACTTTCGCTTTCGTTTTCTTCAGAGCTTCCGCGATTCCTGGGACAAGAAGATTCGGAATAATCGCACAGTAATGACTCCCTGGTCCGATAACGACGAGATCGGCATCAAGAATTTTTTGAATGGCTGCGGGATTAGCCTTCGGAACAGGTTTCAAAAAAACTTTTTTTACGCCCACCCGTTCCAATTTCGTGTTGACGTTGATCTCATGCTCGCCGACCAGGATTCTTCCGTTGCGGAGTTCCATGTATAACCGCGTATTGGAAAGAGTGACCGGAATCACCTCGCCCCGGACATTCAGAATCTGAGCTGCTTCCTCAACTGCTTTTCCGAAATCGCCCGTTATTTTTTCCAGTGCCGAAAGAAGAAGATTGCCGAAACTATGGCCCTCAAGCCCCCCAGTGGCAAAACGATAATTGATCAACTCCCGAAGTATCTCCGGCGTATTGGAAAGCGCCACCAGACACTGCCTGACGTCTCCTGGCGGCAAGACTCCGAGCTCGTCTCGTAAGACTCCCGTCGAACCACCATCATCAGCCATCGAAACTATGGCAGAAAGCTCGATAGGATATTGTTTCAGTCCTGAAAGGAGCATGAAACTGCCCGTTCCTCCTCCGATCGTAACGACTTTTTTCATCCTAGTAGTTTCTTCTTAAAGTAACTCTCAATCGCTTCTTTATATCCGGGAACGAACTGATACGAAGGTAAATCCTTTGCAGTAATCCAAGCATATTCACTGTGCTCATCACTCACAGTCACTTCTCCTGAGAGATATCTACAATCAAAGCCCGCAAGAACCACCCATTGGCCGTTTGCGAACTTTCGCCGGAATATTTCTATAACGTCTCCAACGATAATTTGTATTGCTCCACATTCCTCCTTCACTTCACGCAAAAGCACTTCATTGAAAGGCGTTTCAGTTTCGCCCTGCTGGATGCGACCGCCAGGAAGCTCCCAATTTCCACCCTCCCTAAAACTTCCTGATTCCCTTACGACAAGCAGACTCCCCTCTTTTTCAATAAAGGCTTTTAACCCGACAAAAAAAAGTTTATTGTCTTCTTCACCCATAGTTTTTATATGTCGGGGCACTCGGAATCGAACCGAGACTAAATGGTCCCAAACCACTCGTACTACCACTATACTATGCCCCGAATTGTAAATACTTCCCTATTCTATGTCCTGCTTCCAAAAAAGAATATTTTGAACCTTTACCCAGTCTACGGAAAGAGAGCCTTTCCGTCAATTCTCTCGATGAGCTAGCCCGATCAGCCTCTTTAGAAAGCTACAACCCGCCTGCCAATGGCGGACGGGTCACAACCCTATCTTTTGTTTCTACATTTATTTTACAGCTTCTTTGAGCGTCTTACCAGCTGTAAATTTTGGAACCGTCATTGCCGGAATAGTGATCTTCGCTTTTGTCTGTGGGTTAATACCCTCGCGAGCTGCACGATTTGAAACTTTGAATGTTCCAAAACCGGTGAGCGTTACTTTGTTGCCCTTGCTCAATTCCATCGTTATGACATCGATCATAACTTCCAATGCCGCCTCGACGTCTTTTTTTGAAAGCTCAGTCTTGTCGACAATGGCGTGCACGAGTGCGTCTTTGTTTACGTTTTTCATACTTCCCACCTGCCTTTCTAGTTTAGAACTTTTACACCTCCTACTTTATAGTGTGGAAGCTTATAAAAGTGCAAGCTGTAACCTCCTATCCTTTATTTTAGCCTTTTTTCTCAAATATGCAATAGCTAAGCCATTTCTGGAATGGACGTTCTACAATTTCGCCCAGCTGAAGATATCCTTGAAGTTGGTGATGATGACCTGAACCACGTTCTCAGAGAGCTGAGGGGTGATGATCATCCGTTCCTTGGAGACGGTCTCGTTCCCTGACTTG
>Ga0134124_10003636_pt1 | contig 12403 bp, 15 predicted proteins | sample KB304_FD_96880 | JGI IMG/M metagenome (GOLD analysis project Ga0134124, IMG submission 96880) | Terrestrial soil microbial communities without Nitrogen fertilizer from Kellogg Biological Station, Michigan, USA - KB3-0-4 | ecosystem: Environmental > Terrestrial > Soil > Unclassified ... | reverse complement strand
TCGAAAACTACATGAAGGACTCCCCAGGTTCGCTCAACCTAGCTGTAAGGACTGAGCCTTTGGAGCAGTCTGAACCATTCTTTGACAAAGCATGTGTCCGAGAGCTCGAACTAGAATCCATTGCTAACCCTATCCAGGTTATTCATGTGCTTACTGCCGCAGTGGCACCGAGCTCAGCGAAAATTGTCTTGGTCGATCCTGCGCGGCAGCAAAAGAAGGTCAACGAAAACGATCCGCAGAAGGTCGTGAACAAGGCGATTGAGGGGCACGAAAAAGTCACAAAGAAGGAACTCGATGCTTCGGTTGAGCGAGCATTTAGTACTGGCCTGTTGACTTTGTCTGAAGTCGTTTTTGATAAGCAAAGCCGTCACGCTGTAGTGGCATACAGCTTTGTCTGCGGCGGTCTTTGTGGGCATGGTTCGACACTGATGCTCACGAAAGTTGGTCAAAACTGGAAGGTCAGCAAACCTTGCGGAGGTTGGATTTCTTGAACCAGCTAGCCAAGTGGACGCGGTAGGGACGATCATCACTGATCGCCCCCCGCACAGATCCGTACGGGCGCTTTTACGCATACGGCTCCCGCCTTGGATGAGTGGCGAGAAAACGACAGCACACATTGTCTAGACGGACGTGGAATTCAACTGATTCTGCGGTGTTTTTCGACGGGTCCTGCGTCCTAAGCCTAGTAGACGTGAAATCGGTGCTTCCTTCGCCCTTCTTTCGCTCCGAAGCATTCGCGTGAATGAGGTCACGGGCGGCCAATCAGAGGGATTCGGACGTGATACAACCCCGTGCGGATAGGTCACCGATTGCGGCAAAAAGGATCAATAAGAATGCGATCATGACTGCCCTTAAAGCCGAGAGCGATACGAAGAGCGCTGCACAAGTCTCTACACACTCGCGCTTGACCCATCTTTTGATCCGTTGCGAAGCGACCCCAGGTTTCAGAATTTGTTGCATCGCATGAACCTTCCCTCCCAGTCTGCGCCGGAGTATCCGAACTAGGTCAATAGATGCTGCGATTACCTAGGATGTTGAAGCTTGATCTGTGCCGGTTATGTATTGATTCATGGGCAAGGATCCCGCAACCGGACTCTACCTTATACGAGGATGGCGCGAGCATATCGGGAAACAGCGGAAAATCCGCGTTCCAGATATGTTCCAGTTGGGCGCAATTTCTGATGTAAGAGCGTTTTGTGCGTCTCGGAAAATCAATAAGTTCCGTGTTTTCAATGGGACTTCATAGCCCGATTCCCTCCGCCGGCACCATCCAAATCCGCCTGAATCGGCACGATTCGCCGTTCGCGAGAAAATACCGCGCGCGAACAGCGCGATCTGGACCAGCGCGGCAGTAGGCTGCCAGCAATGAATCGCGCCGAGCGATCCGTTCTTGCTGGGGATAGAACGATGTCTCCCTCTCGGAGCTTGACGCCGAACACAAGAAACTCGAACGCACGCAGAATCTCGTTAGACTCGGAGCAGCCAGCAAACAGGAAGAAGAGGAAGTCGCCGCCACGCATGCCGCGCATGAATCGCATGTGCGAGCGGCTCTCGAAAAACTGAAACTGCTTGGAGCCAGTGACCATCAGATTGCTGTGCTCAAGCAAGCCGAACAGATCAATCCCTATCTGGTTGTACCTGCCCCAATCAACGGTGTTGTCCTCACGCGCAACGCCAATCTCGGTTTGGTGGTCAACGCGGCACAAGAACTCTTCACGGTTGCCGACCTCTCAACGGTCTGGATTATGGCGAGCGTCAACGAAAAAGACTTTGCAGCCGTCCGTGTCGGCTCACAAGCCAACATCTCCGCTCCGGCTTACTCCGGTCGCAACTGGAAGGGCCACGTCACCTACATTCAACGGCAGGTGGACCCGACGACGCGAACAGCGCAAGCGCGTATCGAGGTCCTGAATCCCGGCGAGACCCTACGGATCGAAATGTATGTCGATGTGGAATTCACCACTCCAGGCGCGTCCGGTCCCGTCGTGCCCGAAGCGGCCGTTCAGTCCATCGGCGAACGGCACTTTGTATTTCTTCCTGTCAAAAATAATGAGGGAAGTTTTGTGTTGCATGAAGTGCGACTGGGCCCCGCAGCTGACGGCCATTATTCCGTGCTTGAAGGATTGCGTCTTCAGGATGAAGTTGTAACGGACGGAAGTTTCATCCTGAAAGCCGAATCGGTCCGGCAACATCCGGAGTTGCATTGATACCCCTTCCACAGCACCTCGATTCGACTACCTGTCGTGAAATGGGCGGTTCAGATACAGCTCTAAGACTTCTCGATAGTTATCCGCCCGATGCCCAACCGTGTTGTCTCCGAATCGCCGACGAATCGGACATTTTGCCTTCACAAGCAGAGAAAATGCCGAGTCAAACCGAACCCAACGCCAAGCAGGATCAGCGGAATGATCTTCAGTTTGAATCTCTGAAGCAGGAGAAGCGACAGCATCACCCAGCCCAGAGAGAGTGGATTGATTTGCTTGAGACCCACAACTTCCGATGACAAGATCACCGCTTTCCCTAGAAAAAATGTCAGGTCGAGAATCGCGCCGACCACGACGGCTGTGATCAGCAACAGGATACCTTCAATCGTACGCTTGCCCTGAGTCCGCTCCATCAGCGGCGCACCGGCAAAGACGAAGAAAAAGCATGGCAGAAACGTATAAAAAGCGGTTGCCAGCAAACCCAGAGTTCCCATCCACAAGGAGCCGTGGAAGTGGTTGTACGCGGCCAGGAAGCCGACAAACACAACCACAATGATCAGAGGGCCTGGAGTTGTCTCGGCCAGCGCGAAACCGTCCGTCATTTGGGACTTGTTCAGCCAGTGCAGCTTCGTTACCGCAACCTTCGCTACGTAAGGAATCACCGTGTACGAGCCGCCAACGGTAACGAAGGCTGTCTTGGTGAAGAATAGTGCGAGGTCTCGCCAAAAATGGAAGTCGCCGACAAAAATGTAGAAGAACGGCAACGGTACAAGCCAGAGAAAGAGCGCGCTCGCGGCCACCTTCACAGCAGGCTTCAGTAGAGGGGTAGGTTCTGGCGCGATCGAACTGCGATGGATGTAGTAGCTTTGTTCATCGTCTCCGTCGGCCGCTTCCGCAGGTTGGCGTAGAAAGCCAGGACGCAATTCCCCCAGGACGATTCCAAGAACAATGGCACCAAACATCACCGCGAGCAGAGAGACATCAAAGAAGAACATCGCCGCAAACGTGGCAACCGCAACGGTGATTTGCACAGGCCCGCGCAGGGCTCTTCTGGCGACTCTTTGCAGGGCAACTATTACGAGGGCGATGACGATGGGCTTTAACCCGTTGAACATCGCGGCAATCCACGGCAGGCTACCTAACCTGACATAGATCACGCTCAGCGCCAGCAAAACAAACAGGGAGGGCAGGACGAAGAGCGTTCCGGCAACAATGCCGCCCCGTTTGGCATGCAGTTTCCAGCCGATGTAGATCGCGAGCTGTTGTGCTTCCGGCCCGGGAAGGAGCATGCAATGGCTCAGCGCATGGAGAAACATTCCGTTGCTGATCCACCGCTTCTTCTCAACCAACTCATCTTGCATGATGGCGATATGAGCAGCGGTACCGCCGAAGCTGATCCACCCGAGCTTGAACCAGAAACGCAGTGCTTCCGCGAAAGAAGGCCGCTGCGGCGCAGCGAGCCGCTTATCAGGTCGCTTCCAGGTCCGCAGAGCAAGAGGTCGATAAAAGAAATTCCTCAAAAGACTGTAACCTTCATGATGTTATAACATCATAATGATGCGCGGCGAGAGGTCAAAGTTAGCCCTATTTTGTTTCGCGCGTTTGGATGTTCGACATTACTTAAGGAAGGAGCTTTTCGCCTATGAATGGACTTCGCCATTCGTCGGAAGGGGAAGGCAACAGCCGTTTTGCATTCTTAACAGGACCGTTGTTAGCTCGTTGGGGCCCGATTCCGCTACGGCTGATTGTTGGCTATGGTTTCATGGCGCATGGCTTCGCCAAGCTGTCCAAGGGGCCCGAAAACTTCGCCTCCATCCTGCATACCATGGGCGTGCCCGCGCCTCATCTCATGGCATGGCTCACCATTCTGACCGAACTCATTGGCGGTCTCGCCGTCCTGCTCGGAGCTTTCGTCGCACTAGTAAGTCTGCCGATGGCTGCGGTTCTTTTGGTAGCGATGCTAACTGTGCACCTCCCCTATGGGTTCAGCTCGATCAAGCTGCTGAGTGTGACGGCCGGCCGCGCCCAATTCGGGCCGCCAGGCTACGAGCTTGATCTGCTCTATCTTGCGTGCCTGGCGGCGCTCGTATTCGGCGGTTCTGGGCCGATGGCTATAGATGGCCTCTTTAGAAAGTGGAGAAAGGACGGGCATTCATTCTTGGACCAATCCCATTAAGAGGTGCCGACGTGTGCCTTGAGCAAGCAACGAATCGTCAGAATCGCGCAAATCGAAGGGAGAAGTACCTTGAACAAGAAACGAGCCGAAAGTGAAAGAGGACTCGGGGTTGCGGAACTTAGCCAATCCGCGGAGACCGGGAACAGTTTGAAAGCGAGCAGAGAAGGAGAGGCAATATGCCGGTAGAAGTCACGGATGTGATCGACGGAGCGAATGCGGCGATTTCTTCCGCTGGTCGTGTGGTTTCACAGGAAGATGCAGCGCTGGTTGCTGGCGCGAAAACTGGAGACGCTCGCGCTTTTGAACTACTTGTCCAACGGCACCGGGTGAAGATTTTTTTATTGGCTCAGCGCATGACCCGCAATCGGGAGGACGCCGAAGACGTCGTGCAGGAGAGCCTCCTGAAAGCGTTCATTCACTTGAGGATGTTTAAGGGCGAATCCTTGTTCTCCACTTGGTTAACGCGGGTCACCATCAACGAGGCACTTATGTTGTTGCGCAGAAAGCGTGGATCTCGTGAGGTGCCGGCGGCGGAATCAAACGCGGAAGATGGAACTGTGGTGCCTCTGGATATCCCGGACTTGGGCCCAAATCCGGAAGACGGTTGCCTGGAGCGAGAGCAAGAGCGAGTTCTCTCTGCGGCTATAAATGAGTTGACACCAGGAATGCGGAAAGCAATCGAACTGCGCGATCTTGGCGAGCTATCCACAGAAGAAACTGCTCAAGTCATGGGTCTGTCGGTGGGAGGAGTGAAGTCACGACTATTCCAAGGGCGAAAGAAATTACGCCAGAGGTTGGGGAGTTATGTGGAGTCCTCGCGGGCCTACGGAACCCAGGCGTTTGCGAAGCGGACGTACCGCGAATCAAGTCTCCTTCCATCAACTTGCCTTGCAGCGAATGTGACTAGAGCGGGGAGAAAGCATGAAAGACAAGGTAGTTTTCATCACAGGGGCAAAGGGAGGTCTGGGGTCGTTCATCACCCGGCGGTTCCTGGAGACCGGTGCAACCGTCGTAGGCGCATCCCGAAGCATTTCCCAGCAAGACTTTGCAGGACGCAATTTCACAGCGCTGGCCGTCGATTTCACCAAAGCGACCGCAGTGAACGACGCGGTTCAGTCCGTAATGACGCGGTTCGGCAGACTCGATGTGCTTGTCCACCTGTTAGGCGGTTTTGCAGGTGGGCAAACCGTCGCAGAAACTGACGACGCCACTTGGGAGCGAATGCGCGACCTAAACCTGACCTCAAGTTTTTACGTGCTGCGCGCCGCGGTCCCACATTTGCGAAAATCCGGCAAAGGACGAATTGTGGCCATTGGGAGTCTGACCGCAGTCGAACCGCATCCCCAACTCGGGGCGTACATTGCGTTTAAGGCTGCCCTCGCGATGCTGGTCCGCACGGTGGCGCTAGAAAACAAGGACGCGGGCTTGACCGCAAATGTCGTTTTGCCGGGGACCATGGATACACCGGAAAACCGTAAAGCGATACCCAAGGCTGATTTTTCGAAATGGATTCAGCCTAGCGACGTTGTAAATTTGGTTCTCAGCCTCACTACCGAGCGCGCTTCTCGGGTCACGGGCGCAACTATTCCCATCGGTGGCCCCAATGTATGAGCGGGCCGCAATTCTGGTAGTAGACGTCCTCTATCTTTACGGCATAGCCGGGTTGGTCTTCGCGATTGCCTTCGTCACAACCGGCGTGAAGCGCATCGATTCGCAGGCAATTGGCAGCGGCGTTGGCTTTCGCGTTTTGATTTTCCCGGGTGCAGCAGCCCTCTGGCCCCTCCTACTTCGCCGGTGGATGTCTCGAACGGGTGAGCCTCCGGAAGAGAGGAATCCGCACCGATGATTCAGCCCCTCCGCAAAATTCATCGTCTCGTCTTTTTTGTGCTTGCTTTGTTGCTACCTGCTCTTTTTCTCAGTGGCATTGCGTTCCGCTATTCATGGCCGACAGCCAACATGTCGCGAAATCACACCACACACCCCCTACCTTAGGGAGCGACTCCGTGAGCCATCAATATCAAGCCATTGCCTGGAATCGCCAAAAACGGGTTTACGATCTTGTGCTGGCCGCAGGAGTCACGCTCTATCTGACGTCGTTTGTCGGAGTCAGCGCGTTTCTCTTTCCCTATGCTACGGCGAAAACCTTGATCATCCGCGCGGCTGGATCCGCCGCTTTCCTGCTTCTCCACATCGTCCTCTGTATCGGGCCCCTCTGCAGGCTGGACACGAAGTTTTTGCCTTTACTTTATAACCGCCGGCATTTCGGCGTTCTGACCTTTCTCCTGGGAGCAATCCACAGCGTGGTCGCAATCAGACAGTTCCACAGTCTCGGTGATAAGGACCCGCTCGTCAGTCTGTTGACTTCGAATCAAGATTTCGGAAACCTCCCGGATTTCCCCTTTCAGCAGCTGGGCTTTCTCGCTCTCGTGATTCTTTTTCTCATGGCAGCGACGAGCCACGACTTTTGGCTCAGGAACCTGACACCGCCCGTGTGGAAGACTCTTCACATGCTCGTGTATGTGGCTTATGCCTTGCTCGTTGCTCACGTAACTCTGGGCCTGCTGCAGTCCGAAACGAGCCCATTCTTCGCAGCTGGCACTGGCATCGGGCTATTCACCGTCATCACGCTACATGTGGCTGCTGCGCGACGGGAAGCCAAAGTGGATTGGAAGACGCTCGGTCCCGCTGCGGAAGGGTTTGTAAACGCCTGCGCGCTCACTGAGATTCCAGAGAAGTGCGCCACTGTTGTCTCTCTCAATGGGGAGCGTGTCGCGATTTTCAAGTACGACGGAAAAATATCAGCAATTTCGAATGTCTGTCGGCACCAAAACGGCCCACTGGGTGAAGGCAAAATCATCGATGGGTGTGTGACATGCCCGTGGCACGGGTATCAGTATTTGCCTGAGGACGGAGCTTCTCCTCCGCCCTTCACTGAAAAGGTCTGCACGTTTCAAACGAGGATCGTTGATGGGCGCGTGTGGATCGACCCGAGACCGAAACCGCCCGGCACTCGGGTCGAGCCCTCGCTAATCGGTACCTCAGAGGTGATGGCATGACTGAGTTCTATGTGGGTTATCTTCCGAAAGCGCCTTCCGGGATTGCCCGTAAGATGAAGATCGTCATTGTCGTGCTATTCGCTGCGGCGACAACCTGCGCCATTGGGTTCGCGGCTCTTCAACGGACCTACGCACGATCGTTTTTCGAATCTGGGAAGGAACGGACGTTTGAGGGGGTCATCGAAGCAAGCCCATACCCGACCCTAATCTCATCACCCGACGTCGCAAACAGCAGTCCATTACGTTATCTGCTCGTAATGAACGGAAAGCATGGAGCTGACAGCCAAGTGGACGCCTACGTCGGCAAAAGAGTGCGTTTACGAGGAAGGCTGATTTACCGAGATGACCAAAAAATGATCACGCTATCTGGCGGTTCAATTTCTGCGCTTGGCGACGCACAGGAGAATCAAGCGGTACCGAAAAACTTGGGCGAATTTGACCTAGTTGGTGAGATTGTTGACAGCAAATGCTACTTTGGCAACATGAATCCCGGCAACGGCAAGGTGCACCGCGACTGCGCCGTGCGTTGCATGAGCGGCGGCATCCCCCCCGTCTTCGCTACGAATGACTTCAACGGATCTCCTGCAGTGCTACAGCTGACCGGCCCGAATCAAAAGCCGTTGGCCAAGGAAGCCTTTCTCGATCGCGTGGCTCAACCAATGAGGATTCATGGAACGGTCGTGCAGATCGGTAATACATTGCTGCTAGAGACGGAATCATCTGCCGTTGCTTCTCACAGTTTTCGGCATCCACCCGAGCAAGGGCGATAGGCGATCGACGACCTTCTCAGGAAGCAGTTATAGCGGCTAGCACACGTCGCTTGGGATATACCGTCAGAAGCTGGCTCAACGAGACACCTTTCGAACCAAGCGTGTCACGAACCGGACGAGATCCCCTCTGTAGTGCAGCCTTTCGTAATCGACTGGACGGCCGCCTGTCGAGTACGAAGTGCGCTCAATGCGAAAGATCGGACTGCGTTGCTTGACTTTCAGCGCCGCAGCGACTTCGGTCTCGGCTAGTACTGCGTCCAACTTGTACTCGGCCTCAATCAGCGGAACATCGTATTTGCGTTCAAGAAGCGAAAAAATAGGCTCGACCTTCAGGTTGTTGGTGATGATTTTCTTGCCGATCTCCAAGGGGAGGAAGGTCTCATCGAAGGAGAGCGGAATACCATCCGCCAGGCGCACGCGACGAATTCTGACGACGCGCTCGCCTCTTGTCAGGGCGAGTCGACTCGCCACGGTCGCATCAGCAGTCATGACTTCTTTACCAATCACACGGGCCGTCGGCTTGCGGCCAAGAGCGTGCATATCCTCCACAAATCCGCTCAACTCTGCAAGGTTCTGTGTGATCTTGGGTGCAGCGACGAATGTGCCTTTGCCGCGATGAATCTCGACAAGGCCGCGACTCACAAGATTCTGAATAGCCCGACGAACGGTAATCCGGCTGACCGCGAATCGCGAAATGAGGCTGTCTTCGGTCGGGAGTTGGTCACCGACCTTTAGGTCGCCATCGGTGATCTCGCTGGCGAGGACCGTTTCGACGCGTGAATAGAGAAGAGAGTCATGCGCGATCGGCATGAAGACATTATAATGTCGTATTGTTACAAAACCTAGTCGTCGACAAACAGCTTCCGACGCCGAGCGCGCGACCAGGCATGATCTACAAATTGGATTCAGGCACTGGTCCATGCAGCGGTGATCAGTTCAGCGACCGCGTCAGGCTTGGAGGCCAAAGGAGTATGGTCCACAGGCAAAGAAACGACCTTCGACTTCATTCTCGCTGCTGTGAAGCGCTGCGTCTCAGGAGACACCATGAGGTCCTTTTCAGCGATAAGAAACCAAGTCGGCTTTTCTCTCCAAGCCGGATTGGTCATCGGCTCTCCCAGACACTTTAGGGAAATAGGCTTTTGTGCTGCGGCCATCAAAGCAGTTTCTGAAGGCAAAGCGTCCGGCGCGAAGGCGTTCCGGAAGGCGTCCACCGTCAGCCAAAGAAATCCATCGGCGTCAGGCTGCAGTTTTGGAGCGCTTGGATGGGGAGGCACACGGCCAAACACATCGCCAACGGTTTCTCCTTGATCCGGAACGATTGCGGCGATGTAAACCAGCGCCTTCACAGTGGGATTGCCGGCAGCGGCTGCGGTAATTACGGCACCGCCGTAGGAGTGCCCCGCCAATACGATAGGACCCTTTTGCCGGAGAAGCACCTTCCTCAATGCAGCCACATCATCCGTGAACGAGGTCAATGGGATCTGAGCAGCCACGACGTTGAAGCCTTCGCGTTGCAGTTCCCCGGTCACTTTGTTCCAACTTGAACCGTCCGCCCAAGCGGCGTGTACGAGGACTACGGTCGTATCTCTCTTAGCACTCGTCATGATTTTCTGTTCCTTTCTTTCCTCTGTTATCTTCTCTTCCAAGCGTTTTCTTTGTTTCTGTGCGTGATTCTCGAGACGAAATGGGCTGCGTGAGCGATTGCGCCCCATGACGGGCTACCAGCGGTTTATGCCGTGGTCGCTTTTGCGGCTACCTGGCGACCGAGGAAGTCTCGAATCGCGCCTGCAATTTCCCGATGATGTGTTTCCAACGCAAAATGGCCCGTGTCGTAGAAACGCACTTCCGCGTTGCGGATGTCGCGTTTGAATGCTTCGGCGCCGGGCGGTAGAAAGAACGGATCGTTTTTGCCCCACACGGCTAGCAGGGGAGGCTGCTGCGAGCGGAAATATTCCTGAAATTTCGGATAGAGTGCGACGTTGCTGGCGTAGTCGAGAAACAGATCAAGCTGAATCTCGTCGTTTCCTGGACGGACAAGAAGTGCGGAGTCAAGCTCGTAGGCTTCGGGCGCCACCAGAGTTTCATCCGGGACGCCATGCACATACTGCCACTTGGTTGTCTCAGGCTTCAGGAATTCGCGCAGCGCAGCACGGTTCTCGGGGGTCGGTTCTTTCCAGTATTTCTGAATGGGATTCCAGCCTTCGCTCAGACCTTCTTCATAAGCGTTTCCATTCTGCGAGATGATGGCAGTGATCCGTTCGGGATGCGCCGACGCGAGCCGCAATCCCACTGGTGCACCGTAGTCGAACACATAGATTGCAAAGCGACCCAGGCCAATCGCCTGCGTAAATTTAGCCATTACTTTGGCCAAGTTCTCAAACGTGTACCGAAAACGCTTCCGGTCGGGGGCATCGGAGAAGCCAAAACCGGGGAGGTCAGGCGCGACAACATGGTAGCTATCGCCGAGGGCCGGAATCAGGTTGCGAAACATATGCGACGAGGTCGGGAAGCCGTGTAGCAGGAGAATAGTTGGTGCGCCTCCAGACCCCGCTTCGCGATAGAAAATATTGTTTCCGTCAACGACGGCATGTTTGTACCTGATCATCTGAGTCTCCTTATGAGATTTGGAAGCCCGGCCTAACGAGGCACCGTTCAGTGACCTTTGCGCTTCCTTATCCTCTGATGAGCTAACCGATAAAAGGTTTCATTATTGGTGTATAATTCTTGCGAGGGTATGGGGAAGGCAGCAAACAAGTCCGATTGGAAAGATGGCTTTCTTTTCCTTGGAGGCGAGCTGGTACTGGATTTTGTGAACACGCGGCCGGTCCAGGATGGCGAACCGACGGAACTGCTCGAAGACTTCGGCGCGGTCTTACGGTGGTTCCAGGCCGCTGACCTTTTGAATTCGCAGCAAGCGGCCAGTCTTGAGCATCAATGGGAAGGAACGACCGTAGCGCAGAAAGCGATAAAGGACTTGGAGGATCTTCGGGAAAGACTTCGCGAGGAAATCCTCGCGTGGGAGGGAGGCCGTGCGATTCGTCGCTCGACGATCAACGAACTAAATGGATTGATGGGGGTCCACCCGATGCTCACGAGACTCACAACGAATGGAACGGCGTATTCGACGAAGTTGTGGTTTGAAGTGCGTGAACCTGCAGATTTGCTTGCGCCATTGGCACACAGCGCCGCGACATTATTTGCAGCCGGGGATCGCAAACGCGTCCGCAAATGTGACAATTGCGTGCTTCACTTCCACGACACCAGCAAGAAGGGGACGCGTCGCTGGTGCAGCATGCAGTTATGCGGGAATCGGTTTAAGGTTGCAGCGTACGCAGCTCGCCAGCGCGAGAACCGATAAAAAGGCCAGCTACATATATTCAGGGCTTAGCATAGTAATCGACTTATTTTCTTGAATTAATACCTACAAACGCCCTTGTAGTGACCGGTCTGTCCTAGCCTTCCGACGCGAGATCCGTAAGACTCTCCGTCGTTGACGGTGGTGATCGGCGTCCATCGGCAGGGTAAACAGTTGAAATTCTGGTTGCACAATAGTTGCACAAATGCTCCCAAACAGGGCTCTTTGCCCAACAATGAGGCAACTCATCCGAACGTAAGCTATTGATTCCGAACAACAGCGTGTGGAATCGGGAATTTGCTAAACCGTTGCGCAGATGCTTTTGAATTTGGAATCAGTAGAAAATCACAAAAGAGCCGCGTTCCAGATACGTTCCAGTTGGACGCAATTCCTGATGCCTGAGCGTTTTCTGCGTGTCGAAAATTCAACAACTTACGTGTTTTCAATAGACCTTCATAGCCCGATTCCCCCCGCCGGCACCAGCATTTTCAATGAGTTGCTGTTCTTCTACAAAAGTATCGCTCTCATGACGTATTCACGTTCGACGACTTCGTTATCCTTAATATCTTTCTCCATGGGCTGTTGCCGTAAGACGGGGTCCCGTACAGCTGAAATCAGACCCTCACCGGTGGAGAGTCCGCCTTGGATACACCTATCCGCCCATTCCGGAGCCGCTTCCTTGAGCAGATTGCGGATGTGTGCCCAAGAGGTGCCCTTGCGGGCCTTCGATGTTTCGCCTACTAAGACGACGAAGATGTTCGGGAAGTGGCGGTCCGATTCGACACTGAAGAACGCCTGCCGTCCGATAGCATTCCCAAACGCAACCAGTGTTTGGCCCAGGC
>Ga0134124_10003635_pt1 | contig 12403 bp, 10 predicted proteins | sample KB304_FD_96880 | JGI IMG/M metagenome (GOLD analysis project Ga0134124, IMG submission 96880) | Terrestrial soil microbial communities without Nitrogen fertilizer from Kellogg Biological Station, Michigan, USA - KB3-0-4 | ecosystem: Environmental > Terrestrial > Soil > Unclassified ... | reverse complement strand
TCCGGCCCGGGCTCGCTGCGGTCGAAGTTGTCGACGAAGCGCTGTTCGAGCTGAGGGCCGGACGGCGCTTCCGGCGTAGCGCCGGCATTGTCCCCCGCGACGCGCAGCGGCTCCCGGGTGCGCTGGGCCGCGCTGCCCGAGGGACGCGTGGGCCCGGACCCGTGCCCGTTATCTGGGCGCTCGTCGGGCACGCAGGCGGTCAGGGCCTCCGCGGCACACACTGACCAAAACACGAAGGCCCTGAGTCGCACGACGCGGCATGCTACCACGCCGCTACCGCGATTAGGTCCGCGCCCCTCGAATTCATGCACCCGGTCCTGTTCAAAATCCCGCTCCCTGCCTGGTCGCTGCCGCTCGGGCCGACGCTGTTCGCGCTGGCAGGCCTGGGCTTGTTTTTGTCGATCATCGCGCAACGAAGGCGTGCGCTCGACCTGTTGGTGATTGGCTTGCTCGCGCTGGTCAGCGGCCTCGTAGGCGGCGTGCTGTTCCGCGGCCAGCGTTACACGCTCGAGTCATTGCCCATCTACAGCTACGGCGCGCTGCTGTGCGCGTCGCTCGTCGTCGGCTGGTTCCTCACGCTCGGGCTCGGGGTACGAAACGGCCTTTCGCGCGAGCTGTGCGCCAATTGCTATTTCGTCACCGCGATCGCTGCGCTGCTCGGCGCGCGTCTGTTGTACGTGCTCAGCAACGTGCACGAGTTCCGGGACGTGTGGGACGTGCTCGCGCTGCGTCGCGGCGGGCTGGTCGCGTACGGCGGTTTCTTGGGTGGCTTCGTCGGCTCCTGGTGGTACCTGCGTCAGCGCGGCCTGTCGCTCTTGCCGTGGGCGGACGTTGCCGTGCCGAGCCTTGCCAGCGGGCTCTTGCTCACGCGCATCGGCTGTTATTTGTTCGGTTGTGACTTCGGCAAGCCGCTACCCTCGAACGCCCCTCAGTGGCTCCGCCGCCTCGGCACCTTTCCGCGTTGGCCGAGTGATTTGCTCGACGGCGCGGGCTCGCCTGCTTGGCTTCAGCACGTCGATCAACGTGGCCTGTCGGTGAGCGCGCCGACCTCCTTGCCCGTGCACCCCACGGAGTTGTACGAATCTTTGGCTGGAGCGCTGCTTTTGCTGCTGCTCTGGCGGCTCTGGAAAGCGCGGCGCTTCGCCGGTGAATCGTTCTTCGCATTCACCTTTGGCTACGGCTACCTGCGTTTCTGGCTGGAGCTTTGGCGGGACGACCTCGAGCGCGGCAGCTTTGGCCCGGCGCTGCCGGAGCAGCTGCTGATGCCCGCGTTGCTGTTGCTCTTCGCAGCGGCCTTCGCCTACGGACCCGCGCACGGCATCGCGCGGCTCTGGCTGCGTCGTTTGGCGATCGCGGGGGGCGTGCTGCTCGCTCTGGGCGCGTATTGGCTGTTACGCCCCGGGCCGGACGCTGCCAGCGTGCGCGCGGCGCTTTCGACCTCGCAGTGGATCTCGTTGCTCAGCGCTTTGGCCGTCGCGATCGCTTGGCAGCGTCGTGGCCCCGACCCGGGGTTGAGCGCGCTCAGCGTCGTGGAGCCGACCCGGGGTTGAACCCCGGGTCGGGGAAGGGCTTAGTGGCGGCTTCGGAGTTCGACCTGATAACGCACGGGTTCCGCGCCGGCGACGCGCACGACGAGTCGCCGTTCGTCGAGATCCACGACCGCGTGGGCGGCGGCCGCGCGGCCCGGCGCATCGTCGTCGAGATTCTCGATCAAGCTTTGCAGCGTGATGTATGGCACGCCCGAAATCACGTCGAAGTGGTTCCAGTGCACGTGCCCGTTGAACACCGCGACCACGCGAGGCGCCTCACTGACGACTTGCTGAAAGGCGCGCCGCTCGGCGACGCGGCAGACGTTGGGCCGTTTCTCGAACCAGCGATTGCCGTCGAGCCGCATCTCGCTCGCCGGGTGATGCATCAGCACCACGCTGGGTAAGGCGCTCTGCGCGAGATCGCTGCGCAACCATTCGATTTGCGTCTCGGGCAAGTGAATCGCGACGTCCGTGACCTCGATCGTGCGGAGCACGCTGAAATGCACGCCGCCGATGTCACGGCTGTAGAAGAGCTCGCCCCCGTGATTCCAGAGCTTGCGCAGATCGTCGTCGCTCAGGTTCACCTGGTCGTGATTGCCGGCGACGTGCAGCACCGGGCAGCGTAACTTCGACAAGATCGCGATGAATTGGCCGTACTGCTCGAGATCGGCCGCGCGCGATTCGTCTTCGATCACGTCGCCCAGGTTGATCACCAAGTCGGGCCGAACCTCCTCGTTCATGCGCGTGACGAACGCTTCACACAGCGCGCCCGCTTGTGCCGTGAGCTTGCGCAACTTGCCGTCGAAGTAGGCAGTGGGACCGAAGTGCTCGTCGGAAATCAGGGCAAAACGCATCGCGGCAAATCTTACGCGGTATTGAACGGCTCCGGCGAGCGGAGTAGCGTCCGGGCCAAGACTTTCCATTTTTCAGCACCCAGGAGCTTCATTCATGAACCACAAGACTCTTCGCCTGACGTTGCCGTTCGTGCTGCTCGCGGCCATTGCCTGCAAGAAGCAAGACGAACCGGTTGCCACCGCCGGTTACCAAGCGGGCACGCCCGGTGGCGCCGGCGGGCCCGCCACGGGTCCGTTGCCCAGCGCGACCGCACCGGCTCCATCGGCGACGACGCCCGTGCCGGCTCCGAGCTCGAGCGCGCCGATTCCCGTCGATCCCGCGCTGGCCGCAACGTTGACTCCGCTGCTCACGCAACTCGGCGCCTCGCAAGTCGTGGCCGGTTCGAAGCCGCTCGGCACGGCGATGGTCGGCAACGTGGGTGGCCCGCAGACGCTCGAGCAGCAGATCATGTTGCAACCGAACAAGTGCTACAGCGTGGTCGCCGTCGGCGCGCCGCCGATCACGGAGCTGAACGTGCAGCTCTTGGCCGTTACCGTCATCCCGGGCATGGCGCCGGTGTTGGCCGTGGACCAAGACACCGGCGCTTCCGCGACGCTCGGCAAAAAGCCGAATTGCTACAAGTGGGCGCTGCCTTTGCCGACGCCGGTGAAGGTCGTCGTGAGCGCCGCCGCCGGTCAAGGTCTCGCGGGCGCGCAAGTCTACGAGAAGTGACGGTTAGCGCGTGAGCTCGACTGACGGCGCGGTTCGCCTTCGTCAGTCGAGCTCAGGACACCGTCGCGATACGTCGTTGGTCGTAGCTTCACGGGGACCGTCATGGATTGGACCCAGGGCTACGTGCAGAGTGTCGACTACACGCACCACTATTGTCGCGAGCTCTCGCCCTCGCTGCTCGACTTTGCGTGTCTGTCTCGCGGCGTGCAGAGCCCACCTTCGGATCGGCCGCTGACCTATCTCGAACTCGGTTTCGGTCAGGGCCTGTCACTGAACGTGCACGCGGCGGCGTGTCAGGGCGAGTTCTGGGGCACTGATTTCATGCCGGCACATGTGCTGAATGCGCGCCAGCTCGCGGCCGCCTCGCACAGCGGCGCGCGCCTGTTCGAAGACTCGTTCGAGGAATTCGCGCAGCGACGCGATCTGCCCGAGTTCGACATGATCGGCATGCACGGCACTTGGTCCTGGATCTCAGCCGAGAACCGGGCCGTGGTGCTCGACCTGGTGCGCAAACGGCTCGCGCCGGGTGGCTTGCTCTACGTGAGCTACAACGCGCTTCCCGGGTGCGCAGCGGAGTTGCCGTTACGCAATCTCTTGAAGCTGCACGCCGAACAAGTCAGTCCGCCGTTGCTCGGTGTGCCGGAAAAGTTGGACGCTGCGCTGGCCCTCGTGCGCGCGCTGTCGGCGGCCGGTTCACGTCACTTTCAAGAGCAGGGCGACAGCAAGGCCTTGCTCGAGCGCGTGAATGCTCAGGACCGGCATTACCTAGCCCACGAGTACCTCAATCGCGACTGGCTGCCGATGGGCTTCGCCGAGGTGGCCGCGCAGATGAGTGAAGCCAAGCTCGAGTTTGCGGCCTCCGCGACGCTGCTCGACCATCTCGACGCGCTGGCCTTTCCCGACAAAGCCAAGAAGCTGCTCGACGAAGCCAAAGCGCCGCTCTTGCGTGAGACCCTGCGCGACTACCTGATCAACCAACGCTTCCGGCGCGACATCTTCGTGAAGGGTCTGCGCCGATTGAGCCCCGAAGAGCGTGACGAGCGGTTTGCGCGCGCTCGGTTCGTGCTGCGCGCGCCGCCCGAAAAGTTGCTCGGAGCGAAGATCCCCCTGCCGTTCGGCGAAGCCGAGCTCAAACCAGAAACGTATGGCGCGCTCAGCTCCGCCTTGGCCGAGCAAAAGTTCGCCCCGAAATCGCACGAGTTTCTGAGGCAACACCCGGACTGCAAACAGCTTCGCCCGGCCCAAATCTTCAACGCGCTGCGCTTGCTGGTCAGCACCGGGCACCTGCATTTGGCTCAGTCCGAAGCCGCCGCCGCACTGGCTGCGCCACGCTGCCGCGCGCTGAACGCGCAGCTGCTCGAACGCGCGCTCCACTCGGACGAGGGCGCCGTCCTCGCTTCACCGATCACCGGCAGCGGCGTCCTCGTGCACCACGAACACCAATTGTTCTTGCACGCGCGCACCCAGGGCAAAACCTCGCCCGTCGAGTGGGCCAGCCACGCCTGGAACCGCCTCTCGGCGCTCGGTGTCAGACTCACCCAAGCCGGCAAGGTGCTCGAATCTGCGGCCGAGAATCAGGTTTACCTGAGTCACAGCGCGCAAACCTTCGCCGATCGGGAATTGAGCCTTTTACAAGCCCTAGGTGTCGCGGACTGATTGTCGGCGAGCACGCGCACGGATGGTTCTACACAGCGAGTGGGGTTGATGGTCACCTGCTGGGGCGAATGTCGTCTCAGCCTTCGGCGTCGCGTGCCGGCTTGTCCGAGAGGCCGCAATTGGACGCCGAAGGCTTCGCCGCACCGCATGCTGACGCGTGACCATCAACAAAATCCCAGCCACGAGCTCAACAATGAGCGCGCTTCGTGCGAGCGCGACGGATGCGCAGAGCCGTGACTAGGGCGGAGAGGGCCGCCAGAGCGGGCCAGCTGTGATTGGTGGAGCTGCCGACGCGACAGCCGCAGCCGCCGTCTTGGGTGACGGAGGCGAGCTGGCAGGGCGGGTGCTCGCCGAGGGGGATTTGGCACTTGTCGTAGGCGGGCGCGGACGACACGCAGTTGAGCTTGGGGCCGCCGGGTGGATAGGCGGCGCAGATGGCGGCGGCGTCGTCGTTCGTGATCAGGTTGGGGCTGAAGGGCAGGCTTTGGTAGCCCGTGGACATCACCGCGTTGGTCACGGGGGAGTGCGCGAGGCCGAGGAAGTGACCGACCTCGTGCGTCAGCACGTACATGAGTGAGGTCGACATCATGCCGCTGGGATCGCTCTTGAACGAGTAGTCTTGCGAGTTGATTTCGATGTCGGCGTCGACGATGAGGCCCGATTCTTTGCCGCCGGTGGGCGTGGTGACGCCGATGCGGCTCTTGCCCTCGAGCCAACCGCTGTCGTGGAACATGACGACGTTGTCGTTCTTGGCGGCGCTTTCGCAGATCACTTCGTGGCGGTCACAGGCGACGTAACCTTCGAAGTGGACTTCGAAACTGGGCGAGCCGCCACCGGGGCAACGCGCTGCTTTCCAGGCGCTGAATGCTTGTGCGACGAGGCCCTGAACTTGATCGGCGTCGAGCTTGGATTTGGGCGAGCCGTCCACCTGGACCGCGTAGCTGAGACAGGAGCTGCCCCAGTGCAGCGGCTTACCCTTGGTCACGCATTGGTTTTCGTCACGCGGGCAAGGGTTGTCGTCGTCCTCGCCGAGCTCGCAGCTCATCGTGCGGCAATAGGCCGAGGCGCTGGTCGTCCACGACAACGCGCTGACCGCGCACAGCATTGCTACGCCCAAGTAGGCCCCGCGCGCCCGAGACTTCACCATCAGAGGCCTAGTTCAGTGTGCTGAATACGTAAAGAGGCGCGTGTGCTAGAAGTCTGCAAGCAACGAATCTGAACGATCGGGGCGAGACGCGCAAACCGCAGCGATTGCACATTTGCGCCGACGCTGTGTGGCAGCGTGGCTGTGGTACTTTGCCCGCGTGGATAGTACCGGCTTCACCATCTGGCTGACGGGACTCCCGTGTTCGGGAAAATCGACGATCGCGCGCAAGCTCGCGCGCCGACTGCTGGCTCGCGGTCGACGCGTCGAGGTGCTCGACGGCGACCTGATTCGGCGATCGCTGTCTCATGGCCTGGGCTTCACTCGTGAAGATCGCGATCGCAACATCTTGCGCGTGGCTTTCGTCGCCAACCTGCTGGCGCGCAACGACGTGGTGGTGATCGTCGCCGTCGTGAGTCCGTATCGCGCGGCCCGCGACGAAGCGCGCCGGGTTTTGCGACGGTTTTTCGAAGTGCACGTGGATTGCCCGCTCGACGAGTGTGAGCGACGAGACGTCAAAGGCATGTACGCGCGCGCGCGCGCAGGCACGCTCCACGGCTTCACCGGCATCGACGATCCCTACGAGGTGCCGCTCGCGCCCGAGCTCAGTCTTTCGACGAGCGTACAGTCGAGTGACGAAAGCGCCGAGCGCGTCGTGTCCGCGTTGGTCGAGTCCGGGCTGCTCAGCGTGAACGATCCGCAATTGGGCGATTCGCCCGAGATCGAGCAGCGTTACTCGGAGCTATTCTTGTGGCGCTAACCCCGCGCGTGCTTCAGAAGTAGCCGTTGGCGCGGAACCAGGCGACCGAATCGCGGAAGGCCTGTCGGAGCGGCGTGGGCGAGAGTCCCAGTTCGCGGCGCGCTTTCTGGTTGCTTCCGTATTTGCCGCTGGTTAGCAGGCGGATCGAGTGTTGGTTGAAGCGCGGGTATTTGTCGGGGAAAAAACGCGCCTCGACGAAGTCCTTCGGCAGCGAAATCGCGAGCATCAAGCCTGCGGGGATGCGCCAGCGGGGGCGGGGGCGACCCGTATCTTCTGCCAGCCAATCCAGGATCTGATCCAGGGTTGCGACTTCACCGGAGAGCAAATAGCGCTCGGCTTTGCGCCCCTTGTCCATCGCCAGCAAATGGCCTTCGATCACGTCGCGCATCGGTACCCAGTCGAACGCGCCGGGCAGGTACGCCTTCATTTTGCCCTGGGCAAAGTCGACGAAGGTGCGGCCCACGAGGCTGGGCCGGAAGTCGAACGGGCCCACGGTTGCGCAGGGGTTGACGATGCAGGCGTCCAGACCGCGTTCGATCGCGCGCTGGACCTCGAGCTCCGAGGCAGCTTTGCTGCGTTCGTAGTCGGTCGCGGGCTCTGCGGGATCGAGCGCGTTTTCCTCGGTGCTGGGGCCGCTCGGGTTGTGGCCCATGGCGCCGAAGGAGCTGGTGTGCACGACGCGCTTCACGCCCGCTTTCTGAGCCGCGTCGAGCAGCCGCGCCGTGCCGGCCACGTTCACGTCCCACAGCGCATCGCGATCGCCGCTGCGGATGCTGATCATCGCGGCGACGTGATAGACGCGCTCCACGCCAGCGACGGCGCGGGCGAGTGACGCTGCATCACGCAAATCACCCTGCACGCGTTCGACGTCGAGGCCGGCCAGCGGTTGATCGCTCGAACCGGGCCGGCACAGCACGCGCACTCGTTCGTGTCGCGCGAGCAAGGCGCGCACGAGGTTGTTGCCGATGTGCCCGGTGGCCCCGGTAACGAGTGTGGTCATGGCGAAAGCGCGCTGCCCCGGCTCACTGCGCGGCCGAAGCGTCGACTCCGGGCGCTGCCTCGAGCAAGCTCTCTTCGGCCAGGGCGGAGGCACGTGCGGCTTGCTCCGACTCCGCTTGGCGGCGGCGCAGCGAGCGCGTGAGCTCGCTCGTCTGATACTCGCGCGCTTTTTCCAAGGTGAGTTTTTGGAACTCGATCACGGCTGGATTCAGCTCGATCATCGGGCGATCGGCGTGGCGCTCGAAGCCGGCTTGCTCGGCTTCGAGGATGAATTTGTCCTCGGCCAAGAGCGGCTCCACGTACAGCAGGTTGGCCAGCCTGAGGGCGAGCGGCTTCAACGGGCGCGGGATGGTCCAGCGCAGGAACGGAATCTCGATCGGCCCGAACAGGAACACGAAGAAGCAGCGCGTGGTGCGCTCGTCGATCGGCAACATGAACAACCAGTGCAGGTATTTGCCGAGGATGTCCGAGCCTTGATACGGATATTGGTACCAGAGCTTGATGCGATCGAGCCCCTTGCCGCCGTTCTCCGAGGCGAGCTTGGCGATCATGCTCTTGGCGAACGAGGTCTGGTAAGTGACGTGGATGGTGTCGCCCACGCGGGTGTATTCGCTGAGCGTCGGGTCGACGAAGGGCTGCTTGTGACGATGCAGGTAGGCGTGATTGAAGTCACACACGTTTTCGACGATCATCGAAAAGTGCGCGCCGATGGTGACGTCGATCGGCACGATGGGCCACGGCTTTGGCCCACTGAGCTCCGGGATCTCCGGCAGCGGAACCGTGTCGGCCAGCTCCGGATCGCCCGGGAAAATCCAGATCAAGCCGTAGCGCTCTTTGACTGGGTAGGAGCGAATGCCGATCTTCGGGAACTTTTGGCGGCCCTTGCCGAGCTCATGGCTGATCTCGACGCAGCGGCCCGCGCCGTCGTATTTCCAGCCGTGGTATTGGCACACTAGGCGCTCGCCTTCGACGCGGCCACAGGAGAGCGGGAGCTGTCGATGCGCGCAGCGATCTTCGAGCGCGCTCGGTTTGCCCGCTTCGTCGCGGTACAGCGCGATCGCCGTCTTCCACCAAACGACGGCGATCACCTGACCGCGACGCAGTTTGTTCGCGAACTCGACGGCGTACCAGAAGTTGCCGCTTGGTCCGGAGCGGCGAACTTCCGCCACGCGCGACTCCCGACGCCCGGGGCCACTCCCATTGGTGATTGGTTCAGCGTGCGGTGTCGCTTCCAAGGTGCCTGAACATTCTGCCGCTGCGGCCAAAGGTCAAGTCCGAGTGCAGCCGCGAGGGCGATTGAGGACCACTAATCGAGTGCCAGCGCGGTCGACTCCAAGTTTGCGCCGGTGACGTTCTGCCAGTGTGGACCGAGCGCGTTCCGCAGATCCTCTTCACTGAGGCCAAAACGGGCCAGGTCGTAACTGTGACGACTCTTGAAGCGTCGCCCGTCCGCGGCCGCCTGCTCGAGCCGTGCGCGAAAGCGCGGCGACATGGGCAGCCCGAGGGCCTCGTAAATGCCACTGACGGTGGCCACGGGATCGCTGACGAGTGACTCGAAGCGCACGCTGATCCAGCTCTCGGGCGGCTGCTTCTGCTGTTCGTCGCAAAGCAGGCGGTAATGTTTCAGGAACATCTGTGCCAGCGCGCGGGTCTCCGGGGAATCGGCGGCAATTTGCGGTGAATGCGACTGCCACATGGCGTAGAACAGGCTCACCGCAGAAGGAATGGCTTCGCGCGGATCGCGCACGATGTGAATGTAACGCGCATTCGGGAACGCCAGCTTCGCGACCGATAGCCGACTCGGCAAGAGCACATTCTTGATCAACGGAATGCGCTCGCCCCCAGTGACGAACAGCAGACGGCGCACGGTCTCGCGATAGTCATGGGCCAGACGTCGCAAAACCTTTTGCGACAATCCACTGAGATCGATCAGCTCGGGGACCGCGCGAACCGCGGGGAACAGCATGTACAGCGCCGGACTCACCAGGCTGTACACGAACAGGTTCTCGTCTTCTTCGTCGGCGCGCAGACCCACGCGATGAATGCCGTTCCAGGAGGTGAACATGCGTCGATCGATGGCGTCCAGCACGCGACCGAGGCCGAGCCCGGCCTGCTCGTTGGCCGCGCGCAGCGCGTTGATCGCGCGATCCAGCAGGACCGAGGGCGCGATCGTCTGATACAGCTTGAAGCTCACGAACTGCTCGTCGTCCAGCGCGAGCAAGTGATGCAAGAAGGTCGTCCCCGAGCGTGGCGTCGCGATCACGAACACGGGCGGAGTGACCGGAGTTTGCTCGAACGCAGGATAGAAAAAGCGATCCAGAAAGCGGGCGATCGACACACTGCTACACATGACCGCGTGGGCCAGCGCGAAGCCGCCGGTGTAAAGGCTCTTTCGCAGAGTCAGCGCGTTGGGGCGTGCGCTTCGACGGCTGAGCCAAGCGACGGTTTTCGCGTGCACGTACATCACTCGAGCCTAGTTCCATTCGAGCCTCGTTGTGTCTTCTGAAAGCAGCGACGCGCTTCGTCGCGATGGCCGCCCGGCCCGCGTTGCGCTTCCAGCGAAGCTGGATGTATGTGCCGGTTGCTCGCTGCTCTTGCCTTGCCCCTGCGAATTCGATACTCGGCAAGGAGAGGTGCACGTGGTGTGCGTGGCGATCTGGTGGCGAGCTTGACGGGGCCGACACTCGGACCCAGGGGTCTTACATTGTGAAAAGAAAGCGTAAGACGATCGTGATCGGCGCAGGCCCGGCGGGTAGCGCCGCGGCGCTGGCGTTGTCTTCCGCTGCGGGTGGCAGCGAATGCGTCTTGCTCGAGCGCAAAGCGCTGCCCCGCACCAAGGCCTGCGGCAGCGGGCTATCGCCGTGGACGCTCACTTTTCTAGACCGCCTCGGCGTCGGTGACCAGGTCCGGCGGCGTGCGTTCCGTATCGACGGCGCGGTCATCGCCGGAGTGGATGGTCGCGGCGTCGAGCTGCGTGGCGATCACGAAACCGCCGTGCTCTTGCGCAGCGAGTTCGACGAGCTGCTCGCGCGCGAAGCGCAAAGTCGAGGCGCGGAGCTGCGCGAGAACTGTACCGTGCGGCGGATCGAAACCCACCGCGGTCAGGTCGCCGTCGAAACCAGTGAAGGAACGCTCGAAGCCGACGCCGTGGTCGACTGTAGTGGTTCCACCGGTGGTTTCGATCGCGAGCGCCGGCGGGAGCACCCAGTGGGTCAACTGACCCTGCACACGATCATGGGCTGGTACGAGGGTCTGCAGGGCACCTCGGACGTGGTCGAGCTGTTCTTCGATCGAGAGCTCAAGCCGCACTACGGTTGGGTGTTTCCCGAAACGGCCAAGCGCGTCAACGTGGGCCTGTGCTTCGCCCCCGACAAAACCAAGCCGAACGCGCGCCTGCGCTTCGAGGCATTTTTGGAGCGCCGTTTGGCGCGCCGCCTGCGCGGCGCCACGCAGCTCGGCAGCTGGATCGGCCATCCGGTGCAGGTGAGCAGCGTGCCTCGACAGCTGTGCGCGCCGGGCGTGTTGCGCGCCGGTGAAGCAGGCTGGCTCGCTGATTTCGCGACCGCCGAGGGCATCTACCACGCGCTGGTCAGCGGTCACCTGGCCGGCACTCATCTCGCCAAACTCGCCGACGATTACGGGCATGGACCCTGGCCGGAAGACCTCGCAGGCAGCGCCTATCAAACGCGCGTGATCAAAGCCCTTGCCCCGCGCATGCTCGGTGGGCGCTTGCTGATGAGCGCTCTCAAGAGTCCCGCGCTCGACGTCGCTCTCAGTTTCAGCTCCGCGCGCGCCACGCGTGAGGTCTTGAAACGCGCCTTCAGCGGCCTCTACCACGGATGACCACCGCATGCTGACGCCCGTTCGAAGCAATCCGAGGCCCACCGACGTGGCGATCATCGGTGCGGGTCCGGCCGGTGCCACGGCCGCAATCGCGTTTGCGAAGCAAGGTGCGCGCGTCACGCTGATCGAAGGCTATCCAGGTGCCGCGGCGCGCTTTGCTGGTGAATGGCTGCATCCGCCCGGCGTGCGGACCTTGCGCTCATTGGGGGTCGACGTCGCCGGTCTCGCCAAGCACCGCGGCCACGGCTTCGCGATCTTCGGCGACGACGCCGCATACCCGGTCTGTCTCCCGTACGACGACGGTGAGGCCATCGCCCGAGTGCATGAAGAGCTGGTGGCACATTTGCGCGAACACGCCGCAAGCTTGGCCAACGTGACGTATTTGCCGGGGCACGTCTTCGCCGGCCTCGACGGCAACCAAGTCGAACTCGTGGAGCGCGCGCATTCGCGTCGACTCAGCGTGCGTGCCGAGCGCATCATCGGCGCGGACGGCCGCGCCTCCAAGGTCCGCGCCGCGCTTTCAGGGCCTTCCACGAGCCAACACCTGTCGTACATGGCCGGGCTGGAATTGCTCGACGCGCCGCTGCCGTTCGAAGGTCTCGGCCACGTGTTCTTGGGCGGCACTGGCCCTGCGCTGCTGTATCGCATCGACGAGCGCCGAGTCCGTGCCTGTTTGGATTTTCCGGGTACGAGCTCCAACGCAGAACGCAAACCGGCCGCCGTTTACGCCGCGTTCCGCGAAACCTTGCCACCCCAGCTGGTGCCGGCGTTGCGCGCGGCCGTCGAGAAATCCGTGAGCTGGTCCGCGACCGGAATTCGACCGCGCACATTTTACGGTCAGCGGAATGTCTGGCTGGTGGGTGATGCCGTCGGTCACGTTCACCCATTGAGCGGCGTCGGCATGAC
>Ga0134124_10003634_pt1 | contig 12404 bp, 10 predicted proteins | sample KB304_FD_96880 | JGI IMG/M metagenome (GOLD analysis project Ga0134124, IMG submission 96880) | Terrestrial soil microbial communities without Nitrogen fertilizer from Kellogg Biological Station, Michigan, USA - KB3-0-4 | ecosystem: Environmental > Terrestrial > Soil > Unclassified ... | reverse complement strand
GTCTCCTTCTTGGCGCCGCGCCGGCGGATGTTGATGGCTCCGTTGGCGAAGGCGAGCGAGATCGAGCTCGTGCCGGGCGCGAAGCCGTGGCGCTCGGTGTTGTGCGGCGTCCAGCCCGCGGGCAGGTTCGCCTCGTCCTCGGCGAAGACCACGTTCGTGTAGCGCACGCCGCCGTAGTTGGCCATGGTGCCGATGCCGGGCAGAGCGCCGCCGAGGTTCTGCTGCAGCAGTCGCAGCGCGCGGCCGATGCTGGCCCCCGCCGGCCGCTGCGGATCCGGCCCCAGGCAGCCGAAGCCCGAGTTCAGCCGGATCTGCGCGCCGATCGGCCCGTTGACGATCACCACCGGAAAGGCGCTGCCCGACGCGGCCTGCAGCTGCTCGCTGCCCGACTCGGGATCGAGGAAGGCATCGACCGCCGCCACGAGCACCGGCAGGTACTCGGGCCGGCCGCCCGCCATCGCCAGCGCGATCGCGCATGACTCGACCGTGGTGACGCCGCCGCGCGGCGGAAAGGTGCCGAGCTTGCGCCGGCGCGGCTGCGCGGCGCCACCGAGGATCCAGTCCACTCGCTCGCGCGTCGGGGGCCACAGCGGCAGGCCATCGCCCCAGCGGTTGGCGAGCATCAGATGATTCGCCCGCGCGAAGGCGTCCTCGACGCTCGTGGCCTCCACGCGGACCATCGGCGCCTCGCCGGCCTCATCGCCGGCAAAGGCCGAGCGCCACCGCGTGAGGCCGTCGTAGAACTCCCGCTTGCGCGCCTCCACCGGCGTGATGTCGCTGCCCGGCAGGAACATGTCGATGGGAAAGGTGACCATCGCCGCGTCCGGCGCCAGTCCGAGCCCGGCGACGGCGTTCGTCATGACACCGACGAAGTCCGCGCGGGTCAGCGTGACCGTCGGAATCCCCAGGGCTTCCAGCCTCGCGGCCGACCGGCCGCACGCCGTGGCGCAGGACCCTCAGGCAGCGTTGCCGATGATGACGGCCTCGACTCCGCTCGCCTTGACGAGCGCCGCCGTCTCCTCCGAGCCGATCACCGCGTTGCCCTGAGGGAAGGCGTCGATCGGCAGCACCTCGATACCGGGAAAGTCCGCCTCGAGCAGCGCCTTGAGCTTCGGCAGCATGCGGTAGGCCTGCCACTGCTCGTTGCTGACGAACCCGATGCGCTTGCCCGCCAGGCTATCGACGCGCGGCGCGTGCGGCTGCTTGACCTCGATGGCGCCGGACGGGTCGTGGAACTCGAGGCTGACCATGGGACTGCCTCCCGGAGACGTCATAGTCGCGGTCGAGTATACGGGACCGGGCGACGCTCAGCGTCGTCCCGAGGGGAGGGCGAGCTCCGCCGGCGGTCGCCGACAGACGTCGAGCGCGGTGACGGCCAGCACGCGCGTGACCTTCTCCATCTCGCTCACGAGCACGCAGGCATCGTCCTCGTCCGCGTCGCCGCGAATGGTCGCGGGGCCGTAGAGCAGGCACGGAATGCCGGCCTTCCACAGATGGCACGTGTCGTCGGCGCTATAGGAGTGCGGCAGCACGGTGCCGATGGCCTTCGGCTCCCGGCCGGTCACGGCGCGATAGCTCCTCGCCACCGCCTGCACGATCGGCGCGTCGACCGGCATGTCGAACGGGTCCATCACGAGCCGCCGGCGACCCTTGAAGTGTGCGGGCGGCGGCAGCTCGATCTCGTAGCGCAGCCGCGGGTCCTGGACGGTGAGCGGGTCGAGGGCGCGGCGGATGTCGGCGACGATGCCGTCGACCGTCTGGCCCGGCAGGAAGTGGACGTCGACGATGATCGTGCAGACGTCGGGTACGTAGGGCGGCTCGACGAGCACGTACTCATCACCGCGCCCGCCGAGGATGCCGCCGATGTTGAGCCGCGGGAACGCGGGCAGGTCCGGCCGCGGTGTGTGGCGGAACTGCACGCGCCGCAGCGCCTCGATGACCGCCGTCATCGTATGGATCGCGTTGACCGTGCCCTCGAGGCGTCCGATGTGCCCGGTCACCCCGTGCGTGTGAATGGCCATGTGCACGATGCCCGAGTGGACGGTCACGAGATGATCGGCACCGAACGGCTCCGCGACCACGGCGGCGTCGGTCCGGAGACCACTCTGCATCAGGTAGTGCGTGCCCTCGCCGCCCTGCGTCTCGCCGGCGACGCAGGCGACGACGAGATCACCCGCGAGCCGCACGCCGGATCGGCGGATGGCCTCGGCGGCCATGATGATGCTGGCCAGGCCGCCCTTCATGTTCTGCACGCCGTGGCCGTAGAGCCGGTCGCCCTCGAGCGTGGGCGTCCACGGATCGCGCCTCCATCGCCGGGTGAGCGCGTTGATATCGGTGTGGCCGTTCAGCATGAGGCTGGCGCCCCCGCCCGTGCCGCGCAGCGTGGCGATGGTCTGGAACCGTCCGGACTCGATCTCCTGCAGGTCGACGTCGTAGGCCCGCTCGCGGAAGAACGCCTCGAGGAAGCGCGCGACGGGCGTCTCCTCGGTCTTGAAGCTCGGGATGCGGATGAGGGCGCTGGCCAGGTCGACCAGCTCTCCCGCGTCGACCAACGCCAGCACCGCGCGCGTCAGGTCATCCATCGGCGATAGGCTTCGCGGGCACGGTCGAGCCGGCCGCCGTCGATTGGAGCGGGGCTTTGGCTCGAGGCAGCCCAAGCGCCACGAGGATGCCCAGAGCATTACCCCCGGCGGCGATCAGGATCGCCACGCCATAGCCCTGGGTCAGGTCGAACAGGCGACCGGCAGTGATCGGCAGGATGATCGCGGCGGCGCACCACGCCAGGTAGATCCGGCTGGCCATCCGGCCGTAGAGCGCACGTCTCCAGTACACGGCCACGGCGGCCGCCGAGAGGCCGGAGACCAGCCCGTAGCCCAGCCCGACGAGCGTCAGCGCGAGGACCGAGACCCCGGGACCGGGCCACAGCGTGAGCGCCACGTTGCCGGCCAGCGCGATGGCGTGGGCACCGGCCGCGACCGCGGGGATGGTGAGCCAGTCGACCATCCAGCCACCTCCCAGGCGGGCGGCGGCGATGCTGCCGGCGATGAACGTGGTTCCGTAGACGGCGAGCGCGGTCGCCCCGCCGTACGCGGTGATGATGCCGGCGGCCTGACTGAGCACCATCAGGCCGGCGGAGGCTGCCAGGAAGAAGACGACCCAGAGTCGCCAGAATACGGGCCGCCGGCGTTCTGCCTCGTCCGGCGCGATGGTGGCGGCTGCCGCTGCCAGCGTGACGCCGGAGCGCGCGATCAGCCACGCGCTGATCGAGCCGGTGACGGCCAGAACCGTGGCGAGACCCCCGAGCGTCGCGCGCACGCCGAACTCGCGGACGGACCAGCCGAACAGCGGCGCGGCGATCATCGCGCCGGCCGGGTACAGGCTGACGATGTAGCCGTTCACCAGGCCATGGCGTCGCGTGACGGCCAGATTCACCGTCTGCTGCGCGAGGATGTAGGCGGCGCCGCCACCGGCCCCGAAGAACACGCCGTACCCGATGGCCAGCTGCGCCAGACCGCCCGCGGTGGCGGCGATCGCGATGCCCAGGCTGCTCGCGGCCGCGCAGACCAGCACCAGGATGGGTGTCGATGCGAGACCGAAGACGTGCGGCACCAGGTTCATGCCGGCGCCGAATCCGGCGGACGCCAGGGCGAAGACGAGCGCCAGATCGCCCCGGCTCAGGCCGAGCAGGGCTTCCAACGGCTTCAAGAACACGCTGAACGCGTAGAGCGAGCCGAGCGGGACATTGAGGGCGGTGGCGGCCGCGACGGTGCGCCACGGACTCGGCCGGGCGTCGGGGGCGCTCACGATCGATCGAACGCCGCCGTGTCGTGCCCGGCCCCGATCGCACGGCCGCGCCGGACGGTCTTCAGCTGATGACCGCCTCCCCGAGCGCGAGACGCACCGCCGATCCGCTTCCCAGAACACCCATCGGCTTCATCGACGACCCCCTCGAAGCTCGATCTCCGGCTGGTACTTTGCCAGAAAACGCCTCGGCGCCGACGAACTTCATCGTCGGCTCGGCGTCGCGCGAGGCCGGCGGCGCCCGTGGACGGTGGGGTGATCAGCGCACGCGCTCGACCCCCAGCTTCTTCATCCGCGACTCGAGCGTCGTCGGCTTCAGCCCGAGGAGCTCCGCGGCCCCGCGGCGGCCGCTCACCCGCCAGCCGGTCGACTCGAGCGCAGCGAGAATATGGGCGCGCTCGGCCTCCTCCAGCGTCGCGATGGGGGCGGATGTGGGCGCCGTGTCGGACTGGCGGAGCCAGTCCATCGCGGCCAGGTCCGCGCCTTCGCTGACGATCATCGCCCGCTCGACCACGTGCTCGAGCTCCCGCACGTTGCCCGGCCACGGGTAGGCGCTCAGCGCGGTCATGATGCGATCGGGGACACGCTCGATGCGCCGGCCGAGCCTGGCCGCGTGCTTGCGGATGAAGTGAGCGACCAGCGCCGGAATGTCCTCCTTCCGCTCGCGCAGCGGCGGCAGACGGATAGGAAAGACGTTGAGGCGATAGAAGAGGTCCGGGCGGAAGCGCCCCTCGCGGCACGCCGCCTCGAGGTCGCGATTGGTCGCCGCGATCACCCGGACGTCGACGTGGAGGGTGTTCGTGCTCCCGACGCGCTCGATCTCGCCTTCCTGCAGGGCGCGCAGCAGCTTCGGCTGCAGGTCCAGCGGTAGCTCCCCGATCTCGTCCAGGAATAGCGTCCCCCCGTGGGCAACCTCGAAGCGGCCGATCTTTCGCGCCACCGCGCCGGTGAAGGCCCCCTTTTCGTGTCCGAACAGGTCGCTCTCGATGAGGGCCGCCGGAAGGGCCGCGCAGTTCACCTTCACCAGTGCCGCTTCCTTGCGGCGGCTGCGCGTGTGGAGGGCGCGGGCGATCAGCTCCTTGCCGGTGCCGGTCTCGCCCGTCAGGAGCACGGTCGAATCGGTCGCGGCCACCTGCTCGACGCTCCGAAGGACACGTCGCAGGGCCGGCGACGCGCCGACCGGCTCGTTCGGCCCCACCGTCGTCTGCACCTCGTCCCGGAGGTACTGCGTCAGGTTCTCCAGGCGCTGGCGCTCGGCCTCGGCCCGCCGGCGCTCGTCGATGTCGCGCAGGATGATCGTGAAGAGCGGGGCTCCGGCCACGTCGGCATGCGACAGGGTCGCCTCGATCGGGAACTCTTCGCCGTCGGCACGGAGCGCGGTGAGGCCCTCGGGCAGCCAGATCGCGGCTCGAGCACCGTCGGCCTGGCCCGTATAGTCCCCGAGCACGGCACGGAAGCGATCCGAGACGAGTCGCCCGAACGGCATGCCCACCGCCTGGGACGCCGGGAGTCGGAACACGCGCTCGGCAGCCGCGTTGAACAGGCTGATGTGGCCGGCGGCGTCCACAGTGACGATGGCGTCCATCGCGGACTCGAAGACGCGGGAGAGCCGGTCCTCGCTCTCCTGCAGCTTCACCCGCAGCTGCTGGATCGTGAGGTGCGCCCGCACCCGAGCCAGGAGCTCTTCGAGCTGGAAGGGCTTGGTCACGTAGTCGACGGCCCCAGCCTCGAATCCCCGGACCTTGTCGATCGTGTCCGACAGGGCGGTCATGAAGATGACCGGGATGTTCCGGGACGCTGGATCCTGCTTCAGCCGCTCGCACGTCGCGAAGCCGTCGAGGTGCGGCATGAGGACGTCGAGGAGGATCAGGTCGGGACGGGCGTGGGCGGCGCGCTGGATGGCACTCTCGCCATCCTCGGCGATGAGGACCTCGAAGCCGGCCTGCCCGAGCAGATTGAAGAGAACCCCGAGATTAGTCGGAGTGTCGTCCACGACCAGCACGACGGGCTTGCGCTCTCCATCCCGGCTCACGGCGCCGGCCGCCTCTCCTCGAGGAACCGGCAGAGCTTCTTCACCTGGAACTCCTCGGCGAGCGCGCGGAGCTCGTGGACGAAGGGCCGGTAGCGCGGGTCTCCGGCCTCGATCCGCTCCGCGTGCTCGAGCACCTGTTTGATGTCTCCTCGCCGGGCCTGCTCCAGAAGGGGAGCGAGGACGTGGCTCGGCGGAAACACGATAGCCGCCGACGCGGCCGGCTCTCGTGCCGGCCGGGAGGCCCGGTCCGGCCGCCGCTCTTCACGGACCGGCTCGAGGCCAAGGAGGCGGCAGAGGAGGTCGAGCAATCGCTCCAGCCGCAGGGGCTTGGCGAGGAAGTCGTCGGCGCCCGCCGCGATGCACTCCTCCCGGTGATGCCCGAAGACACTCGCCGAGACCGCGATGATCACGAGGCGGTGTCCACCGTCCAGGGCTCGCAAGCGACGCGTGGCCTCGAGCCCGCTCATGCCCGGCATCCGAAGATCCAGCAGGACCGCGTCGGGAGGGCCGGACGCTACGCTGGCGAGGCATGCCTCCGCGTCCGCCGCCGCCTCGACCTCGAAGCCGGCCGGTGCGAGCAGATCGTGAAGGAGCTGGCGGTTGTCCGCCTTGTCGTCGACCACCAGGACGCGACGCCGGGCGCCCCGGACTCCGACGATCCGCTGCTCGGCGCTGGACCCGTCATCCGCCGGGGCGACCTCCGGCAAGTCGAGCTCGAACCAGAACCGGCTGCCCTCGCCGGGCGTGCTGGAGACCTCGAGCGAGCCACCCATGAGAGCGACCAGCGTCTTGCTGATGGCCAGCCCAAGCCCGGTGCCCTCGGCGAACGCTTGCGCGCTCCGGACCTGATGGAAGGTCTCGAAGATCCTGGGAAGCTCCTCGGCGCTGATCCCGATTCCTGTGTCCTCGACCATGAAGTGGTAACGGCCGTCGTGCCGCGCCACCGACAGCGCCACGCGGCCCCGGACCGTGTACTTGATCGCGTTGTCGAGGAGATTGACGAGGACCTGGCGCAACCGTTTCTCGTCGGCGTGGACGGCCGCCGGGACGGCTGCCGGGAGCTCGCAGGCGAAGACGAGGCCCTTGTCTTCGGCCCGCGTGCTCACCAGATCGGCGATGCCGGAGAGCAGGGCGGCCAGGTCGAAGGGCGCCCCCTGCACCTCGATCGTGCCGGCTTCGATCGTGGCGAGATCGAGGATCTCGTTGATGAGCGAGAGCAGGTGCTCGCCCGAGCCCTCGATGACGCCGATGGCCCGCCGATGCTGGGGGCCGAGGTCCGCGTCCCGAGCGAGGACCTGCGCGTAGCCCAGGATGGCGTTCAGTGGCGTTCGCAGCTCGTGGCTCATGTTCGCCAGGAACGAGCTCTTGGCGCGGCTCGCCGCCTCGGCCGCGTCCTTGGCCAGGCGGAGCACTTTCTCGGACCGCTGCCGCTCGAAGACGCGGCCGAGCTGGGTGCCGATGTTCGCCATCGTCTCCAGCAGGGCGGGGTCCGGCTCGTGTGGCTCGCCGGTGAAGAACTCGAGCACCGCCACGACCTCGGACCCCGCGAGCACCGGGAAGCCGAACGCACACTTGAGGTCGATGTCGACGGCGACATTCGCCCGCGGGAAGTTCGGGTCCCGGGTGATGTCCATGATCGAGGTGGACTGTCCGCTGGCGAGGACCCGGCCGGGCAGCCCGACGCCGTGCGAGAAGCGTGAGCGATCGCTGATCTGCTGGAACCGCCGGTAACGCTCGGGGTGCTCCAGGTGCCAGATGCCGGCGGCGACGAGGTCGCCGGAGCCGTCGTCGGCCAGCACGAAGGCATCGCCGACCGGCCAGCCCGTGTACGCGCAGATCCGATCGACCCCGATTTGAAGCGCGACACGGGTGCTCGGCGCCTCGTTGGCCGCGACTGCCACCATCTGGAGGAGCCGCACCTGGGCCGTGTGCCGACGGATCGCCTCCTCGGCCTCTGTGCGCTGCGTGATGTCTCGGACGAACGCGCTGAACGTCGTCACGGGGCCCACGGCGACCGGGGAGATGCTGAGTTCCACCGGGAACTCTCGGCCGTCGCGATGGAGCGCGGCCAGCTCCAGGCGACGGTTGATCACGGGCCCCTGACCGCTCGACCGGTACCGCCGCAGCCCCTCCTCGTGAGCGGCCCGGTAGCGCGCCGGGATGATGGTTTCCGACAGGACCCGCCCGATCGCGTCTTCTCGCGCCCAGCCAAAGGTCCGCTCGGCCTGGACGTTCCAGCCGATGATGCGACCGGCGAGGTCGATGGTGATGACGGCATCGAGGGCGGTGTCGATGATCAGCCGGGTCCGCTCCTCGCTCATCCGGAGGTCGGCGTGCAGCTGAGCACTCTCGAGGGCAGGAGCGGCCTGGTCGGCGAAGGCTTGCGCCAGCTCCATGTCGAGCGGGGAGAATTCCCTGGCCGCCGGCGCGACGATCTGGAGCACCCCGATAATCCGCCTCCCGGCCCGGAGCGGCGCGATGAGCACACCCCGGTGCGCTCCGCGGCGCTGGAGGTCATCGTCGAGAGCGAGATCCGGCTCGGCCGAGAGGTCGGGCGCGACGGCGGCGCGGCCCTTGGCGAGAACCCGCGCCGTCAGCCCCGTGCCCGGGGCCTGCACGTGGCCCCGGGCGACGTCGGTCGAGGCGATCGCGACCAGCGCTCCGTCCGGCCGGATCAGGCGGACGGTGCACGCCAGGTCGAACAGGCCCCCGACGCTCGCCACGACCTGTTCGGCCAGCGCATCCGGGTCGGGGCTCTCGGAGAGCGCCCGCGCCATCCGGGCCAACGCTTCCGCCGCGCGCCGCCGATACTCTGCCTCGCCGTAGAGCGTAGCGTTGCGGAGGGCCAGGGCGGCCTGCATGGCGAACCGCTCGAGGAGCGCGAGGTCCCGTGACTCGAACGGCGGCGCCGGATCACCCCGGCCCATGACGATGACTCCGAGGAGCTGCCCGCGGCTGAGCAGCGGCTGAGCCATGACGTGGCGCATGCCCAGGGCGACCGCCGGGGGATGGGCCTTCGACCACGCCGGATAGTCGTCGACGAGGAGCCCGCGCCGGCTCTCGGCGCACGTCCCGACCAGACCCGCGCCGAACGCGAGCCCCCCGAGGGGCTGCGGCCAGCTCGTCCACGCCTGTCGAAGCCAGCGGCGTTCGGCCTCCGCAAGATAGAGGGACCCGTGGGCGGCGACCAGCCGCCGGGCTTGCTCGACGATGAGGGGCAGGAGCCGGTCGAGGCTCAGCTCGCCCAGCAGCTCGCGATCGACCTCGACGAGCGCCTCGTCGAGGCGCGTCCGGGCGGCCTCCAGCGAGGTCAGGCGCGCGCGCTCGAGCGCGATCGTCACGTGGTCCGCGAAGGCCTGGGCGAGCGCGACCTCCCCCGGCGAGAAGCCGCCTACCTGGTCGCGTCCCGCCATCAGTACGCCGAGCACCCGGGCGTCCGCCAGGAGCGGGACGGCGAGAGCGGGCCGGTATCCCTCGCTCTCGACGAAGCCGCGGCTCGGCGGCGACAGATAGATGGCTGGGTCGTTCAGGACGTCCGCGGACCACACCGGACGGCGCTCCGTCATCGCGGTCATGGCGATGCCGTCGCGGTCGTGGCGTGGGAGGACCTCGCGGTGGCCGCTGCGTAGCCCGGTGGACGCCGTGATCCGAACACGCTGGTCTCCGCCGACGAGGATCACGAAGCACACGCGGGCTCCCAGGAGGGCGCGCACCCGCTCGACCACCAGGTCGAGTACCGCCTGCGCCTCATGGGACGTGGCGATGGCCCGGGCCACCTCGGCCTGGGCGCGTGCCACTGCCTCGTGGTCGATGCCGGGCGTGTTCGGTGTCACCGCTCGCTCGTGAGCCTCCACGCGTCCACTCGGAGCTTGGTCAAGAAGTCGGTCGCTCGAGATGACGCGCCGTTCCGGCTCGACACGTTAGCACCGGCTTCCAATCGGGAGCAAGGTCGCGAAACCTCCGAGTGGTTCCCGAAATCTCGGGAGGCTCCCGAAATTTCGGGAGCCCGCGCCGGCGTCAGCGGTCCATGTGACCGGCGTCGTATCGGCGGGTCACCCGGAAATTCGTGAAACGCCGCGTGTTCGTGCGTGTTGGGTATCACGATCGGGGCTGGCACACACATTGCCCACCGTGATGAGCGCAACACGAACCCACACCACGACAGGAGGCGACCATGGCAACGCGCGAGAAGGCGGCGGAGCAGAGCGGCAAGACGAGACTGACGGATCTTCCCGCTCGCACGCTGGAGAAGGCCGAGCAGGTCAAGGGCGGCGGTATCAAGGTTCCGGATGCGCCGGCGCAGCGACGACCCCTTCAACCCTGTATCTAGCAGTCAACCCACACCACGACAGGAGACGATCATGGCAACGCGCGAGAAGGCGACGGAGCAGAAGGGCAAGTCGAAGCTAGCGGATCTTGCCGCTCGCACGGTGGAGAAGGCCGAGCACGTCAAGGGCGGCGGTATCAAGGTTCCCGAGGCGCCGGCGCAGCGGCAGCGGGACATCATCGCCATCTAGCAGGGAACAGCATCCACCACGATAGGAGACGGTCATGGCAACGCGCGAGACGGCGACGAAGAAGAGCGGCAAGACGAAGCTGACGGACCTGCCCGCCCGCAAGGTCCAGCAGGCCAGGGCCGAGCAGGTCAAGGGTGGCGCGAAGCGCACCTTCATCATCTGCTAGCGCGCGAGCAGGCGAGGGTCGGTTGATGACGACTCGTGGCAGCACCGTCGAGAAGAATAGAGTCGAGGGGACTCCCCGCCCGGACGCCCTCCGGGCGGGGAGCCGTCTCCGGATCCGCGGCGCCGGGCATCCGGGTGGCCCGCGGTCGAGCCGGATACGCCCGCCAAAGATCGCCCATTCCCCCCTGACGGTCGTGGACCTCCGCGCGGAGACCCTCGCCATGCACGTCGGCGATCCAACCCGCGTCCTCACCCGCGTGAACGAGAGCGGCCTACGTTTCTCGGTCGGCCAGGGCCAAGGCCTCTGGCACCTCCACTCGACCACGGACGAGTGCTTCCTGGTGCTTCGGGGAAGGCTTCTGCTCGATCTGAAGGACGGTACGACGATCTCAGTCGGGCGCCACCAGCTCGTGACCGTTCCCGCGGGAGTCGTGCACCGGCCGCGCGCCGTCGTTCCCACCGTGACGCTCTGCTTCAAGCACCTCGTCGGACCGACCCGGCTCCTGGAGGACGTTGCGCCACGTCGAGGTCGGGCCCTGACGATCCGTCGGCGACGACGGGCGTCGCGCTCCTCGTCGAGCTAGAAGCGGGCCTTCGCTGAAGAGTCGCCCGGCCGAACGGCATGCCGCGGGCTACGGCTCGTTCGGCGACGAGCGATCAGAATCCCGTGACGTACGGCAGCTTCTTCGCCGTCCCTTCGATCGCCGCCCCCGCCTCCAGGAGCACCGCCGTCGAATCCCACGTTCCCGCCACCAGCTGATTGCGGGGCCCGTCCGGCACGGTCGCCCTGATCACGCGATCGCCGAAGCGCACCTCCTGCTTCTCCACGTCCACCACCACCGGCTCCTGCGGCGAGCGCCCGATCGCCTTCTGCAGCCACTCCAGGTCCGCCTGCGTCGCGACCAGGCATGGGATGCCCAGCATCACGCAGTTGCCGAAGAAGATCTCACCGAACGATCCGCCGACGATGGCGCGGATGCCCCAGCGCATCAGCGCCTGCGGCGCGTGCTCGCGCGAGGAGCCGCAGCCGAAGTTCTGGCCGACGACCAGCACCGACGCCCCCTTGTAGACGGCTTGATTGAACGGATGCTCCGGGTTCTGCTTCTTTGCGTCCTCGAAGGCGTGCTCGCCCATGCCCTCGAAGGTGACGGCCTTGAGGAAGCGGGCGGGAATGATCCGGTCGGTGTCGATGTCGTTGCCGGTGACCGGGATGCCGCGCCCCGAGATCTGGCGGCGCTTGAAGTCGGTGGTGGTCATTTCAGGATCTCCCTCACGTCGGCGACGGCCCCGGTGATGGCGGCGGCCGCGACCATGGCCGGGCTCATGAGCAGCGTGCGGCCCGTCGGGCTGCCCTGCCGGCCTATGAAATTGCGGTTGCTCGATGACGCACTCATCTCCCGGCCCTGGAGCTTGTCATCATTCATTCCCAAACACATGGAGCAGCCGGCCTTGCGCCACTGAAAGCCGGCCGCCTGGAAGATCTCGTGCAGGCCCTCGGCCTCGGCGGCCTTGGCGACCTGCTGCGAGCCGGGCACGATGAGCGCGCGGACGTGCTTGGCGACCTTGCCCTTCTTGGCGACCTCGGCGGCGATGCGCAGGTCGGACAGGCGACCGTTGGTGCAGGAGCCGACGAAGGCCACGTCGATCTTCGCGCCCTTGATCGCTTGGCCGGCCTCGAAGCCCATGTGGGCGAGCGCCTCGCGGTACGTCGGCCGCTCGGCCTCGGGCGCGGACTCCGGCGTGGGGATTCGCTGTGTCACGCCCACCGACATCTCCGGGTTGATGCCCCACGTCACCACCGGCTCCAGCGCGTTGCCGTCGATGCGCTTGACGTCGTCGAACGCGGCGCCCGACTCGGTCGCGATCGTCTTCCACCAGGTCGCGGCCCG
>Ga0134124_10003632_pt1 | contig 12409 bp, 11 predicted proteins | sample KB304_FD_96880 | JGI IMG/M metagenome (GOLD analysis project Ga0134124, IMG submission 96880) | Terrestrial soil microbial communities without Nitrogen fertilizer from Kellogg Biological Station, Michigan, USA - KB3-0-4 | ecosystem: Environmental > Terrestrial > Soil > Unclassified ... | reverse complement strand
TCGCGGCGTCGTGACTCTTCATGATGCCGTGGACCACCGACAACCCGAGCCCGGTGCCCTGGCCCGCCGGCTTGGTGGTGTAGAAGGGCTCGAAGATGTGCTCGAGGGTCGCCCGGTCCATGCCGCACCCGGTGTCGCTGACCGACAGCTTGAGATAGCGGCCTTCACGCAGCTCGGGGGCGATCGTGGCGGCGCCGGCATCCAGCGCCACGGTCTCGAGGCGGACATCGATGACGCCGCCGCGCTCCTGCATCGCGTGGGCGGCGTTGGTGCCGAGGTTCATGAGCATCTGATGGACCTGGCTCGAGTCGGCCAGCACGCTGGGCGCGTCGGCGTCGAACCGGGTCCGGATCTCGATCGACGCCGGCAGGGTGGCGCGGAGCAGCTTCAGGACCTCCTCGACGACGGGTTGCAGCGTGACGCTCTCCCGCTGGGAGTCCTGCTGCCGCCGGCTGAACGCCAGGATCCGCTTCACGAGATCGGCCGCTCGCCCCGTCGCCTGCTCGATGCGTCGCAGGTGCTTGTGGGCGGGATGGTCGGCGGGCAGCCCCTGCGAGGCGAGCTCGGCGTTGCCGCCGACCGCGACGAGCACGTTGTTGAAGTCGTGAGCGATGCCGCTCGCCAGCGTGCCGATCGACTGGATCCGCTGGGCCTGCCGGAGCTGGGACTGCGTGTGCTCCCGATCGACGTGAGCGCTGAGCATGTCGGCGAGGGACTGCAGGAGCGCCCGCTCCTCGGCCAGGAACGGGCCCTCGGCCGCCGCCGGTTTCTCGACGAGGTAGGCGACCTCGATCACGCCGTCGCGCCCGCCGGCGGTGAACGAGACCGACTGCACCCAGGGTGTCGGGCGCCAGCCCGGGGTCCGGGCCTCGACGAGGCCGCAGGCGACGCGCGCCTCGCACACCTCCGGGTACTGCCAGGCGAGCGGGATCGGCGCGACCAGATCGGCCAGAAACGCCTGGTCGAGCGGCCGGTCGGTCTGCAGCAGGTTGGCCGTGCGGTGCAGCAGCGTGAGCTCCTTGACGCGCTCGCCGAGGTCGTGGACGAGGCGTCGCTGGTTCTGCGCCGCCGCCTCGTGTCCGATGGCGACCGCCGCCAGGTGCGTGGCCGCGTCCACCCAGGCGACCTCCCGGGGCAGGGGACCGCGCGGCTCGCGGTAGTACATCGCAAAGGTCCCCAGCACCTCACGCGTCGTGGAGAAGATCGGGCTGGACCAGCACGCGCGCAGGTCGTGCGGCAGCGCGAGGTGCTTGTAGTCCTGCCAGTACGGGTGGACCGCGATGTCCTCGACGACGACGCGCTCGCCGAGATAGGCGGCGGTGCCGCAGGAGCCAGCCGCGGGGCCGATCGGGGCACCGTCGATGGCCCGACTGAACTCGGCCGGGAGGCTGGGGGCGGCGCCGTAGCGAACGCAGCGCTGCTCCCGGTCGAGGAGCAGGATCGAGCACCACATGCCGGGCGCCTGACTCTCGACGAGCCGGACGATGCGCTCGAGGACGTCGCCGAGGGGAGCGCCGCCGACGATCCGCTCCAGGACGTCGCGCTCGCTGGCGTCGAAGGCGCCGGTCTGGCCGGGTCCGCTCGCGTTCGTCACCCGCTCGCCCCTCCGTGTCGACACGGCAACCTGGGACGGGCTCGATTCTCGGACAGCGCTTGGGCGCATGCAAGCGCCGGCGCCTTGACCGGCGCGCCGGGCCGGCGCAGTATCGCGGGCTATGGAACAGGCCCTCAGCGACGTCACCGTCCTCGATCTCGGCCAGGTCATCGCCATGCCGTTCTGCACGATGCTGCTCGCCGACCTGGGCGCGCGCGTCATCAAGGTCGAGTCGCGCGACCGCGGGCGCGAGCGGGTCTCGCTGGGGATCAAGCGCGTGCGCGATGGCAAGGAAGAGCGCGTTCCCGCCGCGCAGTACCGCGAGCGCAACAAGCTGGCCGTCACGCTGGAGCTGAAGACGCCGCAGGGCGTGGCGCTGTTCAAGGAGCTGGTGAAGCACGCCGACGTGGTGGCGGAGAACTTCAGCGTCGGCACGATGGAGCGGCTGGGGCTCGGCTACGAGGATCTACGCGCCGTGAACCCGCGCATCGTCTACGCCTCGGTCACGGCATTCGGCCAGCACGGGCCGTACGCGATGCAGCGAGGGTACGACATTCTGGCCCAGGCGATCAGCGGCTATCTCTCGATCACCGGGTTCCCCGAGAACCCTCCCACCAAGTCGGGCCAGTCGATCTCCGACTACTACGCCGGCATGCTGTGCGCCTTCAGCATCGTCTCCGCGCTGCATTACCGGAACCGCACCGGGGTGGGACAGCGCATCGACATGGCGCTGCTCGACAGTCTGGTGGTGGCGCTCGACAACCTGGGCGAGCGCTACACCGTCGGCGGGGAGGTCCTCACGCGCTCCGGTAACGTGGCGTTCACGGGCTCCAGCACCGGCGTCTACGCGACGAGCGACGGCCACGTGGCGATCTCGGCCGGGGCCAGCGACGCGGTCTGGAAGCGCTTCTGCGAGATCATCGGCCGCGACGACCTCACGCGCGATCCCGCCTTCGCCACCGCGGCCGCGCGGCGCGACCGCCGCGACGACATCGCCGCGATCGTGCAGGCGTGGACGGCCGAGAAGCCCAAGGCCGAGGTCGTCGGCGTGCTGGCGAATGCCGGCGTCCCGGCCGCGCCGGTCAACAACGTGGCCGAGATGGTCGCCGACCCCCAGGTGCAGGCGCGGGAGATGTTCGTCGAGCGCGACCACCCGGTCTATGGGCGGCTCAAGACCACGGGCTCACCGCTCAAGATGTCGGTGACGCCGGGCCGCGTGCGTACGCTGGCGCCGGTGCCGGGCGAGCACAACGAGGAGATCTTCTGCGGGCTGCTCGGCCACAGCAAGGACGAGCTGGCCCGCTGGCGCGACGAGGGTGTGATCTAGCGGACGAGCGTCCTCTAGCGGGCGCTGTCGGTCAGGTCGCGGAGCTCCTTCAGGTAGGCGGCGTCGTGGCGCCGCACGACCAGCACCACGTCGTCGAAGCCGAGTCCGCACAGGTGGTGCAGTCGCTCGCGGGCGACCTCGCGCGGGCACTTCAGATCGAACGGATCGTCGGGGCCGGCCGGGCTCGGCGTCTTCTGGTCGAGATCTACGCCCACGTTCGTCACGACGGCGCGCTTGCCCCCGAGCTCACGGAAGCGCGCGATCCCTTGCCGGAGCAGCGCCCAGGTGCTGCGCGCCCCCGAGCCCACCCAGCCGTCGAACTCCTTGGCCGCGCGCACGATCCACTTCGAGCCCGCCCAGGAACCGATCAGGATCGGCGGGCCGCCGGCGGCCGCGGGCCACACCGGCGCCAGCGAGGCGGCGCCGACCTTCTCACCCGCCCACAGTCGTCGCATGGTCGCGAGCGACTCGTCGAGCACGCGGAAGCGCGAGGCGAAGTCGAGGCCCAGCGCGGCGAAGTCGCCCGCGGTCGAGCCCGATCCCACGCCGAGACGGAGGCGCCCGCCCGAGACGAGGTGCGTGGTGAGCGCGCGCTGGGCGAGCTCGACGGGGTTGCGGAGGGGAACCTGTAGGATTCCGGTGCCCAGCTCGATCTTCTGGGTGACCGTCCCGGCGATCGCCAGCGCGGTGAGCGGATCGGGCAGGAGCCAGCCGCGGCCGATCGCGTCGAACACCCACGCGCTCTCGAAGCCGGCGGCCTCGATCTGACGGGCCGCGTCGGCGATGCCGGAGGGGGCGAGCGGAACACCGCCCCCGCCGGGCAGCGAGATCCCGAACCGGGTCACATGTTTCCGGTGGTGCCGACCCAGCCCGTCTCGGAGACGTCGATCATCACGCCGTCGGGGCCGTTGTACTTGACCTCGACGTTGCCGCCCTGACGGGGCCCGTGACCGACGCCCAGCGCCCGGTTCACGTCCTCACGCGGCGTGGAGCTGGCCGCCGCCAGCTTCTCGGTGATCTCTTCGAGGCTGTCGACCTCGAAGCCGATGTGGTGGATGCCGTTCCAGTTCTTGCCGCGCTCCACACCGGCCACCGCGTCCTGCTTGAAGTTGAGGATGGCCAGGTTCAGGTCGCCGTCGCTCAGGTAGTAGCCGCTGGCGCCGGGGCTGTCGACCTTGGCGATCTCCTTCATGCCGAACACGTCGATGTAGAACTTGGCCGTCTTGTCCACGTCCTGCGTCGAAATCGCGATGTGCTTGATCTTCGGCATGGTCCCTCTCCCGTGTGGGTGGCTGAGCGGCCCGCTCGTCCCCGCGCAGACAAACGTACGCCAAACGCGCGAAAAAGACCAGGCCTTGCCGCCGTGCCCCTTGCCATTACGTGCCGGAGCGGGTAGTTAAGGACGGGCGCCAGAGTCGCCGCCGGAGGGATCGCATGAATCGTGGACGGAGCCTCGTGCTGGGGGCCGTGCTCGCCTGGGTTCTCATCGTCGCCGTGCTCCCGGAGGTCGGGACCGCTCAGACCAGGCCGGAAGGGGAGATGCGCTGGGCGCTGTACGTGACGCTGTCGCCGGTGTGGTTCGATCCCGCCGAGGTGAGCGGCCAGATCACGCCCTTCTGGGTGCTCTACGCGATCCACGACGCCCTGGTGAAGCCCATGCCCGGCAACCTCATGAGCCCGAGCCTGGCCGAGTCGTGGACGGTGAGCGCCGACCAGCGGATCTACGAGTTCAAGCTGCGCGAGGGATTGAAGTTCCACAACGGTGATCCGTTCACCGCCGAGGACGTGAAGTTCAGCTTCCATCGCGCCAAGGGCTCCAAGACCCTGCACGACCGGGTGCGCGAGGTGACGGTGGTGAGCCCCTCGCGCGTGCGCTTCACCCTGACCGACCCCTGGCCCGACTTCATGGCGTACTACGGCACCATGGTGTCCGGCGCCGGCTGGATCGTGCCCAAGAAGTACGTCGAGCAGGTGGGCAACGACGGGTTCAAGAAGCATCCGATCGGCCTCGGCCCCTACAAGTTCGTGAGCCACACGCCCGGCATCGAGCTGGTCATGGAGGCCAACGAGAGCTACTGGCGCAAGGTCCCATCGGTGAAGCGGCTCGTGTTCAAGAGCGTTCCCGAATCGACGACGCGTCTGGCCATGCTCAAGCGCGGCGAGGTCGACGTCGCCTACCTGCTGGAGGCGCCCCAGGCCCAGGAGGTCAAGAAGGACCCCAACCTCCGCCTGGCCTTCTCGGGCGGTATCGCGACCTTCTTCCTCGATTTCCTCGAGCAGTGGGACCCCAAGTCGCCGTGGGCCGACCGGCGCGTGCGCCTGGCCGCCAACTATGCGATCGATCGCCAGGCGCTCAGCGACGCCGAGACGCTCGGCGCCTCCAAACCGGCCGGCAATCACGTGCCGCGCACGTTCGAGTTCGCGCTGCCGCTGGAGCCGTACCCGTACGATCCAGCCAAGGCCAAGCAGCTCCTGGCCGAGGCCGGCTTTCCCAACGGCTTCGACGCCGGGGAGCTGCACGAGCTGCCGCCGTACTTCTCGCTGGGCGAGGCGATCGTCAACTACTTCCAGGCCGTGGGCATCCGCATCCGCATGCGGCCGATGGAGCGCGCCTCGTACTTCGCGCTGATCTCGTCCAAGAAGGCCAAGGGCGTGTGCGTGTGCACCAGCTCGCTCTACGGCAACGCGGCCTCCCGCATCTCGGAGGTGATTCCGAGCGACGGCGCCTACGCCTACGGCGGCTACCCGGACATCGACGCGCTCTACAAGCAGCAGGCGGGGGAGACGGACAAGAAGAAGCGGGAGGCGCAGCTGCACCAGATCCAGCGGCTGGTCTACGAGCGCGTCCGCTACGGTCCGATCTTCGAGTACATCTGGCCCAGCGGTGTCGGCCCGCGGGTGGCCGAGCCGGCGCTGATGCTGATCAACCCGTACCCGTGGTCGGCGCCGCTCGAGGAGGTCCGGCTCAAGAAGCCGTGAGGGTGGTCGAGCGCGGGCCTCAGCGCATGGACGTCGGCGACGCCAGGGGCGAGTCGCGCACCACCTCGACGCGCTTGGCACGCAAGGTCCCCGGCCGGACTTCGTAGGCGGCCCTGACCTCTCCGCCGTCGCGGATGTCGCCGAAGCCGCCCTCCTTGTCTCCGACGACGATGAGCGTGTCGTTCGTCACGACGAGGTCGACCGACGTCAGGCCGAGAAAGCCGGAGGAGACCCGGATGAGGCGCGCGGCGGGCTCGACGATGGCGACCCGGCCCCGGGCCTCTTCGTCGACGGGCGACACGCTCGGACTCAGCAGGGAAACGCCGGACCGCAGCCAAGACGAGAGCAGTCGCCCCGGAACCAGCGGGACGGCGGGCTGACTCGCGGCGACGACCAGGGCGACCACGCCGAGCGCCGACAGGCTGCGGAGCCAGCGCTTCCGCCGGGACGACTGGCGCGCCCGAACCTCCGCGAGCCTCTGGAAATCGACGCTCATGCCCCGCGCATCATCCGGCCCTCGACTCCTCGACCGCGCCGGCGCCGTCGCCGTGATCATCCGCGAGGTCGAGCGCTTCCCTCCGGCCGCGCGCGCGGCCCCGCGGATCGACGTTCGCCAGCCACTGGTGATAGGTATCGAGGGTCGCTCGCACCTCGTCGACGAGCTGCAGGCGGCTCTGGATCAGACGGTCGATCTCGTTGCGGATCTCCGCCTCTTGCTCTCTCGCGGCCATGAGGAGCGATTCCGCCCGCCGCGTCGCGGCCGCCACGACCTCGTCGGCCTCGACCTGCATGCGGGCCCTCAGCGTCTCGGCGTCGAGGAGGATCTCGGCCTCGCGCACCTTCGCGCCCTCGACGAGCGTCTGCACCTGGACGTGGGCGTCGTGCAGCAGCGCCTCCACCTCGCGCAACACGGTGGCGCGCAGCACCTCGATGTGGGTCGAGGCCGAGGCCTCCTTCTCCTGAACCAGGCGGATCATCGACTCCGCCTGGGCCTCGGCGTCCCGGAGGATATCGGGCGAGGGGAGCGGCGCCACCGGCCGGGTGGCGAGCGCCTGGATCTCGTCCTCCAGCGCCTTCACCCGGGTCGTCAGCGAGGTGTTCGTGTCTTGCACGGTGGCAAACGCCTCGGCGACGTCCTCGAGGAACGCCGAGACTTCTTCAGGGCTCAGCCCCTGCAGGAGCCGCGTGCTGAAGCGCTGCGATCGAATGTCGTCCGGTGTCATCGTGAATTCTCCTCTCGACGTGAGAGAGCACAGACGTGGAAGCCGCTACCGGCCTGCCGGCCGCGATGTCTTCAGGAGCCAGTCGATGGCGGCCGTTGGATCGGCGTCCCCCGGCTCACCGCGCGCAGATGTCGTCGCGCCGTCCCGAGGGCGACCGACCCGGGAGGGCGCCGAAGGCGTCGCATCGCGTTGCACCTCGTCGGCCCGGGGCTGCGCGAGCGCTGGCGGCGGGCTGATCGGCGAGCGCGTGGTGGCCACCGGGGCCGCCGGCGGCACTGGCGTGTCGGCGCGAACCGACGGCTGGGCATGACCACGGCGATCGCGCTCGAAGGCAAAGCCGAGCACGCCGACGCCGGCCAGCGCCACGACGAGCGCCGTGCCGAGAATCAGCCGGCGCCGTCGACGAGCTCGCTGTCGCGTCCGAACACCTTCGAGCCGCTGAAATCCGAGTGTCGCTGCATCCTGCTCGATCGAGCGGGATTCGATCGGGTCCAGGACCGGTGCTGTTGCCATGGCCCCCCCTCCACACACGTCCCCGCGTGGCGTGGACCGGAGGCTATGCCGAATTGGCCGGGACGGTCAATTGTCGAGAAAATTGACAGACTGACGGGCCGGTAACTTGACAGTCGGCCGGCGGCGGGCCGATCATCGGGCCATGACGACACTAGAGCGGGCCGAGGCAGCCGAGCACGCGATGAGCCAGGAGCTCGACCGGGTGGTCGTGAAGTCGGTGATCTACACCTCGGGAGAGCGGGACCCCCGGGTACCGGCCCCGCGCCCGCCGGACAACGGCAAGCTCTACATGATGGGCCAGGACCCGCGGCTGCCCCAGATGCCGGCCCGGCCGACCCTGATGGACTTCTTCAAGTACCGCTTCGGCCCCGCCAATCATCTCCTGCAGAGCGCGCGCCTGGCCCAGAAGAGCGGCGCCAGCGAGAAAGTGATTCTCGCCTGCCTGGTCCACGACATCGCGATCGCCGGCTTCATCCGCGGCGACCACGGCTACTGGGCCGCCCAGATGCTGGAGCCGTACGTCGACGAGGAAGTCAGCTGGGCCATCCGGTATCACCAGGCGTTGCGCTTCTACGCCGACGAGTCGGTCGGCTACAAGTACCCGGAGCTGTACTCCAAGCTATTCGGACCTGACTACAAGCCGGATGCGTACATCGAGCGGGACTACCGGATGGCCCGCGAGCACAAGTGGTACATGACCTCGCGCCTGATCTGCGTGAACGACCTCTACGCGTTCGATCCGAACGTGCAGGTCCAGCTCGAGGAGTTCACGGACGTCGTGGGCCGCCAGTTCAAGCAGCCGAAGGAAGGCCTCGGCTGGGACGCGAGCCCCTCGGCGCACATGTGGCGGACGATCATGTGCCCGACGAAGTACCTGTAGACTGCGCGCTCCGACCCGGCCCCGCGATTCGGTCGAGGCCCGTCGAGGCGTCGCATGCCCATCCTGAGCGACTGGACCCCCGAGCCGCAGTCCGCTTTCCTGACGTGGGTGCTCGGTCCGCGGCTCATCTCGTGGCCCGCCGCGATCACCGGGGCGTTCGTGGGGACGTACAGCCACGTCGCCCTGGACAGCCTCATGCACGCCGACATGCGGCCGCTGGCCCCGTTCTCGGAGACCAACGGGCTGCTACACCTCGTCTCGCTCGGCGCGCTCCATCTCGGCTGCGTCCTCAGTGGACTGCTCGGCGTCCTCTTCCTGTTCACGCGCTTCGCGCGGCGCCGAGAGCCTCGCGCCGAGCGGACGGGCTAGCCCAGCGGCACGAAGATCGACACGCGCGGCTCGGGACCGACCTCGCGCGTGCCGTGGCCCTGGCCGGTCAGGTCCTCGGCGATCAGGATGTCGCCGGGGCCGAGCCGGCGCACCGTGCCGTCGCCGATCTCGATGTCCACCGCGCCGGAGAGTGTGAACACCGCCGCCCGTCCCGGCGCGTGGTGCCAGGGATTCGAGCGCTTCGCATCGAAGCGCCGGATCGTGATGCCGCTGCCCGGAATCAGCTCCGCGCTCTCCGACTGATCGCCCCGCGACTCGAACGTCGGTGTCAGCTCCTCGAAGTGCGACTTCCCATCGGCGCCCGCGTAGACCCGGATGATCGCCATGGCTACACGCTCACGTGCTTGATGAACTTCTCGGGCGGATCCTCGCCCCACTGGCTGATCAGTGCCTCGTGGGCCGGCAGCAGGTTCGAGCCGCTCTTGGCGTTCAGGCGGTCGGTGTCGGCCCAGCGCTCGTGCACGCGGCCCCAGGGGTCGCACCAGTAGTCGTAGACCTGGCTGCCGAGCAGGTGACGGCCCACGCCCCACATGTGCTCGTACTTGCCGAGCTTGGCCAGGTACTCGTGATCCTTGAAGACCGCGTCGACGTCGGGCACCTCGAAGGACATGTGATTCATCCCGGCCCGCTCGTTGTGCACCGCGAACATCGTGTGGTGGTCCACGTACTCGTCGCCGCAGTCGCAGCGGTTGAACGAGCCGATGATATTGTCCTTGTCGCCCACGTACACGTCGTCGGAGCCGAGGAAGCCCAGCGTCTCGCGGTACCACCGGGTGGTCTCGCGGACCTTGGGCGTGCCGAACACGCCGTGACCGATCCGCTTGATCGGCGTCGGCGACTTCCGGAGCCGCATGAGGTTCCCGGCCCGGCGCAGTGGCTCGGCGCCCGTGTTCATGTGCTGGTGCTCGACGGCGATCGGCGGCGGCGTCTCGATGCCGTACACGACCTCGATCTGGTAGCCGTTCGGCTCCCGCAGGCGCACGCGCTTGCCGCCGCCGGGCTCGTCGATCGACTCCACCGGCGAGGCGCCCGGCGCCTTGGCGACGCGCGCGAGGTCCTCCTCGCCGGCGGCCTGGTAGGCGAAGCCCACGAAGGCGGGAGCGCCCTTCTCGGTCACGTGCAGGTGGTGACGCGGGTCGGTGCCGCGCATGTAGAGCGCGGTCGGCGTCCGCGCCGATCGGATCAGGCCGAAGTGGGTGAGGAACTCCTCCATGACGTCGAGGTCGGGCGCCCGCAGCCGCCCGTACGCCAGGTCGCGGACCTTGATCACCGGCATGGTCGTGCCTCCTTCACGGGTTGACGTCTCCGTCGCGGAAACCAAGATACGCCTCTCGGATGCGCGATTGCTGCCGCAAAATCGCCGGCGGTCCGTCGGCCACAACCCGGCCCTCCTCCAGCACGTAGGCGCGGGCGGCGATCTCCAGCGCACGGACCACGTTCTGCTCGACGAGCAGGATGGCCACGCCCTCGCGGTTGATCGCGCGGATGATCTCGAACATCTGATCGACGACGGCCGGCGCCAGCCCCAGCGACGGTTCGTCGAGCAGCAGCAGCGTGGGCTGCGCCATCAGCGCCCGCCCGATGGCGACCATCTGCTGCTGGCCGCCCGAGAGCGAGCCGGCGAGCTGGCGGCGCCGCTCGCGCAGGATCGGGAAGAGCCCGTAGACGCGCTCCAGCGTCGCCGTCCGCGCCCGCCGGGCCTCGCCCCGATAGCCGCCCATCTCGAGGTTCTCCTCGACCGACATCCGCGTGAACAGCCGCCGGCCCTCGGGCACCAGCGCGATGCCCTGCCGGCACACCAGGTGCGGGGGCACCGCGCAGAGGTCGACGCCGCCGAAGCGCAGCGCGCCCGAGCGCGAGCGCTGCAGCCCGGCGATCGTGTTCACCAGCGTGCTCTTGCCGGCCCCGTTGGGCCCGATCACCGCGACGACCTCGCCCGGCCCCACCCGCAGCGTGGCGTCCCAGACGGCGGGGGCGTCGCCGTAGGCGATGGCCAGGTGCTCGACCTCAAGCCACATGCGTCGTGCCCAGGTAGACCTCGATGACCCGCTCCGACCGCATCGCCTCGTGGGGGCTGCCGGCCGCGATCACCTCGCCCTCGTTCAGGACGACGACGCGGTCGGACAGCTCGAGGACCGCGCGCATCAGGTGCTCGACGAAGAGCACGGCGACGCCGCGCGCGCGGATCTGCTGGATCAACCGCACGGCGCTGGCGATCTCGGCGGGGTTGAGTCCCGACAGGACCTCGTCGAGCAGGATCACCCGCGGCGCTCCGGCCAGCGCCCGCGCCAGCTCGAGGAACTTGCGCTCGTGCAGGTTCAGCTCGTGGGGGAGCGCGGTCGCCCGCCGCCCGAGCCCGGTGAAGTCGAGCCAGGCACGCGCCTCGTCGCGGGCCTGGCGCGGTGGGCAGCGACCGGGGCCGAACGTGGCCGCCAGCGCCACGTTGTCGAGCGCGGTGAAGTGCGCGAAGGGCCGCGGGATCTGGTACGTGCGGCCCACGCCCAGCCGCGCGATCTCGTGCGCCGTCCGTTCCGTCAGCGCCTCGCCGCCGAGCGTGACCCGGCCCCGGTCGGCCGTGTAGTAGCCGCTGATGACGTTGATGAGCGTCGTCTTGCCGGAGCCGTTCGGCCCCACGAGGCCGAGGATCTCGCCCGGCGCGACGGCGAGGCTCACGCCGCGGAGCGCCTGGATGCCGCCGAACGCCCGCCAGACGTGCTCGCACGTGAGCACCGCGGCCGGCGCCGCCCGGGCGGGCAGCGCCGCCGGCGGCTCCGAGACCTCGACGGGGCGCGGCCGCCACGCCCGCCAGCGCGCGAGGACGGCCGGCACCACGCCCTCGGGCAGGAGGAGGACTATCAGAATGAGGATGAACGCGACCAGCGCGCGCCCGAGCAGCGCCTGCTGGCCGCCGGTGAACGCATAGAGCGAGGCCGCGATCATGGTGGCGCCGACGGCCGGACCGAGCCAGTGACGGGCGCCGCCGAGCACGCTCATGAGGACGACATAGAGCGGCACGGTGATCGAGAACGTCTCGCCGACCGTGACGTAGCTGACGTACATCGCGTGGATGCCGCCGGCCACGCCGGCGATGCCGGCCGACAGCGCGAAGGCGATCAGCTTGTACGACAGCGTCGGCACGCCCTTGACCTCGGCGACGTCCTCGTCGTCGTGGATGGCGTAGAGCCCCAGCCCGAGCCGCGAGTGGGCGACGGCGTAGGCGGTGCCGACCGTGGCCAGCGCGAGGGCCAGGCCGAGGAGATAGAGCGTGCCCGTCGGGGACGCGAGCACGCGCGGCAGGGGCACGGCGCTGAGATAGACACCGGGGCCGCCGTCGATGCGCGTGTTGAGCACGATCGTGGCCAGCACGAAGCCGACCGCGAGCGTGAGCAGGCCGAACAGATCGCCGCGCAGGCGCTTCACGCGGAAGACGACGGCCCCGATGCCGAGGCCGAGGGCCGCCGCCAGGAGGCCGGCGATGGGCAAGGTCGCGAGGAACGGCAGCC
>Ga0134124_10003631_pt1 | contig 12412 bp, 13 predicted proteins | sample KB304_FD_96880 | JGI IMG/M metagenome (GOLD analysis project Ga0134124, IMG submission 96880) | Terrestrial soil microbial communities without Nitrogen fertilizer from Kellogg Biological Station, Michigan, USA - KB3-0-4 | ecosystem: Environmental > Terrestrial > Soil > Unclassified ... | reverse complement strand
CTTCAGCAGCATGAACAGGATGATCAGCGACCACCTCAGCAGGCCGTGGAAGTGCAGGTAGTCGACCATGTAGGACGCCGCGCTGAGCACGAACAGCAGGGCCCAGATCTTGAAGTAGATGCCCAGCGGATGCTGCTGGCCCTGGGCGTGGGCGCCGGGATGCTCCCCGCCAGGCGCGGCATGTGGGTGGTCGGTGTGTTCCATGTGCTTGCCCCTGCTACCAGAGATAGAAGAACGCGAAGATGAAGACCCATACCAGGTCCACGAAGTGCCAGTACAGGCCGAGGATCTCGACGATCTCGTAGTTGCCCTTGCGGCCGGTCAGGAAGCCCGGCCGCTCCTGGTCGAGGTCGCCGCGCAGCACTTTCGTCGCCACGATCAAAAGGAAGATCACGCCGATCGTCACGTGCGTGCCGTGGAACCCGGTGATCATGAAGAACGACGACCCGAACTGCGCTGCGCCCCAGGGGTTGGTCCAGGGCCGGACGCCCTCGAGGATGAGCTTGGTCCATTCGAACGCCTGCATGCCCACGAAGGTGGCGCCCAGGGCCGCGGTGGCCAGCAGCAAGACGAAGGTCGTCTTGCGGTCGCGCCGATAGCCGTAATTCACCGCCAGGGCCATCGTGCCGCTGCTGCTGATCAGGATGAAGGTCATGATCGCGATCAGCAGCAGCGGAACGTTCTTGCCGAACATCGTCAGCGAGAAAACCTCGCTCGGATTGGGCCAGGGCACGGTCGTGGAGGCGCGCACCGTCATGTACGAGATCAGGAAGCTGCCGAAGATGAAGGTGTCGCTGAGCAGGAAGATCCACATCATCGGCTTGCCCCAAGGCACGTTCTTGAAGGCGCGTTGATCCGAGGACACGTCCGCGCTGATGCGTTGCCAGGCGCCGGCGGGGGGCAGCATTTCTGCCGTACCGGGTACTTCGTGCATCTTCATGGGCTTGGGCTCCTCGATCACAGGGGAGCCGACGTGCAGATCGCCAGCCCGAGGTCGTCCGACACGAGTAGCGCATACAGCACCACCCAGACGGCCAGAAGGAAGTGCCAGTAGGTCGCGCACAGCTCGACCCCGGTCCGGACCCTGGCGGGATCGGCACCACGCCAGGCCCTTGCCGATGCGCGGACCCATGCAACAAGGCCGCCGAGCACATGCACGCCGTGCACCGCAGTGAACAGGTAGAAAAAGGAAGCGGCCGCACTGGTCGCGACGAAAACCCCCGCGTCGCTCAGTTGCTTCCAGACGAACAGTTGTCCGGCAAGAAAGCCGAAGGTCAGCAGGCCGCTCGCCCACAAGCCGCGGCGCACGTTGTCGCGGTCGGCCCGGCGGGCAGCATGCACCGTCCACTCCATGGCCAGGCTGGCGCCGACCAGCAGCGCGGTGTTCAGCATCAGCAGCCTGGGCCGGGGCAGCGGGCTCCAGTCCGCCAGGCCGAGGCGCATGGCATAGGCGCTCACGAACAGCACGAACAGCGAAGTCGCGACGGCAAGGAACACCCACAAGGCCGTCTTGGCCGCCGGCCGGATCGGCGCGCGAAGTTCGGCAATCGCGAGCTGCGCCTGCCACGGCTGCACATTGATCGTCTGCCGGAACAGCCACCACACGATGACGGCCATCAGGACGGAGAGGAAAATCAGCCCGATAGTCATGCCAGGGCCTCGCATCTGTCAAAAACAGTGTTCACAGGCCCTGCCCTCCAGAGCGCTGCCCGGTCCGCACCCAGGCTTCGGCCGGGACCTCCGCAGGCGGGACGTTCTGCGGGATGTAGTCGGTCTTGAGGCCCGGAACGCCGTAGTCGTAGGCCCAGCGATAGACCGCCGGCAGTTCCTTGCCGAAATTTCCGTGCGTGGGCGGCGTGTGCGCCGTTTGCCATTCGAGCGTCGTGGCGTGCCAGGGGTTGTGGCCGGCTGGCTTGCCCCTGTAGTAGCTGGCCGCCAGGTTGTACAGGAACACGATCTGCGCGGCGCCGACCACGAAGGCGGCGAGCGAGATCCAGGAGTTGAGCAAGTGCGCCGAGTCGGGGATGAAGTTCGTGCCCGTGATCGCGAAGTAGCGCCGCGGGATCCCCATGAAACCCAGGTAGTGCATCGGGTAGAAGATCGCGTAGGTCCCGATGAAAGTGATCCAGAAGTGGATCTTGCCCAGCGTGTCGTCCAGCATGCGCCCCGTGATCTTCGGATACCAATGGTAGATGGCCCCGAACACGGTCAGTACCGGCGCGATCCCCATCACCATGTGGAAATGCGCCACGACGAACATCGTGTCCGACAGCGGCATATCCACCACCACGTTGCCCAGGAACAGGCCGGTCAGGCCGCCATTGACGAAAGTGAAGATGAACGCGATGGCGAACAGCATCGGAACGTTCAGCTGGATGTTGCCGCGCCACAGCGTCAGCACCCAGTTGTAGACCTTGAGGGCGGTCGGAACCGCGATGATGAGCGTGGTCGTGGCGAAGAAGAAGCCGAAATACGGGTTCATGCCGCTTACGAACATGTGGTGTGCCCACACGACGAAGCTCAGGCCGCCGATCACCAGGATGGCCCACACCATCATGCGGTAGCCGAAGATGTTCTTCCTCGCGTGGGTGCTGATCAGGTCCGACACGATGCCGAAGGCGGGCAACGCAACGATGTAGACCTCGGGGTGGCCGAAGAACCAGAACAGGTGCTGGAACAGCAGCGGATTGCCGCCCGAGTAGGCCAGTTGCTGCCCTTGCGAAACCAGTGCGGGCATGAAGAAGCTGGTGCCCAGCGTCAGGTCCAGCGTCATCATGATGGCGCTGACGAACAGGGCGGGAAACGCCAGCAACGCCAGGATGGTGGCCATGAAGATGCCCCAGACGGTCAGCGGCAGGCGCATCATCGTCATGCCGCGGGTGCGGGCCTGCAGCACGGTCACCACGTAGTTCAGGCCGCCCATGGTGAAGCCGATGACGAAGACCGCCAGCGAGACGAGCAGCAGGATGATGCCCAGGTGCGATCCCGGCGTGCCGTCCAGGATGGCCTGCGGCGGGTACAGGGTCCAGCCGGCGCCGCTCGCCCCGCCGGGCACGAAGAAGCTCGCGACGAGCAGCAGCACGGCCAGAAGGTACATCCAGTAGCTGACCATGTTCACGTACGGGAACACCATGTCGCGCGCTCCCACCATCAGGGGAATCAGGTAATTGCCGAACCCGCCCAGGAACAGTGCCGTGAGCAGGTAGATGACCATGATCATCCCGTGCATGCTGACGAACTGGAGATAGTTGCTCGGGGTGATGAAGCCGACGCGCCCCGGAAAGCCCAGCTGCAGGCGCATCAGCCACGAAAGCACCAGCGCGACCAGCCCGATCGCGATCGCGGTGACTGCGTACTGGAGCGCGATCACCTTCGCGTCCTGGCTCCAGATGTATTTGCCGATGAAGGTCTTCGGGTGATAGAGGTGGACCTCGCCGACCTCGGCGGGCGGTGCGAATTCCGATTCATCGTGCGCAACGTAAGTAGTCATTGCCGCCTCCGCGGATCAACGCGAGTTGATGTAAGCCAGGATGTCGCCGATCGCGGCATCGTCGACGAGCATCCCGGCGATCAGCGCCATCTGGCCGCCGTAAATGTCCTGCGCATGGGCGCCGCGGACACCGTCCCTGAAATTCTTCAGCTGCCTGGCCATGTACCAGTCGCTCATGCCCTGGAGCCTGGGCGCGTTGGTCGCCGCGATCCCCCGCCCGTTGGCGCCGTGGCAGGCGGCGCACGTTGCATAACGCTGCCGGCCGGTGTCCACATTACCCTTGATCGTCGATGCCACCGGCGCATCCGGCAGGCTCGCGACATAGGCTGCCACATTGGCGATCGCGGTGTCGTCCGCGAGCGTGGCAGCCATCGGCGCCATCATCTTTCCGAATACGTCCTTGTCGTGGGTGCCGCGGGCTCCCTGCCTGAACAGCCTCAGCTGCCGTTCCAGGTACCAGGCACCCTGTCCGCTCAGCCTCGGTGCATTCAGCGCCATGTTGCCCTCGCCGTTGGCACCATGACAGGCCGCACACACCGCATAGGAGGCCTTGCCGGCCACTGTGTCGCCGGCCGGCCGGTCGTGTACCTGCGCATAGGTCGGCTGCCGGTCCAGCCAGGCCTGGAAGGCGGCGGGCTCGTCCACGACAAGCCTGCCACGCATCGCGAAGTGCCCGATGCCGCAGAGTTCCTCGCAAAGCAGGTCGAACGATCCCGTGCGCGTGGGCGTGAACCAGACGTACGTGACGAGGCCCGGCACCATGTCCATCTTGACGCGGATCTGGGCCACCGAGAAGTTATGCAGGACGTCCTTGGAGCGCAGCAGCAGCTTGACCGGCTGGCCCAGCGGCACATGCAGTTCGGGACTCGCCAGCAGGACGTCGTCGCGGCCGTTGGGATCGGCCGGATTCATTCCGAAGGGGTCCTCGGCGCTGACGAAGCGAGTGTGGACGGTCCCCAGCTTGCCGTCCTTGCCCGGCAGGCGATAACTCCAGTGCCACTGCTGGGCCATGACTTCCACCACTTGGGCGTCCTTCGGGGCGTGGATGACATCCGCCCAAACCAGCAAGCCCGGGGCCAGCATGGCGGCCACGCCGCCGGCGGTCAGGACCATGAGCCACCACTCGAGCTTCTTGTTCTCGGGCTGGTACGCTGCCCGGCCGCCCTCGCGATGGCGGTACCGGATCACCGCCAGGGCCGTGAACAGGCTGACCGCCACGAACACGATTCCTGTCACCCAGAAGGTGATGGCAATCGTGGTGTCGACAGTGCCCCAGTTGGAGGCGATCGGCGTGAAGTACCAGGGGCTCAGAAAGTGGAACAACACCGAGCCGAGGGCCAGTACGATCAATGCGATGGCGATGGCCATGGCTAGCGTGCGGTGCCCGACCGCAGCCGGTCAGCCAGGGTCCGCCTGGCGCTTGCCAGGTCGGGCAACAACCACCAATGGATCCGTCGCTTCATCGAAGCATCCTTTCGTCACACCTGTGACATCGGCCGAACCAAGGACGGAATTTATACGCTTATTCGGCGGCGCGCTCGGGGCGAGTTGTTTCTGTCCTCAAGCGTTCCGCTACAGCCGAGGTGACCGTTCGGCCGCTCTTTGCTTGCACCGGGGAAGCCCTTACTACGAAGGCACCACTGCGAAGCCATTTTGCCGCCACGCCTCGAACACGGTGACAGCGACTGCATTGGAGAGGTTGAGACTGCGCTGCCCGGCGCGCATGGGCAGCTTCAGCCGTTGCGCGGGTGGCATCGAATCACGCAGCGCAGGTGCCAAGCCGCGCGTTTCGGCGCCGAACACCAGCCAGTCGCCCGGCCGAAACGCCGTCTCGTGCACCAGCCGCGTCCCATGCGTCGTCAGGGCGAACAGGCGCTGCGGGTCGGGTTGCCGCGCGCGCAGGAAGTGCTGCCAATCGCAATGGCGCTGGACTTCGGCATATTCGTGGTAATCCAGTCCGGCCCGCCGCAGCTGCCGGTCGTCCATGGAAAAGCCCAGCGGCTCGATCAGGTGCAAGGCGCAGCCGGTATTGGCGGCCAGCCGGATCACGTTGCCGGTGTTCGGCGGGATTTCCGGCTCGACCAGAACGATGTTGAACATGGGGCGCGATTGTCCAGTAGCGTGAACATGCCCTAGCCGGGTTCGTCGGTGCGGGCCATGACCACGGCGGTGATGGAAGTGGCGCCGGCTTGGCGCAGCGTCTGCGCCGCCGTGAACAGGGATGCCCCGGTGGTCATCACGTCATCGACCAGCACGACGCGGCGCCCGCGCAATTTCGAAGCCGACAATGGCTCGACTGCGAAAGCGCCCTTTACGTTGGCCAGCCGGTCCTTGCGGTCCAGCGAAGTCTGCACAGCGGTGTCTCTCACCTTCAGCAGCAGTTGCGCCTCGGTCTTTTCCGGGGAGAGCGAGCGCGCCAGCAACAGGGCCTGATTGAAGCCGCGCTCGGCCAGCCGCTCGCGCGACAGCGGCATCGGCAGCACCAGGTCCGCCTCGTCCAGCGCCGGTTCGATCCAGGGCGCGCTGCGCATCAGGGTCGCGAAGCTGCGAGCCCAACCCGCCTGCCCGTTGAACTTGTACTGCGCGATCAGGGCCAACCAGGGAAACTCGTACGCAACGGCCGCGTGGCAAGCGTCCAGCACGGCCGGCGCGGCCACGCAGCGGCCGCATACGGTCACGCCCGCAGGAACGGGCAGCGCACACCTTCGGCAGCGCGCGCGCGGCTGGGCAAAGCGCGCGACACAGGCTTCGCACACCGGCTGGGCCGGCCAGGCATGGCATACCGCGCACTGGCCGGGGACGGCGGCGGCAAGCCTTCCGATCAAACGGCGCAGTACGGGGCGATCTTCGGTTGCCGGCAATTCATCCATTTCTGGCGATGTCGCGAACAGCGCGCGGCGCGCGCCAGCCTGCGGATCAATATACTCGTTCAGACTTCGCCCATGACCGACGATCGCCCACCCAGCATCGACCCCATTGCCGCGGCCCATTGGGAACGCGCTGCGCCGGCCCGATCGCCCTGGCTGCACGAGGAGGTCGCCCGCCGCATGGAGGACCGGCTGCAATGGATTCGCCTGCGCCCGCAGGCCTGGGCCGAATGGGAACCGGTGCGTGGCGGCCTGGCCGCCCACGCGTTGCTGGAGCGCCGCTATCCCGCAGCCGAGTGCTACGTGATCGAGACGCAGCGGGCGCCACCGGCGTCCGAACAGCTGGCGCGGCCCTGGTGGCGGCGCTGGACCGCACCTGCGTTGCGCCACGGTCCGGTCCCGCCGGGTGCGGTCCAGATGCTGTGGGCGAACATGGCACTGCACATGTCGGCCCAGCCGCGGACCCTGATCGCGCAATGGCATCGGGCGCTGGCGGTGGACGGCTTCCTGATGTTTTCGTGCCTTGGGCCGGACACCTTGCAGGAATTGCGCCGCATGTACCGTGCGCTGGGCTGGCCGCCACCGGCGCATGACTTCACCGACATGCACGATTGGGGCGACATGCTGGTGCACGCGGGCTTTGCCGAGCCGGTGATGGACATGGAGCGCATCACGCTGACATGGGAGACGCCGCAGCGCATGCTCGAGGAACTGAGGGAGCTGGGCGCCAATCTTCATCCGGCGCGGTTCCCGGGTTTACGCGGGCAGCGCTGGAAGCAGCGCCTGCTGGCCGAGTTGGGCGGCTTTCTGCGCCAGCCGGACGGCCGGCTGGCGTTGACGTTCGAGATCATTTACGGCCATGCCCTGAAGCCCGGCCCGAAGGTGAGGATGGGCGAGCGCAGTGCCGTGTCGCTGGACGACATGCGGGTGATGCTGCAGTCCCGCAAGCCGGACTAGAAAAGCTGCGCCTGGCCAAGCGCGATTCCAGGCCGGCGCAGGCCCGTTTCCCTGCCGCGCAGGCTCCTTGACCTGCCCGATGTTTGCCAAAAATCAAGGCGGCGCCACGACAAATGTGGCAGCGCTACAATCCCCGGTTGTTTTTGAGCGTCGCCCGTGTCGAATCCGGTATTTCGCTTCGCCACTGTTCAGGGCCAGAACATCCGCTGGTTCCTGAAGCGCAACTGCTCGGTCACGCCGGTCCAATTGGGCCGGCTCTATGGCTCGCTGTGCGTCGTGTCGTTCGCAATCGGTAGCTTTTTCTGGTTCCAGGGGGCTGTATTGGTCCTTCCGTTTGCTGCGCTCGAACTGGCTGCGGTCGGTGCGGCCTTTCTGGCTTACGCGCGGCACGCGGCCGATGGCGAAACGATTTCGCTGGAGGGACGGCAGCTGGTGGTCGAACTGGAGCGCGCTGGACACCTTCAGCGGGCCGAGTTCGATCGCGAATGGGTTCGGGTCGAGCCGGGCGTCAGCGATCGCTCGCTCGTGGAGCTGTCGGCAAGAGGCCGCAGCGTGAACGTGGGACGGTATCTGCGTCCGGAACTGCGGCCGGTGCTGGCGCAGGAGATCAGGAAGGCATTGCGCGAAGCACGCAGCGGTTGAATGGCTGGGCAAACGAGGGTGGCGCCGGTCCGGTTCCAGGGCGGCGGGAGATTTGATCGAGAGCTAGAACAAGCGAGAAAATGAAAAGCACTTACAACCCGATGGCTTTGCCGCTGCTGGCCCTGGCCGGGTTCAGCACGGCGGCTCACGCAGTCAAGGACCTGGCCGGCGGGCCCGCAGTACGGCAGCTCAATCTTCACCCCGCGGCCACTCGAATTGCCGCGGAGCTGGCCTGGCTGCACTGGTTCATGCTGATCACCTGCACCGTGATCTTCATCGCGGTATTCAGCGTGATGTTCTATTCGATCTGGAAACATCGCAAGTCCGTCGGCCACAAGGCGGCCAATTTTCACGAGTCGGTCACGGTCGAGTTGGTCTGGACGGTCATCCCCTTTTTCATCGTGATCGGCATGGCGCTGCCCGCCACCAAGGTCGTGGTCGCCTCCAAGGACACCAGCAACGCCGACCTGACCATCAAGGCGACCGGCTATCAGTGGAAGTGGGGTTACGACTACCTCGCTGGTGAAGGCGAGGGGCTGAGTTTCCTGTCCACGCTGGACAGCGCGCACCGCCAGATGTCGAACGAAGGAGCCAAGGGCGAGATGCCCGACGATTACCTGCTCAAGGTCGACAACCCGCTGGTGGTGCCCGTCAACAAGAAGGTGCGCATCATCACCACCGCCGACGACGTGATCCATGCCTGGGGCGTCCCCGCCCTGGGCGTCAAGCAGGACGCCATCCCCGGCTTCGTGCGCGACACCTGGTTCCGCAGCGAAAAAGTCGGCGACTTCTACGGCCAGTGCTACGAACTGTGCGGCAAGGAGCACGCCTACATGCCGATCCATGTGAAGGTGCTGACCGCGCAGCAGTACAGCGCCTGGGCCGCCGGCGAAAAGAAGAAGCTCGCCGCGCTCCAGGACGACCCCGCCAGGGTTTGGGCGATGGACGACCTCGTCAAGCGCGGCGAAAAGGTGTACGCGGCCAACTGCGCCGCCTGCCACCAGCCGAACGGAAAGGGCGTCGGTCCAATCAAGGCGCTGGACGGCTCGCCCATCGTGCTGGACGCCGACAAGAGCAAACAGATCCAGATCGTGCTGAACGGCAAGACCGGGCCCAATGCCGCCATGCCGCCGTGGAAGCAGCTGTCGGACACCGACATCGCGGCAGTGATCAGTTTCACCAGGAACAACTGGTCCAACAGGACCGGCCAGATCGTGCAGCCGGCGGAAGTGCTTGCGCAGCGCGGCAAATAACTTTTTCAGCGCACCCTGCGCCCGCCGTACCCAAGGAAAACAAGATGAGCGCCGTCCTCGAGCATCCCGAACACACTGCGGCCGACCCGCACCATCACGCGCCGGCCGGCTGGCAGCGCTGGGTCTATGCGACCAACCACAAGGACATCGGCACGATGTACCTGGTGTTCGCCTTCACCATGTTCATGGTGGGCGGGGTGCTGGCGCTGCTGATCCGCGCGGAGCTGTTCGAGCCCGGCCTGCAGATCGTCAATCCGGAGCTGTTCAACCAGCTCACCACGATGCACGGCCTGATCATGGTGTTCGGCGCGATCATGCCCGGCTTCGTGGGCTTCGCGAACTGGATGATCCCGCTGCAGATCGGCGCGCCCGACATGGCATTCGCGCGCATGAACAACCTGAGCTTCTGGCTGCTGATCCCGGCCGCGCTGATGCTGGTCCTGACGTTTTTCATGCCCGGCGGCGCGCCCGCCGCGGGCTGGACCATTTACGCGCCGCTGACGCTGCAGATGGGACCGTCGATGGACATGGCGATCTTCGCGCTGCACATCCTGGGCGCCTCCTCGATCATGGGCTCGATCAACATCATCGTGACGATCCTGAACATGCGCGCGCCGGGCATGACCCTGATGAAGATGCCGATGTTCGCCTGGACCTGGCTGATCACGGCTTACCTGCTGATCGCGGTGATGCCGGTGCTGGCCGGCGCGATCACCATGACGCTGACCGACCGCCACTTCGGGACCACGTTCTTCAACCCGGGCGGCGGCGGCGACCCGGTGATGTTCCAGCACATCTTCTGGTTCTTCGGCCATCCCGAGGTCTACATCATGATCCTGCCGGCCTTCGGCATCATCAGCCAGGTGGTTCCCGCTTTCTCGCGCAAGCGGCTGTTCGGCTACGCCTCGATGGTGTATGCGACCTCGTCGATCGCGATCCTGTCGTTCATCGTATGGGCCCACCACATGTTCACCACCGGCATGCCGGTGACCGGCCAGCTGTTCTTCATGTACGCCACGATGCTGATCGCCGTTCCCACGGCCGTGAAGATCTTCAACTGGATCGCCACCATGTGGCAGGGGTCGCTGACTCTGGAAACGCCGATGCTGTTCGCCGTCGGCTTCATTTTCGTGTTCACCATCGGCGGCTTCACCGGCCTGATCGTGGCGATGGCACCGATCGACTTGCTGCTGCAGGACACCTACTACGTGGTGGCGCACTTCCATTACGTGCTGGTTGCCGGCTCCCTGTTCGCGATGTTCGCGGGGTTCTATTACTGGTCGCCCAAATGGAGCGGCGTCATGTACAGCGAGAAGGCCGGCAAGTGGCACTTCTGGCTCAGCATCGTGTTCTTCAACATCACGTTCTTCCCGATGCACTTCCTGGGCCTGGCCGGCATGCCGCGCCGCTATGCCGACTACCCGATGCAGTTCTGGGACTTCAACGTGGTCGCTTCCGTGGGCGGTTTCGGCTTCGGCCTGGCGCAGGTGTTCTTCCTGCTCGCCGTGGTGCTCCCGGTGATGCGCGGCAAGGGCGCGCGGGCGCCGCAGCGACCCTGGAACGATCCCGACGGCAAGGGCGCGGAAGGGCTGGAGTGGGAAGTGCCTTCGCCGGCGCCGTTCCATACCTTCGAGACGCCGCCGCGCCTGAACCTCAGTGCCAACAAGGTGCTGGATGCGCGCGCGCAGCCTGAACACCACTGAGGTGGATCGCGATGACTTCCGGGCAGAAGAAAAGCAACTTGCGCATGGCGCTGATCCTGGCATCGGTCGCGGCCGTCTTCTTCATCGGCATCGTGGTCAAGATGGCGTGGCTCGGCCACTGATCGCATCGTCATGAGCACCATTGCCTCGCAGAACCTCAGGATGGTCGGCAAGCTGGCCGTAGTCGCCGCCGGCATGTTCGGCTTCGGCTATGCGCTGATACCCATCTACAAGCACATCTGCGAAGCCACAGGCATCAACATCCTGTCGCTGTCCGAGCGGCAGGTCCCCGGCGGCGGAAGTGCCGGTGGCGATGTGAAGCTGGGCAATACCCAGATCGATACCAGCCGCACCATCACGGTGGAGTTCGATGCCAACGCACGCGGCCCCTGGGAGTTCAAGCCTGCCCGTCGTTCGGTACAGGTGCACCCGGGCGAGCTGGCCACGGTGATGTACGAATTCCAGAACACGCAGAACCGCCGCATGGCGGCGCAGGCGATACCCAGCTATGCGCCGCACCAGGCCGCGGCGCACTTCAACAAGCTCGAATGTTTCTGCTTCAAGCAGTACACGCTCGAGCCGGGCGAAAAGCGGCAATGGCCGGTTGCTTTCGTGATCGACCCCAGGCTGTCGCGCGATGTGAAGACGATTACCCTGTCGTACACGTTCTTCGAAGTCGGCGGCAAGACACCGCCCCCGCCGGCAGGCACGGTGGCAGCGCGGACGGGGCCAGCCACATGAGCGCGAACACGCCATCCGCGCCCGCGCGGCGGGGGTCGGTGCTGCGAACCATCAAGGCGGTGGCCTGGTCGTTCGTGGGCATCCGCAAGAACAGCGAATACCAGGAAGACCTGGGCAAGGTCAACCCGTTTCATATCATCGCCACCGCCCTGGTGGGCGTGGCGTTGTTCGTGGCAGCGCTGATCGCGCTGGTCAACTGGGTGGCGAAATGATTCTTAAGCCTCGGGAGTGGAGATGAGCACAGAAGCGCCGGGCGGCACGCCCTATTACTTCGTACCCCAGCCTTCGCGCCATCCGGCGATGCTGGCCTTCGGCCTGTTCTGGGTCATCTTCGGCGCGTCGCAGTGGATCAACGGCGTCGGCTGGGGCCGCTACCTGCTGCTGTTCGGTTTGCTCTGGCTGTTCGGCGTCCTGTTCCAGTGGTTCCGCGACACGATCCGGGAGAGCGAAGGCGGCAGCTACGGCCACAAGATCGACCTGTCGTTCCGCTGGAGCATGAGCTGGTTCATTTTCTCCGAGGTGATGTTCTTCGGCGCGTTCTTCACTGCGCTGTGGTGGCTGCGCGGCCACTCGGTCCCGGCCCTGGGCGGCCTGGACAACGCGCTGCTGTGGCCCGACTTCAAGGCGGTCTGGCCAACGATCACGCCCGGCAGCACCACGTCGCCCGCCGGCATCATCGAGCCGTTCCAGGTGATGACGCCGTTCTGGCTGCCGACGATCAATACCGCGTTGCTGCTGTCGTCGGGCGTGACGGTGACG
>Ga0134124_10003630_pt1 | contig 12420 bp, 12 predicted proteins | sample KB304_FD_96880 | JGI IMG/M metagenome (GOLD analysis project Ga0134124, IMG submission 96880) | Terrestrial soil microbial communities without Nitrogen fertilizer from Kellogg Biological Station, Michigan, USA - KB3-0-4 | ecosystem: Environmental > Terrestrial > Soil > Unclassified ... | reverse complement strand
GTCGCTTCACTCGCTCGGATCTGGGCGATCGCTGCAATCAGTTCGACTGGAACCGGCTCCGACAGCGGAAAACGAATCGTGCCTTTGCTCACCTCGTAGTCGGCGAGTTTGCGTGCGAGCGAGTTCACCACCTTCTCCGTTGCCGGATAGAGTGAATAGTGGTCTTTCCAAGCGGCGAAGTAGATGACCGCGCGCCCTTCCAGCTTCACGGTGGGGATTTGATAACTGATGCCTTCTTCACCTGCGGGCACCGCCTTGCGGATGGCCGCGCGAACGCGCTGGAGCACCACCCGAGTTGGTTTGGGTAGCGTGGTGAGGTACTCAGCGACGGATTGGAAGTCGGTTTTGCCCATCGTGTTGTTTCCCCTGTCTGAAGGCGGTTTAGCGCTCTGAATCGTCGACGCGCACGACTTCCGAACCGACGATGCCGCGCGTTGCATCGACGTCGAACACCACGAAGTGACGGCCGACGTCGCCGGCGCGCTCGGGCGTTGCCCCGCCACCCCCCGAGATCACCGCGGGGATGCCGGCGTTTTGGAACGAGTAGTGGGAGTGGATGTGGCCGTAGAGCGTGAGATCGACGCCGCCCTCCGCGAGTTTTGCCAGCAACGCTGCGGCTTCGGCCCGGCTGGCGAAGGCGGCATTGCGCGTGCCGACCGGATCGAGCGGCGGGATGTGCATGGCTATCACGTGCACGGAATCGCGCGCGTTGGCGAGCCAACCGTCGAGCCACTCGAGCGCGAGCGGGTCGATGGTCGCGCTCGCTGAATCGAGCAAAGTGAAGTAGACCCCGCGATGAGCGAACTGAAAGTTCGCGCGCCCGAACCATTGCTGGTACGCGGGCGGGCGCTCGCCGAGCTCGTGGTTGCCGAGCGTCGTGTAGTACGGCACGGCAAGCGTCGCGAGCTCCTGCTGGAAGCGCTGTAGCTCATCGACCTCGCCCTCCTCGGTCAGATCACCCGCGCCGAGCAGGAAGTCGAGATCGGCCTGAGCGTTGATGACTCGGTAGACGTCTTGGACGCGATCGATCGCCTCTTGTACGTCGCTCATGAGCGCGAAGCGAAAGTGCCCATTTCCCGCGGCGCCGGGTGCGGATAGCCGCAAATGGCGAGCACCCGCTGTCAACGCTAGCTCCCAGGTTTTCTTGGTGCTGGCCGCGCCGCTCGATACGGGCAGAGTCTGGCCCGAGTCGAGATCGCTGAGCTCGGCACTCGCCATCGTGTTTTCCACACGGAGCTCCAGTTGAACGGCTTCGTGCACGACGAGAGAAATGTCCGCGCTCGGCGCGCTGAGCCAGAGCGCGAGTCGTTCGTGTGTCAGATCGCGCACTGCAGCGAGGCCAGAAGCAACCTGGACTTCGAGTGCGGCGCTTTGCGCGTGCCCCACCTGGAGATCTTTGAGCGTGCGCTCTTCGGCGGGGCGCGTGCAGCCGAGCGCGCTGAGCAGAGACAGCCAGGCGACTCCGTTCGCGCGACGAATCATGGCCATGCCTTCGGTGCGGCCACGGTACCTTCGCGGAGCAACAAGGACAAGCCGCCTAGCCACGTCGAGCCGACTCGCGCGTCGACCAGGACGCCGAGGCGCGGCGTGAAAAACCAGCGCAAATCCGCGCCGAACTTGCCGAAGACACCGCTGATCCGTCCTGGCGTGAGGAAGCCCGCGGCGTAGTCGTCGTGGCGATGGTCGTAATACACGCGCGCTTCGCTGCCGCGGGCGGCACGGCCGCGCAGCGCAACCCCGAGCCCCAATTTCGCCAGTAAGAGGTCGTCCGTATCGGCTGGAACGTTCAGTCCCTGAAGGTCATAGGTCAGCTTTGCGACGCCGTATCCAAGGGCCAAGTCCACGAAAGACCCGCGCAACGTGGCACCGAGATGCGACAAATCGAAGCGAGTGTCGAGCGCGACCTCCAGCCCCGAACGCTGGAAATGTTCAGGTAGATAGCGTTGATGCAAACCACCGAGCACGAGCTCCACATGATCATCGCGCGAGCCGATCTGGCCGGGCGCGAGCCCGATGAATCGATAGGCGGCTTCGACTCGGTACTGCACATTGGACGAGTTGGTCGCAAACCAGGCGGACGGCTCGAGCCGAAAATAGCCTTGGCGCAGGGTGACACGCTCGACCACGAAGTGGCCGTAGCTGAAGTGCGGATCGGCGACATAACGGTAGCCGAGCTCGCTCTCCAAGCGAGGCGGAGCACGCGATATCAAATCGACGGCGCCGCCGTCCGTCGAGAGTGTGCCGTACAGATCGGCCCCGAACGAGGCGAGCACGAGGCCGGCGCCGAAGACGGTGGCGGCAACCGCTGGCCCCGCCAGGTAACGCGAGTTGCCCGTGGCTCGTAGGGTGCCGTACCCACCCAAGACCAACGCGAGCCCGACGCCCTCGCCGATCAACAGCGCGAGGGCGGTCTTCTTGTGACCGAGCGCGTAGTGACCACTGCCGTGCAACGCGAGGCCGGGTACGACCGCGACGCCCGCGGCGACCCTGCGATCGCGCGTTAAAGGTTTGGCAGGACTTGCCGGTGTCGGGTTTGCAACACTCGAGGCCGCCAGCTCGGTCTCGGTGTGCAACGGCGCGTCCGTGTGGGATGCCGGTTCTGCGCCGGATGCCGGCATTGACTGAACCGTCACGCACAGCAAGATCGAGACCGCGACCGCGCGCACCTGAGCGACGCTAACACGCAGGACTGTCGTCCGACCAGGATCGCCGCGGGTTCATTTGGCGGATTGGCAGGGACTCGCCGGAACCGCGCTGCTTCGTGTACAGTGACGGGTATGGAGACGCCTTCACCCGAGCTCCAGGCGCTCACCCATGCGCTTGCAGAGCTCGTGCGCGACTGCGGCGCCACGCTCGGCGCGATCGTCGATGAATCGAGCGTCGTGTGGTGCACCGTCCCCACGCCCGAAAACGCGCAAGAAACCGTGGCCGAGTTTTTTCGCGCGGAGATCGCGCCGAATATCAAGGCCTTGCTCCACGGACACCGGCTGAGCATTCATCGTGCGTCGGGGCCGCACCGCTACGTCGCGGAGTCTTTCGCAGCGTTGTACGTGATCGTTCTTTGGTTGGAAGAGGAATTCGATACTGAGTTCGTGCGCGCGCGCATCCGGCTCGCGTTGCCGAAGATCGAGGCGCTGACTCTGGCGGTGCCACCCTTCGACGGACCGCATGGCAGTGGCGGCGCGCAAAAACGCTATGGCTGAATGGCAGACGTACGGCCAAATGCGCACAAAATGTCAGAACCGTTCGCTCTCGGCCGTCTAGCTCGAGCGACATGTCGAATTCAGTCGCTCAGAAAGCGGCGCAGAGTATCACCCGACCAGTCTAGAGTCCGTGCTGCACTACGCGATCCCGATCGGCTGAGTCATCAGCGCAGCTGGAAGCGCATCAACCAATGCATGCGCACGGGCACGGGGCGGCTCTTCCGCATCGCCGGCGTGAAGCGATAGCCGAGCACACTTCGACGAGCGGCCTCGTCGAGTCCGTATCCGACCTGTTCGAGTCCGCGCGCGCTGGTCACGAGCCCCGCTTCGTTGACGACGATCTCGAGCGGGACGTTGGCCTCGATGCCTGCCGCGAGCGCTGCTGGCGTGTAGGCGGGGACATTTCCGGCTCGCAATTTTGCGGGGACATCGACGCTGGCCGACGAAAACGGCGCGTCTGCGCTGCCTCCCGGCGAAGCCGAATTCGCCCCTTTGACACTGGCACTCGACGAATTAGAGCTCGCGCTGCCGACGGTCTTGCCGAGAGTGATCGTGAAACGCGGCGCCACGCTTTCGGCGGCACGGCTGGTCGCGGGTGTTGGTTCAGATTCGGACTCGGCTCTCGTGGGCTCGGCCTGCGTGAGCTTTGCGGACACGGCGGGTGCCACGGGACGGGCGAGCGCGGCTTGCGCGGTCACGCGGATCGCGGCCGGGGGCAGACGTTGCACGGGCGACGGCGAGGCCTCGCTGGTTCCGAGCGGCGGCTCGAGCTCGCTCGCGGGCCGTTCGAGATCCATCGTGAATAGTTCGATTGGCTCGTCGCCGAGCTCCGCTGTGACTGCGGCTGCACGAACATGGCGCACCGCAAGCAGCGCGATGCCCAAGTGAATGAGGACCGAAAGCGCTGCCGCAACGGCTGCACCGCTCACCCGCGGCCGCGAAGTCGGTGGAATCACACGCTGATCGACGCGCGCCGGTGCCGTAAAAACGCTTGCTGACGAGGCCATCGTTCGTTCGCCGAGTCGTCGAGGGGGGGCGGGAGCGAGCGGCAGAGAGCGCGAGTCGGTCGACGCATGGGACGCCGACCGACTCGACTCGGACCGCTGCGCGGCTAGAACAGATCGCTATACGCTGCGGGATCCGCGGTGTCGTCGCAGAACACGACGTCGTTGACGGGGCGAGGCGCGCTCTTCGCGTTCGTGTCGTCTTTGATTACGGAGTGGACGAAGTCGCTCAAGTGGACGCAGCTCATGGGCAGCCCCGAGTCACCGGCGGCGCCGCCGTCCATGCCGGCGCTGCCGCCGGCATTTTCTCCGCCGTTGTTCTCGCTGCCAGCCTTGCCGTCGCTGCCGGCGTTGCCTTTGCCAGCGCTACCGGCGTTGCCTTTGCCGCTGCTGCCGGCATTGCCCTTCCCACTGCTGCCAGCGGTTGGTCCCGGCGAGCTGTCGTCGTCGTTACTGCAGGCCACCGCGGCGAGTGTGGCCAGCAAGCTGAGTGCAAAAAGTACGCTGTGTGGGCGCATCCCCAGCTCCTTTCTCATGTGCCGCCGTTGGGGGTCGGGAGGTAGGGGAACGTTTCAGCACCCGCGAAGGCCGGATCACCCGTGGGAGTGCGGAAGCCGAGTTCTTCCGCCACGCCGTCGTGCAAGACGACCTTGTCCGTCGTGCGCAGGAAGTTGGTGGCGACCACCGACAAGATGATGTCGGTCACGTCGTCGAGCGGGCGCCGACCGTTGGGAAAGCCGTTCGGATCACAGGCAGCGTTCGCGGTGTCGATGCCGTACGGGTTCGTGGTGGCGACAATCGGGCCGAGGAAGCAGCCTGCCGCGCCGAGGGCAAACTGATCTTTCAATGCTTTGGGTGCGAAGGCCACGTTCAAGCGCTGCATTTCGCCGGCGCCGCCGCCAACGGGCATGTTCACGCCGGCAACGCCCGTGACCGCTGCAGCGACCATGTCGTCACGCGGCACTGGCGGAGCCGCGTAGCCCGCCGGGCCGAACAAGATCTCCAGCAATGCCGGCAGCGTCGGGTTCGTGACGTAATCGGCGAAGTTGGTCAAATCATCCTTGGGCATGCTCGAGTTGAACTTGTCCTTGTCCGGCAAACCGATGACCGCCTCGTTGACCAGTGGAAAGCCCAGGCGCGAGACTTGCGACCAAGCACCGCCTTCGACCGTCGGTTTCGCGAAGCTCGGACCGGGATTGATCACGCGCGCCTGACGCACACTGGCGGTCGACCAAGCGCCGATGATTTTGCCGGAATCAGCCGCGGCACCGGCCTTTGCCGAGCCGGTGACGCAATCAATCGGCACTTCCATCGCGATACTGGTGATGTTCGTGTTCGCGATCGGATTCGCGAACTTCGCGCGGTTGGTCTTGGCTGGATCCAAGATGTCAGCCAGGGGTTGCGCCACCGCACCCAGGCCGAGCGCGTCGATGTTCACCAAGTCGAAGATCACGCCCAAATTGACGGCGAAGGTTTCCTTGCGTTGTCCGACGAACACCCGCGCGTTCGTGGCGCAGCCGTCGAGCTTGACCTCGAAGATGTGCTTTCTGGCATAAGTCTCGTACGCCGCGGGATCGCCGAACGATTTCCTGCCGATGTAGTCGAGTGGCTTGCGGAAGGTCTTGATCGCCGGATTGGTGGCTGAAACGACGTCGGTCAGCGTGCCCGTGGCGCTGTCGCCTTTGAGCATTTGGACGCTGTACGTTTCGGTTTGGTTGGCGTTGCTCGGATCGCTCAGCCCGTCACCCGTGACCGGCCCGGAGTTGATCAGCGGGATGGCGATCATCTTGTTGCCGACTGGGATCTTCGTGCCGGCGAGCGAGCTTTGAAAGCGGAACTGAAAGGTGATGTCTTGCTTGGCGTCCCCGGTGTTGTCCAAGTGGATTTCGTACAGGGCCTGTGGGTCCATGGCGAAGAAGTTGGGCCCTCCGTACTGGTTTTGAAGCGGAATGTAATTGGCGATCAGCGTCACGAAGCCGGCGCGGCCGGTTTCGTAGCTCTTGAACATGTAGAAGTCGGTCCCATCCACTTTGGGGTTTTTGGTGATGAACGGCGCCTCGCGATGGCTGGAAGCGGCGGCATCATCGCTGATTGACGATGTGCCGAGCGCTGCCAGTGTCGCTAGGAGCAGACCTGAACTGACGAAGCTGCGATTTCTCATGCATTTCTCCCTGACCGCACACAGATGCGGCGAAGAGACTACGTACCGAGTCGCATTTCAGATTTGCTATGCGTCGAATTTACGTCACGTTCTGCGCGCTTTCGATCCGCTCACGCTCGTGGCTCGTACTGGCAGCTATGCATCGATCTCGAAAGCTGAGCGTCGTGGCTGCGTGGCTTTGCTGCTGCGCGGCGGTGGGTTGTGCCAAGTCATCCGCGCCGAAGTCGGATGGCTCGGCATTGGTTAGGTCGCCGGCAGGCAGCGCGAGCGCGAAAGCACGGCCCACGACCGCGCCGCCGACCCAGGATCCGCGCGATTTCGGCGCGATGTTCCAGAACGAAGCGGCGCATCGGCCCGGTGGCACGATCACGGTCGAAGACGCGCTCGCCGCGTTTCGTCAGGCCGGCATACAACTCGATTCGGTGCGTCAGCACTTGGGGCGGCCGTACGGCGCGCGCTACTGCGTGGGCGCCAAGTCCGGCAATGCGCTCGCGCTCAGCGTCTGTGAATACGTCGACGCCGCTGCCGCGACCGAAGGCGCGGAAACGTCGCGCAAACTAGCCTTGGCGAACCGCGAAATTCGCGTCAATCAGGCCACCACTTTGACCGTGCGCGAAATCGAAAAGACCCCCGCCGTCGACGCTGTGTCGGAGAAGCTCTTCGAGCGCTTCGCGCGACTTTCCGCGCTGGCGACTAAGAAATAATCTTCAAATCGAAGGCGCGCTCGGCCAACCACACGCACGCCACCAGCATCACCGCAGTCGACGCTACGGGCAGACCCCAGGTCGGGTAGCGCCGGCTGCGTCGCAGTAAATGCAGTACCGGTAACAACGCGACCACGACCGCGAGCTGCCCAAGCTCGACGCCTAGGTTGAACCCGAAGAGCGTGCGCAGGAAGCTCGATCCGGACAAACCGACGTCGCTCAGCACGGCAGCGAACCCGAAGCCGTGCAAGAGTCCCAAGCCGAACGCCAACGTGCGATCGGCGTCGAGCACCGGGAACAGATTGTTGAGCGCAGCCAAGACGATCGAAGCGGCGATCGCCGACTCGACGAAGCGCGAAGGCAGCACGACCCAATGCGCAGTCGAGAGCGCGAGCGTCAGTGAATGCGCCAGCGTGAAGGCAGTGACCGTCCGCAGCACGTCCAGCAGCACGCTGCGAAAGTCCGCAGCCGGCTGCCAGGCTCCGTCTCGCCGCCGCAGCACGGCGGGCAACAGCAACGCGGTCAAAAACAGCAGATGATCGTAGCCGCTCCAGATATGTTCGATGCCCAAGCCGACAATGCTCGAAAAACGCGGGATCACTCGCGAAAGCACGACGCTTCGTCGATTTTTCCCGAATACGAACGGCTGCACTTTGCCCTCGTCCGTGTAACTCGAGACACCCCGGTGTTGGGCATCGACGTCGAACAAGAAATCATACACTAGGGTGACGCTCGTTGCGTCGCTGGGGCAACTGAAGTCCAGCGACAGCGCGACGTACTTGCCGTCGGAGTGCGCGACGACTCCTTGCGGCTGTGCGGCTAGCCGGCAAACGCCGGTTGCGCTGCGCGCGTTCAGACGCGCCGTTGCGTAGGCGATGACGGTCGGCAAGCGAGCTCTCAGCTCCTTCCAATTGAGCTTCCCGTCTTGGTCCGCGTCGAGGCCGATGGCCGGCTCCAAGTCACGCAGCGCGATGTCCCAACGGCCGCGCACACCCGTGGCGGTCTTTTCGAGCATCAAGTAGCTGTCGCTCGGCTTGTGCGCTCTGGCCAGCGAAGGCACGAGCAGGGCCAACGCGAAGCACAGCACGGCGACCGCGCGCGTCATCGCGGAAACCTCGCCAGCAGCCGCGCGATCTGCGGATCCTCCAAGCCGGAGGCGCGCACGAAGGCCAGCACCGCTTGCGCACGTTCTGGCTTGCCAGCGGCGAGAGCGGCTTCGAGCGCAATCTGCACATCGGCTGTTTCGCGCTGCACTTCGAAGTTCGAAAGCGCGAGCGCCAGGGCGCGTTCGGGAGCGTCGCGCAGCGCGAGCTCGAAGCGCGCCTCCTCACGGCGGTGGACCGAGCTGCCGCGCAAGTGTGCCTCTTCGAAGCGCTGACTCAAATCTTCGAGATGCTTCGAGAATTCCGGTGAATGCAGGCCGCGCTCGGCGATCGTCAGCCGTAGCAGCAAGGCGTCTTTTTGGACCTGCTCGGCGAGCAAGCGAACGACTTCCGCGTTCCGCCCTCGAGCGAGCCACAGATCTGCGAGCGCGCCCTTGGCGTAGCTGTCGCTCGGGCACGCGGCGAGCACTCCGAGAAAGTGAGCCTCGGCCGCCGCCCAATCACCGACCCGGGTAGAAAGTTCGCCGAGCAATGATTCCGCCCAGCATTCGTCTTCGAGCTCGAGCCCAGGAACCAGAAGGGCGCGAGCCAGATCGTCAGCAGCTGCCCGCGCCGAGCCGGTGACGCCTGCGATCGCAGCTCGGCATGCGCTGACGTAGAGCGACGCGGTGAGGCCCTCGAGCCTGCTGCAATCGCTGCGGGCAGCGTCATAACGTCCGAGCACCGTGTGAATACTTGCTCGATCCAGCAGTGCCTGCGGGTCTTGCGGATCCATGAGTAGCGCGTGGTCGAGATCGCTCAACGCGACCGAAAACTCGTGGTTGCTTTGGCGAATTCGCGCGCGCAGCACGAGCACGGGTTGCGGCGGGTTCGGTTGCTCCCAAAATGGACCGAGCGCCGCCTCCGCCCGCCCGAGGTAGCGTGGGTCGCTGCTTGCCTGATATTGGATCAGCTCGCTTCGAGCGCGCGCCACGGAGCTTGCGGCGTCGGCGGGAGCATGCGCGTTCGCGCCGGTGGGCGCCTGCAACCAACGGTTCTGCGCGCCCACGGGCAGCGTTTCCAGCAGCTCGTCATCGCTTCGAGGAACATAGACGGCGGCAGTCGCAGCCGTGGGCCGCGCCAGAGTGAGCGCTGCTGCCAACCCGAGCAACGAGATGGGCACGCCGAGCAACCACGCTCGCCGGCGCCCGTTTGCCATCGCCATTGACCCAATACGAGTCAACGCGTGCGGCGGATCGCCTGAAAATTACTTGAACGGGGCGGGGGTGCAGCCGCGGCCGCGGCAACCCTCGACGTCGACGGCGCGAGCGTGGTTCTCGGCCTTGGCCCAGCAGCCAGCGGCGGTCGTGTCTTCGCGATAGTCGAACTGGTGCGGTCCTGGAGTTTGATTGTGAAAGACGCCCGTGAGCAAGACGTGCTCGGTATCGAGCTTGATACGACCGTGAAATCGGTAGTAATTCCGCGCCGGGCTCTCGCTCTCGTAAGCCTCGGCGGGCGCATCGAAGAACAGGCGCGCCTTCACGACGCAGCCTTCACTGCTGAGCTGAACTCGCGAGAAAGCGTGTTTATGCACGCGCGCAGAGAACTCTTGCTCGTTGCTCCAAGCGTAGGCGAGCGCGGGGAGTAGGAGACCCAAAGCGACGATTGAACGGACGGTGCGCCTGTACATTCCAAAACGGAGCGTGCCACGGCGCCCTGAGCTGACGCAACCGTGCCAAATCCGAGCGGCCCCCGTTGGCACCTCGCTGGCGCGCTGGCGTCGAGACTTTTCTGCGCTATGTTCATTATGGAATCACATTCCGAATAATGGAACGGTCAGGAACGGTCGACAAAGCCCTGCGTGTGCTGGAAGTGCTGCACCAAGCGCGCGCTCCGCTGTCGTTGGCGGAGCTTTCGCGCGCGCTGCGCATTCCCAAGCCGACTACGCACCGCTTGCTCGCGTCTTTGCTGAACGCAGCCATGGTCGAGCAACAGCCGGACGCACGCTACGCACTCGGCGTTGGCCTGGTGCGGCTCGGGCTCGGTGCGCTCGCGCTCGATCCGGTGGTGCGCGCTTGCGAGTCCGAACTCGAACGAGCGGCGCACGAACTCGGCGAGACGTTCTTTCTGGTCAAGGCGCGCGGTGGCCGCTTGGTGGTGCTGAGCAAGGTCGAAGGCACCGGTATGCTTCGAGTCGCTCCGGACGTCGGGGCCGAGGTCCCGGTCGAGGTGACGGCCAGCGGCCGCTTGTATTTGGCGTTTGCGCCGGAGTTGCTCGCGGGCAACCCGGGAAATGCGCGCGCGTCCGCCGCAGCCGTCAAACGCGCGCGCGCGCGTGGCTATGATCTGAACGAGGCGGAGTGGCTACCCGGGCTCAGCGTCGTGGCAGCGCCGATTTTGTTGCACGGCGAGCTCATGGGCTGCGTCACTTGCGCAGCCCCGGCGGTGCGGCTCGACGGCGCGCGCCTGAAAGTAGCCATCAAGGCCACCTGCGCTGTGGCCGAGCGCGTCTCGCGCAGTTTGCAAGGAAGGTCGTGAAGGGATGAACAAGGCAGTTTCGATCGATGGTCAATTGGTGTCCGAGGCAGACGCGAAGATCTCCGTGTTGGATCACGGGCTCCTGTACGGGGATGGACTGTTCGAGGGCATCCGCGTGCGCGCGGGGCGCCTCTTCCGCCTCGAACAGCACCTCGCGCGTTTGGAGCTCGGTGCTCTTTACCTGGGTCTCGAGTTGCCCTTCGACAACCAGGGGCGAGCCAGGATCGTGCGCGACGCCGTGCGTGCCTTCGGTCAGAAAGAGGCGTACGTTCGCTTGTTGGTCACGCGCGGTGAGGGCCCGCTCGGCGTGGACCCGACCACGTGCAAGAAGCCAACGGTGGTCTGCATCGTCGCCGAGATCGGCCTGTACACGGCCGAGCAACGAGCCCAGGGACTGAGCATGATCACCTCGAGCTATCGGCGTCCGAACCCGGACGTCCAAGACGTCTCGGTAAAAACGCTCAATTACCTCGGTTCGGCGCTGGCGAAGCAGGAGGCCAAGCGCCAAGGCGCCGACGAGGCGTTGCTGCTCAATCAACAAGGGCGTGTGGCCGAAGCTTCCGTCGCCAATGTGTTCGCCGTGCGCGGCCGAACGCTCGCCACACCGCCGGCGATCGACGGCTGTTTGGAAGGGATCAACCGCGCTGCCGTTTTGGAGCTGGCTCGCGAACTGGGCTACTCCGTGAGCGAACGCTCGCTCGGTCGGCGTGATCTGCTGGCCGCGGACGAAGTGTTCTTGACCGGTTCCGGTGCCGGAGTGGTCGGCGTGCGTAGTCTGGATGGCCGCGCGATTGGTCGCGGTTGCACGGGCGAAGTCACGTTGGATCTGGAACGCCGGCACCGCGCGCTCGCGGAGAATGAGGGGCCCGTCAGCGTGCCCTGAGGGCGCTCGCGGCGGTACCTTTCCCGCGCGGCTCAAATCACGGGCGCCGCCTCGTGATCCGCACGAGCAACGCTGGCCTCGCGCAACGCTCCAGCCGCCAGCATGCACAAGAGCGGCGTGACCACCAGGTGATAGCGGTCTTCACCGAAGAACACCACGTGAGTCAGGGCCGTCACTGCCAAGAGTGATAGTACGTAGCCACCCGCGTCGCCTTGCGCAGGGCGTCCGGGAATGGGTAGCGTGGCGAGCAACGGCGTGAGCACTGCAAGCGGGTAGAACGGATGCGTGTCACTGAGCCAAGCGTACGCCGTGATGCCCAGCACCAGCACGCCCAGCCCGAGTTGCGCGAAGAAAGCCGGTCGCGTCTGGGCGCCCGAGCGCGGCCAAGCGACGACACTCAGCGCGGCGATGCCGAGCAACAGGCGATGAAACGCGGTCAGCAGCTCGCGCGCCGCGACGCGCCGCGCCTCGGGCCAAGAGTCGGGGTCAGCTTCGTGCAGGTACTCGATGGCGAATGATTCGTGATCGAAGGTTTGCCCGAGTTTGAGCGATGATTTTGCGAGCCAGGCCCAGGGCGCAGCCAAGATCTTCGTCCGTCCGACCTCGCCCCAACAGCGATCTTGTTGCACTTGTCCGGTCACGATTGGACAACCATCGGCAGCGCGCAGCGTTTGAAATCGCCCGGTCTCGGTGATCGCGCCGATGGCTAGATTCCAGCCACCGTTGGTCGACACCAGCGCGCAGCCGTCCAAGCGCTGACAATTGCGCAGCGTCCAGGGCAGCACCACGAGCAAGGCGATCGCGCTGGCCGCCGTTGCGCGCGCTGCGGCTTGCCAGACTGGCTT
>Ga0134124_10003628_pt1 | contig 12421 bp, 7 predicted proteins | sample KB304_FD_96880 | JGI IMG/M metagenome (GOLD analysis project Ga0134124, IMG submission 96880) | Terrestrial soil microbial communities without Nitrogen fertilizer from Kellogg Biological Station, Michigan, USA - KB3-0-4 | ecosystem: Environmental > Terrestrial > Soil > Unclassified ... | reverse complement strand
CTTCAAAAGCTTTCGCATCACCTTGAGCATCGCGGCCGGATCTCCAAAATGCTCGAACGCATCGAGGCTGATAACGACGTCGACCTTTTCATCCGTATGCGTCGCAAAAACGCAACGACCATCGAGGCCGGCTGTTTTCGCAGCCGCGCGCGCGATTTCCAAAGGCTCCTCGCGTATGTCCAGACCGATCACTTGACCCACGCCATGCTGGGCCATGTCAATCGCTTCGATACCGGCTTCACATCCAAAGTCAATTACGGTTTTGCCGGCGAGATCGCGCCAGATGTCTGGCCCAAAGAACACTTCCATCTTGCTCAGGCCATCGTAAGCCGTGGTGATGTTGTTGTCTGGACAAACCTTCACAAACCTGCGCAAAAGTTTGTAGCCAATTTCGCCTGAAATGATTCCCAACAAACCCTCCCGTGCTCACCCGGCCAAAACCGGTTCTTCCTGAACAGTCGAACTTTCATTTCCGGCTTCGCCATCAAAAAACTGCCGCTGCCACATCTCGAAATTCACCAGCGCCCACAATCGTTCGTCGTGATTCTCCGCGCCACTTTGATGTCGCTGCACCAGGTCGCGAACAAAATCCTCATTGAACAACCCGCGCGACATCGCTCTTTCGCTCAACACATATTCGTCGATCACCGAGCGATAAGCGCCTCGGAACCAGGCGCCAATCGGCACCGGAAATCCCATCTTCGAGCGCGTCAGGATCGCTTCCGGCAAAACACCCTTCATACTCTCGCGCAGAATGTACTTGGTGGTGCCGCCGCGCAGTTTCAGTTTTTCCGGCAGACTGCAAGTGAACTCGACGAGCTTGTGGTCCAGGAACGGCACGCGACTCTCGACAGAAGTCGCCATGCTCATCTGGTCCTGCTTCATTAGCAACTCGTGCAGGTAAGTTTTAATGTCGGCGTAAAGCAGTCGATCGAGCAGCGAATCGGCGTCCGTCTGTTCGAGTGCTTCACGCACGCCGGCGTACGGATCGATCGCGCCGATGCGTTCGAGAGTCTGGTTAGAGAGCAGATCGCCTTGCATCGCGAGTGGAAACACGGCGAAGTTGTCGAAATAAATGCTTTCAATATCAGGCGCGACGCCGAGAAAACTTCGCAGGAGCTTTTGTCGCACCTTCGAAGTTGGCAGGCCTTGAATACCACTGCGCACCGCGCCGCGCACGAGACTCGGAGTCAGAGTTCGGTAATGCTTGCCGAGCGAGAGGTTCAGAATCGTTTTACGATAGCGGCCATAGCCAGCCAGCAACTCGTCGCTGCCTTCGCCGGTCAATACGACTTTCACGTGCTGCGACGCAAGCAGCGAAACGAAGTAGAGTGCGACGCTCGACGGATGCGCGAGCGGCTCGTCTTCATGCCAGACGAGTCTCGGCAACGCGTTGAAAAATTCTTCTGGACTGACGACGACTTCGTGGTGGTTCGTCTTGTAGGCTTTCGCGACGATGCGCGCGTAAGCAAGTTCATTCGCTTCTCTCTCTGCAAATGCGACGGAGAACGTCTTGATTGGCTCGTCGACCATGCCGCTCATCACCGCGGCGATTGCCGATGAGTCGATCCCGCCGGAGAGAAACATTCCCAGAGGAACGTCCGCCATCAACCGCAAACGCACGGACGTGCGGAACAGTTCGTACCACTCTGCGATGTAATCTTTGTCTGTCCGGCCGTTCTGTTCCGCCTTTGTGAAGCTGACGTCCCAGTACTTTTTGATCTCTAACTTGCCGTCGCGCCACATCAACGTGTGACCGGGCAGCAGCCGCTTCACGCCTTTGTAGAGAGTTTCTTCACCTGATGTCGCGTGGTTCGCGAGATAGTCCGGCAAGGCTGAGAAGTTGAGTTCAGGTTTAATCGCGCCGGCTTCGAAGAGAGTTTTAATTTCCGAACCGAAGTAGAGCGAGCCGTCGTCCGTGTGAACGTAGTAGAGCGGTTTGACGCCGAGTCGATCGCGCGCGATGAAGAGCTCGCGCTTCTTCGAGTCCCAGATCGCGAACGCGAACATGCCGCGGAGATAATCGACGCACGCGTCGCCGTGGTCTTCGTAGAGATGGAGAATCGTTTCGGTGTCGCAGTGAGTGCGGTAGACGTGACCGCGCGCTTCCAGGTCGTCGCGATAATCTGAGTGGTTGTAGATCTCGCCGTTGTAAGTGATCTGGAGTGCGCCGTCTTCGTTGGTCATCGGCTGATGGCCGCTCGCGACGTCGACGATGCTCAAACGTCGATGCCCCAGACCAACGTTGCCGTCGATGAAGATCCCGACGTCGTCAGGCCCACGATGCGCAATCACATCGCGCATCCGCTCGAGGACACCACGGTCCAACGATCGACCCGACCGGCTCGACAGCGCTATTCCATTAATCCCGCACATCTGTCTTCATCCGTGTAAATCTGTGGCCAATTCTCTTCCTTCAAACTCAATCTTATGCCCGTTTATCACAACGACGTCATCCGGCACTCGAGGGTTCTCATGAGAGAATCTCACCCACGCCACTTCGAAATCGGACACGAACCGCGCCGTCTCAACCGGTCCGAGCAACAAAACGTCATGCCGCCCTTCGATATCAATCTCAAACGCGCGCCCCTCCTGTGCCTCAATCTCCCGCACTCTCGGCTTCGCGCCCGCCACTTCAGGCAGCAGGAATGTTACTAACTCCTCCGGACCGTTGGCCAGAACCGTGAAGGCGAAGACCGGCGCTTCCCTCTTCTCTCCATAACACTCCGAAACCCAGCCCTGTTCCTTTGTCCATGCGCCATTCGCCGCAAAAACGGCCATTTGCAGCACGGCCGAGTGGCTGTTCTCGCTGATTACGCGAACACTGTTGTCCTTGCTGTGTAGCGGCGTCGTTTGCGGATCGAGATGAAACCAGGCCGTCAGCAGGTGCGGGCCGAGCGAGTCGATCTCGTCCCTGATCACCCAATACCCGTTCTTCAAAAACAGGATGGTTCGAGTGTGCGTCGCGGGTTCCATCATGCGGTTGAACCCGTCGTGCGCTGCGACGATGTAGTCAAAGCGCTCGTTAGTGATCCATGAAGTGCACTCAGACCGCGCAATCGATTTCCACGAGAACGGACCGGCCGAGACGGACGACGACTCGTCGTCGATCGTCAACGTGTTATGTGCGGCGGAACTGCGAAACCAGTCGCGCATCTCGCGGGAACCTGTGTACGTATAAGTTCCGGGATCGACTAAAAGAGTTCTACCGTTGACGGCGAGCTCAAACGAGAGCGCATCTGCATGCGCGTGACCGCAGTTGTCCGTTCCGTGTGGACCGCAATCGAATAACAAGTAATTTGAATTTGTGGACCCCCCGTCGCGCATCACGTAGAAACCGCCGGCGGGAAATGCAACTGACTTTTCTTGCGGCTCGGCTGCCTTCATTTCATCGAGACGCTTCACACCTGCCGGGCCAAGCAGCCACAGCGTGTCTTCAGCCGCACCGCCGGCGACAAACTTGTACTCGGATTGTTCGTACAGGGCCGCAGCGGTGGAAAGCGTCGCACGAAAATCGTTGGGCGCGCGTTGTGAAAGAGTGAGTAGCCGCCCGCCGTCGTCGTCGCCAAAAAGAGGCGTCGTGCCGTCCGGCCGCGTGATGTACATCAGATGGTCCAAAAGCAAGCCGAGCTTTTCGTCGAGCTCACGCGGGATAGATTTCCGATTCGCGGCCAGCAACAGTCGCAGGTGCAAGTAGAAGTCGGTCGTGTAGCGGTGGTAGTAACTCGACTGCTCGAAATAGACGCCGTCTGACTGCACGTGTCGCGGAAGCTGTTTGAGCAGGATCCCCAGGCCTGCTTTTCGCCAGCGAGACGATTCCCCGAATTGCGGCAGGAGCGTGCCGAGATAAAAAAGTCCGAGCGCCTCCCCGGTCAGATGTGTATTCGGGCTGAAGTAAGTCGACAGATATGTTTCGAGGTGTCTCGCGTTCAGATACAGAAACTTGCAAATTCGCAGGAATGTTTCGGGCGTGAGCGCTGCCGAGTCTTTGAAAAAATAGAGCGCCCACAGCCACGATATCGATCGGAACGCGACTTCGAGGCTGCTGGCCCAATTCACGCCGAGCTTCGGTGGGTTCTGGTCCATCCACGAATTGACGTGGGCGGCGAAGGTTTCGGGGTAATGCTCGTTATTTGTCAGCCAGTAAGCCTGGCCCAGAGTCACGAAATACTGGTGGCGGTTCAGTTCCCAAACAATTTTCTTGTCGCCGAACCTGTCGGCGTTGAGGTAGTTCAAGCGACTCCAGTGGACGAGCGGAGCACGTTTGCCTGCGATTGGTTCCAAATGCCAGTCGATCGGATCGCCGAAACTGAGGTTCCGAAACGCGAGCAGATCGAAGCGTCCTTCAGAAATACGATCGGCCCGCTCGACGATCTCGCTTTCAGCGTTGGGCCAACGCCTGCGCAGTTCGTCAACAGTCGCTTTCGGATCGTCGAACGCCGCAAAAAACGCGGACTGCGTGCCGAATTTTTCGCGATCGAGCACGCGCAGTATTTCGCCGTCGGAAGGGAGTCTCGACTGGCGCGACCAGACGTTTCTTTCGGCGAACGCAGCAAGAGCCTGCGAGCCACGCACGCGAAGCTCGTCGATGCTGACACGTTTCAGCTTTTGGATCTTGCTGATCATTTAGCCAGGGATCACAAAATCACAAAAATCCGGTGACGGCTTTTGTGCTTTTTGTGTACCTTCGTCACCCTCTTCGCTCGCGAGACCGTGATAGACATTCATCCACGCGTCTCTCACCGCTTCCCAACTGTACTTCAAGCATTCGCGTCTCGCTTGCTCGACGATCTGTTTTGTCAACGAACCATCATTCAGAAGCGCAATAGCTCGCTTCGCGAGCGCCTCATAGTCACCACGTGGCACAACCATTCCCATCTTTCCATCCTCGACGATGTCCGGAATTCCGCCGGCATTCGTAGTCACGACCGGCAACCCACACGAGAACGCCTCCAGGATCGAAAGCGGCTGATTGTCGATCTCGGATCCATTCAGAAAAATATCAGCGGCATCGTAGACGTCCGCGATGGCGAACGGCGCGACTTGTCCGATAAATGACGCGTTTCGCAAGTTTAGTTCTTCCGCGAGTGCTCGCAGCGCACGCGCCTGGCTTCCATCGCCGGCAATCGTCAGGCTCGCTTCTGGAATCTGTTCCTGAATGATCGCGAACGCTCGCAGCACACGATCCACACCGTAATGACGCTCGAGATTTCGATTCGACAAAAACACAGGCCGCAACGGCACGCGCTCGCGAAAACGAAACTTGCCGGTATCGATCAGGTTGTAAATCGCAGTCGCGTTCAATCCGTACGAAGCAAACACGCGCACCAGATACTCCGACGGAACAACAACTGAATCGACCATCCGGATCGTCGGAATCGCAGTTCGCCGCCAACGGCGCAGGTGGTCCTCAGCCTCGCCGCTGTGATAGTTGAGCAGTACCTTTCGTCGATACAGTTTACCGATCAGGATTGCAGGAGTCGGCGCGAGCACAAACGAGAAATACGACGCTGAGAAAACGTGGAGCACGTCATACTTGTATACGCGCAGCAACAAACTCAACACGTACGCGATCGACGTGACGAGGGTGCGCACATATTTGATTCGTTGCAGGTAATGAAGTCCAAGAGGAAGGCGCGGATTGATCGGTAGAAACCCCACCTCCAGTGATGGCTCCTCGCTCAGCCATTCCATCAAACGCGCAGCCTGCACAGATTGTCCACCGAGAATCCCGAACGACGGCGCCACAATCAGCAAACGCACCTTTTTCTTTGAATTCATTTGTGCCATTTTGCGGCCTTCAACAGTCGTTCATAAAGCTCTTCTGTGCTTGCTAGTTGAGCTTCGCAGGAAAACTTCTCTTCGACGACTCGCTTGCCTGCCGCGCCCATTGCGCGACCTTTTTCCGGTTTGCGCAATAGCCCGATAAGCCGCGCCGCCATCAGCACATCTGAACCTGAAGGCACGAGGTATCCAGTCTCCTCTTCAACCACTACTTCACAAGCGCCACCAACATCCGTTGCCACCACAGGCCGCCCTGCCGCCATGTACTCGAGAATAGAGTTTGAAAAGCCTTCCGCTTTCGAACTCAAAACACAGATCTCGGAAACACTCAGCAACTCAGCCACATTGTCACATCGCCCGAGAAAAAACGTGGACTCGCTGATCCCGAACTCTCGTGCAAGCGCACCCAACGAATCGCTCAACTCGCCTTCACCCGCGAGCAAAAACGCGGTTTCAGGAGCCACCATGTTCACTTGCCGCGCAGCACGCAGAAACGTCGGATAATCCTTAACCTCATGCCGCATGTTCGCAACAATCGAGATGAATCGCCGCGGCCGCGCACCTTCAGCGGGCAAATTGAGTAGCGCGAGCGACTCCGGCCGTGACCGCGTCGTCGCAAGGCGCTTCAGGTCTAAACCATTGTAGACGACACTGACTTTTTCGGCGCTCGTGCCGTCCGCGATTAATTTCTCGCGCACGGCATTCGAATTTGCCACGATCTGATGCGCCAGTGAGTAGTTGAAACGCTGCACGTGTGCCTGGGCCGCACTACGCATTCCTGAAGTTTCTCTCATCGAGGCGATGCGGACAGGCGTACGCGCCAGTGTACCGCCGGACATGCCGAAAACATTCGTGTAGAAATCGTGCGTGTGGAGGATGTCGATGCGCGACGACTTCAACCAGCGCACAAAACGTCTGAGTTGTTTGACTGCGTTTCGATCGTAGAAGCTGGTGAGACTGAACGAAGGGATCTCTCCGAAATCGAGATCCGCGATGGTGCTGCGCAAACTGCCTTCCGGATTGAGAGATGCGAGATGTACGTCGTAACGGCCGCTCTCGTGCAGCAGCCTTGTGAGTTGGAGCGCCTGACGCTCCGATCCGCCCTGGTTGAAACTGTCGATGAGTTGGAGAACGGAAGGCTTCAAAGATTTAGCTGACCATTTGTACTTCTTCGACTTCTTTGCCCTGCGTGACATCTACAAACCGGCGGTGCCACAGCTCCAGCATGACGAGCGCCCACAGCGCCATCGAGTGGTCACGACGCCCGCGCTCGTGCTCGTCAAGCAACACGTCGACGTAATGCGAATCAACGTAGCCACGCTGCCGCGTGCGCGACTCGCTCAGCGTTTCTCTGATCCGCGCTCGCAACTGTTGGTTGATCCACTCCTGAATCGGAACACCAAAGCCCTGTTTAGGCCGGTGCAGGATCTCGGCCGGAACCAGATCTTTCACCGCCGACTTCAGGATGTGCTTCGTCTCGAGACCGGCGAGTTTGAGCGATGACGGAATGCGAGTCACAAAGTCGATCAGTTTGTGGTCGAGCAAAGGCGCTCTTGCCTCGAGCGAGACGGCCATGCTCATTCGATCCACTTTGGTAAGGATGTCTCCGGGAAGATATGTCTTGCTGTCGAGATAAAGCAGCCGGTCGACCTGGTCGTCACTCTTTACATTTTCAACGAGATCGTAAAAGACACGGCCAACGTAGCCGCTTGGTCCAAGCTGCTGAGCAAAGTCAGACGTGTAAAGCGATTTCCTGTTCAGACTCGTAAAAACAGAAACGCTGTCGAGGAACCGCGAAACTGGATCGAGCGAAACGTTGTGCAAATAGTTTCGACCCCACGCTGCATGCGGCAGACGCTCGCTTAGCGGCCGCATGACTCCTTCACGCAGCGGCTTCGGCAGTCGTTCAAACCCGCCGCGTTTCCGTTCGATCGCGTAGCGTGTGTAACCTGCGAACAGCTCGTCACCACCATCGCCGGACAGCACGACCGTGACGTGATCGCGTGCGAGTTTCGACACCATGTACGTCGGGATGGCGGACGAATCGGCGAATGGCTCGTCGAAGTGCCACGCGAGCTCGTCGACAACTTCGCAGATATCAGGCGTGACAAAAAACTCGTGATGGTCGGTCCCGAATTTTTGCGCCGTCAGCCGCGCGTACTTCAATTCGTTGTAACTATCTTCGTGAAACCCGATCGAAAACGTCTTCACAGGCTGGCCCATGTGGCGGGCCATCAAACCGACGACAGTGCTCGAGTCGATACCACCTGAAAGAAACGCGCCCAAAGGCACGTCAGAGATCAAACGCAAACGCACTGACTCGTCGAGCAACGCACGCAGCTCTTCCAGATAGTCCGCTTCGTTCTGCGACTCAGCGGGCTCAAATTCGAAATCCCAGTAAGGCTTTACTGTGACGCGGCCTTCTGTGAACGTGAGGTAGTGGCCCGGCGGCAGTTTGTGAACGTTGCGAAAGATACTCAGCGGATCGGGAACGTAACCGAGCGTGAAGTATGCATCCAGCGCCTCGGGATTCGTCTCGCGCTCGACCTCTGGATGTTCGAGCAGTGACTTCAGCTCCGAGCCGAAAACGAATGTTCCGTTTGGCGTCGTGGTGTAATAAAGCGGTTTCTTGCCGGCGCGATCGCGTGCGACGAAGAGTGTGCGCGCTTTCTCGTCCCAGATCGCGAACGCAAACATGCCACGCAGATCGTCGACGCACGCTGGTCCAAACTCTTCGTAACCGTGAACGATGGCTTCAGTATCGGAGTGGGTTTGAAATGTGTGGCCGTGTGCTTCGAGCTTGGGTTTGAGTTCCTGGAAGTTGTAAATCTCGCCGTTGAAGACGATGGTGACGGTTCCGTCTTCGCCGGACATCGGCTGGTTGCCGGTGACGAGATCGATGATCGCGAGCCGTCGCATGCCAAGCGCGATTCCCGGCTTCACCATCACACCTTGATCGTCGGGACCGCGATGCCGAATGATGCGGCACATGCGCGCGAGTATCTCTCCGCGCTCCTCCGCTGCACGACCCTTACGCGCCCAAAGATCAACGAATCCTGCAATCCCGCACATTTTCTTCTTTTAACGCCGAAGGCGTTGGCTAATTTAACGCCGAAAGGCGTTGGCTATTTAACGCCGAAGGCGTTGGCTAATTTAACGCCGAAGGCGTTGGCTATTTAACGCCGAAGGCGTTGGCTAATTTTAACGCCGAAGGCGTTGGCTAATTTTAACGCCGAAGGCGTTGGCTAATTTCAGCCCAGGGTTGGAGCGAAAGCGACAACCCTGGGACCGCAAAATTAATAGTTGTTAACGCTGAAAGCGTTAGACCTGTGCTCATCTCAACGCGCCGCAACGCTTTCAGCGTTGCAGAAAATGGGGGAGACAACTGACCCTGGGCTGAAATTAGCGAACGCCTTCGGCGTTAAACTGGGCCGAAGTTAGCGAACGCCTTCGGCGTTAAATTGGGCCGAAATCAGCGAACGCCTTCGGCGTTAAATTGGGCCGAAATCAGCGAACGCCTTCGGCGTTAAATAGCCAACGCGTTCGACATTAACGAACGCCTTCGAACTAGCCAACGCCTTCGGCGTTACGACCGTTGTCTCTCGTTCTCAAGTACATCTGACGCACTAACTGCGGCATCGTGCGCATGAGATAAAGCACCAGTTGCAACTTCCGGCTGCGGTACGCAGCATTCGCTCGCTCCAACTCGACAACGGCTTCGTTGTAATGCTTCGCCACTAACTGCTGCTTACACTTCTCCAGCGCCATCGCTGCGTCGCACTTCTCCGCCTCCCGTTGCATATCTTTCCTGAGATTCTCCGGAAGGTCCAACTCTTTCATCAGCTTCCGCAGCGCTCGAGCCTGCCCGCCAAACGATCCGACAGTGTCCAACGTGAGATTACTGTGGTGAATGCGACGGCGCGCATGAATGTGCTTGCGATAATCGATGCGTCCACCTCGATAAGCAAGTCGGGCCCACAAATCGAAATCCTCACCCTGGATGAAACTCTCGTCGAACAGTCCCGCGTCTATGAGCGACTGTCGTCGCGCAACCACCGTCGAACCAACCACAGTGCACTTGCACAGCACCAGGCTTTCAAACGTCGCGAGACCCTCCGACGGATTCGCGTCCATCGTGGTTGCGCCTTCCTTCGCAAGGTCGCCAAAATTCACCGCGTCGCCATACACGAGATCGAGCGTCGGATCACGTTGCAAAACCTGCATCATCTCGGCAAGATGCGTTGGCACCCACTGGTCGTCGCTGTCGAGGAATGCGATGTACTCACCTTTCGCCGCGAGAATGCCTGTGTTGCGCGCAGCAGCCGGACCGCCGTTTGGACGCTTGATGTAAGTGATTTCGTTCAGATAAGGCTCCAACGCCTTTTCCAGCTTCACTGTATCCGCCGAACCATCGTTCACGACGATGATTTCGTAGTCGTTGGTTTTCTGCGCGAAGACGGAGGTGAGCGCATCGACGATGAGATGCGACGCATTGTAGGCGGGAATTACAATGCTAAAGAAAGGTGTGGGAGTCTTCATCGTCGGGGCCATCTGATCACTAGAATTCTCAACCACTGAAAACCGGGAGTTCATGAGTTTCTTCGTTCTCTCGTGACTGGAGGAAGAGGTTCGGATCTTACAGCTTTAAAGTCCGCCTGTCCCGGAATCGAACGACCGCTCAGGTTTAAGCGGTCGTAGAAAAACCATCAGATACTTTATATCAAGCAAAGCCGACCTTCCCACCGGGAACAACAACAGCAAAGCAACTGTTGTTCCCAGAATGATCAAGCCGCTGGCTGCGATGTTGAGTATTGTACCGTTGAAAACCACGAAGGAGCGAAACGCCAGACACGCCAGAAAGGCTCCAATCGAGGCCAGTAAAAAAGGCGCCAGGTGGGCGTAGAGATCTTTCGTGCGCACCGGCCCTGACCGCCCGACTAACCAATACACCAATGGGTTCACAACGACAACTCGCGACAGCGAATACGACGCCGCCACTCCGAGTGCGCCCCACGGCAAACCACACAATATCGATGCGATAGAAACCGGCGCTGCGATCATGGACCACTGCAGCATCTCGCGCGAACGGCCCTGACTCAGAAACAACCAGCCCATCGTATTCAGCACTGGTTGAAACAACGCAGCAATGCCGAGAAAGAAAACTATGCGGCTTGCGGCGGTCCACTGTGGGCCCAGCACGAAGCGAACCACCAAATCCGACGAAACAATCAGCAGCGTTATCGCGGGCATGGTCAACAGCATGACCTTTTCCAACATGCGCAGATAAACGCGCCGGTAACGTTCAGGCGAATCTTCCAATCTGCTCAACACCGGAACAGCAACAGTCGCGAGTGGTTCGTCGATCTGCTCCGACGGCAAGGCTACGAGCTGCCCAGCTTTACTGAAGAGTCCGAGATTCTGTGCGCCCCAGAATTTTCCGATCAGCAGGTTGTCGAGGTTCTTCGACAAGTAGTTAACGATCGAATAACCGGTAACGTGCCCGCCGAACTTAAGCATCGATCCGGCGTCGGAGTTTCTTCGCGGTAAACCAGGCCGCCAACCACACAACGTCACCATCCCGAGCGCGCTTGTTCCGAGTAACGTCAACTGAGAAAACACCAGTGACCAGTAACCGGCGCCATACCACGCGAGTATGATCCCGACGGCGTAGCCGGCCACCATCGCTACAAATGCGATCGCGCTCAACGTGAAGAATCTCATCTGCCGGCGCAACAGTGCTTCGTGCTGCACTGCCAAACCGCCAAAGAGAAAACCGGCTGCTGTTACCACTGCAATCATCGTCAATCGAGGTTCTCCATAGAACCATGACAAAACTGGCGCAAGCGTAACCATGATCAGGACAAAAAAGATGCTCAGGCCAACGTTCACCCAAAATAGTGTGCTGATCTGGTTGAAGTTGATTTCAGCTCTCTGCACTGTTGGATATGAGAGGCCGAGGTCTTTCAACATGGCAACGAAGTTGGTGGCCACAGCCACCATGCCGATTAAACCGTAGTCCTGAGGAGTCAGCAGCCGCGCCATTATGGCGGTGGCGACAATACCGACGGCGAACTTCAAACCGTGCGAAACTATTGTTACTGCGCCGCCCCTGACCGTGTGGCCACCGATGTCGGACATCAGGTGGTTTGTTTCAAAATACTGGGCTGATCGGTCGGTGGCCAATTCTGACTTCGCCGTAACTGACTCTTCCTCCGTGAGATACATGACAAATCAGGGCAAAATTTCACGAACAGTTACCAAAAGACACTCGAAACTCACGCTGAGCGGCGCATTACGGCGTATTTACGACCTTGATTATCAAACAGATCTGTCTGAAAGGTCGCTTCGTGCTCCCATTTTTGAATCACTTCCAATTCGCCCGGGCGCTCTGCATCGTCGAGTAAAATTGTTGAACCAGCGGGAACCCTGTTTCCCATCACCGGGAGGAGCCCGTAACGGTTGCCCTTCGTGACTCCTGGTGGCCCATCGCAAATCACCAGTGAAAACTCTTTTGGCATCCGTCCGAGCGGTGGATCGTACCAAACGAAATCCCCGTACTCGACCAGCGCAGACTCGCAAACGTGCACTCCGGAAATATGGTTCCTCATCAACGCCTCTTCCACGCGTTGCAGCCACT
>Ga0134124_10003626_pt1 | contig 12428 bp, 10 predicted proteins | sample KB304_FD_96880 | JGI IMG/M metagenome (GOLD analysis project Ga0134124, IMG submission 96880) | Terrestrial soil microbial communities without Nitrogen fertilizer from Kellogg Biological Station, Michigan, USA - KB3-0-4 | ecosystem: Environmental > Terrestrial > Soil > Unclassified ... | reverse complement strand
GGGCGCGCGAAAAATCCAACCCTCTCCGCCAAAGCCGGCCGGACCGTCCGCGCGTCTGGAACTAGTCGATCCGCTCTCGCCACAGCTCCGGCGATTTGAGCTGAACAAAGAAGTCACTCGGCTGGGTCGCGATCCTGAAGGGGAAGTAGTGATCGATGCAGCGGCCGCGGTGGTCTCGCGGCGGCATGCGGAAGTTCGCAACGTCGAAGGCCAGTTCGCCGTCGCCGATCTCAAGAGTTTCAACGGCACGCTGGTCAATGGCCAGCGGATTACCGGCACGATGATGTTGTTCGATCAGGACCAGATTCAACTGGGGACGGGCGGGCCGATTCTGCGAGTGATTGATCCGTCCCATCCGGCGCGCGCGCGCGCCGCGGCGCCGCAGGGACAGGTGCAAACGCCGCAGCCCATCCCTTCGGAGTTTGGCCAGATTGCTGCGATGGCGCGGCGACAAACGATCGTTTCTTCCTCCGGCAGTCTGCCGCCGCAAACTTTGCCTGGTTCGTCACAGGGCCAGTTGCTGGCGCGCGTTTCGTTCGACAATCGCGCGCAACTTTCCGTCGGCCGCGCGTCCGACAACGACATCCGGCTCGACGGCCTGCAGATTTCCAATCATCACGCGCGCTTCGCGCGATCAAACGGCAGCGTCACGCTGGAAGACGCGGGCTCAACTAACGGCGTCTACATCAACGGTCAACGCATCAGCGGCCGCTCAGCGGTCCAGCTTTCTGACGTGATTCAGATCGGGCCGTTTGTACTGCAGGCCGACGCGCAGCAGGGTGTGGCGGTTTACGACACACGTTCAAAGACGCGCATCGATTGCATCAACATCGTCAAGATCGTTTCCAATCGATCCGGCGGTGGGCAGATCAAACTTCTCGATGATGTCGGTTTGACGATTCAGCCAAACGAGTTTGTGGGTTTACTCGGTCCATCAGGCGCGGGCAAATCGACGCTGATGGATTCGCTCAACGGCATGCGGCCGGCGACCAGCGGTTACGTGCTGATCAATAACCTCGATCTCTATCGTCATCTTGATTCGCTCAAGCAATCCATTGGCTATGTGCCGCAGGACGACATCATCCACCGCGAGCTGACGGTCTATCGCACGCTTTATTACGTGGCGCGCCTGCGCCTGTCGCGTGACGTATCCACCAAAGAGATCGATCAGATCATCAACGAAGTAATGGACGTCACCGGACTGTCTGAGCGTCGCGATGTGCCCGTGGCCCAGCTTTCCGGCGGACAGCGCAAACGTGTCTCAATCGCCGTCGAACTTATCACCAAGCCCTCAGTGATCTTTCTGGACGAGCCCACTTCCGGTCTCGATCCGGCCACTGAAGAAAAGATCATGAAGCTGTTCCGGCAGATTGCCGAGAGCGGCCGCACGGTTATTCTCACCACGCACGCGATGGAGAACGTAAAGCTCTTTGACAAGATCGTGGTGCTGATGCGCGGCAAGCTGGTTTTTTACGGCGGACCGCAGGAGGCCCTGGCCCACGTCAAGGCAGACAGCTTCAAGGACCTTTACGACAAGCTGGAAGATCCGGTCAACGAACAGATCGCCGCTATGCCGGCGCTTCCTCCCAACGCGTCCAAAACGCAAAAGCAGGCGTTCAAACAGCAACGCGAGCAGATTGCGGAACACGTAGCGGACCAATGGAAGATTAAGTTTCAACAAACCGAGCAGTACCGGCGCAACGTAGTCGAGCCGCTCAGCGTGCTGCCGCGCGACGGCCGTGCCGCCGCGCCGCCCCGGCGGCACCCGAGCGTTTTTGATCAGGTGCGCCAGTGGGGCACGCTCACGCGCCGTTATCTCGAAGTCCTCAGCCGCGACAAATTCAATCTGCTTATTCTGTTCGCGCAGGCGCCGATCATCGCGTTCCTGACTTACCTGGTGGTGGGTGAAAAGTTGCCGCGTGACTTTCCTTATTTCGTGCTCGGGCTGGTGTCGCTGTGGTTTGGCACTTCCGTCGCGTCGCGCGAAATTATTCGCGAGCGTCCGGTGTACACGCGCGAGCGCATGGTCAATCTCGGTCTGATGCCCTACGTGTGGTCCAAGATCTTTGTGCTGGCCTTGATCGTCTCGTTCCAGTGTTTGATGTTGTTTGGCTCGATCAAAATTCTTCACTATCTGGGCCTGATGAGTGTGCCGGGCTGGCTCGTACCACAATTGTTTATTGTCGGCATCACGTCCATGGTCGGAATCTCGCTGGGTTTATTCGTTTCGGCGATCGTCAAGACTTCCGAGATGGCCACTAGTCTGGTGCCGCTGATTCTGATCCCGCAAATTCTTTTTTGCGGATTAGTCGGAGTTCCCGCCGGCACTTCGAAAGCGATCGGGACACTGATGCCCGCTACCTGGGCCTTTGACGGTCTCAAGCAGTTTTCAACTTTGGATACACTCGAGGAAGAAGGTTCTGATCCGGAGGGCGATAACAAGGGACGCGGACTTTACAAGCATTACGAAGATATTAATGACCAGAACATTGAGAAGGCCCGCCAGGACGTCAAAGATTACAAGAAGAATGCCGAGGACGACCTGAAGGAATACGAGAAGAAGATGAAAGACTACGTGGCCGATCTAAAAGCAGGCCGCGAAGCTACTCAGCCCGCCGTGCCTAAACTGAAGCCGGTGCCCGAGGTCAAAGGCGCCGAAAAACTTCCCGAGGACCTGAGTAACTACGTGAGTTTCCTGCATCCGTGGGGACACTGGCTGGTCGATCCGCTGGTCCTCTTGCTCATGTTTTTCGCGCTGGTCATCGCCACGATAGTGACTCTCCGCGCACAGGATATCTAGCGGAACGGATCCTGATATTTCGTTTCTCAGTCGTGCTGAGCGGCTGTGTAAGCGGCGAAGCCAGCTTCGCTCGAGTTGCGCCGAAGGCGCGTTGAGAAGGTCGCCAGACGTGAAACGTCTGGAATGCGTTTGGAAAATAAATTGGCGCGTTGAAGACGCGCCAGAACTAAAAGGGATCCGATATCGTCGCGCGTCTTCAACGCGCGATATTTTTTCTGCAAACCCAGATGTTTCACATCTGGCTACCTTCTTCAACGCCGCTTCGCGGCAAATGGAGGCGAAACCTGCGCCTACCATCCAGATGTTCCACATCTGGCTGCCTTCTTTATTGCCGCTCGCGGCAAATCGGTTAACTCTTCGGCTGCTTCTTGTTAATAATTAAGTAAAGTTGATTAGCTAGTCCCTGACTCATCGGCTTCAGCGTGTCGTATTCCTTCATGGCAGCCTTCTTGTCTCCCGAATAGAAGTAGGCAACCCCCAGATTGAAATGCGCGCCGGCGTAATCAGGCTTGAGTTTGATCGCCTGCGAGTGGGCCGCGATCGCTTCTTTCCATTTTCCAAGTTGGCCGTAAGCAAATCCTAAATTGTTCTGGGCCGCGGGCCAGTCCGGTCGCAGCTCGACGGCGCGTTTGGACGCTGTGAGCGCTTCGCTCGCCTGCTTCAGCCGGCTGTAGGTAATGCCCAGATTGAAGTGCGCTTCCGGCAGATTCGGATCGAGTTGAATGGCGCGCTTCAAAGGCTCAACCGCGTCCGCTAACTTACCGAGGTTGTTGTAGGCCCAGCCAAGATTGCTGTACGCCTCGGCGTAGTTGGCCTTGAGCGCGATGGCGCGTTTGAATGCGTCGGCCGCCTCGCTCCAGCGCTTGAGCTTGGCCATGTCATAACCCATGTTGTTGTTGGCTTCGGCATCATCGGGCTTCACACGAATCGCCTGGCGATACGCTTCGACTGCTTCAGGATATTTGCCGAGCTTGTCCAGCATCCACGCGAGACTGCTGTAAGCTTCGCCAAAATTAGACTTGAATTGAATAGCCTTTTTGTAGGCTTCGGCTGCTTCAGTGAATTTTTCCTGGCGCCGATAAGCATCACCGAGATTGTTGTAGGCTTCGGCGTAATCGTATTTGATGCCGATCGCCTGCTGATACGCGGCAATCGCTTCGTCATACTTGTTGGCGTTGTAAGCGTCCACACCCTGATCGTAGTAAAGCAGACTGAGCGCGCTCTTCACTTCCGCGTTTTGCGGATCGAGTGATTGCGCCTTCTTCAGAGGTTCGAGAGCGTCCTGCGGTCGATCCAATTTGAGATACGCATTGCCCAGTGCGAGATAAGCGTCGGCCCAACCACCTTGAGCAATAGATTGTTTGGCGGCCTCAACGGCGTCCTCGAAACGGCCGAGGTTGAAATAGGCTTCGCTGAGATTCAGATAGGCTTCAGGGAAAGTAGCTTTCTGACTGATGGCTTTCTTGTACGTCTCAACTGCTTTGTCATACTGGCCTGCGTCAAAGAGATCATCGCCCTGCTTCTTGAGGTCTTCCGCTCCGGCGACGCGGCGGGCTCCGTCGCCCAAAGGCTTGTTGCCCAGCCCGGTGCCTTGATCAGATCCGCCACCTCCGGTCGTATCGGGACGTGAACCGCCGCCACCACCTGTTCCCTGGGTCCGGCTTGGCGTGTTCACACGCGCCACAGTTTTCTTTTCAACTTTGCGTACGTGATGCGCCGCTTCTTTCGGACGGGTAAAGACGCCGCGTCCTGAATTGCCTTCCACTTCGCTGTTGCGCGCGAGTTCGGCGCTCGACCCGCCGCTGATGTCCTGCGCGAACAGCGCCGCGCAGGGCCCGAAAACGGACGCCAGCGATAAAACCAAAGCAGGGACGCGTAAATAGGTTAGAGGCTTCATCTTCTCAAACTCCGAACGCTGCAGAAACGGAAACTTGCAAGTTGACTCACGCAAAAGTCTACTGTGAGCCGAGGGTCCACGACAAGCGTTAGAATCCGCAAAGACCTGCTTGCGTTTGCCGGGGCCCCGACATTCTAATAGCGATTCATGATGTCTCTCGCTGTGACAAAGAGGGCCCTGGCGTTCGCAATCGTGTTGCTGATCTCAGGCTGGTTATCCTCCGGAGACAGTCAGGAGTTCTTCCCGGCGCCTCCTTCCGATCAGGCTAAAATCTATATCCTCGATGATCGGAACAACCTGGTTGCGTTGCCGTTCGAAGAAGCCGAAACGCCGCTGAATCCGAACAAAATCGCGAAAAACAACAAGACGAGTTACGTTCAGGTCAAAGGAGAGCACGCGAGCGTCACTCTCGGTCCGATGCCGAGGCTGTTTCTTTTCACGCCGCAGCGCCAGGGTTCCCATCCGCCTTTTCTGGTTTGGCTTACAGTGGGTCACGGAGCCAGACGGGCCACGGCCATCACTCAGGCCGGCCTCGCGGGGCTGGCCATCTCTTCCGACGAAATCGTCAAGCCAACAATTCGCGTCATAGCCGTGGTGGGCGACATGGCATTCATGGAATTACGGCCGCGCACCTCGCTTGTGCCCGGTGAATATGCGATTATTGGCGACGATGTGACGCGCATGGCGACATTTCACGTCGCGACTGAGGCAATGCGCTGATCGACTGGAGAGCTTTAGCCAATGCAACCATCTGTTAGTCCCTCGAAAGGTCCACGTCTGAGTCCAAGTAAAGTTGTAGCCGTCTGCGCCGTGGTCGGCGTAGTGTTGGCCGTCTGGCTGTCGAGCTGCAGCTCAAATGATCAGCGCACTTCGACGGCGAATGGAAATACTTCGGCCGCACGCCCATCGCCCAATTCACCGGTGGTGACGCAGAGCAGTGAAGCAACCACTCCGGCGAAACCGCCCGGGCCGGTTGAGCTTCCTGATGAGCTTCGCGATAAGCAGGTGAAGACGCTGGACGGAGGCTCGCTGAAACTATCTGACTACAACAAGAAGGTGGTCGTGCTTAATGTCTGGGCCACGTGGTGTGGGCCATGCAAGCTCGAGATGCCGGATCTGGTGAAACTTAATCAGGAATACAAGTCACGTGGTCTGATCGTCCTTGGTCTGGCCACGACCTATAACGAGCGCAACGATCCGGTCCATGTGAAAGAGTTCATCAAGAAGCAGAATGTCGATTACAAAATTCTTTGGGACGACGGCAGTCTGGCGCAGCCGCTTGTGCAAATCGTAGGCGGACGTTCAGTGGTGCCGCAAAGTTTTGTAATTTCACGCGACGGCCGCATTGTTAAGCACTTCCAGGGCTACAGCCCGTTATCGACGCCGGCGCTGATGCGACAGGCGGTTGAGGAAGCGCTGAGCGAAAAAGGCAAGGCCTAAGGGATCAAGCACGCAGTCACGGCCACCTGCGCCAGCGGGTGGTTTTATTTTTCAAAACGTATGAGCACCGACGTAAAACAAAAACTTCAGAATGAATTGGACGAGCTGGAATCCGAGCTGCGCGTCCATTTGCCGAAAGAGATTAAGCGCGCGCGCGAGTTCGGCGATCTGCGAGAGAATTCCGAATACCAGACGGCTCTGCAACGTCAGACGATGGTCAAGGCGCGCATCCGCGAATTGCGCCAGCGAATGAGCGAAGTCTCTTCGATCGATCTCTCAAAAGTGCCGCATGGAAAAGTTGGATATGGCTCGATCGTGGTCCTTTATGACGGCGAGCGCGAAGAAGAAGTGACCTACAAACTGGTGACGCCGGAGGAAACTGATCCACCTGGAGGATTGATCTCGACGGTTTCTCCGGTGGGCCGCAGCCTGATGGGCAAAGAAGAAGGGGACGAGGTGACCGTCACCACGCCCGCAGGTTCACGTAGATTTGAGATTAAGAAGCTCACCACGTTGCACGACCAGCCGCAGCAATAACTCCGAGAACCGGCCCAAATCCGAAGATTAGCTTCGAACAAACGTGGTTCAGTGGCTGCCGACTGTTCCAGTTTGCGTCCCGGGCCAGCCAAAATCCATTGAACAGTTAAGCAAAAAGTACTAAAATACGCGTCCTCGCCATGTTGAGGAACCCAGCCGTCGCCCCGCCAGCCGGTTAAGTGTGAGGAAGAAAAAAATTGATGTCGATTTCACGAAGATTATTCATAAAGACCGGCGCGCTTGCGGCTGTCATTGCCGGTATCTCACTTAAACCAGGCTTGCTTGCTCTGGGCCAGGAACCGACCGTCTCATTGCCGGCCTCGGATCCACTTTCAAATTATACTCAGGCTACCTTTGAGCAATATGTAAATTCGATTTTTACGCTGCGTGGGCGCAAGACGATCGAGGTTGTCCTGACCAAGGTGGAAGATACGCTGCCCGCGAAGGTGTCGCGAACCGGAGGCCGTGAGTCGTTCGCCCTGCACTTCCGTGGGGGCGGTACGGCGCTTCCGCAGGACACCTACGTAATTGAGCATCCGTCGTTGGGTACTTTCATGATGTTCCTGGTTCCGACTACCACCGATGAGAATGGTGCTCAGGGCTACGTCGCGGTCGTTAACCGGTTGGCTTATAACACTAATATTCCGGCGCCTAACGGCATGCGGAAGCCACTGATTAGAAAGCCTTCGACCACTGCCGCTCCGGGCGACGGCAAACCAGCGCAGACACAGCAAACGCCGGCGGCCAAGCCGACGCGGAAGGGAAACAGCAATCCCTAGTTATCGATTGGCATAAACCGCTCGAGTTAGTGTGATCGCCGGATCGTAGTCTTGACACTCCTGCCGAGCGTTTTTATGATTCCTCTTCTGAAGTTCCCTCCGGTTGAGGACCGATCTGAATAGCTTCGTTTGGGCGAAGAGAGAAGGCGAAGGAATGTTCGGAGCAAGCATTGGACGTGGAGGTCAGCGCATTATCGACGCGATGGTGCGGTGGCTGGCTTACGGTCACATCAACCCGAACATTCTCACGCTGGTGGGCGTAAGCATTAACGTAGGCTCGGGCTTGCTGTTTGGATTTGGGGAGTTCTTCTGGGCGGGCATCGTACTGATTGTCGCCAATCTCTTTGACATGCTCGACGGGCAAGTGGCGCGCCTGTCGGGGCGAGTGACAAGGTTCGGCGGTTTTTTGGATTCGTCGCTGGATCGCCTTTCCGACATGGTGGTGTTTGTCGGGCTGATGGTCTTCTACGCTCGCGACACTGAATTTCATTCCACGCTCAACGTTTTCCTGGCGGGCGCGGGCATGATGGGTTCAGTGATGGTAAGTTACGCGAGTGCTCGCGCCGAAAGCATTATCCCGAAGTGTGACGTGGGATTTTTGCGGCGCCCGGAACGCGTAGTCCTGTTCATTATTGGCGCGTTGTCGACGCGCCCTGGTTCGCAGAACTTTCTGCTGAATCGAATGCCGGCGGTGTTGTGGGTGCTGGCGGTAGGATCTTATTGGACGTTTGCGCATCGCATGTACCACACCTGGCTGGAACTTAATCGAACCAGGGCACAGACCGCCGAGGCCCAGACAAGGGCTGCCGGGGTAGCGCAAACTCAGGCTGAACGAAGGTCGGAACCTTCTTTAGCGGCCAAAATCGGCTAGTAATTCAAGCTGAATGATTTATTGGCAAATTACCCTTGACGAACCCGTGGTCTCAGTCTAATTTAGTCCGCGCATTTTATTTCGAGGTACCAAGTCTTGATTATCTGCCCCGCTTGCGGCTCTAGTATCGAATGTCAACTTAGCGCCGGCTGCACATCGTGCGGCGCGCGCGCCGTCGGCCCGCCCTTAGCCAAACCTGACCATCAACTTCTGTCGTACGGGCCAGCCGTGATCACCGCGGTCAGCGGGTTGGTTATGCTCGCATTTTTTCTGAGCACGACGATGGTCGGCTGGATCGTCAGAGGCGCATCCTTTAAGTTCGGTTCGATAGTTAATGCCGGTGAAGTGGCTGCCTGGCAGACGAAATGGATCGCCCTGCCGATAGCAATTGCCGCGATTTGGGGCGGCGCTCGTTTCACGCGGAACATCAAGCGCGCACCTGAACGTTTTGCGGGACTGCGATTGGCACGTACAGGCTTTTGCGCTGCGATCGTGGCCACACTACTTGTCGGCACACTGATCGGCGTAACGGTACCCGAACGGCTGCGACGACGACAATGGGGTTTCGACGCTGCTGAACAAGCGCGCGGATATACATTGCATCGAGCGTTGCTGGAATACCGGGACCTGCACGGCACCCTGCCGCCGCAGGACGACATCGTGAAAGAGTTGAGGACGCTTCCCGATGCTGATGGCTCGATTGCTGAGGCGCTTCGCGTTGTTGATGCCAATGGTTATCAGGCGAGCAGCGTACTCGCCGCGGCGGCGACCAAGAATAAAACGCTTCCGCGCGGAGGCGCCATTCGAAATGCTTCGCTGACCCCCACTGTCGATTCGCTCGCCGTGTCTTTTACTAATTACGAGCTGCGACTTCCGGGCGCCGACAAGAAACTTAACACGGAAGATGATCTGATAGTCCGTGACGGCCTGGTCATGACCGTGCCCGGTTTGCGGGAATACGAGGCTTCGCTCTCCAAAGCACCATAGCCATGTCCTTTCTGGCTCGCTTCCGTCGACAAAAAGAAGATCCCGAAATTGCGCGCCGTAATCTGCTTTTGCGAGCCGGCCGCATTGGCGAAGCTACGGTCCTCAGCACTGACAGCGACGACGAGGGAAACACAATGCTCTCGTACAGCTACGAGATCGCGGGCGTCGAATACGAGACTTGCCAGCGCCTCGATCAACAACAACTGCTGCACACCTACGATTACCTGCCGGGGGCCCGCGTTCAGTTGCGTTACGATCCCCGCCGTCCCGCGAATTCATTTGTAGTGTAATTGTCAGTCGTCATTCATTTGAACTGCCACCGGATGCGATCGGAACTTGCTTGAATCAGGCTGCTACCGCGAAACGGTGACGAAGAAGGTGGCCAGATGTGAAACATCTGAAATGCGTTTGGTAACGAATCGGCGCCTTGTGGCGCCGAAGGCGCATTGAGATGGTAACCAGACGTGAAACGTCTGGAATGCGTTCGGGAAAATTGGCGCGTTGAAGACGCGCCAGGACCCCAGAGGATCCGATCTCGTCGCGGTTGAAGCGCGGGTGTCTTTTGCGTAACAGATCCAGATGTTTCACATCTGGCTACCTTCCTCGTTACCGCTTCGCGGTATTAAGACATTCTGCATCTCACTGCGACCGTTGCGCTTCGAAATGAAATCCGCCGCTTGAAATTGGTCAGTTGACAGTCGCTGTGATACATCTAAAGCGAGCTGCGTAATACGACTAACCACTGACGACGAACGGCCGACTACCTGAAATGTTTCAAAAGATTCTGATCGCGAATCGGGGTGAGATCGCCGTGCGCATCATACGCGCCTGTCGCGATCTGCAAATTGCGCCGGTGGCGGTTTTTTCTGAGCCGGACGCGGGCGCTTTGCATGTGCGCATGGCGCATGAAGCGTATTGCATCGGTCCGGCGGCTTCCACCGAAAGTTATCTGAACATCGGAGCCATCATCGAGGCTGCCCAAAAAGCCGGCGCCGACGCCATTCATCCCGGCTACGGCTTTCTCGCCGAGAATGCACAATTCGCGCGCGCCGTGGGCGCCGCAGGGTTGACCTTCATCGGTCCCACACCCGCAGCCATGGAAGTCATGGGTTCGAAAACCAGCGCGCGCCGGGCGGCGGCCGCAGCGGGCGCCCCGGTGGTCCCGGGCACCACTGAAGGACTCAAGAGTTTTGCAGAAGCAAGCGAGCTGGCCGCCCAGTTCGGCTATCCCATCATGCTTAAGGCGGCGGCCGGGGGCGGCGGAAAAGGAATGCGGCAGGTCGCGGGCCCAGGCGAGTTGCATTCAGCTTTTGCAGGAGCGCAATCCGAAGCGGCCGCGGCTTTCGGAGATTCCGAGATCTATCTCGAGAAAATCGTCGAAAAACCTCGCCACATAGAAATCCAGGTTTTTGCCGATACGCGGGGGAATTACGTTCATCTCGGCGAGCGGGAATGTTCGATTCAGCGTCGCCATCAAAAGGTGATCGAAGAATGCCCTTCGCCCATCGGCGATCAATCTCTGCGCGAAAGGATGGGTGAAGCGGCGGTGAAGATTGCGCGCGCCGTAGACTATGTCGGCGCCGGAACCGTTGAGTTTCTTTTTTCAGACATCACTCGCGATTTCTTCTTTCTCGAAATGAATACGCGTTTGCAGGTCGAGCATCCGGTGACCGAACTGGTCACGGGAATCGATCTGGTGCGCGAGCAGATCGCCGTGGCTGCAGGGGCGAAACTGTCTTTCAAACAGGAAGACATTCGCTGGCAGGGCCACGCTATCGAATGTCGTGTGTATGCTGAAGACCCGGACAACAACTTCTTTCCTTCGCCGGGCCGGATTACATTTCTGCGCGTGCCCAGCGGTCCGGGAATTCGTGACGATGGTGGCGTGGCCGAAGGCGATGAGGTCTCGATCCACTATGATCCGATGATTTCAAAACTGGCGGCCTGGGGCCCGACGCGGGCGCAGGCGATCGATCGGATACGGCGCGCCCTCGATGAATACGCGGTGGGCGGAATCAAGACCACCCTGCCGATCTTTCGCGAAATTGTGCGGGACGAGGAGTTTATTGCGGGGCGGCTCGATACCGGTTTTATTTCACGTTTCAATGAACGTCGCGAAGACCGTACCGTTGATGAGTCGCGCACCGATCGCGACATGGCCGTGATTGCCGCGAGCCTCGCGTATGCGCGGGGCCAGAGCAAAGCGAAGAGAAGCGAATCGTCGGGCGAAGAGAGCAAATGGAAAAAAGCCGCACGCGACGCAGGTTTGCATCGTGCGCCGAGCAGGAGAGTGTTTGAGCGCCGTTAGGGGTGCAATGTTCAGCTCCTATGGAGCTGTCGCCGGCAATCCAGACACTTAATCTATAAACGTTAAGCTCCCACGGAGCGATAATCTATGAAGCTTGATGCCAACATCGGCGATGTTCAAAGCGCGATCGATTTTCGCGATGAAGGCGAACGTGTCTTTGCTGAAATCAGCGGCCGTAGTTACCAGATCGAAGTGCGGGAATTAGCTGCGGGCCGCTATACGCTGATGTGCGAGGGAACCGTGTTTGAGTGTCGGGTCGAGGGAGCCTCTGAATCGGGAAAGAGCGTAGACGTTTTTGTCGGCAACCGGCAATTCTCGATCGCGATCACTGACCCGAAGCGTCTGCGTAGCGCGGCCACCGCCAGCGCGCAGGCTGACGGCGCGGCGCGCATCATCGCGCCCATGCCCGGAAAAGTTGTACGTGTCCTCGTCGAAGCCGGCGCACAGGTAGCGGCGGGCGACGGTATCGTGGTCGTCGAAGCCATGAAAATGCAGAACGAGATGAAATCGCCAAAAGCGGGAATGGTCTCTTCGCTCGAAGTGGAACAGGGCGCCACCGTCAACGCCGGCGATGTGCTCGCAATTATTGAATGAGAAAATTGATCCATTGGCTCATTGATTCATTGACTCATTGACTCATTGACTCATTGATTCATTAATCATTGAAACATTGAATTAGTGAACACGATGAAACAATGAATGAATGAATGAATGAACAAATGAACAAATCCTCTTTAGACATCCGCATTCTCCTCTGGGATCTCGACGGCACGCTGGTGCGGGGCAAGCGTTTTGGCACCTTCAAGGAT
>Ga0134124_10003625_pt1 | contig 12431 bp, 12 predicted proteins | sample KB304_FD_96880 | JGI IMG/M metagenome (GOLD analysis project Ga0134124, IMG submission 96880) | Terrestrial soil microbial communities without Nitrogen fertilizer from Kellogg Biological Station, Michigan, USA - KB3-0-4 | ecosystem: Environmental > Terrestrial > Soil > Unclassified ... | reverse complement strand
GCATCACAAGCCATTAAGGCGCTAGGGGCAGGCGGGTACTTGGTCCGACAGCGATCCGAGGCGGATGGGCGGAGCGTCACTCTGCGACTGACGGGCAAGGGTAACGAAGCACTTGCGCGCGATCCGTTCGAAGTTCTGGTGCGAGCCGTGGACTCGCTCGACGGCAAAGAGCAAACCGCGATGCACCACGCCCTGCACCAAGTGCTGACCACGGTAGCTGCGAGTGGGGCGCATCGGCGCTTCGGTGTTTGCCAGGACTGCACGTACCTCGGTGGAGGGATGTGCTGCAATCTGACAAGCGAAAGCCCTTCGGCCCCCACATGCCTATTGTTCGGCGTTCCGATCGAGCCCGCGGACGTTGATCTCCTCTGCGTTCATTTTCAGCCAAAGAGCAAGCACCACGAGGACGGACGGACACCATGAATGAGTTTACCACTGCGATCTGCTGAAAGGACGCTTGATTGACCTACGTCGTCAACGAAAGTTGCATCAAGTGCAAGTTGATGGATTGCGTGGAGGTTTGCCCCGTGGACTGCTTCTACGAGGGCGAGAACATGCTCGTCATCCACCCTGACGAATGCATCGATTGCGGGGTCTGCGAGCCGGAATGCCCGGTCGACGCGATCAAGCCCGACACCGAGCCGGGGCTGGAGAAATGGCTGTCGCTGAATGCGGAACACGCGAAAATCTGGCCAAATATTATGGTCAAAAAAGCGCCCCCGCCCGACTCTAAGTCGTGGGAGGGGAAACCGGACAAACTCAAATACTTCTCACCAGATCCCGGCGCGGGTGATTGAGTCCGACAGCGCCCGAGCCGTATGGGTGCCGGACCCTGGCGCAGCTCTTCATTCGATTGCGTCCGCGAGGTCGCCAAGCTGTTGGCGTCGCGCAAATAGAGTCGCTCCGTAATCGGGGTGATGTCGGCTCATGGCCCGAAGCGACGGAAAACGATGTCCGCTCCAATGTCTGCTATGGGGGTGCTAAGCGGACTCGTTTTGCTCACCATGAGTTTTGTCGATCATGACCCACAGCAGACAACCCGCAAGATCAAATTGCCGACGGCTTCGGTCGCGGAAGTGGCGGCGCGCGCCGGATGAGGTTGCGACCGGGGTAGTGGCGCCGACAATGGACGACGATCTCGGCAACAAACTGCTCGGCGTAAGAAGCCAAGAACCGCTGAGGATCCCACGCGATGTACGCCCAGCTGCCAATTGAGGCGCCGCGATGAACTAGCGGGACAACACGAACGACGCCAGGGGGTACGTGCGCATTCGAGGGAAGGATCGCAATTCCGTATCCGGTCGCGGCCAGCGCGACGAGCGTGTGTGGGGCGGCACTTTCCAATAGCACGTGGGGTCGGATGTGCGCGATGTGACTTGCGGCATCGAACCATTCGCGCGACCCAAAGCCGCGGCCCAGCACTAGCAGGGCCTGGTCGGCAAGCTCGGTGATCTCAAGTACGGCACGGCGCGCCAGGCGATGCTTGGGCGACAGCGCCGCGAGCAGGTGCATGGGATAAAGTGGTCGACCGTGGAAGGGCGTGCCGCTCACCGCCGTCATCGTCAGATGAACGTCGCCGTGTTCGAGCCGCTCGTGCAATCGAATGCCGCCATCCTCTACGAGATGCACCTCCACGCCGGGATGTCGACTCCGATAGCGGACCAGGAAGTCGGCGAGCAGGTTCTCGATCACCTGCGGAGTCGCCCCGATGCGAAGGATTCCGCTGTCGCCTGCCTTGAGCGAGCGAGCGCGCTCGCCAAGGGAGTCGGCTTCCGCGAGCAGGCTGCGGCTGCGTCGGAGCAGTTCTTCGCCCTCCGATGTCAAGCGCACTTGCCGTCTGATCCGGTCGAATAAAGGCACGCCCCACTCGGCCTCCAATGCGTGGATCTGACGCGATAGCGCGGGCTGACTCAAATTCAGGCGGGTAGCTGCGCGGGCAAAGCCGCCGACATCGGCGATAGTGGCGAAGGCACGCAGGTGGCGAAGGTTCATGGAGGTTATGATAATAAATTTGCATCATAATGTGAATAATAAATGCATTGGACTGATCACACCTGGGGGACTTAAGGTTCGAGCCACACTCACGCTTGGAGGAATAGCCATGGCGCGCAACCGCATTGCGTCGTTCCTATTTGCATCGGCATTTCTCGCACTGCCCATCCAATGGGCTGCGCGTGCGCAAGAAGAGAAATACGGCGACGTCAATTTTCCGATCTCCTGTAGTGCCTCAGCACAGGAGCAGTTCAATCGCGCCACCGCCATGTTGCACTCCTTCTTCTATCCTGAGACGTTGAAGGCGTTCACCGCCATCGTGGAAATGGAACCCGCATGTGCCATGGCTTATTGGGGCATTGCCATTAGTCAACGGCCGAACCCGTTGGTGGGGCCGTTTCCAGGTGATGTTCTAAAAGCCGGTTGGCAGGCGGTCGAGAGGGCGCGCGTCGCTCAACCGAAGACGGAACGCGAGCAGGCTTGGATCGAGGCTCTTGCCAGCTTCTACAAGGACTACGAGGCGGTACCGCAGCGAACACGGACCGCAAACTATGAAGCGGCGATGGCGCGGCTTTCCGCGCGCTACCCGGATGATGCCGAAGCGGCCATCTTTTATGCACTAGCGCTCAATGAGGCCGCGGATCCTGCTGACAAGGCCTATCCTAAGCCCCTGAAGGCTGCCGACATCCTGGAAAAGCTTCAGGTGAAGCACCCGAGCCATCCCGGCATCCCGCACTACATCATCCACAGTTACGATTACCCTGAACTGGCGATGCGGGGCGTAATTGCGGCCAATCAGTGCGCCCAGCTTGCGCCATCGGCACCGCATGCGCTGCACATGCCGTCGCACATTTACTCCACGCTGGGCATGTGGCGCGAGGTCATCGGGTCTGATCTCGCCTCGGACGAAATGACGAGGACCTATACCGCACGTGTCAATCCACAGGCGGCCGCCAATCCGGCGCGAAATGCGGGGCGCTATCACTCGCTCGATTTCCTAGCCAATGCATATCTGCAACTGGCGCAAGACGAGAAGGCCAAAGCGCTCCTCGACGTGCGCAATAGCTTCGGCGATTCCGAGTTTCCGGCCAGCACCCGCTACAGCATGCACACGGCCTATGCGGCCATTCCGGTGCGCTATGCCTTCGAACGAGCCGCGTGGGCGGAAGCGGCAGCGTTGCCGGTTGCTCGAACCATTTTCCCGCAAGCGGAGGCCATAAGCTGGTTCGGACGGGCCGTGGGAGCTGCCCGCAGCGGCGATGTTGCCGCAGCTAAACGTGCGGTCGAGCAGTTGCGTGTACTCGGGGAAAGGCTCGCCAGAGCCAACGACGCCTATTGGACGGGCCAGACCGAGATTCAAGAAAAGGCGGCGGTCGCGTGGATTACCTTTGGCGAGGGGCGCAAGGGCGAAGCGATCACGATTATGCGTCAAGCAGCCGATTTGGAAGACAAGAGCGGCAAGCACGTCGCGATGGAAAACCGTCTATCGCCAATGCGCGAAATGCTGGGCGAATTGCTCCTCGAAGCGGGCGAGCCCGCACAGGCATTGAAAGAATTCGAGGCCTCACTTCGCAACAATCCGAACCGCTACCGCTCATTTGCGGGCGCAGCAAAGGCCTCTGTTCAACTGGGCAACCGAACAGGCGCAAAGTACTTCTATGAGGCGCTTGTCGCACTTACGGACAGCGGCAACACGGCAAGACCGGACTTGGTCGCTGCGCGACAGTTCCTTGCGCAACTCAAAAGAGAAGGATAAGTGGCGGCCAGTTATCAGGGATGACATAAGATCGACGAATTGAAACGTGCTATGCTGTGAAAGACCGGATCACACGATGTTCAATCTCGATCAATTCGCCGCCGATTGTCGCGTCGCGCTCGCGTCTGACAGATCGTACAAGCAGGTTCGCGAGGTCGTTGCACAGGCCGTCTCCGACCCGACGGCAGTTTTCAAGCATCTCGGCGAGCCAAGGCGCGCCGTGTTGCAGAAGCTGTATCATTCGCCTGACCTCACGATCCTCAACGTGATCTGGGCGCCCCACATGACGCTGATGCCTCACAATCATCAAATGTGGGCCGTGATCGGTATCTACACAGGGCGCGAGGACAACATCTTCTGGCGTCGCGTGCGGGGCGCGCCGGACGGTCACGTGGAGGCCGTTGGAGCGAAGGCGCTAAGCGTCGGCAACGCCGAGCCACTCGGGCACAGCATCATCCACTCAGTGACCAACCCGATTCCTCGCCTGACCGGCGCCATCCACGTCTATGGCGGCGATTTTTTTGCTGCTGAGCGCAGCGAATGGGATGCGGAAACACTGCGCGAAGGCCGGTTTGATGCCGAGCGCGCCATGCGCAGATTCGAAGAGGCAAATGCAATTTTTGAGGATAGACAAGATCACTAGGGCAACACCTCGTTGTCTGCTTGTGGCCCCAAGCGACGGAAAAGGATGTCCGCTCCAATGTCAGTTAGGGGCCCCTTCGGGCGGATTGACGATGCGCTCGACCAGCGTCGCGAGTTGCTGCAAGGCATCGGCTTCTCGTGCTGATAGGATAAGCGGACCTTGAGCAAGCGAACTCCGCCTGCCACTGGGGGATGCTACTCCGGCGGGCTAACAGTGCGTGGCTGATCGGCCAGAAGCACACTCACCAGAGAATTATGGACTTCCAGATGCCCGTTGTAATCGATGAAACCCAATTGACGGAACTTGTTCATGAAGTGGCTCACGCGCGACCGGGTTGTGCCGATCATCTCGGCGAGTGTCTCCTGACTGATCTTTGAGAGAATGGGCCCCGCTCGGCCTTCCTTTCCAAAATTGGCCAACAGCAGCAACAGCCGCGCAAGCCGTTTTTCGGTTGAGTTGAACAGCTGATCGGCCAAGTCTTCTTCGACCCGGGCGCTCCTCGCCAAAATATGCGAGACAAACATTTGCGAGAATGCGGGCTCATCATCAAGGACCCGCTGGATTTCCGTCTTTGTCACTCGCATCGTTTCGCATTCGGTCATTGCAGAGGCTGTCGCCAACCGCTTCGTCTGTCCGATCAAGCATCCTTCGCCCACAAATTCGTCTGGCCCCAGCAACGCGATGACGGCTTCCTTGCCCTCTTTGGATACGATGGCGACTTTGACCTTGCCCTTCCTGATATAGAAAACCGCATCCGCGTCATCGCCCTGGGCAAAGATGACCTCTTTCTTCGAATGCGTGGCAATGACTCGACCGTTGGCCGTCGTCTCTAAAAATACCGCAGGATCAAACAGCGCTTCACTTGCTGCTTTGCGGTTTGTGCTTCGCTTGGCGGGCCTTGATCTGGGTGCATCAGCCATCACGGCTTCCCCTCCATTCAGGCGGGAGCTCGATTGTCTCTCAGCTACCGACGCCTGGCACTGAGCCGCTGTGGGTGAAGCAGTAAGTGTACGCCTCCGGACAAGTCCAAGCAAATCCCGGACAGATGATCGGCACGGATTGGTGACGATCGTGTGATAGCCTGCGCAGAAGCGAAATTGCCGCAGTCACAATGTGATACCCACCCAGCAAGCAAAAGATTGCCGAGGTACATGCGGCAAAATGGTCTGTATGGAACAGCCATCTTCCTTTCCAGGGGCCAAGCTGGTCACATCGCCGAAACAGCCTCGGGCCTCGGTGACTGAGAGACGGTATCGTGCTCCCGCCCGTACTTTATGGGAGGTGAAGATGAATTTCGGTCCTGACCAAGAGTTATTCTTTGTCTTTGATGACGAGGCGGTCCGCGCAATGGGGGCCGCGTTTGATCAGGCTTGTCGTTCGCTTCGGCACTTCGCGCATTTCGACAGAGTGCGCGAGCTCGTCGCAAAGCGCATCATTGAAGCTGCAAAAAATGGAGAGCGCGATCCGATCCGCCTCCATTGGGAAGCAGTGATGGGGTTTAGCTTGGATGATGTGTTGATCCCTGTTGATAGCGTGCGTCGCAATCTTCCCGTCCCGGCCTACGCGCCGGTCGCGTGAGCGCAGAAAGCCTAGCTGCCCCCCAGTGGGGCTCACCATCGCAGTCGAGGGGATGAAGGACTGTCGCTGCAGCGCATGAGTACGCGCCTTTGAATCTATGTTGCGCTTTAGAACGCGATCTTGAATCAATCTTTCGCGTCGGGGTGTTCAAAATCGTTTAGCAACAAAATCGACCATTTCCGGATGCAGCCGGATTCGATTATTTCAAATTCCAATTCCACAGACTTCAGTTGGCGACTTTTGCAACAAAACCGGCCCGAAGCGGCGGAAAACGATGTCCGCTCCAATGTCGGCTATTGGGGGGTAAGCGGACTCGTTGTGCTCACTCTGAGTTTTGTCGGTCATGACCCATTGCTGACTTACAGCCTCTTAGTACGGGATTCGCGCCAGGGGGAGTGACTGAACCGTTCAACCAGGAAGTCAAGAAAAGCACGCACTTTCGGCATGCGATGTCGACCTTGCGGATAGACCGCGGAAAGTGGCACCGCCTCGGTAACATGACTTTCATTCAATATTGGTTGGAGTCGACCCTCGCGGACGGCGTCGGCAACGACCAAATCAGCAAGCCGGGTAATACCGCCGCCAGCGATCGCGAGCCGCAGCGCCGCTTCGCCACTGTCAACCAGAACTCGGCTCCCAATATCAATGACTCTCACTTGGCCGTTGTCGCGGAACGGCCAGCGGTGCGAGGCTGGAGAGAGTCTTACGACAATGCAGTCGTGGTCTTGAAGTTGGTCCGGTGTATGAGGCGTGCCACAGCGCGCAAGATAATCGGGCGAAGCGAAGAGACCCCGCCTAATCTCGGCGATCTTTCGTGCAACCAGCGAAGGATCGTCGATGGATCCGGTGCGTATCCCGACATCGGCGTTCTCCGCCAGTAGATCGACCATGCGGTCCGAAATTGCGAGTTCCAGGTCGACCTCGGGATAACGGGCGAGGAAGTCTGGCAGCAGCGGTAGCAACTGGGATAACGCAAATGCGGGTACGCAGTTGACGCGCAGCCGCCCGCGTGGCCGCTGTCCTGCCCGCGATACCTCTGCGTCAGCGTCATCAATGGCTGTCAAAATGTCGCGCGCCCGGAGATGATAAGTTTCGCCTTCCGGCGTGAGCGCAACACGGCGGGTCGTCCGATGGAGCAGACGGACCCCGAGCCTGTCTTCCAGACGAGTGATGAGCTTGGAGACCGCCGATGGCGTGATTCCGAGGTCCTTTGAGGCTGCGGCGAACCCCCCTCGCTCAACCACCCGGACAAAGGTCTGTAGATCGGTGATAGCGCTCATTCCGGACTCCAGTTCAGCAATCTTGTTCCGGAGCACCCGATTATAGTCAGCCAAAAAAAGAATACTATGCCGTGGTGAATGTGACGCACGTGCTGTGGCCGAGCCTGCAGCCGACTTGCGGCAACGCCGCGGAACGAGAAGGAGGACGCCATGACCGTCATGCGCCGTCAGTTTCTATGCCTTGCTGGTAGCGCGGTTGGCGCCGCTGCGGTCCCACGTCTCTCATGGGCGCAGTTATACCCCGCTCGAGCCGTGCGCATCATCGTTCCAACCGCGCCGGGCGGCCCGAGTGATGTGATCGGCCGCGTCATCGCGCAGCGGCTCTCAGAGATATGGCGGCAGCCAGTGCATGTGGAAAATATTCCTGCCGGTGCCAGCAACGTCGGAACAGCGGCTGCCGCGAAGGCGACGTCCGATGGGCACACTTTGATCGTCATCAGCAGCAGCTTCGTCATTAATCCGGGCCTATATGCCAAGCTGGCGCACGATCCGATTAGAGACTTTACTCCAGTCACGCTCGTGGCGGTTTCGCCTAATGTGGTGACAGTCAATCCCTCACTCCCGGCGCGCACCGTCTCCGAGTTGATCGCACTCGTTAAGGCGAACCCTGGAAAGTACAGCTACGCATCGGCAGGTACCGGCCAGTCGGGGCACCTCGCGGGTGAACTGTTTAAGCTCAGGTTTGGGCTTGATCTTGTGCATGTACCGTTCAATGGCGGCGCTGGCGCCATGACAGCGACGATCGCCGGCCATACCCAAGTTGCGTTCAACGCGCTCCCCACAGCAGCACAATTCATCAAGGATGGAAAACTGCGAGCGCTCGCCGTCACAAGCGGCGCGCGCTCACCCGAATTTCCCGATGTTCCAACCCTGCAGGAGGCGGGTGTACCGGACCAGCAGTCCGTATTCCTCCAGGGCATCCTGGCGCCAGCGGGTACACCGACCGTGATAGTCGACCTGCTCAACCGCGAGATACGAAAGATTCTGGCGATGCCTGATGTGGCGAAACAGATGGCAGCGATTGGCTTTTACGTCAGCACAACGTCACCACAAGAATTTGCCACACTGATCCAGAGCGAGATAGCGAGATGGACCAAAGTGATCCGCGATGCGAGCATCGCAAAAGTCGAATGATGACCTGAACCTGCCTGCAGGGCTAAAGAAAACGGGACACTATATTCGCACAATGGTTCATAGTTACGAGCATCAGGACCGAGGCCAATAAAAATGGAAAGCGTCGGGAAAGTACTGCCATCCCCGAGTGCTGGTGAACCAGTCACTCTTGAATGCGAGTCAACGCTGGACGATCCCAGCGTTGATGTCAGAACCCCCATTGGCTTGATCGTCAAGGCTCGGCAAGTGCTCTCCGATTTTCTTACCCGGTTGACCGTTCTCTCTGAGATTCCAGTGCCATAGTTTGGATGATCCTGACCAGTGACGGACCACGGGTAACACGTATGATCCCTTAGGTTCTATGTCCGGTGTTGGCCCACAGCGGCGCAAATCGATGTCCACTCTGATGTCAGCTTTCGGGGATAAAAGCGGACTTCTTATACTCGCTCTGAGTTCTTCGGCCTTTGACCCGGAGCCGACCTCGCCGGCTTATTCCGCCTTGATGCCGGCGAACTTGATCACCTTGGCCCACTTCTCGGTTTCGTCGGCGATGAGCTTGCCAAATTCAGCGGGCGAGCCCCCGAGCACTGTGCCGCCCAAGTCGGCAAGCCGTGCCTTGATCTTAGGATCGGCGAGGCCGACATTGATCTCCTTGTTGAGCTTATGGACAATCTCCGCGGGTGTGTTTGATGGCGCCCCGACTCCGCCCCAAAAACTTGCCTCGAAGCCCGGTAGAAAGTCGCTCAAGGCCGGGATGTCTGGCAGTACCACAGAGCGCGACGTGCTTGTCACCGCCAGCGCGCGCAGCTTGCCGGACCTGATGTGCTCAATCGAGGTCGGAATTCCATCGAAGTACATCTGCACTTGCCCGCCGATAAGATCGGTAAGTGCGGGGCCGGTTCCCCGGTAAGGAACATGAACCATCTTGACCCCAGCCATCATCTGGAACAGCTCGCCGGCCACGTGAGGTCCTGATCCGATGCCAGCCGACGCCATGCTGATTTTGCTCGGATTGGTCTTGGCAAAGGCAATGAGTTCGGGCACCGATTTGGCTGGGATCGACGGATTGACCTCCATGACGAACGGCGCGCGGACGATGCCCACGACCGGCGCGATGTCGCGGATGAAATTGAAATTGAGTTTCTCGTAAAGCGTCGCGTTGATCGCGCTCGGTGGATGGACCATCAGGAGCGTATAGCCGTCGGCTGGCGCACGCACGACCACTTCGGTCCCGATATTGGTACCTGCGCCCGGCCGGTTCTCGACGACGAATGGCTGCCCGAGCCGTTCTGACAGCCATTGTCCCATCAGGCGCGCAATGAGGTCGGTGTTGCCGCCGGGTGCGAACGGCACGATCAAGCGGACGGGCTTGGTCGGATATGCTTGACCCCTTGCTAAATGAGGTAGTGCGGGGAGCGCCACACTACCCAGGGCCAAACGCAGAATTTGCCGGCGCGGAACCCTCATGCTTCGCTCCTCCAGCTCGATCTGAGGTTAGGATCGAAGAGCTAAGATTATTGGGAAGGACGTTACGCCGCTGCGAACAGGCTGGGCAGCCCCACGATTGCCTAACCCGAATCCAAAAATGGATAACTAGTCGTGCTGGACTGGAACGACTTACGATATTTGATCGCTGTGGCGCGCGCCGGCAGCACGCTTGCAGCCGCGAAGGCGCTCGGCACCAGTCAATCAACCGTTCACCGGCGTCTCACGGAACTGGAAGAGCGCATCGGTCGGCAGCTGGTGAAGCGCCATGCAACTGGCTATCGGCTCACGGAACTCGGCGAGCATTTGCTCCCTTATGCGGAGCGCGCGGAAGAAGCGATAGCGACATTCGAGCGGCAGGCGCTAGCGTCTGACAAGGATCTCAGCGGAATAGTACGCGTAACCTGTGCCTCCACGCTGGCTGATCGGCTGGCAAATTCGCCGCTGTTAGACACTTTTCACGTACGTTATCCGAATTTGCGGGTAGAGCTGTTGGTTAGCGATCGACTGCTCGATCTTTCAAGAGGCGAAGCCGACATTGCGATCCGCCTCGGCCAGCCGCAAGAGAGCCCGCTGATCGGCCGCAAGATCGCCAAAGTACCCTGGGCGGTTTATGCCAGCCATTCCTACGTACAACGTTACGGCCGTCCGGAAGCTCCACGAGACCTCAAGGATCACGTCGTGGTCGCATACGACGGAGAGATTGCAGATTATGCCGCCGCGCGATGGCTTCAATCGGTGGCGCCGAATGCACGGGTTGCCGCGCGCAGCGAAAACTGGCCCGGATACATCCTCGCAGTCAAATCAGGGGCTGGAATTGGCCCCCTACCTGTTCACCACGGTGATCGAGAGAACGAACTTGTACGGCTATTCGACACGGACCCCCAGGTGGTGTCGCATTTCTGGCTGCTGATGCATCGCGACATGCGGCGTACCCCGCGCGTGCGGGCATTCTTCGATTTTGTTATTGCGGAGCTCAAGGCATTTCGCATGCTGCTATTACGACAAACCGAGCGGCCGAAGGGCGACGCTGAGATGAGCGCCGTGGATCGAGCCTAGCAGCAAAACTCTAATTTGCTCGTGCTATCCGCGGCAATGCTAACGTGAGCATGTATGACCGCTTGTGGCCCATCGCGACCTTGCCTCAAGAATTCATGTCCGCAATGCCGCCGAAAGCGGACAAACCCGGACCGACGCGAATGCCCCAAACCGGAAGTCAGTCTTGGTGAACGCCAAAATGCCAAGGCCGTGGTCGCGCACAACTCATCGTTTGCGAGGTCCGGCGGCAACCGATTTGGCGGCTTCGTACGCGCATTCGATGAATCGTTCCGCCACCGGGCTCAAGGTGCGGTTCTTCACAGTAATGATGGATACAGGCCAGGGCCGGGCGGGGAAATCAATCGGCAACACTTTCAAGGAGAAGCGATTAGCGTAGAGGTGTAGAACCGACCGCGGCAATGTCGTGATGAAATCGCCCGTCGCAATGAGATTAGTCCGAAGGTGGACCGAAATCGTCCTCATGCTGATGTTCGGCATGTCGAGCCCGCGCGCTCGAAAGGCCTCCGACACCAGCATGTGATTCCAGACCCCAGGCACCGTCAGAATCCAGCGCTCATTGATCAGATCGGCAAGATCGATCTTTCGACTATTGAACCATCGGCTCTGCGGTCCGGCTGCGACAACGAGCTCGTCTTCAAAGAGAGTCTCCACGTTCAAATCATCAGAAACGTCTTGCTCCGCAAAGCCACGCCCCCCGCGCGCTATTACAAGGTCGATCTTGCGATCGAGTAGAGGAGCCAGCATACCGAAGTTCACGTCATCCACATCGAGAACCGCCCGCGGATATCGCTTGAAGAACAATTCTGCGATTGATGGCAGGACGGCAGAAGAAATGGATTCTGGGCAGCCAATCCGAACCTGACCGGTCGCGTGGTCGGTCAAGGATTCGATCTCCTGGAGGCCGTTCCTGAGTTCGTCGAGGGCCGCACGACTGCGTTTGATCAGGACACTGCCGTAGATCGTGGCCACGACGCCGCGCGTGCTACGGTCCAATAGGCGCACGCGCAGGGCTGCTTCCAAATCTGCGACCATCTGCGAGACAGCGGATTGGGTGACGCCCAATTCCTTTGCGGCCTTGGCCATGCTGCCGGACTGAACGACGACAGACAGAGCATGCAGGTCGTGTAGCCGGACGCGCCGACCGATGCGAGATTCCCAACCCGGCGTTTTGGTCATTAGCATTGCTAATAGTGTTAGAAGTGAATGAGCTCTTCTGCTTATAGCGAGGATCGGTTTATTTCAAGCATCGAACGTCATTACCGCGCTGTGCCGCAAGACCGTGTCGAATGACATTATAGACAAGGAGGACGAAGACATGCGTTCGCGCAGAATATTTCTGGCCTCGGTCGCTTTTTCAACCATCCTGGGATTTGCCGGTAGCACCGCCGCGCAGGTTTACCCATCGCATCCGGTGACGATGGTGGTGCCGTATCCGGCCGGCGGTCCCACCGATACCATCGGGCGTATCATGGCTGAGGGCCTGCGGGTATCGCTTGGCCAGCCGGTGATCATCGAGAATGTGGGT
>Ga0134124_10003622_pt1 | contig 12437 bp, 14 predicted proteins | sample KB304_FD_96880 | JGI IMG/M metagenome (GOLD analysis project Ga0134124, IMG submission 96880) | Terrestrial soil microbial communities without Nitrogen fertilizer from Kellogg Biological Station, Michigan, USA - KB3-0-4 | ecosystem: Environmental > Terrestrial > Soil > Unclassified ... | reverse complement strand
GGTCGAGTTTGATACGAGAAAATTCATCGCGAACGGATCGGCGCTGATCCTGCCCGATCTGGTCGAAGGACATGTACCAGCCGCCCCCAAGCCCGGTGACCGAGAGCTTCCGGCCGATTCTCGCCAGATAAGCGGTTACATCCTTTTGGTGTGCCTCTTCCGACAGATAGCGGTATGCATCAGGGTAACGAATCGGGCAAATAAACTCGCCCGAAAGCAAAAGGCTCATCGCTTGTTCAAACACAGGTCTCTTCCTCACCTAAGGAGCTATCTTCCGGCTCGCCGGCCGCGCCGGCGGTGTCATAGATGCAACGATCGGCCCGAATGGAGCAGCGGTTTTTGAACAGCGCCAACACGTCCGGATCGGGGTCCGGGCATGCCGATACCAACGTGATGTTGTTCCTGGCCAGGATATCCATCAGCAACTCGACATTGCCGACGTCGAGATCCTTGATTTCATCGAGCGCCCAAACGACATTGACCGGAGCTGGCCCACGGACGCGGTTGATGAAGCCAATGAAAATCAGGACCAGCACGATGTACGAAAGGCCATGCGACGAAATCGTTTCAAGGTCCTCCGCTTTCTTGAACGGGCGCCGAGTGCCGTTTTCTACCACCTCGCCCTGGATCCGGATGAGGTTGGTCAGCTCGGCCCGGATACCTTCCTTGATCTGCCAGTGTTCCAGCAATTCCCGCAACGAAGCGGCAAACTCCGGGGGCGGCATGGTCGACGGATCCCCCATCCACACGACGCGGGAATCGGCGACTTTCTCGATGGTCGACCAGTAATCCAGTTCTCGAATTGACGAGACGATTTCCACGCTGACGCTCGATATGCTCTCGAAACCAAGATTAGCGTTCAAGCTGTCTTGGAGGGAACGATTGAACAGGGCCACGTCGCGGTGGAAGCGCGACATTCGCCCGTGGAAGTCGCCTACTGCCTCGGCAATGGTTCTCGCCTCGACACGCAGCAGGTTCCGGTAGGTTTCATGCTCAGTCGAATACCACGCCTTGAAGACCGGCACCCACTCTCTGGCGTGTTCTGCCTTGTCCGGACCCATCTGCTGACGGTGGGTGTCGTAGAAATGCTCCGGCGGAGTTCCGCGCCGAGATACGAAGTTTGACTTGATTGCCCGGATGTCGTCGGCGAGTTTAGCATCCTGCTCCTTGGCAACGCGCAGTTGCGTGTTTGCCTGTGTGACCAGGGCATTGAAATTCCACGCTGGATCGTAGTCCTGGCCCAGCGTATCCCCATCCGGCTCATGTCCTTCCAGGGTGCGCCGGCGCGACTCGACGCGTTCCTTTTCAGCCGCGAGGTTGGTCAGTTTTGTCGCCAGGCTGCTGATCGCTTCCACCTTGCCCACCCTGATGGTTCTCCACGTCCGCTCGCCGGCCTGACGTTCGTCGTCCTTCCCTTTTCGCATGTTCCGGCTTTGCGTCAGCGTAGTCTCAAGCCCGTGCAGTCGCGACCATTGCGAAGAAAGCCACAGGCGCCACTGAGCGACAAGGTTCCGGGCGCCGGCGATCGTTTCCAGTTCCTGGCCGGCAACCGAAATCTGCCGCTCCAGCGCTTGCAATGCCTCGGTGTCGACGCCAGTGCTCTTGAGCTTGTCGGCTCGTTCCCCATTGATCGTCTGGCATTGACGCTGGTATTCGTCGTTGGCCTCACCTTCCTTTCGTTTGACCTCTGCCAACTCCTGATCAAGGCTGACCTTTGCAGCGGCTGTCGCCTGCGTATGGACGGTAACGCATGCCGCAAGCGCCAGCTCGAGTTCTCGATTCTTTTGCTCAAGCGCTCCCCTGGCCTCACGCGCGTGGCGCTGCGCTTCCGTGTGCGCGGATTCAGCCTTGGCCTTGGCATTGTCGCGGCTGTTCTTGACCGCCTGCCGGGCGCTCTTTTCCAGCGTTTCGGCTGACGCAAGCGCGGCACGGGTGCTGGCCTGCTCGCGCCCCTTCATCTCGGCATTGTCGTTTGCTCGTTGGCGCCGCTCGGCGGCCTGTTCCAGCGCGATTCGCTGATCTTCAATCCGGCGCGCCAGTGCCTGGAGCGCGTCCTCTCTTGTTTCGATCTCCCGACGCAGCGCCACTTCATCGGCGGCGAGCGGCGCATCCAAGCGATCCAAGTCCAGGTGCAGGCCGTAGATGCCTTCCTGAATGTCCTTCATCACGGGCGAAAGGTCGGTGCGGACCAGCAGATCCTCTCTGATCACCTTGGCGATGTCCTGGGTCCAGTCCGGCCGGTGCAGGCGCAAGGCGTAAAGCACGCTTGACTCACCGGGGGTGGCTTGCACCCTGAGTTGTTTCAACTCCAGCTCGAGGCGCTCGGATTCGGCAACGAGATTGGCCAATTGCCGCTCCGCCAAACCGTAAGCGGCTTTTGTCTCATCGTATTGCTGTTGCGACGCACGTTGAGCGTCGACCGACTCCTGCCACTTGGTCCTTGCCGCAGAGACCTTGCTTGCCTGGCGCTCGAGTTCCTCCACAAGGGCTGGATCGGGTTGCGGGTTGGCGAGGTTCGCCTTTGTGGCGCCGATCGCCTGATTTGCTTGGTCGACCAGTTCCTGCGCAGCATCGATGGCTGGCTTTGCCGCCAGTCGCGCATTTGCTTGATCCCGCTCCCGGTCAGCATCGAGCGCCTGGCAGCTGATCCGGAAGGCGTCATTCAGCTTGGATCGTTGGTCGTTGAAGCCAGGCATGCGCCTCAGATGGTCGCGCTCAAGCTTGTTGAGCAATTCCTGGTACTGGCGGTCGATATCGGCCTGCTGACCGATCAGGATGGCCTTGCGCGCTTCCAAATGGGCCTTGGTCTGTTGGATTGACTCTTCCCGTTCCAGAAGGTCTGCTTTCGCTTTGACGTCCTGCTGCTCGAATCCGGTATTCTCCCGATTCAGGCGTTCGATTTCGTCCTGATTGAAGCGAATATCTCTGTCGAGAGCTTGAAGGGTCTCCTGCATCGCTCGACTGGCTGACTCGTAAGCCTGTTCCGCCTCGCTCAGTGCAGCAATGGCCTGACCATGTGCCGATTTGGTCTGACTGTGCTGCTCGGAAAGGTAACTGTCCAGCAAACGGAAGCGCGCGTGAATGCACCGCAGCTCCTGCTCGGCCGCCAGCACCGCCTCGTAAGCGGCCTGGACATTTCCCATCCGGTCGGCATCGGTCATCACCGCGGTGTAGCTGTCATAGACATCCGGCCACGCCTCGATCTTCTTGCGCTCAGCCCCCAGCGCGATCTGGCTTCCGCCCCCGGGCAGCGAGGTAACAACCATGCGCTGCAGGTCATTGAAGTTGGTCTTGCGCTGAAACATGCCCGAGACAATTCGCTCGATATGCGGCAATGGGTGGCTGGTCGGGCAGAAGCTGAAATCGGCGATAAGTTGGCGCTGCTTAGCGCGATCGGAGCCGTGCCCCATCTTCCCTTGGATGACGGCTCGGTATTCGTCGAGCGGCATCTTCCGGGAAACGGTCACACCCTTGAGCTTCATGCGTTCCGGAAGGCCGGCGCTCATCACAATCGACCGCTCGTCCTCGAGGACGAACAGATCCCGCCGGTAGGCGCTGCGCATGAACCGGTAGTGAACCGCTTCACCGGACTCGTCCGCAAACAGGAGGGCACAGCAGGATACGTCGTCGCGGCGATATTCGAAAATAACGAAGGAAGTGGACCGCGGGAGGTAATAACGGGCAAAAGTTTTCTTGTTGCTGACCGGTCGGACGATGCGATCGGGGCGTTCCCCGTAGAAGGCCGGTATCAGTTGCAGCAGGGAGGTCTTGCCTCGCCCGTTTCGTCCAGTGATCGCGGTACCGCCCTGCAGCGGCAATTCGGTAATCCGACCCTCCGTGTAGGAATCCACCAGGATCAGGCGTACGAGCGAAAATCGGCTGTCGGCGGCGAGTGTCGGGAGGTTTAGGCTCATCAATGGGCGGAAATATCGTTTAGTCGGATGGAATGATAGCCCTGAGCGCGTCGGACCGCTCAGCTGCCGATGGATTTGCTTCGGATTGCCCGACGGAAATATCCCCCGACTCGTTTCCAGAAGGGGTACATCAGGCGCTCATAGTCCGCCTCGGAAATCAGACACCATGGGTCGTGCAAAAGCGCCAGTACGGTTTTGTTGGCCTTCGGCGATCGCCCTTGCATGAGTATGGCGCCATAGACATCGGCGACATAGTGAGCGACGGCCGCAGAGCGGCTCTGCCCGGCGTGGCAATGGACGACAACATCCAATTGCTCGGATGCCGCGGCCAATGCGCCGAGGTCGGCGCGGAGCGCGCAGGCCTGCGTTGGGCTGACCGCACCGCTTGAAATCCACCAGTCAATGCCGGCGAACTCCAGTGACCGCTGGTCGTACTCGGTATCGATGAAAGCAACCCTGATGATTTTCCGCCAACCTGGTCGGACGCTGGCCATCCTGCCTGGCTCTGTGATCGAAATCAGCACGTGACCAGCACCTGGCTCGAAGTCTCGCGCCTTGTCTTCCGGGAGATAACAGACGGACCGAATGGTCATACTGCTTCGACGTCCAGCATTTGGCGTCCCTTCTTTTTCGTCTTAATCGTTGATCTTCAACTTGCGCTTTGCCATTGCCAATGCTTCACGCAACGTTGGAGCTTTGGCGATCCGGACGCTCTTCTGATAGCTGGTGCTTTTGCCGACCTGACACTGAAGCACTTCCGCCTGGATAACGTTCCCGCAAAGCACAGGTCGGTCAAAGATGTCTTCTAACTGCCATTCGGGCAGCGCTGGACCGCCTTGCGATAACGAAATCAATCGCTCGTACTCAACAACCTGTGCTGGTGGCGCTCAACAAGCCGGATGAGGCGTTGTTTCTCCTGCATTTGCATTCCTATCCGTTACTTTCGATCAGCCCAAGCCGAAAGCTGAACATGGCCAGAGCGTGTACCGTTGCCTGCGGTCAAATACGCCGCAAAATCGACCGCCTCAACAATGCCCGGCAGTTCGATGTCCATTTGGCTTTGAATAGGCTCGAATACTGAGGCGCGGCCGGGAGTAATGCAGACAGTGATCGTCATGTCTTTGGACGAGTCTTCGCAGAAGATATCAAGAGCAACCCACGACGCCCCACCAAGTTCATAGGCATACATGCGAAGGCGAGCGGTGTGATCTGTGCGCTCGTTGACGAACGCCTTCAGCTTGTCGAGCCAGGTAGAAAACATTTTGTTTTCCGAAAGCGGATCTGCCGCACAGTCAATTCGCAATGTTGTGAGTTCCACTAACTAGCCTTTCCGTCTTCAGCGGCGCGTGTCGAATTGCCGGTAGTAGGGCTCGGCCTTGGGCTGCCGGGCGGCGTGCCCCGGATTCCATTTTCGCCCAATGCGGAGTAATGCAACAGCCGAGACAAAAGACTTGCCCGCGCCCATTTTGTGCTCTCCAAAAACGACCACGGGGGCCGTAGGCTTGTTCTGCTCGATCATGCTCTTCCTTTGCGGTAAGTTCGCTGTGTCAGCGATCAGCCCTTCGTCGCAACGAGTTTCAGGGTGTATTGGGTACGCGCAGGCTTGCCCGTCTCGATGGATTTCATGGGTTCCACCAAGGGGCCGAACGGGATGACGATCTCCTTGCCGTTTTCCAAGGCGAGCTTCTGCTTGAGATCAACCGTACTGACCTGCGGCAACTGGATTTCGAGGTCATCCTGTTTGACGTTCTGGATTGCGGTCACTTCCGACTTACTGGCAACGAATTCCACGGTGATTTTGCCGTCCTGAGTCAGCGTCGGCGTCATCGTCATGAAGAAGCCATCCTTCACCACACCAGGGGTCACGACCAATTTGTCGCCTTCTTTCTTGGCCTCGGCGATGTAAGAGAGTTGGCGACCGATGCCGATCGGAGCCGGCTGTCCATCCAGGGTCGTAACGGCGGCCGATGTCAGGCGCTTGTCGCCCTCCATGAGTTGGACCACAAGCGTGACTTGCGTGGTGCCAACGTGGCCGGTAAGTTTCCATTTGCCTTCGACACAGGAAAGAACCTCACCGCCGACCTCCGAGGACAAATAGCCCGTCTGCGGACAGGAGTCGCCTACCTTGTCGGCAGCGATGGCGATAGAGGTGAAAACGGCGAACAAAAGGGAAAACAGAGACAGCTTTTTCATGTGACTATCCTTGGTTGGTTTACGTAGTATTACGGTGTGCATTCCCACGACAGCTTTCCTTTCCGCTCAGATCTCGGCAATGACTGGTCGGATTTTGATTGTGTAATGAGTCCCGTTAATGCCTGCCGGAATCTGAAAAGCAAATCCAGCATCACCGTGTAGGCGCGAAATTGCCTGCTCGGACCAGGATTCCAAAACCGATGCCTTGCCATCGACAACCTTAATCAGACTGATATCAGCATGCGTTTGAATAGTATCTGCGCCCAGATTCGGCGTAAGCACAACTTTCAAATCAATCCCTGATCCTGGCGCCGGTTCGCAGTCAGTTGAACCTGCCTTTTGAACACAGACGGGATAATGCGTGCGATCGGACACTTGAATTGGCGCCGCGGTACCGGGTGAGGTAACTACAGAGCCTTGTGCGACAACGGATTTGTTTGCCCCGCCTTCCTCGATAAGAAAGCCGTAGACCACTTTGTCAGCAGCAAAGCCGCTGTTACATAGGCAGAGCAAAGTAACGATCATCCATTTATTCATGTTTTCATTCCTTTCCGACCCTCGACCGATTCGTTCATTCACAGGCTACCCGTCCATCTACTGATGGGCATCATGGAATGATAGAGACCACCCGCCCCGCTTTCTCGGAGCTAAATCGCCCTATTCCTCCGGGAAATCCTCGACCACCCCGCCCGCTTGGGCGCGAGCCCAGGACGCCCGCAGGCGAATCGCCGACGTCGGTTCGAAGAAGCCCATGTAGCTGGCCACCTCATCGTCGGTGAAGCCGAGATCGATCAGCGTGGCGCCATAGGTGTTCCGGAGCGTCTGGCCGCAGGCCCGGGCGCCGGTGATACCGGCCTCCTTCAGCAGCCCGCGCACGGCGCGAAAGAGCGTCGACGCATGCATGCCGGCGGTATCGGTCAGCGTCGTCGGGTTCTTCCGGGCGCTCTGGTCGGCCGGGAACATCCAGTCGCCGATCCCCGCCCCCAACTCCCGCCGGCGGCGCAGCCAGACCTCAAGGGCGGCCTGTCCGATCGGCAGCAGCGGCGATTCATAATCCGCCCCACCTTTTCTTGGCAGCGAAATGCGCCCCTCAGTGCAATTAGTGCAACTAACAGTCAGGCGCTCCAAGGCCCAAACCGTCCCACCCCCACCCATCATCACTGAACAAACGGCTGCGTCTCTCACGCGCACCCAATCCTGTTTCTTTCTCCCCTTCCTTTTCTTTTTTTCACTCTCTTCACCACTGGCCACCTGGCTACCGACCTGCCCGCCAAGCCATTCCCGAATGATCTTTTCTACTTTCTCTTTTTCATCTTTCGAGAGAAAGACCGTCGGATCATTTACCCCTTTTCCAAGGCGTTCGTAGCCGGCCTGGGTGCCGGGGTTTTCTATAGAGAGTCCAAGCAGGTTGAGATGGATATAGACCAGCTCGACCAGTCTCAGATAACGTTGCCGATGAGCTTTCTCGATCTTTTCTTTCTCGAAAAACTTCGCCAGGTGCTTGGACTCGACCACATCGAGCGAAATGGATTCCGACTTAAGCCATCTGCACCATTTTCCCCACATGAACTCCTTCACCTCTTTCGTCGAGTCCTCGACCGGATGGGTCATCACCCAGGCAGAAAAGGTAGGGATAGGTTCGATAAGCCAGGCCGACAGGGTATCGAAAAGGCCTCTTTTGTGAGACGGCGGTTGAGCGGTGACGGGGTTCATTCGGGCCAGCCCTGACTGTTAGTTGCACTAATTCAATTGTACCGATTTTTATCTGTTTGCAAGGGGGTTTGCTTCGGTCTTGCCGTCGCATCCTGAACCGAAGGGGGCTATCCAGAGAAGGAGGGGGTTGAAACACTTCGGCAAGGAATTACCCCCTGCGGCTCGTTCGAGATCGGGGGCGGGTCTGGCCAGCGACTCTTACTGCCGAGACGGCGGACGCTGGCCAGTCATTGGCCGGCGCATCGTTTCCAGCCGGGCGACCGATGGATGGCGGGGACGAGTTCTGATCGCCGGCGGCGATCGGGGCCCGGGGGTTGATTGCAGCTGCCGCTCATTTGGTCGACGCGAAAGCCGAGCCGTTCGCTTGGGCACCGACCGCGTGGCCGGCACCGGCCAGGGGCGCCTCCGTGAGCGGGCGAGGCCGATTGTCGCCGGGACCACCCCGCTCCTGCCGCATCATGTTCGGCGCACCGATCGGAGGGCGGCCACGTCAGATACCGGGCAGTGGCGTACGATCAATGACCGAGGATCACGGTGATACCAGAACGGTCAGCGTTTTGGCGTTGCGCACCGCAAGCAATCCGGCAAGGGCATAGACCCAATGCGGGTCGACCTGCTTGGCGGCGAACTGGCGGCTGATCACGGTGCGATGCACTCCCATCTCTTCGGCAAATTCCTTTTGGGAGAGGCCCTCTTTCTCAAGGGTCACCCGGAATTCAAATCCCTTCATCACCATTCTCCTGATTGGTTGTTGTCGCAAAACACGACATCGACCCGCCAAGCCTAGTCGCGATTCGCGACATTTCTAGTCCCCAATAGTCCTCAAAATTGACGGCCGCATGCGCCGAACTACCACCTCGGCTACAATCGGCCATCCTCTTTTCAACGGTTCAAGCACATGTTTCCCATCATCGCGAACATCAATGGGATCGATATGGTCCGCTTGCGGGATAGCGTCCTCACCGCACCAGTCTTCGGCGGCGTTATTGGCGACTATCCCTGGGACCGTTGGGAAAAAGCCGCACTGCAGGCAAACGTGGATCCGACGTTGGCCAACACCGGTCGCGCGGTTTTCCGCGAAGCGTTCCAGCATGACTGGTCGGACGAGCTCAAGGTCGAATGTGGCTGGCTCGATGGCGGCACAAGGATGCTGTACCAGGCACTCGCCTTTCCGGCCGAGTCGCTGGCCAGATGGACCTACCTCTACTCCGCTGATAACTGCGGGGATAGCGATCCGGCGCCGGCCGTAACCACGGACATGATCGAGCTGGCCACCGCCCTCCAGGAAGCCGGATTTCAGACGTCGGTCATACTGCCTACGGTGTAAGCAACCATACCGTTTTTTCCGAAAACAAAGGGTTTGCCCTTCGGCGCCAACAGGGTTATGCACAGCTTGTGCACAGAAATTGTGGATAACTCTCCAAACCCTGTCGAGTAAGGCAAAAGATGGCGTTATTCGCCGAATTTGGCTTATGACGAACTCGGCCACCATTCGCTTAGCCGCGCCCGGCATCCGCCGGCCGTTGCTCCGCGTAGGCTAAGACTAAAACCTTACGCTCGCCCCAGCAGCCGCCAACTCGACGATCGCCGGCTGCACATAACGCCATCGTTCATTGGTCCGAGCGAGACCGCGCGTACCGGCAAGCGTCGTCAAAACTGCCAACCACCAGGTCGGCGCTGTGCACCAACATCAGATTGAGCATGTGCCCAAACGGCTCGATGGTCTTGCCGTCGCGATCAGTGACCGCCGATGGCTCGCCGGGGCGTCCTTCCACCCGCAAAATCCGTTGCTGCATCGTCTCGGCGCTGGCCAGATACCCGATCACTGCTTTCCCTCGGCCGATCGCATAGCCCACCTCCCAGACCGTGCCCGAATCCGGCTCGATGCCGCCGCGGAACGGATTGAGATTGGCAATAACGATGTCGGCACCGTCGATGAGATCTCGGTTGCCAATGAATATTTCCAGCGAGGGGTTTGGGGAGTTCGCGATATCGACTTCGTTATCGAACGGGAACAGCGGTTCAAACCCGTGTCCTCGCGCGATCGTCTTCAGCTGTTCGCCGACCTCAAACGCGTTCGGCTCGAATACATCCGGGCCGGCAATATAGACCTTCTTCGTAACTTTCATCGGTTCTTGCTCGCTTTCCGTATTGTTCAATCAACAAACCCCGCGGTGCCCGCAGGTGTCGCATTTGCGGCCCCGGCTGGCCCGGGCTTTTACCCTGCCATCGATCAGATCCAGATACCGGCGGATCAAGCCTTCGCAATAGGCGTCGCCCCGCAGTTCCACCTTCAGCGCCTTCCTCACGCCTGTTCTCCGACTGTTCGCCGCCACGTAGCCGTAGCTGGCCGTCGGCATCCCGTTGAGACGCAGTAGCCAAGCCTGCAGCGACAATTCGGCGATATCGGTTTCATAGACCCGATGGAAGTCCCGATTCTTGTTTTCGACCGGGACATGCAATCCATTGGGCAACCGATACACCTGGTCTGGCCGTCCAACGACCGGATAGGGGGCGTTGGTGAACAGGTCGTCTTCGACCAGAACGACTTTTCCAGCCTTGAGATCGGCCGGCCGCCAATTCTGGGCAAAGCCCCGCCACACCATGAACCCGAAGGCTGCGGCGGCCACGAGGACCACCAGAACCAGCCCGTATAGGAGCTGGCTCACAGGCGCCCCCCGATCCTGGCCAAGAGGCAATTCAGCGCTCTCCGGACTACGGCGGTGACCATCGTGTTGCGCGAAAGCACGGGCACCAGGTGCGGCGAAACGAAATAGTAAATACGGACGATCGCGCGGCCGACGCGCGAGTGCATCAGCACCCGATCGCGCCAAGCTCGAAGAGCATTGGTCGCCGGCGCATCGCTGCCGTAGACGGCCGAGGCAATGAAACAGCGGCGGTCGACAGCCGCCCGGGTCTTTCCTTCCATCTCAAAACGCTTGTGTTCGAACGTGCCGGCGGCAGCCTTCACACGGACACCGATTGTCCGGGCCTCGCCGCGCTCGCGGTCAAAAATGGCCTGCTGCTCGCAGTAAACGGTGGCAACGATATTGCTGATGGAATGGTAGCGTCGACGTGTCATATGGCGGATAGGTAACGGATGCGAAACTTCACGGATATGCCTCAAGTGTGGTGATAGTGCCAGTCTTCCCGACAAAGGCCGGAAAACAAGCCAGACAAAAAGGAAAGCCCCCAACCAAACGGTCGGGGGCTATGCATCAGTGGCTTTCAGAAGGCAATACCTTCTCGAATTGCAGCCCATCTGCTTTCTGGGCTAGCGCTGCCAGGCAGGCGCTATCCAGCATTACCGCCGGCGAATCCGCCGGGACCTGGAACTGCAGCTCCAACTGTTCGCTTTCCAGCAGCGAAAGATTGGCGCGATAGAACTCAGGATCTTTCGCGATCCGCGATTGCGCGCGGATGAAGCGTTCGATTTCAACCATGCATTCCGGATCAACCAGATGCTCGGCCCAACACTTCATTTGCTCGATGCCGTAATTCAACTGAGCGACCAATTTATCCTGGTCGGTACGGCCGAAAAAGTACGGGCAGCAGTGCTCTTCTGACGCGCCAGTGTCGAAATCCAGCAATTCGACGTAGCCCGTTTCACGGCACAAGGCACCGAGAGCTTGGGCCAGACCCACCACATCATCGTTGCTTGAACCGCCCCAACTTTGGAACGGAATATGGAGCCAGAGAACATCGGCCTCGAGGCTGATGCTCGACTCTTGCACCAATTCCTCGAAATCCAGAGCATCGGATTGAAGGAACTCGCTGATCGCCGTGCGGACTGCCGACAATTCGGTACCGGGAACGAGAACAACACTTCCGCGAACGACACAATCATGAGACGACATTTTGCTTCTCCTGGTTTGTCGCCGAGGCCTCCCCGATCCGGGGTTGGTCCCCGGCAGGGTTGGAATTGCCTACTTGTTGAACCTCCTCCCCGAGGTGACCCTCGAGGAGGAGGACGCTTACTGCGCCTTGACCCGGCCGGGCGTGTACTTCCCGGACCAGGTATAGCCTTGCTTTCGGACCGATTCGCGAATCACGATCTTGTGTCCATGTCGCTGGCAGTGCTGCTCCTCGACGGCAAGCAGAAAGAAAAGGTCGCTCTGCAATGCAGCGTTCTTTTCTTGCAGACGCTTTTGGTCTGCAAACCGCTTACCGATGATCGCAGCAGCAGCAGCAGCGATTGCCGCTGCCAAAACGCCACCGACTGCCTGAATCAGCGCCGCTTGCACGGACGCATCGCTCCAAATGATATGCATGATGTCCTCCAAAGAAAAAAGCGGACACTCATCCCCCACGGGGAAATGAATACCCGCGGGTTAAGAAAAACTTGGTGGCCGCCGGCGGACACTTACGTGTCGTCGCCCTTCGGATCCCAGTAGGTGTCGCACTCGTCCGCCGACACCAATTCGGCCCAGCGTTGGTCAGGATCTTCGTCGTCGTTTGACGCTTGCTCAGAAGCGGTTGCCCGCTTCCCAAGAAATACCCCGGCAAGAACGATGATCCCCAACAGCAACAGCGTGATGTTCATGATGGATCTCCGAAAGACCGGGAAACACCATGCCCGACCGGGCGTGATATCCCGGAAGGGTTTATTGACCTGCT
>Ga0134124_10003620_pt1 | contig 12438 bp, 10 predicted proteins | sample KB304_FD_96880 | JGI IMG/M metagenome (GOLD analysis project Ga0134124, IMG submission 96880) | Terrestrial soil microbial communities without Nitrogen fertilizer from Kellogg Biological Station, Michigan, USA - KB3-0-4 | ecosystem: Environmental > Terrestrial > Soil > Unclassified ... | reverse complement strand
CGTGGACAGTTGACGCAATCTTCGCCGAAATTAGTCCGTGTCCCTGTGCGTCAACTACCAGGACCCCTGCCGTACTCTGGAGATCGTTGAGCGCTTCCGCGACCCGTACTTGCTCCGAGCTTCGTGCAGATCTGTATTCGACTTCCATTTCGGACCGATAGTCCGGTCTGGACCTCATCCACTGCACATGATCGTCGACTGAATTACGCGGTGTGGCGCCTGGCGGCAGTGGATCGAGAAATTCCTTCGATAAATTTAGCGCCTGCTGAATGCGTGCATCGATGTCATAGCGTTGCTGGAAATTTATGTATTCGAACAGATCCCCGCCCACACTTTCGACAGGAACAGAATTCCCGTACATCTCGATTCCGGATATACGAGGAATCGAGCCTTCCACCGGCATGAGCCGTTCACGGAGATATTCATCGATATTCAGATCTGTGGGCTGTGTAGTCACTGAACCCTTATGAAGCACCCTCCGCCAATTCGCCTTTCCTCGATGATCAACGTTTCCTGTGAACTTGACGGAATAGCTAATGCTTGTGTTCGCTCTCGGTTGGTAACCCTGCTTCGACCCAGTCAGACTTTCCCTCAGCAAAGTCGCGGACGTTTGTATATCCCATCGCTGCCAATTCACGGGCAGCCGTCTCCGAGGCATGTCAAGTCGGACTGGCGCAATAGACGACGATGTCGGCATTCTTATCAGGCAGGAGTTGGGACGCGAGCTTATCTATTTGGTCCGGTGGCAGATTGATCGCGCCAGGTAAATGCGCGTGATGATACGCGGTGGCAGGCAGGGTCTCGACCAGAAGAAAATGATCCTTGAGATCAATCTTCCGCTTCAACTCGTCTCGAGAAATTGTTGGCGCCATCATAGTTTTCTCCAAAAGGCAGAATATCGTTGCTTTGATTTGATCTCAAGCTAATATCCAGCGAGACACAATCAACCCCGCTGTTCAAAGCAAAATCCAGCGATTTAGAGCAAGGTCCGGCAAGAGCGTTGATATCTTTTGAAGTAGCATCGAAGTTGGGGAGGTCTTCTATGTTGAAGATTCATGGCCCTGGCGACGCTGCTCGCATTTGCATTGAGCGCCTGGTGACTACGATGCGTTATGGCGACTCGCGAAGTTACTGCGCTCGTGATTTCGCGCCTGCAATCGTAAATCATGACGGGTTGAAGACACGAAAAACGCTTCGCCTTTTCTTAATAATCGGCGGCTGGCAACTCCAGTCAATCGGTTGCAGTCGCTCCTTGATCACTGGTAGGCTCCGCCCATGAGTTCGGCTCTCACCGAGATAGCTAAAGCCAACGCGCAAATCATTCTTGAGGTCGCCAAGGCGATCGGAGCCCATCTCGAAATGCCGGAAGTGCTCGCAGCTCTGAATGAGACACTTGAGCCGATAATTCATTTCGATGCGGTTGGTGTCAGCGTAGTCGACGGTGTTTTCTTAAAACCATATTCTGCGCATATCGAAGGTTTTCCACGGGAGCCGGGCGAATCCCTAGCGAGCCTCATAAAGCGTTTCTCTCCGAACACGGATAACCTGTTAAAACAAGATGTGTGCGACCATCCGGTAAGCGAGATGTTCGCGTTACCCAAACCTTATGTTGCTACGGACCTCAAAACTCAACGACGCTTTGCATATGATGAAATTTGCTTCAGTAATGGATTTCGCAGCTACATAAGCCTCCCGTTGCTCAACAATGGGGGCGAACTGTTCGGTGATCTAATCTTTCTCTCAAAGGGAGCAGGGAGTTACGCCAGCGAGCAAATAGATTTGTTGCAGAGCATCGCAGAAATCGTGTCGATCGCAGTCGCAAACGCTTTAGCTTATGAAGAAATTAAGCGGCTCAAAGAACAGCTACAGTTAGAGAATCGGGCGTTGCAGGAAGAGATCGTTCAGCGATCGATCTACGAAGAGATTGTCGGTTCCTCGAGTTCATTACAGAAAGTCGTAGCCGCAATTGAAAAGGTCGCGCCGACTGACTCAACCGTCCTGATCACGGGTGAAACTGGCACCGGCAAAGAATTGGTCGCGCACGCTATTCATCGCCGCTCTGACCGTTCTGCTCGGGCACTGGTCAAGGTGAATTGCGCCGCGTTGCCGGCTGAGCTGATTGCCAGCGAATTGTTCGGCCACGAGAAAGGCGCTTTCACCGGCGCGCTGCAACAAAGGCTTGGTCGGTTCGAAGCGGCCAACGGCGGCACGATCTTTCTTGACGAGATCGCCGAGCTGAGCCAAGAGATACAAGTGGCGCTGTTGCGTGTGCTGCAGGAGAGGGAGTTTGAACGCGTCGGGGGGAATCGAACGATCAAGACGGACGTTCGGGTCATTGCAGCTACCAACAAAGACCTCGAACGGGAAGTTAACGACAGTCGATTTCGCATGGACCTTTTTTATCGGCTGAATGTTTTTCCGATTGAGGTTCCGCCCTTGCGCGAACGCGTTAATGATATTCCGTTGCTGGTAGATTATTTCGCGACGCGGCTGGGAGCGCGCATGGGAAAGAAGGTTAGCCAAATCGAAAAGCGTTCGCTGGAAACTATGCAGCAATATTCGTGGCCAGGAAACATTCGTGAGTTGCAGAACGTGATCGAACGCTGCGTAATACTCGCTGAAGGCGGAGTAATGCGTCTCGAACCTGGTATGCTTCGAAGCAAAGTTCAAACTACATTTGATACTACGTCGGAGGAACCAATCAGCGACGGTCACGATCGCAAGGCAGAGATCGAATCAGTCCTTCGCGAGACTCATGGCCGAGTTTCTGGATCGAGCGGCGCCGCCGCTCGACTCGGCCTGCCCGCGTCAACTCTCGAATCCCGCATCCGAGCGCTGAAAATCAACAAACACCAGTTTAAGTAGTACTCTATGGCATGCGACATGCCCAGAACCTCCAGCGAAGTTTCGCAGGGAGTTCTGAGCGCGTGTTTAAGATTACGACGAGTAATGAAAATCCCGAATCCACTACACTGAATCTTTGCGGTAGTTTCACTCGCGAGTATGTTCCTGAAGTTGAAAAGGCGTTGTCACCAGCCGGTACTAAACGGAGAAAACTGGCCCTTGATTTGGCTCAGGTTACTCTTGTAGATCGCGCGGCAATTGTGTTTCTCTGTGCCGCGCGCTCGAAGAATATCGCTATCCACAATGTTCCCGTTTACGTAAGACTATGGATGGAGCAGGAGGACTGCAAGGGTCCTCTCCAAGTCGACTAACCGGGGAATTAGACTCTTCCCTCCTCCTTCCGTGCAAAAGTTAAAATTCGGTCAGCTACGAGCGCATTTATAAGAACATAGGGACGTTCAAGCGGGGAGATAACCTCGTGGTGAGAGTCCTTCGTGAAGGGAGAGTGGTGACGTTGTCTGCGCCAGTAGAACGATGAGCCATGCGTACGAAATCGCGATTCACGAACGTCTTCGCGAAACCTTAGTAACACTAAATACTCACCTTCCTATCTGAACTCATACAATCACCATACAGCTACGATCATGATTTCGTGAATTGGCTCGCGAAATCGCGAAGCCGACTCTTATCTTCCCACCACACTGCGGATGGTCCTTCCTCACGATCTGAGCGAATTCTTTTGGATCCATACTGCACATTCAATGGACCACGCTTGGAACGGCTATTGCCCAGATCTGAATCCGGGGGCAGGAGGGTCAGTCGCGAAAGCGAACCCGGCGACAGTTCGCTGATCAAATCAGACTGACCCTCGACCGAGAATCATGATCAAACAACTGAAGCTAAACAATATCCCGGCAAAACAAAGAGCATTGATCGCAATCGCGATCATCGCAGGGTTGGCAATCCTTTGCGCTCTGACATTGGCAGCTCGGTCAAACAATCCGGTGCAGGCCGCGCGGCCACTCGATGTGCGGGTAGCAAAGGTCGAGCAGAGAGACGTGCCTGTTTACAGCGAGTGGATCGGAACGACAGATGGCGCGGTCAACGCAGAGATCAAAGCGCAAGTCACCGGTTATCTCCTGCGACAGAGTTACAAAGAAGGCTCGTTCGTAAAGAAAGGTGAATTGTTGTTTGAGATCGATCCGAAACCGTTTCAAGCTGCGCTCGAGCAGGCGAATGGTAAGGTTGCCCAGTTCAACGGTCAACTCGAGCAGGCCACGTCACAGATCGCTCAGGCTGAGGCGCAGGTCATACAAGCAAATAGTCAGGTCTTGCAGGCTCAGGCTCAGCTCGCACAGGCGCAGGCCAATCAGGTCAAGACGCAGCTTGATGCCGATCGGAATACGCCACTCGTCCAGAGCGGAGTTGTTTCAAAACAAGAATATGACAACTCGATTCAAGCTAACCTTGCGGGCAAAGCTCAAGTAAAGGCTGCGGAAGCGGGCGTCGAAACTGCACGGGCACAACTAGCGCAGGCAAAAGCGCAGGTCAATACGGCCAAAGCGACAGTCGCCGCTGCCAAAGGACAACTGGACAACGGAAAAGCCGAGGTCAACACCGCGATCTTTAACTTAGGACTAACAAGGATCGTCTCTCCTATCGATGGCATCGCGGGCATTGCACAAGCACAGATTGGCAACCTTGTGAGTCCAACCAGCGCAACGCTAACCACCGTTTCCACGGTCGATCCAGTGAAGGTTTACTTCACACTGCCCGAACAGGAATACCTGAAGTTTACGAAACGCAATCTGATCGACGCGCAACAGGGAGCCAGCGTGTCGCCGATGGAGCTCGAATTGATTCTCGGCGATGGCACGGCCTATCCGCATAAAGGCAATTTCTTATTAGCTGATCGGCAAGTCGATCAGAAGACCGGTGCGATTCGGCTCGCAGGCATTTTCCCCAATCCAGGAAATGTGCTGCGGCCCGGTCAATACGGCCGTGTACGCGCCATGACATCAACAAAGCACGATGCTTTGTTGGTCCCACAGCGCGCCGTCACCGACTTGCAGGGTACTTATCAGGTTGCAGTAGTCGGCGGCGATAACAAGGTTGCGATCCGTACTGTGAAAGTAGGTGATCGGGCCGATTCAATGTGGATTATCGAAGATGGATTGAAAGCGGGAGATCTGGTCATCGTGGAAGGATTACAAAAGGTCAAACCTGGAGTAGTCGTGAATCCGAAGTCGTAGGTGAAAGAGGGTTGAACAATGATCTCGAAATTCTTCATCAGCCGGCCCATAGTCGCAATCGTAATCGCGATCATTACGGTGATAGGCGGAATTGTCGCCATGGCCGGATTGCCCGTGGCCCAGTTTCCAGACATCGTGCCGCCGCAGATTATTGTCACCACGACCTACACGGGCGCGGATGCGCAAACTATCGAAAACTCAGTCGCAACGCCACTCGAACAGCAAATGAACGGCGTCGACAAGATGCTCTACATGCAGTCGACGAACGCGAACGATGGCACACTGACACTCACCGTGACCTTCGACGTGGACACCGATCCGAACATCGATCAGGTCAACGTTCAGAACCGCGTCGCGCAGGCCCAGCCGAACCTGCCGGCCGACGTTAACGCATTCGGCGTGAACATGCGCAAGTCGACCGGGCTACCGACACTGGTCTATGCGCTCTATTCACCCCAGCAAACTCGCGATTCCCTGTTTCTCGCGAACTACGCAAACATCAACATCAACGACGCCCTTTATCGTGTGCCGGGCGTGGGCCAAGTGCAACTGTTCGGCGCAGCCGACTACGCCATGCGCGTCTGGGTCAAACCCGATCTGCTTGCCAAGCTTGGGCTGAGTGTCCCGGACCTCGCGCGCGCCGTGCAGCAGCAGAGTACTGTCAACCCGGCGGGTAAAGTTGGGGCCGAGCCTGCGCCGCAGAGAAAGGAAATGACTTATACCTTGCGGGCGCAGGGAAGGCTTCAGACGCCCGAGGAGTTCGGTCAGATCGTCGTGCGCGAGAACCCGGACGGCTCGACAGTGCGCCTCAAAGACGTGGCGCGAATCGAATTAGGCGCGCAAAACTACGATCAGATCTCTCGTTTTCGTGGGCAGCCCGCCGCTATCGTCGCGGTTTACCAAGCTCCCGGATCGAACGCGTTGGCCATGGCCGACGGCGTCAAGAAGACGATGAAGGAGTTGAAGGAGCGGTTCCCCGCAGACCTCGATTACGCGGTTTCACTCGACACGACGCTTCCGGTTACGGAAGGAATCCACGAGATCGTCGAAACGCTGCTGATTGCGATCGTTCTGGTCATTCTCGTGGTGTTCATCTTCCTGCAAAACTGGCGGGCGACGCTCATTCCGATGATTGCAGTGCCGGTATCGCTCATCGGCACGTTCGCAGTTTTTCCACTCTTGGGTTTCTCAATCAATACGCTCTCATTGTTTGCTTTCGTGCTGGCTATCGGGCTGGTGGTTGACGACGCAATCGTGGTGGTGGAGGCGGTCGAGCATCACATCGAGGAAGGCATGAGCCCGCGCGATGCGACGATGCAGGCAATGAAAGAAGTTTCCGGGCCGGTTATCAGCATTGCGCTAATCCTGGCCTCGGTCTTCATCCCCGTCGCGTTCGTCAGCGGGATTCAGGGCCGCTTGAATAAACAGTTCGCCGTCACGATCGCAGTCTCCGTCATGATCTCAGCTTTCAACGCGCTGACGCTTAGTCCGGCGCTTTCAGCGATGCTGCTGCGCCCGCGCAAAGAAGCGCGTGGACTGCTCACCCGTTTCTTCGGCGGATTCAACCGCTGGTTCGAAAAGGCCACGCGTGGTTACGTCTCTTTGAGCCGCGGACTAATCCGCAAGGCGATAATCGGGGTGTTGATTCTCGCCGGATTTGCGATAGCCGACGGCTTGTTCGGCACAAAATTACCGACCAGCTTTCTACCAGAAGAGGACTACGGTTTTCTTTTTCTTAATTTCCAGCTGCCGCCCGCAGCTTCGCTTGAGCGGACGGACCAGGTCGCGCGCAAGATCGAAACGATACTCAAGGCGACAGACGGCGTCGACTCTTCCACCACCATCGATGGGTTCAGCCTGTTGAACAGGATTTCGGTGACCTACAATGGATTCTTCTTTGTTGCGTTGCGGCCGTGGAGCGAACGAAAACACACGTCGCAGGAAATTCTGAAAAGCGTCAACGCAAGACTGGCCAATGAAGTGCCCGAGGCCATCGCGTTCGCTTTCAGCCCTCCGGCCATCCCCGGCCTTGGCAATGCGGGTGGGTTTTCGTTCTGGCTCCAGGACCGCAGTGGCGGCTCGGTCGACTTCCTCGATCAGAACCTGCAAAAGTTTCTCGCAGCGGCCCGCCAGCGGCCGGAGCTTGCGGGCGTCTTCTCGCAATTCTCCACGAACACGCCGCAGCTTTACGCCGATGTCGATCGTGACAAGGTGCTGAAGCAAGGAGTTGCCGTAGGGGACGTCTATCAGACAATGCAGGCGTACTTCGGCGGCCTCTTTCTGAATCAATTCAATCGTTTTGGCCGGCAATGGCGTGTCTTCCTTCAGGCGGAAGGTGAAGAGCGCCTCAGCGAGCGCGACATCGAACAGTATTACGTGCGCAATAACGATGGCCAGATGGTGCCGCTCTCGTCTTTGGTCACGACGCGCAGAATCTCCGGACCAGAGTACACCAACCGCTTCAACGTCTATCGCGCGGCGCAGGTGATCGGCGGCGCCGCACCTGGCTATAGCTCAGGACAAGCAATGGCCGCGCTCGAAGAGGTGGCGAAGCAAACGCTGCCGCCTGAAATTGGGTACGATTGGGCCGACCTCTCTTATCAAGAACGTAAGGCTTCAGGAACAACGACGATCGTCTTCGCGATATCACTGGTGTTCGTGTTCCTGATCCTGGCTGCTCTTTATGAGAGTTGGTCTCTACCATTTTCCGTTCTGCTCACCGTACCAGTTGCGATCTTCGGCGCATTCCTTGGCTTATGGTTACGTGGCTACGACCTCGATGTGTATGCGCAAATCGGACTCATCGTGCTCATTGGGCTTGCTGCTAAAAATGCGATTCTTATTGTCGAGTTCGCGAAAGCCGAGTTGGAGAAAGGGCGCGAGTTGATCGACGCGGCTCTCGAAGGCGCAAAGTTACGCCTTCGGCCGATCCTAATGACATCGTTCGCATTCGTCCTTGGTTCGGCTCCGCTGTGGATTGCGTCGGGCGCGGGTGCGGCGTCGCGGCGCATCCTTGGCACGGTCGTGATTGTCGGCATGTTGACCGCGACATGTATCGCCATTTTCCTTATCCCATTGTCATTCTATTTGGTTGAGAAGTTCACGATGCGCTTCAGCCGGAAACATGACCATGAGATTGGTTCGCCAACTCCGGAGGTTGCTGCAGGAGACTGAATGCACAATTGCCGATTTGTTATTGAGACCAGCAATGAAGAAGCACTGTCTAATTGCAACCATAGTTATTAGCCTACTCGTCAGCACGTCGCCGGGCCAAAAGAAATATCAGCGGCCGTTGGTGAAGACACCTGATACTTTCCGCGGCGCTGATAGCACGCCAGATCAAACCTCCATCGGCGACCTCAAGTGGTTCGAAGTTTTTAAAGATGAAGAGCTGCAGCAGCTCGTGCGGACGGCAATGGTCCAAAACTACGACTTGCGTACAGCAGTCGCACGCATCAACGCCGCGCGTGCCAATCTAGGTCTGGCAAGGTCAGATCAATTTCCACAGTTTGCGGTAAGTGCTGATCTCACAACTACGCGAACGTCCAAAAACGGCCCGGTGGGTTTCGCCGATCAGGGCGGTCGAACACGTAGTTTTGGCACGGTTCTGTTGAACCTGCTCACCTTTGAGTTGGATGTGTGGGGCCGATTGCGCCAGCAAACCAAGGCTGCACGCGCCGAACTGCGAGCTTCGGAGGAAGACCGCAAAGCAGTGTTAACCACTGTCGTAGCGGATGTCGCCACTGGGTATTTCAGTCTGCTCGAACTTGACGATGAACTCGAGATTGGCAAGCGAACCCTCGCTACAAGACAAGATTCGCTTCGTCTTATGAGGGCGCGACATCAGGGAGGCCTCGCGAACTTGCTGGATGTTCGTCAAGCCGAAGAGCTGGTTTACGAGGCGTCGAAAACAATCCCCGATACCGAACGCGCAATTGCGAAGACTGAAAACCTGCTGAGCCTGCTCGTTGGCAATAACCCGGGAGCGATTCCCAGGGGTCGTCCGCTGACGCTACAAGAAGGATTACCGTCGGTGCCACCAGGTTTACCGTCGTCGCTGCTTGAGCGTAGGCCTGATATTCGCGCTGCCGAGGCCGATTTGGAAGCGCAGGGCGCTTTGGTCCGTGCCGCGAAAGCGGCTTACTTCCCCAGCATCAGCCTCACGGGACTCTTCGGATTTCAAAGTGGCAAACTCTCAAATCTGTTCACTGGCGCAAGCGGCGCCTGGGCATTCGTGCCACAAGTTACGCAGCCGATCTTCACCGCGGGCCGCTTGAAATCGAACGTTAAGTTTGCGAAGGCGCAACAAGAGCTGGCGCTGGCGCAGTACCAACAGACAATTCAAAACGCGTTTCGCGAGGTCTCAGACGCCCTCGTCGAATATCAAAAGGTAAATGAGATTCGCACGCATCAGGAGATGCTGGTGACAACGCTACGAGACCGTTCGCGGCTAGCACACCAGAGATACGAAGGCGGTGTTGATACGTTGCTCAATGCACTCGATGCAGATCGTGAGCTGTTTAATTCTGAGTTGGATCTTGCCCAGACGAAACGCGACGAATTGTTGTCGCTGGTCCAACTCTACAAAGCATTGGGTGGTGGTTGGCAGCAGTAAGGAGGCTGCCAGCCACTTCTCATCACGATTTCACGAAGCTCATCGCGAAATCACGAGCCGCGATCCTGCAAATCTCACCAAATCCAAGAACCCTTCCCTGGAATGTCTATTGCTCTTACTCAAGTGGGAGAGAAAACATGCGTAGGGTAGCGATCATTTCAATTGTTCTTGTATTCGCGTTCGCGTTTATTGTGACAGCTCAGGAGACAGACAGTACCGACGACAAGATTGCAAATCTCAAACAACAATTGATGAATATTGAATGGATCGACACTGAGGCAAGAATTCGCCTTGAGGAGCTCGACGAACAGTTGAAGCCGCAAAACATCGAGCTGGCAGTGGCGGGAATCGGCTCAACACACCCTGAAGAGCTGCGCGAGTATCGGCGCAAAGTGCTCACGATCGAACGAGATGAAATACGTACACAACGTGAGCTACTTGAGGAAGACCGGGCGAGAATCAAAGCCGAAATTGCTGCGGCAGAATACGTCGCATATTTGAAATACGCGTTGCCTTCACCCACACCATCTCCCGTAACGTCCCCATCGAACCCGACAACACAGCTGATGTCACCTGAAGAAGCGCGACCACTGACCGGCGCGCTGCGTGGCGCAGTCATCACCAAAGGTGCGGACGGGCACTCATACAACATCCCCGGTGCGAATTTGAAACTGAAGGCTGCGGCCCAACTGATAGAGGCGTCGTCGAACGATCAGGGAGAGTATGAATTCGCGAACTTAACGGCCGGTGAATATACGCTCGAGGTGAGCGCTCATGGATTCAAAAACATTATCAAGGTAGTGGTGGTTCGCACGGGCGAAACGTTAATTGAAAACATCACTCTTGAAGTGGCGGACATCCAGGAGTCGGTGACGATGAAGTCATGACAACTTGTACCCACCTGGAACAGTTCCGAATCGGCTCGCCAAAAACGCAGGGCTGTGAAGAGTGCCTACAAAGCGGCGAAGCCTGGCTTCATCTGCGCATGTGTCTTAGCTGCGGTCATGTCGGGTGTTGCGATGACTCAAAAAACAAACATGCGAGGGCGCACTCTCACTCAACTCATCATCCCGTGATTAAGTCGCTTGAACCACATGAAAATTGGCGATGGTGTTATATCGACGAGCTTCTTATTTCTGACAACCTTGGGCAACCGTCCAGCGAAACATCTGATATTGCTCCGTCAGCACGGCGGTCGCTGCCAGCAGCGGAACGAGGATCGACGAATGGCGGTGGCCGAGGGATGTTCAAGTCAATTTGCCGGCGGGTGCGCCGGTGCGACAAGAAGAATCTGGAACCGGTGATTGAACTTGCTGTTGAGATTGCCCGTGAGGGTCGCGAAGGTCGCCGCATTGGCACGCTCTTCACTTTTGGTGATGCCGACTCGGTACTAAAACGTTCCCGGCCGCTGATCCTCGATCCACTTGCAGGGCACACTGAGGAAGAGCGACAAGTACGAGATGAAAATCTGCGAGGCACAATCAAGGAACTCGCGCAACTCGATGGAGCTTTTGTAGTTTCGGATCAAGGCATTGTAGTGTCGGCATGTCGCTATCTCGATGCCATGGCTTCAGGCGTGGTGTTGCCCTATGGCATGGCCAGTCGTCATCTGGCGGGCGCTTCGATCTCTCAGGTTACTGATACGGTAGCGATCGTCGTTTCGGAAAGCTCGATGGTAAGAGTCTTCGACGATGGGAAATTAGTGGCGGAGATAATTCCTGAATTGTGGCTGATGGATCACTACAATGTGCAATTGTCGAAACCTTACGAGGAAGAGCGCGTGGGTGATTTGGCCGTGCTTACAGCTAAGGGATGATTACTGACGAGTTTTCTGAGACGAATCTTTATTTCCAGCAACGTTGTGGTTGTTTTCGTTTTCTTGCTTTCATGTGGTCCAACCTGGAGCCTAATCGCCCACAGCCTCTGATAAGAACCATGTCCGGCGCTCGGCCTCGTCTATCCATGTTTCGATCAAACTCGCCGTGGCGACGTCGCGGTGCTGCTCGCAAAGCACATGAGCAGAACGTAAGTACCGCGTGAGATGCTGATTATCGACGCGCAGCTCTGCCAACATCTCTTGCGGACTGAACTTTACGGCGTCGTTGTCTTTGAGACGCTGGTGTCGGGTGATTTCGCCGACGGAATGGAGCGTCGTCCCGCCGATCTTACGAGTCCGCTCGGCAATCTCGTCTGTCATCGCAAAGATCTGCGACGCATGTTCGTCCAGTAACAGATGGTAATCGCGGAAGTGTGGACCGCTCATGTGCCAATGGAAGTTTTTCGTCTTAACGTAGAGCACGAACACATCCGCCAGCAGTTGCCGGAGGCCACCGGATATCTCTGCGACTGCATCCTGACTGAGTCCGGTAGGCGTTTCCACCTTGTTTGTTTCCTGCTTCTTCAATTTAGTGACCTCAATGTTTCTCATCCTACAGCGTATCTCTGAAACCTTTTGGCGTCGTCCAGGCCAGCCGGCGAAAAGTAGTAGTGAAATGACTCTGGCTGGCAAAGCCGGTCCGCAGTGCGATATCCGCGATTGGCAGGTCTGTTTCTGATAACAACTTCTTTGCCCGCTCGATCCGCAGTTCAGTCATGTAGCCGTTAGGAGTGACTCCCATGGATTGTTTGAACGCGCGCGAGAAGTGGGAGTAGCTCATTTGGACCACATCAGCGATCGCAGTCAATGCGACAGTCTCCTCGTTGTCGAGGTTCTCATTGATAAACTCG
>Ga0134124_10003619_pt1 | contig 12441 bp, 13 predicted proteins | sample KB304_FD_96880 | JGI IMG/M metagenome (GOLD analysis project Ga0134124, IMG submission 96880) | Terrestrial soil microbial communities without Nitrogen fertilizer from Kellogg Biological Station, Michigan, USA - KB3-0-4 | ecosystem: Environmental > Terrestrial > Soil > Unclassified ... | reverse complement strand
TCGCCGAGGAAGGCGAAGGATTGCGCGCCCGCCGCGCGCGCGGCTTCCATGCAGGCGTCGAACGCCTCCAGGTTGGCGTGAAGGTCGGTGAGCAGCGCCAGCTTCACGACGGTGCTCAGCGAGAAGGCGTGAGTGCCGCCTCAGCCGATGCGGCCGAGCAGCAGGTACTCCATGAGCGCCTTCTGCACGTGCATGCGGTTCTCGGCCTCGTCCCACACGACGGATTGCGGGCCGTCGATGACCTCGGCGGTCACTTCCTCGCCGCGGTGCGCGGGCAGGCAGTGCATGAAGAGCGCATCCGCCCTCGCGACGGCCATCATCTCGGCGTCGACGCACCAGTCGGCGAAGGCCTTGCGGCGCTCTTCGTTCTCGGCCTCGTAGCCCATGCTCGTCCACACGTCGGTGGTGACGAGGTCGGCGCCACGGCAGGCTTCCATCGGGTCCTTGAACACCTTGAAGCAGCCGGTGTCGCGCACGCCGGCGAGCTTCTGGTCGATCTCGTAACCGGTGGGCGTGCTCACATGGACCGTGAAGCCCAGGATCTCGGCCGCCTGCAGCCAGGTGTTGGCCATGTTGTTGCCGTCGCCCACCCACGCGACCACCTTGCCGCGCAGGCAGTCGAGCGAGCCTGGCGCGCCCTCGCCGAGTGGTGCGCCGCCGCGGTGCTCGATGTAGGTGAAGAGGTCGGCCAGGATCTGGCAGGGATGGAATTCGTTGGTCAGGCCGTTGATGACCGGCACGCGCGAGTTCGCCGCGAAGGTTTCGAGCTTGCTCTGCTCGAAGGTGCGGATCATGACCAGGTCGACCATGCGGCTGATGACGCGCGCGCTGTCTTCCACCGGCTCGGCGCGGCCGAGCTGGCTGTCGCCGGTGGTGAGGTGCACCACCGAGCCGCCCATCTGGTACATGCCCGCCTCGAAGCTCACGCGGGTGCGCGTGCTGGCCTTCTCGAAGATCATGGCCAGCGTGCGGTCCACCAGGGGGGTGTACTTCTCGTAGTTCTTGAAGCGGCGCTTGATCACCGCGGCACGCTGGAACAGGTAGGCGTACTCCTCGTTCCGGAAGTCCTTGAACTGCAGGAAGTGCTTGATGAGCTGCTGGCCGGGCTTCATGGCTCAGGCGATCTTGGCGGCCACGGGTTGACGAGCGAGGAACGCGCGCACCAGCGGGGCCAGGCGGTGCACCACTTCCTCGGCCTCGGCGACGCTCATGATCAGCGGCGGAACGAGGCGGATGACGCGCTCGGCGGTCACGCTGATGAGGAGCCCCGCCTGCGCGGCCTGTCCGAGCAGCTCGCCGCAAGGGTGGGCCAGCTCGACGCCAAGCATCAGGCCCTGGCCGCGGATATCGACCACGCCGGGCAGGTTGGCGAACTCGCGCTCCAGGCCGGCTTTCAGCGCCGCACCGGTGCGCGCCGCGTTCTCCAGCAGGCCATCCTCTTCCATGATCCGCAGCGTCTCGACGCCCGCGCGCATGGCCAGCGGGTTGCCGCCGAAGGTGGTGCCATGGTTGCCGGGGCCGAGCACCTTCGCGGCGCGCGGGCCGCACACCACCGCGCCGACCGGCACGCCCGAGCCCAGGCCCTTGGCCAGAGGCATCACGTCGGGCTTGATGCCCGCCCACTGGTGGGCGAACCACTTGCCGGTGCGCCCGAGGCCGCACTGGACCTCGTCGATCATCAGGAGCCAGCCGCGCTCGTCGCAGATGCGGCGCACTTCCTGCAGATATTCGGAGCGGACGGGGTTCACGCCGCCTTCGCCCTGGATGGTCTCGAGGAATACCGCCACCACGTTCGGGCGCTCGCGCGCGACGCGCTCGATGGCCTTCGCGTCATTGAGCGGCACGCGCACGAAGCCCTCGACCAGCGGCTCGAAGCCCTGCTGCACCTTGGCATTGCCCGTGGCGGACAACGTGGCGATGGAGCGGCCGTGGAAGGCGCGCTCGTAGACGACGATCTCCGGCAGCGCGATGCCCTTGTCGTGGCCGTACTTGCGCGCGATCTTGAGCGCGGCCTCGTTCGCCTCGAGGCCGGAGTTGCAGAAGAAGACGTTCTCCAGCCCCGAGAGCGCGCACAGCTTGGCGGCGAGCGCTTCCTGAAGGGGGTTCTGGTAGTAGTTCGAGCAGTGGATCAGCTTGGAGATCTGGTCCTGCAGCGCCGGCACGAGCTTGGGGTGAGCGTGGCCCAGCGTGTTGACCGCAATGCCGCCCAGGGCGTCGAGGTACTCGCGTCCCTCGGTGTCCCACACGCGGCAGCCGCGGCCATACGACAGCGCGAACGGCAGGCGGCCGTAGGTGTTCATCAGGTGGGAGACGGGGGCGGGCGCGGACATGCGTGGGACTCCTCGGAATGCCATGAAAAACGCGCAGTTCCCGAAGGAAGCCTGCGCGTTGGGGATTCTAAGGTCGTGATCTCGTCCACAGGGCGTCGACCTCGCGGCATGACCCTCCCCTCGCGGCAGGCTGCTGCGCTGCAGCACAATAGCGCCTTTGCCGCGCCGGCCACGAGCCCGCTGCGCGGCCGCAACGAAGTAGCGCCGCAAGTGTCCACACCGTCCAAGCCCCGCGAGGTCTTCATCCAAGGTGTCACCAAGTCAGGTCGCACCTTTCGCCCGAGCGACTGGGCGGAGCGGCTGGCCGGCGCGATGTCGTGCTTTCGCCCCGGCGGCGTGCAGCCCGGGCGTGGCGCCTTCATCGGCTATTCGCCCTATTGCGTACCGATGGTGGTGAACGGGATCAAGTGCGTGGTGGTCAACGAGGCGCTCAAGGCGATCGAGCCGATGGCCTGGGACTTCGTCATGAACTTCGCGCGGGACAACGACCTGCAGGTCGCCGAGGCCTGCCTGATTCCCCACGAGGGCGAGAAACCGCAGGCCTGAGCGGGCGCGCAGAGGCTCGCTCGAAAATGAAAAGGGCCCGCTGGAGCGGGCCCGAAATGAAAACGGCCCGCTAGAGCGAGCCGTTTTGGTTCCACCCGGAAGCGGCTTCAGGCCGCCAGCGCCTTGATCTTGGCCGACAGGCGGCTCTTGTGGCGAGCAGCCTTGTTCTTGTGGAACAGACCCTTGTCGGCGATCGAGTCGATCACGCCCTGGGCCGTCTTGAAGGTGTCAGCGGCTTTGGCCTTGTCGCCGGCGGCGACGGCCTTCAGCACGTTCTTGATGGCGGTGCGGAACTTGGAGCGCAGCGAGGTGTTCGCGGCGTTCAGGTGCACGTCCTGGCGCGCACGCTTGCGGCCCGACGCAATGCGGACCGACTTCTTGGCTTTGGCGGAGGTGGCCATGTGAGATTGGGGTTCCGGGTGGAAAGCCGGCGAGTATAGCACTGCACAAAAGCGCTCTCCGGGCTGCCCCTGAGAGGTTAGTAGGCACTTCTATAATCGCGCCCACTCCAAGCCCGCCTTCGGCAGCGCCGAACGCACTCCCCCTCGAATGAACCTGCTGCGCGCCGCCTCGACCGTCTCACTCTTCACGCTGGCGTCGCGCATCACCGGGCTCGTCCGGGAGCAGATGGTGGCCGCCGCATTTGGCGCCGGGGTCATGACCGACGCCTTCAACGTCGCGTTCCGCATCCCCAACCTCTTGCGCCGGCTCTTCGCGGAGGGCGCCTTCTCGCAGGCTTTCGTGCCGATCCTCGCCGCCAGCCGCGCACGCGACGGCGACGACGCCACCCACGCGCTGGTCAACGCGGTGGCCACCGTGCTCTTCTGGGCGCTGCTTCTGACCTGCATCGCGGGCGTCGTGGGCGCGCCGCTGCTCGTGTGGCTGATGGCGCAGGGCCTGCAGAAGACCGGGGGCTTCGACGCCGCTGTCGTGATGACGCGCTGGATGTTCCCCTACATCGGTTTCATGTCGCTGGTGGCGCTGGCGGCCGGCGTGCTCAATACCTGGCGGCGCTTCGCCATCTCGGCCGTGACGCCGGTGCTGCTCAACGGCGCGGTGATCTTCGCGGCCTGGTGGCTCGTGCCGCAATTCCGCGCCTGGGGCATCCAGCCGATCTATGCGCTGGCGGTGGGCGTCATGCTCGGCGGCGTGCTGCAGTTGCTGCTGCAGATTCCCGCGCTGCATCGGCTGGGGATGCTTCCGCGCATCGGCCTGAGCGTGGCTGCGCTCACACGGTCCTGGCATCACCCGGGCGTGCGTGGCGTGCTGCGCCAAATGGGGCCGGCCATGCTCGGTGTGTCGGTGGCGCAGCTTTCCCTGCTGATCAACACGCAGATCGCCACCCATGTCGGCCCGGGCGCGGTGTCCTGGCTGACCTACGCCGACCGGCTGATGGAATTCCCGACTGCGCTGCTGGGCGTCGCGCTCGGCGTCGTGCTGCTGCCGCAGCTTTCCGCGGCCCAGGCACGCGACGACCACGCGCAGTACTCGGCACTGCTCGACTGGGGCTTGCGGCTCGTCGTGCTGCTGGCGCTGCCCTGCGCGGTGGCGCTTCTGGTTTTCCCCAAGCCTCTGGTGGCGGTGCTCTACCAGCGCGGCGCCTTCGGGGCGAATGACGTGGACCAGACGGTGACCGCCCTCATGGGCTATGGCGCGGGCCTCCTCGGCCTGGTGGGGCTGAAGGTGTTGACGCCGGGCTTCTACGCGAAGCAGGACGTGCGCACCCCGGTGCGGGTGGCGGTGACGGTGCTCGTGCTCACGCAGCTGCTCAACCTGGTCTTCGTGCCGCGCCTCGGGCACGCCGGACTGGCACTGTCGATCGGCTGCGGCGCCCTGCTGAACGCGGGCTGGCTCATGGTCGGGCTCAGGCGGCGAGGGAGCTGGCAGCCGGCGCCGGGCTGGGGTGCCTTCATCGCGCGCGCCGTGTTCGCCTCGACGCTCATGGGCGCGGGCCTGGCCTATGCGCAATCGGCTCTCGACTGGATCGCGCTCGGCCGCCACGAGGCGGTGCGTGCGCTGTGGCTCGCGCTGGTGCTGGGCGGGGCGGCGGTCATCTATTTCGTCGCGCTCATGGCCACCGGCATGCGCCCGGCCCAGCTCGCGCGCCGCGCCTGACTGAATCCCCACGGCCCGAATGCGGGGGCCTCTTTCGAAGGGGGCGCGGCCTACACTGCGCAACGTATGGAATTTCAGATTCCCACCGCGTTGGACTACTTCGCCGCGCTGGTCGCCGACGACGCCGGCTTCTCGCTGACCGAGGCGGCCGTATCGATCGCACAGGACGAGCATCCCCAGCTCGACACCCAGGCGGTGCTCGCCGAGATCGACACCCTCGCGCAACGGCTGCGACATCGCATTCCGGCCGACGCGGTGGCCGTGCAGAAGCTGCGGTTCCTGAATCGATATTTCTTCCAGGAGCTCGGCTTCGCCGGCAACGTGAACGATTACTACGCCGCTGAGAACAGCTATCTGCACGAGGTGCTGCGTACCCGGCGCGGCATTCCGATCTCGCTGGCGGTGATCTACATCGAGGTGGCGCAGCAGGTGGGCTTGAGCGCGCGCGGCGTGTCCTTTCCCGGGCATTTCCTCGTCAAGCTCAAGATGCCGCAGGGCGAGGTCGTGATCGATCCGTTCAACGGCCACTCCCTCTCGCGAGAGGAGCTCGACGAGCGGCTCGTGCCTTACAAGCGCCGCCAGGGGCTGCTCGGCGACTTCGACATGCCGCTGGGCTTGTTCCTGCAGGCCGCCGCGCCGCGCGAGGTGATCGCCCGCATGCTGCGCAACCTCAAGGAAATCCACCGCAGCGGCGAGGACTGGCCGCGGCTGCTGCGGGTCCAGGAGCGCCTGGTCACGCTGCTGCCGCGCGACTGGGACGAGCGGCGCGACCGCGGCCTCACGCTGGCCGAGCTCGGCGACTTCGCCGCGGCGGCCGAGGACCTGCAGCTCTACCTCGATCACATGCCCTCGGCGAGCGACCGCTTCGTCATCGAGCAGCGCGTGGCGCAGCTGCGCGAGCAGGGCCGCCCGCGGCTGCACTGAGGCGCCGGTCGGGCGGGCGCGGGCCGGTCGATAGAATTCCCGGCTTGCCCGTGGGCGCCCGCGCCCCGGAGCCAACCCCTCTCATTTCCCCGCCCTGCGGTCCAGCGCACCCGGATCGACCGATTCACGCATGACGACGACGCTCACCCGCGCACAGAGGCACGGTCTCGCGTGGCTTGCCATTGCCGCGACCTTCGCCCTGCTGCTGTGGCTGCTGGGTCCGGTGCTGACGCCCTTCGTCGTGGCGCTGGTGCTCGGCTATGCGCTGCACCCGCTGGTGGAGCGCGTCGTGCGCCTTCGGGTGCCGCGCGTGCTGGCGGTGCTGGTCGTCGAGGTGCTGTTCCTGCTGGTCTGCGCGGCTCTGGCGCTTCTGGTCGTGCCGATCCTCTCGAAGGAGCTGCCCCTGCTGCGCGACCAGATCCCCCTCCTGGCGGCGCGCCTGGACGAATCGCTCACGCCGCTGTTGGCACGCGTGGGGGTGGATGTGCAGCTGGACGTGTCCAGCATCAAGGCCTTCGTGCTCAAGTACTTCAGCACCAATGCGAGCGACTGGGCCGTGACGCTGCTGAGCTCGGCGCGCGTGGGCGGCGGGGTGCTGCTGAGCATGGCGGCCGCCATGCTGCTGCTGCCGGTCGTGCTGTTCTATTTCCTGATGGACTGGCCGCGCATCGTGCGGCACTTCACGGCGCTGGTGCCGCCGCGCTATTCGGCCGCCGTGGATGCCTTCGTGCTCGAGTGCGACCACATGCTCGGCCAGTACCTGCGCGGGCAGCTTCTCGTCATGCTGCTGCTGGCCTGTTTCTACAGCGCGGGGCTCGCGCTCTTCGGCTTCCAGCTCGCGCTGCCCGTGGGCATCTTCACAGGCCTTGCGGTGTTCGTGCCCTACGTGGGCTTCGGCCTCGGCCTGGTGCTGGCGATCCTGGCGGCCGCATTGCAGTTCGGCAGCGTCTACGGCTTCGTCGGCGTGGCGGTGGTCTATGGCCTGGGGCAGATCGTCGAGGGCTTCTTTCTCACGCCGCGCCTGGTGGGCGAGCGCATCGGCCTGCATCCGGTGGTGGTGATCTTTGCGCTGCTGGCCTTCGGTCACCTCTTCGGCTTCGTCGGCGTGCTGGTGGCGCTGCCGGTGTGCGCCGTGCTGGTCGTCGCCTTTCGACGCCTGCAGGTCTTCTATTTCGCGAGCCCGCTCTACAGGGCCTGAATGCAATGAGGCAATTGCCGCTGGCAATGCGGCTGGAGGCCGCGCCGGGCTTCAGCAACTTCACGATCGGCGCCAACGCGGCGGCGGTGGCGTCGCTGCGCGCCCGCCCGCTCGCGCCCACGCCCATCTATCTCTGGGGTGCGACCGGCGCGGGCAAGTCGCATCTGCTGCAGGCGCTGGCGCGCGATCTCGCGGAGAACGGCGAGCGCGTGGGCGCTGTCTCGCCCGCAAGCGCCCTGCCCTGGGAGTGGGACGAGGGCTGGAGCGCGCTCTTGATCGACGACTGCCACGCGCTGGATGCCGACCACCAGCACGCCGCATTCGCCTTCTTCGTGGAAGCGCAGACGCACGGCGTGCCGGTGATCGCCGCCGGGCGGCTGCCGCCGGTCGACCTGCCCCTGCGCGACGACCTGCGCACGCGGCTGGGCTGGGGCCTCGTGTTCCAGATCGAGCCGCCGGTCGAGGAGGACGTTCGCGCCACGCTGCGCCGCGAGGCCGATCGCCGCGGTCTCTTCCTGTCCGACGACGTGATGAGCTACTTGATGACGCGTCTTGCGCGCGACCTGGGCTCGCTCATGGGCCTGCTCGATCGACTCGACGAATTCGCCCTGGAGCGCCAGCGCGCGATCACCGTGCCGCTCGTGCGCGAAATGCTTTCCGACCCCGAGGCCGCCAAGCCATGAATCTGTGCCTGTTCGACCTCGACCACACGCTCATCCCGCTGGACAGCGACCACGCCTGGGGCGACTTCATCGTGCGCATCGGCTGGGCCGACGCCGACGGCTTCAAGCGCGGCAACGATGTGTTCTACGAGCAGTACCGCGACGGCACGCTCGACATCCACGCCTACATCGACTTCGCCACCTCGCCCTGGCGCGCGCGCCCGGCGCAGGAACTCGCGGCGGCCCAGGCCCGCTTCATGCGCGAGGTCATCGAGCCCGGACTGCACCCGCAGGCGCTGGAGCTGGTCGAGGAGCATCGACGCCTGGGCGACCGCATCGCCATCGTCACCGCCACCAACGACTTCATCACGGCCCCGATCGCGCGCGCGTTTGGCGTGGACGAGCTCATCGCCGTGCGGCTCGCGCGCGACTCCCGCGGCGCCTACACGGGCGACATCGAGGGCGTGCCCTCGTTTCGCGAAGGCAAGACCGAGCGCGTGCGACAGTGGCTCGCCGACTCCGGCGCGAGCGTGCGAGACTTCGCGCGCATCAGCGTGTACAGCGACTCGACCAACGACCTGCCGCTGCTCGAGATGGCGACCGACCCGGTGGCCACCAACCCCACACATGAACTGGAGCGGCTGGCGCGTGAGCGCGGCTGGCGCATCCTGAACCTGTTCCCATGATCAAGAAGTTCATCGACAAGCTGCTCGGCAAGACCGCCGCGGCACCGGCCGCGGGCGGAAAGACGCGCTCGCACACCGGCAAGCGCGTCGAGGTGCCGCAGTCCGAGCACGGCATCGACCCCGACCTCGTGGACGACCACGCGCTGAAGGTCGTCGCCACGCTGCAGGACGCGGGCTACGAGGCCTACATCGTCGGCGGCGCGGTGCGCGACATGATGCTGGGCCTGCGGCCGAAGGATTTCGACGTCGCCACCAACGCCACGCCCGAGCAGGTGAAGTCCCAGTTCCGGCGAGCCTTCATCATCGGGCGGCGCTTTCGCATCGTGCACGTGGTGTTCGGGCGCGGCCGCGAGCACGAGGTGATCGAGGTCTCCACCTTCCGCGCCTACCTGGACGCCAGCGCCGCCGAGCAGGTGAGCGGCAACGAGAAGACCTCCAAGGCCGAGCTCGCCGGCAAGAGCCACGTGGTGGACGCCAGCGGCCGCGTGCTGCGCGACAACGTCTGGGGCGACCAGGTCGAGGACGCCGCGCGGCGCGACTTCACCGTCAACGCGCTCTACTACGACCCGCGCACGCAGATCGTGGTCGACTACCACGGCGGCATCAAGGACGCGAAGAAGCGAGTGCTGCGCATGATCGGCGACCCCGCCACGCGCTATCGCGAGGACCCGGTGCGCATCATCCGCGTGGTGCGCTTCGCCGCGAAGCTTGGCTTCGAGATCGAGCCCAAGACGCGCGCGCCGATGCGCGAGCTCGCCGCGCTCCTGGACAACGTGCCCATCTCGCGCATGTTCGACGAGATGATCAAGCTGCTGCAGACCGGCCATGCGCTCGCCTCGCTCGAAGAGCTGCGCAAGCAGGGCCTGCACCGCGGCGTCTTCCCCATCCTCGATGTCGTGCTCGACGAGGCGCACCGCCACGACGGGCGCGAGCGCTTCGTCCAGCTGGCGCTGGCCGACACCGACCGCCGCGTGAACGAGGGCAAGACCGTGGCGCCGAGCTTCATGCTCGCCAGCATGCTCTGGCACGACGTGCTGGAGGGCTGGCAGAAGCTCAAGAAGCGTGGCGAGGCGCCGTTCCCGGCGCTGCAGCAGGCCGTGGACGCGGTGTTCGACGCACGCATCGGCGACATCTCCGGGCGCGGCAAGCTCGGCGCCGACATGCGCGAGATCTGGATGATGCAGCCGCGCTTCGAGCGCCGCACCGGAAGCGGCCCGCACACCCTGGTGGAGCAGCCGCGCTTTCGGGCCGGCTTCGACTTCCTGCGCCTGCGCGCCGAGGCCGGCGAGATCGACCCCGAGCTCGCGCGCTGGTGGGAAGACTTCTCGCTCGCCGACGCGCACGAGCGCCGCGCCCTGCTCGAGCAGGCGCGCGAGGCGCAAAGCGCGCGTCGTCGCGTGGAGGTCGCGCCGGCGGAAGGCGACGAGAGCGCGGCCGCGGCGCCCGCGAAGAAGCGCCGCCGGCGCCGCCGCAAGCCCGCCGATGCGGTCGCCCCGCATGACGGCAATGGCGCCGCCAGCGCGAGCGCCGAGCACGACGACTGAGGAAGGGCTCCGCCCGTGTCGCCCCCCGTGCGCGCATACGTCGGCCTCGGCGCGAACCTGGGCGACGCGCGCGCCGGCCTGCAGGCGGCCGTGCGCGCGCTGGCCGCGCTGCCGGGCACCCGGCTCGTCGCCTGTTCCTCGCTCTATCGCAGCGCGCCCATCGACGCCACCGGCCCCGACTTCCTCAACGCCGTCGTCGCCCTGGACACGACGCTCGCGCCGCGCGAGTTGCTCGCGGCGCTGCACGGCATCGAATCCGCCCATGGGCGCGAGCGGCCGTACCGCAATGCGCCGCGCACGCTCGACCTCGATCTCCTCATGCACGGCGACGCAGCCCAAGCCAGCGCCGAGATCACCCTGCCGCATCCGCGCATGCACGAGCGCGCCTTCGTGATGCAACCGCTGCAGGAGCTCGGCGCCAGCGTGCGTGGTGTCGACGCCCGTGCGCTGTCCTCGCAGGTGCTGGAGCGAATCGAGCCTCCCTCATGGGCAGATGGCGCATGAAGCAGCTGGCCGCGCCGCCCCAGCCGATGCGCTTTCGCCATGTCGTGGTCGAAGGCCCGATCGGTGTGGGCAAGACGACGCTGTGCCATGTGCTGGCGCGCGAGTGGGCCGCGCGACTCGTGCTGGAGAAGCCGGCCGACAACCCCTGGCTCGAGAAGTACTACGCGCACGGCGCGCGGCGCGGCAACCCGTTCGCCCTGCAGACGCAGCTGAGCTTCCTCTTCCAGCGCGTGGAGCAGATGCGCGAGCTCACGCAGTCGGAGATGGCCGAGCCCGGCGTGGTCAGCGACTTCCTCTTCGCGAAGGACTCGATCTTCGCGATGCTGACCCTCACTGACGAGGATCTCGCGATGTACCGCCAGGTCTATCGCCGCCAGGCCGCACCGGTGCGCGAGCCCGACCTCGTCATCTGGCTGCAGGCCGAGCCTGCCGTGCTCATGCGCCGCATCCACCGCCGCGGCCTCGCGATGGAGCGCGAGGGAATCGGCGAGGAGTACCTGCAGCAGCTGTGCGACGCCTATCACGACTTCTTCAAGAACTACACCGGCGCGCCCGTGCTCGCGGTCAACACCGAGGCCTTCCACCCGGCCAGCAACGCGGGCGACCGCGCCAAGCTGCTCGATGCGATCGGCGCCTTCCGCGGGCCTTTCGAATTCCTGGATCCGCCGGACGACCCCGGCCGCTGAGCACTCCGCCACGAATCGCCCGGGTGCGCAGATCGGGTGCGGCATGGCAGGGATGTGACAATCGCCGGCTGGCCGTACCCCCACCCCGGGCCCGCCCGAACGAATTCCGCCACCCCCGGAGACCCCATGTTTTTCGGCAAATTGCTGCCACGAGACGGCAACTTCTTCGAGCTGTTCAACCAGCACGGCTGCTACATCGTTGAAGGCGCCCGCGCCTTCATGGCCATGATCGACGGCTATGCCGACCCCGCCGCGCGCACCACGCACGCCGAGGCGGTGGACCGCGCCGAGCGTCAGGCCGACAAGATCACCGCCGAGGTCAACCGGCTGCTGCACAAGACCTTCATCACGCCCATCGACCGCGAGCAGATCCACGGGCTGATCAACGCGATGGACGACATCCTCGACCTGCTGCAGGACAGCGCCGAGACCATGCAGCTGTACGACGTGCGCTCGATGACCGAGGAGACCATTCGCCTGGGCGAGCTGAGCGTGAAGTGCTGCGAGCGCGTGGCGCACGCAGTGACGCTTCTGCCCAAGCTGAAGGACCACGCCACGGTCGAGGCCGCGCTCAAGACCTGCGAGGAGATCGACCGCCTGGAGTCCGACGCCGACCGCATCATGCGCGCCGCGATGAGCAAGCTCTTCCGCGAGCAGGAGGACGTGCGCGAGCTCATCAAGCTCAAGGCCATCTACGAGCTGCTGGAGTCGATCACCGACCGATGCGAGGACGTCGCCAACCTGATCGAGGGCATCGTCCTTGAGAACTCCTGACCTGCGCGCGGGAAGCGCCGCATCGGGAGCGCAGGCATGAGCTCGATGCAGATCGGCTTCGGCGTCGTCGCGATGCTCGTGGTGCTCGCGGTTGCCTTCGACTTCATGAACGGCTTCCACGACGCGGCCAACTCCATCGCCACCGTCGTCTCCACCGGCGTGCTCAAGCCGCATCAGGCGGTGGCCTTCGCCGCCGTGTTCAACGTCATCGCCATCATGGTGTTCCACCTCTCGGTGGCCGCGACGGTGGGCAAGGGCATCGTGCAGCCCGACGTGGTCGACCACCACGTCGTCTTCGGCGCGCTCGTGGGTGCCATCGCCTGGAACGTCATCACCTGGTGGTGGGGCATTCCCTCCAGCTCCTCGCACGCCCTCATCGGCGGCATCGTGGGGGCCTCGCTGACGAAGGCCGGGCCCGGCTCGCTGATGACCGGCGGCATCCTGAAGACCGTCGCCTTCATCTTCGTCTCGC
>Ga0134124_10003618_pt1 | contig 12441 bp, 12 predicted proteins | sample KB304_FD_96880 | JGI IMG/M metagenome (GOLD analysis project Ga0134124, IMG submission 96880) | Terrestrial soil microbial communities without Nitrogen fertilizer from Kellogg Biological Station, Michigan, USA - KB3-0-4 | ecosystem: Environmental > Terrestrial > Soil > Unclassified ... | reverse complement strand
GTCAGCTCCTGGTAGATCTTGAGCACGACCGTCCCGAGGTCGGGATCGAACTTCGTCGGCTGCTCGATCGAGGGCTGCATGATCGCGACCGACACCTCCTCCGGCAGCGGCGGCTGGCCCAGCCGCCAGACGCCGAAGCCGAGCGTGGCGCCGAGCAGCGCGCCGCCGAGCGCAAGGCCGGTCAGCGCGCTGCGCCAGCCGAGCAGGAAGGCCCCGGCGACGGCCGCGTTGACGGCCGCGACGACCAGCGACACGGCGTGGACGCCGCCGAGCTCGGCAATCTGGATGACCGGCAGCCGCAGATGCTGCGTGTAGCCGAGCGTGCCCCACGGAAACCCGCCGAGCAGATGGCCCCGGAGCCACTCGGCGCCGACCCACAGGAACGGCGCCGTGGCCAGCGCCCACGCCGTCGAGCGCCGGCCGCGCAGCCAGGCCAGGCCCCCGCACACCGTGGCGATGTAGAGGCCGCACCAGGCGGACAGCAGGAACGTCGGCCCCCACGTCAGCGGCCACGGGATCGTGCTGAAGGTCTGGAAGGTGAAGTTGAGCCAGCGGAGCAGCATGAGGAAGAACACGGTGCCGTAGAGCCAGCCCCACGCGAAGGCCATCCGCGGCCGCGCATCCAGCACGATGATGAACAGCGGCACCAGCGCGATCCAGGCGGCGCCGTCCCAGGTGGTGCGCGGAAACGCCAGCCCGAGGACGCCCGCGCTGCCGACCAGCAGCGCGGTGGGGCCGAGGTGAGCGCGCAGCGTGCTCACGCGCCCGCCGCCAGCCGGTCGGCGAGGAACTGCGGCAACCCCGCCTCCACGATCTTGCGTCGGGCGGTCGCCACGTCGTAGGGGACGCGATGGATCTCCGCACGTCCGGCCTCGACGTCCCACACCGCATAGCAGGCCCGGGGGTCGCGGTCGCGCGGCTGGCCCACGCTGCCGACGTTGACGATGTAGCGCCGGCCACGCTCGGACTGGACGTCTCCGCCGCCGGGATGATGCTCGGGTCCGGCCGAGCCGAGCGACCACGCCCCGGGCACGTGGCTGTGCCCCACGAAGCACCAGCGGGTCGCGAAGGACGCGAACGCGGCGAAGCCATCCTCGGCGGTCACCAGGTAGTCCCACTCCTCGGGATTTGCCGGCGAGGCGTGCACGAGCGTGGCGTCGGCGACTTCGCTGATCAAGGGCAGCGCGGCCAGGTACGCACGATGGTCGTCGTCCAGCCGCTCCTGCGTCCACTCGGCCGCGGCACGGGCGTAGCGGTTGAACCACTCCAAGCTCAGGCGCCCGGCCACCGCGTACTCGTGATTGCCTCCCACGTTGGCCTGGGCGCGCTCGGCCACCAGCTCCACGCACGCCAGCGGATCGGCGCCGTAGCCCACCGTGTCGCCCAGGCAGAGCACGGCGTCCGCCCGGGCCGCGCAGTCGTCGAGGACGGCGCGGAGCGCTTCGAGGTTGCCATGGATGTCCGACAGGATCGCGTACCGCACAGGGCCGCCCGTCTCAGGCGGAGGTCGGACGATGCTCGCGCAGGATCCGGTCGAGCACGCCGTTGATGAACCGGCTCGACTCGGTCGTCCCGAACTTCTTCGCGATTTCGAGCGCCTCGTTGATGGCCGCCTTGGGGGGAACGTCGGGCTGCCACAGTAGCTCGTACACCGCCATGCGGAGAATGTTGCGGTCCACCACCGCCATCCGCTCGAGGTCCCAGTGCTCGGCGTACTGTGCCAGGAGCTGATCGATCTTGCTCTGCTGCTGCTTGCTGCCCCGGACGAGGGACTCCGCGAACGCACGGGTGGCGGGGTCGACGGGATGCCGTTGCCAGAACTCCGGCTCGTACGGCATGGGATCGACGGCCCCGTGCAGGTCCAGCTGATAGAGGAACTGCAGGGCGACCTCCCGAGCCTTGCGACGCTTGCCCATCGCGTTGCTATCGGCCGCCGGCACGGCGTCGCCGGGTCCGTCGTGGTCCGTGGTCGTGGACGAACGCCGCCATCTCCAGCGCGGCTTCGGCGGCTTCCTGACCGCGATTGCCGACGGCGCCGCCCGCCCGCGCCAGCGCCTGCTCCTCCGTCAGCGAGGTGATCACTCCGAATGTCGTGGGGACGCCGGTGTCGAGCGCCACGCGCTGGATGCCGGCGGCCGCCTGGCCGGCGACGAAGTCGAAGTGCGGCGTCTCCCCTTTGATCACGCAGCCGACACAGACGATGGCGGCGTAGCGCCCCGTCCGCGCCAGGCAGTCCGCCGCCTGTGGCAGCTCGAACGAGCCCGGAACCCAGTGAACGTCGACCGCGTCGTCCGGCACGCCGCCCGAGGACAGCGCCCGGAGGGCGCCCGCGAGCAGGCGCTTGCTGATGCGCTCGTTGAAGCGGGCGGCGACGACGGCGAATCGAGCGTCGCCGGGCCGGCCGGGCTGGTCACGCCTGTGGGGACTCGGGGCGCGACCGGCCATACTCAGTCGGGTAGAGAGGTCAGCAGATGACCGAGCTTGTCGCGCTTCGTGCTCAAGTACTTACGGTTCTCCGGGTTCGCCGGCACTTCAAGCGGCACCCGCTCCACCACCTGCAGTCCGTAACCCTCGAGACCGGCCCGCTTGGTCGGGTTGTTGGTGAGCAACCTGAGGTTGCGGAGGCCGAGGTCGACGAGGATCTGAGCACCGATGCCGTAGTCGCGAAGGTCGGCCTTGAAGCCGAGCGCCTGGTTGGCCTCGACGGTGTCCATCCCCTGCTCCTGCAGCTCGTAGGCGCGGATCTTGTTGTGCAGGCCGATGCCCCGGCCTTCCTGGCGCAGGTAGACGATCACGCCGCGGCCGGCTTCCTTGATCACCGCCATCGCCTTGACCAGCTGCGAGCCGCAGTCGCATCGCAGGGACTGGAAGACATCGCCGGTGAGGCACTCGGAGTGCATGCGCACGAGTACCGGATCGTCACCGGACACCTGGCCCATCACGAGAGCGAGGTGGGTGCGGTCGTACACTGTCGCCTCGTAGGCCACCGCGGTGAAATCGCCGAAGTCGGTGGGCAGCCGGGTCGACGCGATGCGCCGCACGAGCCGCTCGTTGCGCGTGCGGTACTCGATCAGTGACTTGATCGTGATCATCTTGAGGCCGAACCGGTGCGACAGATCCCTGAGCTGCGGCAGTCGGGCCATGCTCCCGTGCTCGTCGAGCACCTCGCAGATGACGCCGGCCGGATAGCATCCGGCCAGCCGGGCCAGGTCGACCGCCGCCTCGGTGTGGCCGGCACGCCTGAGCACACCGCCGTCCATCGCCCGCAGCGGGAAGATGTGGCCGGGCGCCGTGAGATCCTCGGCCCCCATCGTGGGATCGACGAGCGTGCGGATGGTGACCGCGCGGTCGTAGGCGGAGGTCCCGGTCGTCACGCCCCGCCGGGCATCCACCGTCACGGTGAATGCCGTGCCCAGCGGTGCCGTGTTCTCGGCGACCATCATGCCGAGCTTCAGCTCGTCCAGCCGCTCGCCGGTCATCGGCATGCAGACCAGGCCGCGCCCGTGCATGGCCATGAAGTTCACCGCTTCCGGCGTGGTCTTGTCGGCGGCCAGGACCAGGTCACCTTCGTTCTCACGGTCCTCGTCGTCGACGACCAGCAGGAGATGTCCCTGGCGGATCTCCTCGAGGGCCTCCTCGATCGTGACGAACACGCTCATGTCGTCCCCTTCAGCTCGAGCGAACGCTGCAGATACTTACCGATCACGTCCATCTCGAGATTGACGGTCTGGCCCGGCGCCAGCGTTCCGAACGTCGTCACTGCCAGCGTGTGCGGAATCACCATCACCTCGAACGCGTGCCGCTCGAGCGCCGCCACCGTGAGACTCACGCCGTCCACCGCCACCGATCCCTGCGGGACCAGCAGTGGGGCCAGCGCCGGCCCCGGCAGCTCGATCCGCACCCGCGCCGTCGATTCTACACGGGTCACGCGCTCGACGGTTCCGATGCCGTCGACGTGGCCCAGGACCAGGTGGCCGCCGAGCGCGGCGCCGAAACGGAGCGGCCGCTCGAGGTTCACCACGTCCCCGGCCTTGAGCCGACCCAGCGTCGTGCGGGCGAGCGTCTCCGGTCCTAGCTCGAAGGCCAGACCATCGGCGCGACCGGCGACGACCGTGAGGCAGACGCCGTTGACGGCCACGCTGGCCCCGAGCTCGCTCCCCTCGCGCGCGACGCGCGTCGCCACCTCGAGCCGCACGACGTCCCCGTGCCGCTCGACCCCGCGCACGGTGCCCAGCTCCTCGACGATCCCGGTGAACATCGCTAGCGCGGCTCGGGATCGCGCAGCACGTCGGCTTCGATCAGCAGATCGTCGCCGAGCGGCGTGGTCGTGAGGGCGCCCAGGCGCAGCGCGGCCTTGAGATCGCGGCCGGCGCCACCGACGATGCCGGGGGCGTCGCGACCGCCGAGCAGTAACGGCGCCAGGAACAGCGCGACGCGATCGACGGCGCCGGCCTCGAGGAACGCCGCGTGCGTCTCGCCACCGCCCTCCAGCAGCACCGCGCGCACCTCGAGCTCGAAGAGTCGCTCCAGCAGCGCGATCGGAGCCACGCGCTCCTCACGCGTGACACAGCGGAGCACGCTCGCGCCGGCCGCCTCCAGCGCCGCCACCCGCGCGGCCGGCGCCTGCTCGCCGACCGCGATGATCGCCCGCGACGGGATGCCGGCGTGGATCACCCGGGCGCCGGGGCTCAGGCGCGCGCGAGTGTCGAGCACGACGCGATAGGGCTCACGCGACCACGGCTCCGGCAGCCGCACGGTGAGGGCGGGATCGTCGCGCAGCGCCGTGGTGACGCCGACGATGATGGCGTCGGACTCGGCGCGCAGCCGGTGCGCGTGCTGCCGCGCGGCCTCGCCGGTGATCCACTTCGAGGCGCCGTGCACGTCGGCGAGCTTGCCGTCGAGCGTGGCGGCGGCCTTGAGCGTGACGTGGGGCCGCCGCTGGCGCATCGCGGTCAGCCAGGCCCGGCTCTGGCGCTCCGCCTCGGCGGCGAGGACACCCAGCTCGACGGTGATGCCGGCCGCGGTCAGCAGCTCGGCGCCCCCGCCGGCGACGAGCGGATTGGGGTCCCGCAGCGCCACCACCACGCGCGCCACCCCGGCCCGCACGACGGCGGGCGCGCAGGGCGGTGTCCGGCCCTGGTGCGCGCACGGTTCCAGCGTCACGTAGAGCGTGGCCCCGCGCGCTGCCTCGCCGGCCGCGCCCAGCGCGACGATCTCGGCGTGCGGACCCCCGGCGCGCAGATGGGCGCCCTCGCCCACCACCCGGCCCTCGCGGACGACGACGGCGCCGACCAGCGGGTTGGGCGACGTCAGACCGCGCCCGCGCTCGGCCAGCTCCAGCGCGCGCTGCATGAAGGTGGCGTCGCTCATTGCTCGGGCACCAGCGCGTCCACGAAGCGGACGGGATCGAACGGCTGGAGGTCGTCGATACGCTCACCGACCCCGATCAGCGGCACCGGCAGCTTCAGCTCCCGCACGATCCGCACGACGATCCCGCCCTTGGCGGTGCCGTCGAGCTTCGTGAGCGCCACGCCGGTGAGTCCGATCACCTCGTGGAACATCTTGGCCTGGGCGAAGCCGTTCTGGCCGGTCGGCGCGTCGAGCACCATCAGCGACTCGTGGGGCGCGCCGGGCAGCTGGCGCTGGACCACGCGCTTGAGCTTGGCCAGCTCGTCCATCAGGTTGCTCTTGGTGTGCAGGCGGCCGGCGGTGTCGATGATGAGGACGTCGGCGCTGCGAGCGGTGGCCGCCTTGACCGCGTCGAAGACGACGGCCGCCGGATCGGACCCGGCCGCCTGACGGACGACCTCCACGTCGATCCGCCGCCCCCACGTCTCGAGCTGCTCGATGGCGGCCGCCCGGAAGGTGTCGGCCGCGGCCAGCAGCACGTGACGCCCGTCGGCCTTGAGCGCGGCCGCGAGCTTGGCGCAGGTCGTGGTCTTGCCGGAGCCGTTGACGCCGAGCATGAGGACGACGCTCGGCCGAGCGTCGAGGGCCAGCGGCTTGGCCGGGCCGAGCGTGTCGAGCAGGAAGCGGCGAAACACCGGTCGAAGCTGACCGGCGCGCGTGACGGTGCCGTACATCACCTCCTCGCGGCCGCGGTTGACGAAGTCGGCGGCCATGACGGCGCCGAGATCCGCCGCGATGAGGACCTCCTCGAGCTCCTCCCAGAGCGTCTCGTCGATCGGCCGCTCCGGCTCCAGCACCGCCTGCAGACCCGTACCGAGAAATTCCTGGGAGCGACGCAGGCCATCTCGAAGCTTCTCGCCGATGCCGGAAAAGAACTTCATCCCGGGTAGTGTACCTCCCGGGGCGGCCACCCCGCGTCGCTCGCGGCGAGGTGGCCCGCGTGAGCGGGGCGGGTCAGCGGGGTTCGGGCGGGAGCACGAGCCGGGGGATGACGGCCCCCCGGGCGCCGAGCGACGGTAGCGCGCGCCCGTTCAGCTCCAGCGCGACGCCGCCGGCATTGCCGATCGTCAGCACGAATGGCCGATCGGAGACCCACTCGCGCACCTCGCCGGCCGCGAGGGTCTCCTCGCTGGTGCGGCCGTCATCCGTGCGCACCCTCAACCAGGTCGGCTCGCTGATCCGCGCAATCAGCCGATACGGCGAGCTCACGGACCCCGCGAGGGTCTCGAGCCCGAGCACCGCCATCGGCGTCGAGGCGCCGGCCGCCGGCGGACGCGGCGTCTCCGCCGGCTGCGCAGGCGCGGCAGGTGGACGAGCCACGGCCGGAGCGGGCGGAGCGGCGACCGCCGGTGGCGTGACCGGCACCGGCGGGCGGACTGCCGTCGGTGGCGCTGCGGCCGGCGGGGCGGGGGTTGGTGCCGGCGCGGCAGCCGGCGCCGTTGCCGTCGGCGGCGCGGCGGGAGTGGACTCGCTGGCTGGAGGCTGTGTCGGCGGCGGTGGCGGGGCCATCTCGGTGGTCGATCGCTCGCCTCGATCCCCGGGGCGAATCACGAAGGCCACGGTGAACAGCGCCATGCCGAGCACCACCAGCAGGACGAAGCTCACGACGATCGCCCCGCGCGTCCGCGGCTCGGTGCTCCCCGCTCGCGGCAGCGGTGCCGGGCGCGCCGGCAATTGAGGCACACGACCGTCGCGGGCGTCGTAGTAGGAGAGAGCTTCGTGGGGAGATTCGCCCAGCGCCTGGCAGTAGGCGCGAATGAACCCGCGAATGAAGACCGGCGCGGGCAGATCCTCGAAGGCGTCGGCCTCCAGCGCTTCAAGGTAGCGCTGGGCCACACGGGTTTTACGCGCGATCTCATCGAGGGACACGCCGCGGCGCGTACGCAGCTCCCGGAGGAATTCACCGACGGACGTCATGGCCGTCGTCGCCAAGTTTAGCCCACCCTCAGGGGCAGATCACGCTGAGGCCGTTGCCGCGGCGACCGCCGCCGCCAGGTTCACCGAGACCAGCTTCGAGAGGCCGGGCTCCTCCATGGTGACGCCGTAGAGGATATCGGCGGCCTCCATCGTCCGACGATTGTGCGTGATGACGAGGAACTGCGTCTGGGTGGTCAGCTCCCGCAACACCCGCAGGAAGCGATGAATGTTGGCGTCGTCGAGCGGCGCGTCCACCTCGTCGAGCACGCAGAACGGGCTCGGTCGGAAGTAGAAGATGGCGAACAGCAGCGCCAGCCCGGTCAGGGCGCGCTCCCCGCCCGACATGAGCGAGACGGACTGCACTCGCTTCCCCCGCGGCTGCGCCATGAGGTCGACGCCGGTGTCGAGCGGGTCGCCGCCCTCCTCCGCCTCGACCAGCCGCAGCTCGGCCCGTCCCCCCTCGAACAGCCTGGCGAAGATCTGGCTGAAGTGACCGTTGATCTCCTCGAAGGCCTGGGCGAAGCGCTCCTGGGCGGTCCGGGTCATACCGCGTAGCGCTTTGTCGAGATCCTTGATCGACGCCGTGAGATCGTCGTGCTGCGTGCGCAAGAACGTGAGGCGCTCGTCGAGCTCGCGGTACTCCTCGTCGGCGACGAGATTGACGGGACCGATCGCCTCCAGCCGCTCGTCGAGATCGGTCAGGCGCTCGCGCACCGGGACCAGATCGCGCGTGGGATCGTGCAGGTCCCGCAGCGCCGTCGCCTCCACGCCGTACGTGCGATACGCCTCCTGGGCCAGCTCCTCCCGGCGCACCCGCCCCTCGGTCGCCTTCAGCTCGATCTCGTGGATCGCGCTGATGAGCCGGTTCACCTCGCTCTGCACGATCCGGGCTTCGTCCTCGATCACGCGTAGCTCGTCGACCAGCCCCTGGTGGCTCTCGCCGGCCTGCCGCGCCTCGTCCTCGCGCCGATCGCGCTCGCCGGCGACGTCGCGGGCGGCCACGTCGGTGCGCTCACGCTCGGCCGTCAGCCACGTGCGCCGCTCGCTCAGCTGGCCCTGGCGCAGGCGGCCCTGATCGATCCGCCGCGTGAAGTCGGCCTCCATCTCGTCCAGGCGGGCCAGCTCACGCCCGAGCGCATCCGTGCGCTCGGCGAAACCGGCCAGCTCGACCCGGCCCGCGGTGAGCCGCGCCACCAGCGTCGTCTCGGCCTCCTGGGCGGCCGTGATGGCCGCGCGCGCCGCCGCCATCACCGCCTCGTGGCGCGACTCCGCGGCGACGGCGGCGTCGATGTGCTGGCCGAGCTGGGCGAGCAGCGCATCGGTGTCGGCAGCCTCGCCCGCGACCTGCCGTGACTCGGCCCCGATCGTCTCGAGGTGCCGGTGGACGCGCTCGTGCTCGCGCACCGACTGTTCCAGGTCCTTCTCGCTGGCCACGCGCTCGGCCTGACGAGCCTGGACCGACTGCTCGAGACCGGTCAGGCGCGCCCGGAGCGTGGCGACCTCGGCGGCGAGCGCCGCCACCGCCGACTGCTCGCTGTCGACCGTGGCCGTCAACCGCCGGACCTCGTCCTCGAGCTCGCGCAGCTGCCGCTTGCGCGTGAGCAGCGATTGCGGCGACGCCGAGCCCTCCGAGCCGCCGCGCAGCCGGCCGGTCGGCGAGAGCACCTCGCCCGTCGGCGTGACGTAGGTCGCCACCACGCCGTTGCGCCGCCAGAGCGCCTCCGCCTGATCGAGATGCTCGACCACGGCGACCTGGCCGAGCAGGTATGGCAGCAGACCCGGCGTCCGCGCGGTCACGTGGCTCACGACCCACTTCAGATCGTTCGCCGGCGGCGTCGGGCGCGGGGCGCCGTAGTCGAGCTTCTCCAGGGGCAGGAAGGTCGCGGAGCCGTGGCCGCGGTCACGGAGCCAGGACACGCCCGCGCGCGCGTGCTCGAAACGCTCGACGACCACCCACTGCAGCCGCTCGCCCAGCACCGCCTCGACCGCGCGTTCCAGCCCGGGCTCGACCTCCAGGAGATCGGCGACGGTGCCGACGACGCCGCCGAGCGAGGGCGCCTCGCCGTCGGCGAAGACCGCGCGCACACCGGCGCCGTACCCCTCGCGCGCCAGCTCGAGCTCACGTACGGCGTCCCGGCTCGAGCTGCGCGACGCCAGATCCAGGCGCGCCTGGGCCAGCCGCTCCTCGGCCTCGGCCAGACGAGCCGCGCGATCCGTCAACGCCGCCGCCAGCCGCTCGCGCTCGGCGACCAGCGAGGTCAGCTCCGTCACCGCCTGGTCGCGCGCGGACTCCAGCGTCGCGCGCTGGCCCGTCAGCAGCTCCGCCTCGGCCTGCGCCTCGGCCAGCTCGTGGGCCAGGCGCTCACCCCGACGGCCGAGCTGCGCCTGCCGCTCGCGAAGCTCGCCGGCCTGGCGCATGAGATCGACCCGCTCGGCCGCCACCCGCATCTGCTCCAGCCGCAGCGCCTCCAGCCGATCACGCTCGGACGCCAGGCCGGCTCGGTGGCCGGCGACTTCCGACTCCAGCGTCTGGACGGCGGCGCTCCGCTCGATAGCGAGCCGCTCGGCCTCGGCCAGCGCGGCCAGCCCCGCCTCGCGCTCGCCCACGATGGCGTCCAACCGCTCGGTCGCGCCGCGCACTTCCTCGTCCAGCCGGGCTGCCTCTTCGCCGAGCTCCTGCAGCTGGACGCCCATCTGCTAGCGCCGCTCGAGCAGCCGCTCGAGCTCGCCCTGGATCTTCTGAACGGACTGTCGGAGGTCGGAGAGCCTATGCTCGCTTGTCTGTAGGATTTCGCGCTGCCGGGCCTCGCGGGCGGCCAGGCCGGCCTGGCGCGTGCGCACGCCCTGCTCTGCGTCCCGGAGGTGGGTGAGCTCCTGGGCCATGGCCTCGGCTTGGGCGCTGAGCCCGGCGAAGTCCGCCGCCACCATCGCGAGGGCCAGCTCGCGCCGCTCGCTCTGCAGCGCCTTGTACTGCTGGGCCTTCTTCGCCTGGCGCTCGAGCGAGCCGAGCTGCCGGCGCACTTCGTCCATCACGTCGCGGACGCGGACCAGGTTCTGGCGAGCGGCGTCGAGCTTGCCCTGCGTCTCGTTGCGCTGCTGCTTGTAGCGCGCGATCCCGGCCGCCTCCTCGATGAACACGCGGCGCTCGTGAGGCTTGGCGGTGAGGACGTGGTTGAGCTTGTCCTGGTCCATCACTGAGTACGCACGGGGATTGGCGCCGGTGCCGGCGAAGAGATCGAGGATGTCGCGGAGCCGGGTCGGCTGCTTGTTCAGCAGGTACTCGCTCTCGCCGGTTCGGTAGAGCCGTCGGGCCACCGCGATCTCGCTCCAGGGCACCGACAGGGTTCCGTCGTTGGAGAAGGTCAGCTCCACCTCGGCCAGGCCGATCGGCTTGCGCGCGCCGGTGCCGTGGAAGATCAGATCCTCCATGCGCTGGCCCCGCAGAGACTTGGCGCTCTGCTCGCCCAGCGCCCAGCGCACCGACTCGCTGATGTTGGACTTGCCGCAGCCGTTGGGACCCACGATCCCGGTGATGCCGGGCAGAACCTTGACGACCGTCTTCTCGGCGAACGACTTGAAGCCGTGGAGCGTGATCGCCTCTAAGCGCATGCGAGATTTTTGCACGGAGCCGGGCCACTGGCCAAAGAAAAACACCAGCCCTGGGGGAAGCCAGGGGGGCCGCCCCCAGATGTCGAGGAGCCGACGAGCCCTAGCGAACCCTCCCGAACGACCAGCAATCGCGGGGCTCCGGGCTCAGGTTCGGGTGGACCAGCCAGCGCCGCAGCAGACCCTCGCGCTGCATCCCGATCTTGTCCAGGACGCGGGCCGAGGCGAGGTTGTCGATGTCGGTGACCGCCCCGACGCGGAAGATCGCCGGGTCGGCGAGGCTGGAGTCGACCACCGTGCGCGCCGCTTCGGTCATGAGTCCCCGGCCCCATCTGTCGCGGGCGAGGACATAGCCGAGGTCCGCGCGATGTCCGAACAGCCTGAGCTCGATCATCCCAATCGGACGATCGTCGTCCCGCTCGATCAGCACCCAGGGCCACACCGAGCCATCGGCGATCCCCGCCAGGCAGCGCTGCAGGAACATCCGGGTGCGCTCCACCGAGTCGTGCGGCTGCCACGTGAGATTGCGGGTGACGATCGGGTCTTGCGTGTAGCGCGCATAGAGCAGCGGCGCGTCGTCGAGCGTGGGCGGGCGCAGGCGAAGGCGGGCGGTCTCGAGGAGCGGAACGGGACGCGACGCCGTGCCGGCCCTAGCGCCGGACGTGGCCTCTGCCCCGGCGGTCACTTCTTGAAGAGGTTACCGAACGAGCGTCGGGCGTCTTCGGGACGCTCGGAGCCAGCGGAGGTGTCGCGCTCCACCGTGACCATCAGCGCGAAGCGGGCGCACTCGTTGAGCGCCCGCTTGTCGGCGATACGTTCCGGGATGTCCTGCGTGCACTCGAACCGATGGGCGGTGTCGAAGTGCGCGCATTGCCGGCACGCGTGCAGCTCGGCCCGACAGTGCGGGCACTGCGTGAGCGAGTCCGCGGTGATCGGCAGCACCGCGCCGCATTCCGCGCAGCGCGAAGTGGCCCGGCTCCGGAGGATGCCGAAGGTTCCGCTCGGCGGACGCGGGGGCTCGCGCGGCTCCTGCTTGCCACCGCCGCCGCTCCGGTAACCCTGCTGCCGATACTTGCGGTCGCTCATCGCTGCTGCAGGTAGTGGCACTTCTTGTACTTCTTGCCGGAGCCGCAATAGCACGGGTCGTTGCGACCGATCTTCTCGCCGGTCGGCGTGCGGGGCGTCGCCGGCACCCGGGACGCGGGCGCCGGCGGAGCACCGCTGGGACGCTCCCCGGGGATCTCTCCGCGCATCTCCTGGGTACGGGCCCACGCCGTCACGGCCGGCAGCTCCATCGGCGTATCGCGCACGACCTGGACCTTGAAGAGCCGCTCGACCACGGCGCCCTTCACCCGCTCCACCATGTCCTGGAAGAGATCGAACGCTTCCTTCTTGTACTCGGTGAGCGGATCGCGCTGGCCGTAGCCGCGCAGGCCGATACCCTCTTTGAGATGGTCGATCGACAGCAGGTGGTCCTTCCACTGCGTGTCGATGACGATCAGCATCTCG